>Ga0209382_10013385_pt1 | contig 10086 bp, 10 predicted proteins | sample SoiMetdeltSBSDD5_FD_187599 | JGI IMG/M metagenome (GOLD analysis project Ga0209382, IMG submission 187599) | Bulk soil microbial communities from a Populus tree surrounding site in Tennessee, USA - Soil MetaG P. deltoides SBSDD5 (SPAdes) (version 2) | ecosystem: Environmental > Terrestrial >...
CGACATGCCCGGACGATACGCAGCCGAGCCGGGACAGTCGACTCGATCAAACCACCAACCCACACCGGGCGCCGGCCATGCACTGTCCAATGATGATAAGGCGATTTTCGAGCATATCGAGCACCAAATAGACCTTCGGAAGCAACTCTATGCAGGCTTTCCTGGAGCTGAGTATATCGACGGGATCGACGAATACATCGGACTTTTTCGGACGGGGGAGAAAGTTGGAATCTTTCCGCAATCGCTGGGACCTCATCTGAACCGCCGAACACACATGCAACCATGAAGGGCCTTGTTCCAAGACCCCAGAGACCATGATACGCGCTCCTCCTCCTCGTCGCTTTTCTTTCCGGCCGAAACCTCGACTGGAACCGTTCGGGCCTCTGATGATCTTCCACATCGAGTCCCCTTCTCCTGACGAACTAGACACCCAACTAAGCGAGGCCGAACTGGTCGCCGCAGCATGCCGTCTGTCCGGCCATCGATTCCACACGTTGTCGGTACTCGACCGCGCAGACCTGCAGAAGGCTCTGAAGTATATCTTCATGTGGGAAGCTCCTGAGAAGTCGAAACCGCAATTCAGCCTACATTTTAGCGGTCACGCCAACAGGGAAGGAATCCAAATTGGCGCCAGCTTCGTTAAATGGGATGGCTTAGCTGGCAGCCTGCGCAGGGCGATGAAAGACCACGACGAGATATCGCCATACATGGTGTTTTTCTCTAGTTGCGGAATGGGACGGCCGGATTTCTCAACATTTTCGAAGTTGCCTTATCCTCCGATCTATATCTTCGCCTTCGAGAACAAGGTGGACTGGGCCGACGCGGCTCACGCCAGTTCGCTCTTGTACCGCTGGCTTCCAGAAATTCGAGTGGATGACAGGAAGCGCGTTCAAGGCGTGATCGAGCGAGTTCGGAATCTAGATTTCGGAAAGCTCACCTACTTCCGGCATGATGAGACAACCAAGAGCTATCGATGCTACCCGAAGCAGTAAGCGCGCCGAATCACTGCTCCAGTCGGCGCACGGATCCGATCTGATGCCCGAGGAGATCAGTTCGGCTCTGAGTCGGCTTCGTCAGGGTTAAAATCGCTGGGCTCCTGGTTTAACAGGAAACGATCCTGGACCTCGTCATAGACAGCCTTGCCCTTGCTAACCAACCGTTTCCATACCTTCCCAGCGGCACTCGTTCTGTATTCGCCCTCTTCGTGACGCCTGTTGGCACTAGACACGACCTGCCGATTGAGGATCCTTTGAACAAGAGGAAGGAGCGCCTCGGTGATTCCCATCCCGGTATGTTCTGGGTGCGAGTGATTTTCGAGCACATTGACTCGGGCCTTCCCCATCCCGTGCTCAATGAAGGCTGCCTCGTACCAATCATTGGTCGGCAGCTCACTGGTCACGCGGAAGCGCCATGCCTGACGCTCATTCTCTATCTCGCTCTCCCAACTGACGAGAGATACACGTTCGACACCATCTCGTCCGACACAACGAAGGCGCTGCGGCTGGTTTTCAAATGCGGGACACCCTCGCCACGCTCAACGCCCTGCCCTCTGACGCGCGCCACCGTGAACGGCAGCTCGGGCCTGCGCGGCGGGGGCGCGCACGGCCGCTGCCGCCGGGTGTGGTGTACCGACGCCGGACCCTCGCCACGCTCAACACCCTGTTCTTGGCACACGCCATCAGTGGATGGCAGCCCCGGGCCTGTGCGGCGGGGCGTGCACGGCCGCTGCCGTCGGACGTAGTGTACCGACGCCGGACACCTCGCCACGCTCAAACACCCTGCCCCCTGGCGCACACCATTGGTGGACGGCAGCCCGGGCCTGTGTGGCGGGGCGTGCACGGCCGCTGACGCCGTGCGTGGTGTACCGACGCCGGACACCCTCGCCACGCTCAACACCCTGCCCTGAGGAGGAACGCTTGCAGGTCGTCGGGGTGGACCCTGATCGCGTTCGAGACTCGCAGGTGCCGGATCTCGCCACGCTCGACCAGCGCGTAGATGGTGGCGGTGCAGACCGCGAGGCGCTCGGCTACCTCGCGCACGGTCAGGAGCCGGGCCGCGCCGGCCACGCCCTCGGATTTCCGCACCCACCGGCGCACCATGCGGGGTCCTGACGGTGCCATCCGGTGCCAATGGGTGGACGCCTGCGGTCGGGTCGCCCCCAGGATTTCCAGCGACTTGCAACGCGCTGGCACCCGGTGCCAACCCGTCCGACGGCCCTCCCCTCCCTCTCACGGCACAAACTCGGGTTCGAATCCCGGCAGGACACTACTTCCCGGCGAGCACCCGCTTGGCGTCGGCGACAACCTGGCGGGCACGATCGAGCTCCGGCTGGAGGTCCTCGACGACCAGGGCGAAGTTCGGATCGTAGTCACCAGCACCCCGCAGGCCCTCCAGCTCCGCCAGCGCCTTGTAATGAGCGGTGGCCATCTTTCCTGTCTTGACGAAGTGCAGCGAGAACAGGGACCTCAGCGCCTCGTGCGAGCGCGGCGCAACGTCGATCGAGAAGAGAAGGGCCCGCGCCGCGTGAAAGGCCGCGTAGTACACGCGCCCCGCCGCCTGTGACGGGAGCCGGGCGCTCATCAGGTGCTCCGTCGCGGTGAGGCAATCCTCCGCCAGCTGGAGCCCGGCGGCGACGTCGTTCCGGACGTCGTCAGTCATGGGGCGATGCCATCCCGTGCAATCTCTCGGGCGATGCCTCCGGCCCTCAACATCGCCTCGAAGCGCTCGGTGGACATCACCAGCGGCGACAGCGGTAGCTCCGTGGCCAGCTCCACATTCGCCGCTTCGGCCAGCGCATCCTTCCAGTCGCGGGTCGTGAGACCATCGATGACCACCGCGACATCCACGTCCGAGTACTCCGTCGCCTGGCCGCGCGCCCACGAGCCGAAGAGGCAGACGCGGCGCACCCGGTCCCCGAAGCGGGCGACCAGGGCGGCCCGGTATGCCACCAGCGCCTGCCGTATCAGCGGAGAGAGCATCGCACCGTGATGATAGCCCCGTTCTCCCCGGGTGCACCTGATGGGGGGCATGCCTTCTCCGCCGGGGATGGGGCCGATCACTTCCCGCCGAACCGCACCGAGAAAGCGGTCCCGTTCTCCCGCTTCACGTCGATCTGCGCGCCCAGCTGTGCGGCGAGCATGGAGATCAGGCCGAGGCCCAGGGACACCGGGTCGAGATCGGCGGGCAGGCCGACGCCGTCGTCGCGGACGTGGAGCTCGACGAGCTCCGGGCCCGTCCGCCGCAGCGTGACGTGAACGGAGCCGGCCCTCCCTCCCGGGAAGGCGTGCTTGAGCGCGTTGGTGACCAGCTCGTCGAGGATGAGGCCGCACGGGATGGCCGCGGCGGCGGCGAGCTCGATCTGCTCGACCTGGACGACCGCCGAGATCCGCCGCCCCGCCGCGCCGTGCGCCTGGAGCAACCTCTCCACCAGGGCGCGGGCGTAGCCGCCGAACTCCACCCGCGGGAGCTTCTCGTCGAACAGGCCGGAGACGACCTGGAGGCCGTTCCTCATCCGGTTCTGGAACTTCCTCCGCTCGGCCTCCAGCGCCATCCGCTCCGTGATGTCGCGGGTGATGGTGATGACCTCGACCGGGAAGCCGGTGGCCGGGTCCTCGGGGACGTGGAAGCTGGTCTCGACCCAGACCCAGGTCCCGTCCTTCCGGTGATACCGCACCACGCTGCTGGCGTCCGTCGCGCTCCTGGCGCGGTCCTCGGGGTGGACGAGGTCCGCGGCTCGCGTGCCGATCAGCTCCTCCGGCTCGTAGCCGAGGAGCGTGCGGCAGGCGGGAGAGATGGACGTGATCGCGCCGCGCGCGTCGGTGGTGGAGATGACGTCGCGGGCGTGCTGGGCGATCAGCTGGACGAGGGCGTCGGAGCGGCGCAGGCGCTCCCCCGCGCTGGCGAGCTTCGAGACCCGCGCCACCACCTCCGGGAGCTCCTCGTAGAACGTGCCCGTCTTCCGCACATATTCGGCCACGCCGTGGTGGATGGCCTCCGCCGCCACGCGCTCGTTCCCCATGGCCGTCACCACCACCACCGGGATCCGCGGCGTCCGCGCGTTGGCGAGCTCCACGACGCTCCACGGATCTCCGTCCGGCAGCTGGTAGTCGAGGAGGATGGCGGAGAAGCGCTCCCGCTGGAGCAGCTGGAGGGCGTCGGCGACCCGGCCGACGACGCGCACCGGCACCCCCGCGCGGACCAGCGCCCGCCGCTCCAGCTCCGCCACTGGCTCGTAGTCCTCGATGATCAGGACCGGCGCTGTCTCCGCCCAGGGCTTCACGCCGGCCTCGCCTGGTCGACGGGGTTGCCAGCGCCGGCGCCCGCGGGCCGGGTCGCGCCCGCGGCGGCCGGCAGGCTGAGGCGGAACGTGGTGCCGGCGCCCTCCTCGCTCTCCACCTGGATCTGCCCGCCGTGGCGCTCCACCACCCGCTTGACGATGGCCAGGCCCATGCCCTCCCCCGGCGCCATGTCGGGGTGGAAGCGCTGGAACACCTGGAACAGGCGGGGCCGGACGGCCTCGCCGATCCCCACTCCGTTATCGCGGACCCAGTACGTGGCCGACGCGCCCTCCACCTCGCCGCCGATCTCGATGACGCCCGGCCTCCCCGGCTGCAGGTAATGGAGCGCGTTGCTGAGCAGGTTGGCGAAGACCTGCCCGATGGCCGTCGCGTCTCCCAGGGCCCTGGGCAGCGGCCGGGCGACGGACACCGTGGCGCCGCTCGTCTCGATGGACTTCTGCAGGGAGCTCGTCGTGGCCTCGACGACGGCGGCGACGTCGACCTCCTCGACCTTGTACTGCTCGCGCCCGGAGCGGGAGAGGCGGAGGAGCGCGTCGATCAGCCGCTCCAGCTTGCCCGCGCCCGCGCCGATGTAGCGGAGGGCCCCGCCCATGTCCTCCTCGAGGATCGCCGCGACCTCCTTCTCCAGGTTCGCCGGGAGCGGAGCGCCCCGCAGCTTCGCCGCCAGGTCGCGGCAGCTCATCTGCAGCTCCTTGGTGAACCCCTGCAGGTTGACCAGGGGCGCGCGGAGATCGTGCGAGACGATGTAGACGAAGGCCTCGATCTCCTGGTTCTTCCGCGCCAGCTCGGTGTTGGCCGCCGCCAGCTCCGCCGTGCGCTCCCGGACGCGCCCCTCCAGCTGGCCGTGCGCCCGGTGGAGGTCCACCTCGGCGCGGCCTCGCTCCGCCGTCACCGCGCCCATGGCCAGCGCGGTGGTCGCCGCCACGGCCATGAACAGGTCCATGAGGACGAGCCTCTGGTCGAGGGAGCCCACCGCGAACGGACCGTCGCCGTGCACCGTGCCCCAGACCGCGAAGCCGGAGATCACCACCACCGCGGTGGCGGCCTCGCGCACGCCGAACCGCAGGGCGGCCCAGATGATGAACGGGAAGACCGCGTACTGGACCTGGTACTGCGCGGGGAACGAGAAGATGAGGCGGCCGGCGACGACGAGCGAGATGAACAGGGCCGCGACCTCGGCCGCCCGCCAGCCCCGCCAGTCCGGCCGGGGGTTGGTGGTCCAGGTGAGCAGGAACGGGGCGACGAGCAGGACGCCCATCGCGTCGCCGATCCACCACGTCCGCCAGACGGTGGGGGCGATGGCCCAGGGGATGAGCCCGCGCAGCGCCAGGTTGAGCACGCCGTTGGTGGCCGTCACGGCCATGGCGACCATCGCGCCGAACACCAGCAGCCCGAACACGTCGCGCAGGCGGGTGAGGGCGTTGTCGAGCTGGACCACGCGGCGGAGCAGGAAGGCCCCGATGACTGGCCCCAGCGTGTTCCCGGCCGCGATGCCGGCGGGCGTCCAGAGCAGCTCCCCCTGGGCGACGTGGGCGGCGTTGGCGACGAAGGCCGCGACCGCGATCCCGGGCCAGACGCGATATCCGAACAGCAGCAGCGCGGCGAGGGCGATCCCGGTGGGGGGCCAGACCGCCGTCACCTGCCTGGTGGTGAAGGCCAGCGACAGGCCCAGCTTCGCCGCGCCAAAATAACAGATGGCGACGGCCACGACGGTGAGCGCGTATCGGGGGCCAGCGGTCAGGCGCACGCCGGCTCAGCCTAGTCCGGACCGGCCCCGCGTCCCTACTCGGGGTGCGGGTCGCCTCCACCCGGGTTGAGCCTGCACCACACCGGTCTAGACTCGACCCGTGGCCCCCACGGTCCCCATCCCCCGCGGGACGATGGCCTCGCCTCCGCCGGAGCGCGAGCCCGCCTCCACCTCCGGCTCCTCGCCCGGGGAGGAGACCGCGCGCGTCACCGAGGCGCTCCCGGAGCGGAGCCAGGTCGACACCATCGAGGGGCCCGGGGTCCCCAAGAAGAAGGGCGAGCTGCTGGGGCGGTACCTCATCCTCGAGGTGCTGGGGCGCGGCGGGATGGGGGCGGTCTACGCGGCCTACGACCCGGAGCTGGACCGGCGCGTCGCCATCAAGGTGGTGGAGACCCCCGACCAGGACCACGCCGTGCAGCTCCAGACGCGCCTGGTGCGCGAGGCCCAGGCCATGGCGCGGGTCTCGCACCCCAACGTGGTGCCGATCCACGACGTGGGCACCACCGCGGGCGGGGTGTTCATGGCCATGGACCTGGTGGAGGGCCAGACCCTCAAGGGCTGGCTCACCGGGGCCAAGCGCTCGGTGCGGGAGATCCTCCGCGCCTTCATCGACGCCGGGCGCGGGCTGCAGGCGGCCCACGCGGCCGGGCTGGTGCACCGGGACTTCAAGCCGGACAACGCGCTGGTGGCGAAGGACGGCCGGGTGATGGTCACCGACTTCGGGCTGGCCCGGCTGGCGGCGCCGGAGACGGTCGCCCCCAAGCCCGAGAAGGCGCTCTCCCAGGCGCGCAGCTCCCAGTCCGGCGCCCTCTCCTCCGAGGTGACGCGCCCGGGCGTGGTGATGGGCACGCCCAACTACATGTCCGTGGAGCAGTACCGCGGCGAGACGGCGGACGAACGCTCCGACCAGTTCTCGTTCTGCGCCGCGCTCTACTGGGCGCTGTTCAAGCAGCGGCCCTTCGAGCCGCAGAAGATGATGGGGTACGTGGCGGAGGAGCTGCCGGGCGCGCCGTCGCCCATCCGCCCCGCCCCCCACGACCGCGCCGTGCCCGCGCGCGTCCGGCGCGCCGTCGAGCGCGGCCTCTCCGTGGACCCCGCCCGGCGCTTCCCGTCGATGGCGGCGCTGCTGCGGGAGCTGGAGGCGGTCGTCCAGCGGACCTGGCGGGTGCCGGCGGCGTTCGGAGGGGCGGTGGTGCTGGCGCTGGGCGCGGGCGTGGTGGTGCAGCGGCAGGCGGCGGAGCTCTCCCAGCGGTGCTCCGGCGGGCCGGGGCTGCTGGCCGCCGCCTGGAACGGCTCCATCCGCGCGCGGATCGCCGAGCGCTTCACCGCGGTGGCGCCGGAGTCCGGCGCGGCCCAGGCGGAGCGCACCGCCGCCGCGCTCGACGCCTACGCCGCCGCCTGGGTGAACATGCACCGCGACTCGTGCGAGGCCACCGCCGTCCGCCGCGAACAGTCCGAGCCGGTGATGCAGCTGCGGATGGCCTGCCTGAGCACCCGCCTCAAGGAGGTGGGCAGCCTCACCGCGCTCTTCTCCGGCGCGGACCAGGCGCTGGTGAAGCAGTCGGTGGACGCCGCCCTCGGCCTCTCCAGCGTGCGCGGCTGCGGGGACATCACCGCCCTCACCGGGGTGGTGCCGCTGCCCGAGGACCCGGCCGCCCGGCGCGAGGCGGACGCCCTGGCCACCGACCTGGCGGAGATCAACGCGCTCCGCCTGGCCGGCCATTACCCGCTGGCGCTGGAGCGCGCGCAGGCCACGGGCGCGCGCGTGGGGAGGCTGCGCTACCGGCCGCTGGAGGCGCTGGCGGCGTATTACCGCGGGCTGCTCGAGGACCGGGTGGGCCGCGTCGAGGACGGCGAGCGGACCCTGCAGGCCGCCGTCAACACCGCGGACGCCGCCCGCGACGACGCGCTCAAGACCCGCATCGCCTCCCGGCTGGTCCACCTGATGACGCAGAAGTCCGCCCTCAAGGAGGCCCACTTCTGGGAGGGCGTGGCCCGCGGCGCGCTCGAGCGCGCGGGCGGCGACGAGGAGCTGGACGGGGACCTGCTGAACAACGTCGGCTTGCTGCTGCTCTCGGAGGGCCGCCCGGCGGACGCGCTGGAGGCGCACCGGCGCAGCGTGGCCCTGCTGGAGCGGGCGCTGGGCTCGAACAGCTCGAAGAGGTTGGTCGCGCTGGCCAACGTGGCCGGGGTGGAGCTGGAGTTGGGGCAGCGCGAGCAGGCGGTGGCGCACCTGGACGAGGCGGTGGCGGGGATCGCGAAGCTGCGCGGCCCGGACCACCCCACGCTGCTGGGTCCGCTGGAGCGGCTGGCCATCGCCCACTCCGAGCTGGGGCGGTTCCACCTGGCGCGCCCCGCGGTGGACCGGGCGCTGGCCATCGGACGGGCGCGCTTCGGGCCCACCAGCGCGCGGGTCGCCATCACCCTCGACAACAAGGCGCAGGTGTTCCAGAACGCCCGCGGCTTCGACGAGTCCCTGGCGCTCTACCGGGAATCGCTGGCGATCAAGGAGGCGGCCCCCAGGCCGGACCCCATCGCCCTGTCCTACTCCTGGGACGGCATCGGCCAGTCGCTGCTGGGGCTGGGCAAGATGAAGGAGGCCGCGGCGGCGCTGGAGAAGGCCCTCACCCTCCGCGGCCCGCAGCCCCTGCCCAGGGGCGACACCCGGTTCGCGCTGGCGCGGGCGCTGTGGAAGACGCCCCGCGACCGGGCGCGCGCGCAGCGCCTGCTGGCGGACGCGAAGGCGGACTTCGAGGCGGGCGGGCGCGAGGACCGCGCGCGGGAGGTGGATGCCTGGCTGGCGTCCGCGCTCGGAGCGGCGCGGCGCTGAGCGCTGGCCGGCCGGCAGGGGCTCGCAGGGCTAGCAGCGATCCTCGACGGAGCCGCCGCTGCCGGCCGCGTTGCCGCCGCCGCCCGGCTTCTCCTTCTTGGGCTTGGCCATCAGCTCCTGGTCCGGCTTCCGCTCCGTCTTGTCGAAGGTGACGGCCTCGGCGTTGTTGAGGAAGTGGCGGGCGTTGACGGTGCGGGAGTCGCCGGTGAGCGGATCCTGGATGGTCATCCGGCCGCCGTCCGGGGTGGCCCGGAAGCCGGTCACGTTGAACCAGTGGCCGTTGCGGCTGACCTGCGGCGTCTCGCCGTCCTTGAGGTTGGAGTGGATGGTGCGCTCGGCGCTGTCCACCGAGTGCTTGTGGCCCTTCTTGGAGTCGTCGATGTACTGCGAGTCCCAGTCGTGGCCGAGCACCGCCTGCTGCATCTTCTCCATCCCGGTGGAGAACGTGCCGGCCACGGTGCGGTTCGTCTTCCGGGCGTCGGTGGCGTGGGAGACACCTTTGGCGTCCACCTCCATGCCGGCGCCGTTGGCGTACTCCGCCAGCGCGGGCGCCATCAGCTTCTGGGTGGCGCTCATCGACCCCATCTTGCTCTGGTCGAGGTCCTTCTGAGCGGTCAGCGTCGCGCCGCCCAGCACCTTGGAGCTGCCGTTGAGCGCCAGGTCCGCCGCCACGCGCGCGTAGCGGGCCGGGCTCTCGCGGGCCAGGTCGGAGAGCGTTGCGGTCTGGGCGCAGAACTTGTTGTCCTTGCCCTGCTTCATCTTTCCCGGGTGGGCGAGGTCCTGCACCACCTGGCCCAGCAGCTCCGGCTGCCCGCTCAGGCGGGAGAGCTGGTCCACCAGCGCGTTCTTGCCCTGCTCGTTGGGCTTGAGCTTGCCGCGGTTCTCCAGGCTCTGCAGCGCCGCCTGCGCGGCGGGGTTGCTGGCCAGCGCGTCGTTGAGGCGCGTCCTGGAGTCCTTGCCCGAGGGCTGGAAGGTGTCGCCGGGCTGGACGGGAGCCGGCGCGCCCCCCGTCTGGGGCGGCTGCGGCGGCAGGGGCTGGGCCGGCTGGGCCGGCTGGGCCGCGGCACCGACCCGCGAGAGCATGTGCGCCAGCTGCCACAGGTTCTGAAGCTGGGAGACCGGGGAGAACATGGGGGACCTCGGGGTGCTGGGGACGAACAACCCCATGGGATTGTCGTCAGGAGCTGACGACAAGTTTCTTGGACGATGCT
>Ga0209382_10013387_pt1 | contig 10084 bp, 10 predicted proteins | sample SoiMetdeltSBSDD5_FD_187599 | JGI IMG/M metagenome (GOLD analysis project Ga0209382, IMG submission 187599) | Bulk soil microbial communities from a Populus tree surrounding site in Tennessee, USA - Soil MetaG P. deltoides SBSDD5 (SPAdes) (version 2) | ecosystem: Environmental > Terrestrial >...
AAACGAACGCTGCAACACATCCGACGCGACCGAACCCGAGCACTCGACCTCATCGGCCTCACATGACTACATCAACCATGACTTTGCAATTGCGCTGGGCGACAAGCGCGGATGGAGGGTCCTTTTCGGACGGACCGCCCGCGAAGCTTGCGCCGGTACCAACTCGAGCAGCCCTGCTTACGCGTTCCCGTCTGTTCTTTCACTTTCGGTAAGTGAACGGTAAGCGGTGCGCATCACTATCTGGCTCTGGAAGGACGTTGTACCCCCGGAAAAACTCGGCGAATTCGAAGGGAGCGTGGTTTCGTTGCCAGGTATGCTCGACCTGTCGATGCATTTCTTTCTGCAAATGGCTGTCATCCTGGCGGTCTGCCGGCTCTTGTGGCCGCTGTTCAAGAGACTTGGCCAGGTTCAGGTCGTGGCCATCATGGTGGCGGGCTTCGTGCTCGGCCCGTCGCTGCTAGGCTTGATTTGGCCCGACGGCCAGAACTGGCTCTTCCCAACCAAAATAACTGTCGGCGGCGTGTCGGTCGCGCATCCGTCGCTAACCATTATCTATGCCGTGGGCCAATTGGGTCTGGTCGTCTACATGTTCCTGGTGGGCGCATCGTTCAAGGTGGACATCTTCAAGGGCCACATACGGCATGCCGCAGCGACGTCCGTCGCCGGAATCGGAGCGCCGCTCGTTCTCGGCCTGACGGTGGGCTGGATTATGGTGACCGGCGGTGGCGACTACTACCCTAGCAAGGTGCAGCCATGGCAGGGAGCGTTGTTCCTCGCTGCGGCTATCTGCATCACCGCCTTTCCGATGCTGGCCTGGATCGTGTACGACTCGGGCCTGCTGAACACCCGTCTGGGAACGATGGCACTGGCATGTGCCGCCGCCGATGACGCGTTCGCCTGGATCATGCTGGCCACGGTGGTCGCGACCACCAAGGGCAGCGCCGTCGGCGCCGTTTTGGCAGTGGTGGGCGGGCTTTTCTACCTCGTCCTCATGCTGACAGTCGGCAAAGCGGGCCTCAAACGGTTGTCCTCGTGGGCGGACCGCCGCCCGGAGGACGGGCTGCCGATCGGACCGCTCGTCGTCACGCTTCTCGTGGTCATGGTGGGCGCTTGGTTCACCGACTTCGTCGGTATCTACTCGGTCTTCGGCGCGTTCATCGCAGGAACTGTCATGCCGCGCGGCCGGTTGCTGGACACGATGAGGCAACGGCTCGAGCCGCTGACGGCTTACCTACTGCTGCCGGCCTTCTTCATCTACTCCGGCCTTAACACGCAGCTGAGCCTGCTCTTCGAGCCCTCGGTGCTCATCATGATGGGCATCGTGCTGCTGATTTCGTTCGTCGCCAAGTTCGGCTCGGTCACGCTCGCCGCACGGTCGCAAGGCATGTCGTGGAACGAGTCTGCGTCGCTGGGTTCGCTGATGAACGCCCGCGGCCTTATGGAACTCATCTTGCTCAACATCGGGCTGACCGCGGGCTTCGTGAACCCGACGCTCTACACGATTCTCGCGATCATGACGATTGTGACGACTTTCGCGGCAACGCCTTTGCATCACGTCTTTGAACGGCGCCTTGCCCGCAAAGGGTTGGTCTTCGGCGCCCACGGCGAGGAGCCTCCGGCACCGGCGGTGGTGGTGCATAAACCTGCCCTGACCCCGGTTCCGGCCACCGCAGAGGTGGGCTGAAACTGTTTACCAGGCAACGAAATGGTCCCGGTCTGACAGGCCCGGGACCAATCGTTTTGCGGTCAGCGCGGACGCCGCGAAGCGGGTTCCTGGCTGGCGCCCACGTGCTCGTCGATCCACTCCTTGAGTGGCTCTGTGCCCTTCCAAACCTCTCGGACCTTGTCGATCGCCTTGGCAGTGTGCATCCACTTGGCGACCGGGAACTCCTTGACCACCACCGCGCCCTTCCAGCGCAGGTATTCGCCGCGCGGATGGTCCTTGGCGTATTTCGGCGGGACCTTCGCCAAGGCGGGTTCCTTGCCCCCGGTGACGGTCAGCGACTTCTTGTCGAGCTTTTTGACCATCTCGTCGAACTCGGGGCCGTAGACGGGATGGTCGATGGCGGCCCGGAAGCGCTCGATCTGATCCTTGGCCATCACCATGGCGCCGCCGGCCATCCGCAACCCCGATGCCTCAAGGCGGAGGAAATAGCCGATGCCGCCCACGGCGCGGTCAGAGCTGGCGATGCCGGTCCATGTCTTGTAAGGGGACTTGTCCTGGGAGAAACGCACGTCCCTGTTGGGCCGGAAGGTGCGCAGGGAGCCGAACTCCTCTTCGAGATCGGTGAGCAGATCCTGCACCGGCCCTTGGACTTTGGTCTCCCAGGTGGTTTTGTTGGCGTCCCAGTAGGTCTTGGAGTTGTCGGCCTCCAAGCCTTCGAAGAAGGTGAACAGCTCTGGAGGTAATCCGCGGAAATTGCCCATCGGGGTCTGCTCCTCGTTCAGCGGCCGCGTCCGGCCTTACCCGTTTGCTTCTTGTTGAAATCGAGCGCGACACTGATCCAGAAGGCGAGATCCCCGTCGCTGTTGACGTCATCGGAGGCGACGACGAGCCAACCCTTGCTCATCTTGCGGCCGTTCATCTCCGCCCACTCCGCGCCGTTCTCGGCGATGAGATCCTCGACCCGTTTGGGATCGCAGCGCACCATGAGGTTGCCGGAGGTGTTGGCGCTGACGGCCATCTTCTCGTTCACCAGGAACGACAGACCGCCGAACATGTTCACCTCCCGCACCACCTTCTGGTCGGCGAGCGCCACCCGGATCCGCTCCGCGAGATCTCTGTCGTAGCCCATCTGAATGCCTCTCCTACTCCGCTGCTGCCACAAGCCGAAGTTTCGGATCGGCGCTCCACTGCTCGAGGCCGCCGTCATAAACGGCCACATTGGACGCACCGAGCAGGCCCAATACGAACGCGTCACTAGTGGCATTTACCCCATCTTCACAGTATGCTATCACCTTGTCCGCTTTCGTGGCTCCAATGCCATCGAACATCGACCTGAGCTGCTCAAGTGGACGATGTCCTTGGCCGAAGGAGGCACGGCCGGATTCCATCTCAACTCCACCGGTCGGCAGTGGCCTGAGATGCACGGTGGTGTCCACGATCCTCAAGCCGGGCTCGCCCAGGTTGGCGGCGAGCCATTCCGTCTCGACGAGCGAGGAGGAGGCCATCACCTGCTCCTTGCGGCCTGCGGAGCCGGCTTCGCCGCGCCGGCTTGCTGGCTGGCGGGTCCGTCCGCCGTGGGCGGCCGCTGGCCCTTCATCAGCAACGCAACAGCTATCGCGGCCACGAGCATGCAGGCGGCGCAGATGAGGTACACCACATGCGTCGCGTTGACGAAGGCGTTGTTGATCGCATCGGCGATCTGCGGCTGAGCCAGGCCAAGCCTGCCCGAAAGCGGGATCTGGTTGGCGTAGGCACCGGAGTGCGCGATCTGACCGGCCACGGCTTCGCTTGGCCCGCTTGGCACTCCGCGTTGAGCAAGCTCCGAGCTGATGTTGCCGGCGAATTTGCCGACGAGTGTGGAGCCAAGGATCGCTGCGCCGGCCGTGAAACCGACGATGCGGAAAGTGTTGATCATTGAGGATCCGAGACCGGCACGGGCCGGAGGAATCGCGGCCATGACGGCGACCGTGAGCGGGGCGAACATGAAGCCGATCCCGATGCCGACCAGGCCGAGCTTCCACCAGACCGACCCAAAGCTCGAGGTTGGTGTGATGGTGGACAGCAGGAAGAAACCGGCCATGGTGAGCAGGGCGCCGATCGCGACCGGTGGACGCGGGCCGACGCGGCCGGCGATGCGGCCCGCGGGAGGGGAGACGATGAAGATGCCCAGGGTCAGCGGCAGCAGGCGCAGGCCTGCGTCCAGGGCGCTACCCCCCTGCACCGCCTGGAAGTATTGCGCCATAAAGAACATGGCGCCGACGGTGATGAACCCGAGCAGCACCGCGGTGAAGCAAACGACGGAGAAGGAAGGGTTGCGGAACAGGTCCACCTGAAGCAGTGGCTCGGGAACCCGGGTCTCCACGACCAGGAAGGCAACCAGCAGCACCACCGCGGCGATCAGGAGCGTGACGATGAAGCCCGAGCCCCACCCCTGCCGCTCGCCCTGGATCAGGGCTGTGATCAGGCAGGTGAGGCCGGTTGTCGCCAGGATCTGGCCGGGCAGGTCGATGCGGCGCGCGTGCGGGTTGCGGGAGTCGATCAGCAATGGGATCCCGAAGGCCACAGCGGCGATGCCGATCGGCAGGTTGATGAAGAAGATGGCGGGCCAGCCAAATGCCTCGATCAGCGCGCCACCCACGAGCGGACCGGCCGCGAGGGAGACGCCGGAAACCGCTGTCCAGATTCCGATGGCCTGGGCCCGTTCGCGGGGGTCGTTAAATGTAGACGCCAGTAGGGAAAGGCTGCCCGTGGAGATGGCCGCGGCACCTACGCCTTGCACGACCCGGCCGAATATCAGCCAGCTCAGGGCCGGGGCGAATCCACACAGGGCGGAGCCGACCAGGAACAGCATCAATCCCAGGAGGAAAACGCGTTTGCGCCCAAGGCGGTCGCCGAGTGTGCCAGCCGTGAGCAAGAGTGCCGCGAACGGCAGGGTGTAGGCATCCACCGTCCACTGCAGATCAGACAGCTGCGTCCGGAGATCCGCCTGGATCGTTGGCAATGCCACTAGAACGATGGAGCCGTCCAAGAGGACCATGAAGGATCCCAGGCTGGTGACCAGCAGGGTTATCACCTTATTGGCGCGTGTTGAGCTTTCCATGACATTCCTCATTGATATCGGTGAATGGGATAAATCGCCTTACCGCGGGCAGGCCGGACCCGGGTTGGTACACCGGATCCGGGCTGTCGCGAAGCCAGTTACGCCGCGGCGGTCTGGGTTTGGTAGTTCGGGAAAAGGCTGAGGAACTGTGGGGGCACCAGGAAGTTGTGCACCTCTACCCGCTCCCAGACCTTGTTGACGATGTAGGGCTCGTCCTTCAGCCACTCATCGATCTGCTCGCGCCGCTCGAAGTTTACGACCAGTACGCCACCGGCCATCTTGCCCGCGCCGTCGATGATGGCTCCGCCAAAGAGGAAGTTCCCATTGGCCATCATCTTCTCGCCGTTGGCCATGTGCTCCGGCCGCACGAGCATCCGCCGTTCCTGCGTGCCGGGTGCGGTTCCGTCGTGCGCGATCACTACATAGAGCATGGTGACTTCCTTCCTTTACTCGGGCATGACCGGCGATGGGCCCTGGAAAACCGGCGGCTCGACCGGTCGCTGACCCCACACCGACACCGTGATCGGCGAGTAGACCGTCAGGTCTGACGGTTGTTCCAAAAGCTCGAAGGCGCGTTCCACCTCATGCTTGCCCATCAGCCCGGCCTGCAAGATGATCGGTGCCAACTTCGCCAGGCTCAGTGTGATGGTCTGCATCTCGGGTGTCCCGGCCTGGATCGCGGTCACCTGGCCGTCGGTGCAGATTTTCTCCAGCCCGGTCCGCCTTACGGCGGGCAGAAGCTTCAGTCCGTAACCAGGATCCGCGCCACCGAAATAGAAGAAGGTGGCCAGCGCGCTTGCCGCGCGAGTGATCAATGGCTCCGGCGGTGAACACGTTTGGATGCTTCGAATGTCGGCTTCCTCGACCAGCAGGTAGCCGCCTGGCTTGAGCGCCTCGACCAGTTCCTGCAACACCTTGTCGCGTTCGGGCAGGTGCATCAGCAGGATCTTCACGTGAACGAGGTCGTAGACGCCCTTTTCCAGCGGCGTCGTGGTGATGTCCTGCTCGCGAATCTCAATGTTGGGGCTACGCAGGTCGCGCAGGTACTCAGTGTTGATGTCGACAGCGACCACCTTGCCGCTGTAGCCGACCCGCGTGGACAGCCAGCGGGCGATCGAGCCGGCCCCCGCACCGACTTCCGCACACTTCCATCCCTCTCCGACACCCATGGCTTGCATGTACCGGATCGTGGCCGGATCAGTAAGCAGCGCAATGGCTTCCAGCCGGGCCCGTTCCTGGTCCACTTCTGGCTCAAGGACAGTTTGAGTCATGGACTCCCCCTAACTTGACAACAAGTTCGCTTCCCGTGTGCCGCTTGGGCCATGGGTTCAGGCGACGATCCCGCGGACGCTAGGCGTCTTGCGTCTTGAACAGGTGGGGCACCTTCATGGCGAGCATCATGTCGCCGGAGACCTTGAGCTTGCCGGTCATGAAGGCGCGCATGGCATCCTGCCTGCCCTCGGCGATGGCGACCCAAGTGTCGGCGGTGGTGGTGAAGGTGGTGTCGGGCTTTTCGACCCCACCGGGAATCAGCGTGCCGACACCGTCGGCGATCTGGAACGCCCAGACGCCCGGGTCCTGATCCTTGATGTTCCACTGAAGAATCTTGTTGATCCCGGCCGCCGCCGCGGTGTCGAATCGGGTAGACAGCGCCTCGAAGAGCTCACCAACGGTCATGGTCATGATCCCAACCTCCTGCTCCTCACTCCATGCCCATTTGCTTCTGGATCTCACGGAACTGCGGGTAGACATCGAAGATCTGGATGTGGTTACCCTCGGGATCACGGGCACCGAACGTGCGGCCCTTGCCCATGTCCGTAACTTCCGTGCGTAATGGAATGCCCTTGGCGTTGAACTCTTTGTAGGCCATCTCGGCATCCTCGACCATGAAGCCCAGCACCAGACCGCCGCTCTCCTCGGGAAAGTCGGCCTGAACCGGCTTGGTGTAGCGCTTTTCCGCCTCCTGCAGGGCGATGCTCGCGCCCTGCCGCTCAGACTTGAGCCAGACGAAGCTGCCGTCCGGCGCGGTGAACGGCGCGACGACCTCGAACCCAAGCTGTTCCGTATAGAACTCCTTGGTCCGCGGCATGTCACGCAACAGGATGGTCACCAGATGAACGTAAGTCACCGCAAATCGCTTCCTTCCTGGGCGGATTGGTCCGTCAGGTCCTGCTTCATGGCTCGGCCATGCTATGGAGCCGGACTTACAGGCGACTTACCACAGATGAAAGTGAGGAAGGGGCGCCATTTTGGCCTGCCAGGGCGGCCTGGATGCGGTCACGTAGCTCGTAGAGTTCCTTGGTCGGGTGGACGCCAAGGTCGTGCTCCAGCGCCTTACAGAATTGCTGGACGCGACGGTAGGCTCGGGCGGGCTTGCCCGACTGCAACAGGGAGTCCGCGATCACCCGGGTGGCCAGCTCGTTGTACGGGTCGACCTGAAGCATCTGATATGCGCACTCGAGCAGCTCTTCCAGCTCACTGCCGGTCATGTGCAACTCCATCAGGCGCATCAGGGCCTGAGTGTGGACCTGGTGGTAGCGCCGCCGGTAGGGCGCGAGCAGCTCCTCGGCGTCATCCTCGGGCAGGAAGCCGAGGGCGCAGTAGCTCGCGACGCGGCGGTAGTAGAAGCAAGCCCGGCTCGTGGCGTTAGCGGCATCGCATTCCTGCGCCCGCCCGAAGAGCAGCTCCAGGTCGCCGGTGTCGGTCCACCAACTCTCACCAAGCTCGAAGCGGTAGAAGCTGTTCGGCCCCCGCCGGATGAACGCCGACTCCTGGCGCGGATGGAGATCGGGTTCCAGCATGCGGCGCAGTGAGTGCATGGTGACGTGGAAGTTGCCCAGCGCTGTCCGGGGTGAGCTGTCCGGCCAGAACAGCTCGATGAACTCGTCAGCGGAGCAGGTCTTGCCCGGGTTGAGCAGGAACCACTTGAGGATCATGAGGGCCTTGCGCCGCCGTTTGGACTCGTCCACGAGTTGTTGACCCCGGCGGAAGACCCGGAACGGTCCGAAGAAATATGCGCGGTAGTCGGCCTGCTCCTCAAACTCGCGCGGGTGTACAAGATCTGAATTTCTATCGATCATGTTCGCCATCCGGTCCGCCCCCTCGGTCTGGACGTGCGGCAGCGATCATTCTGGCTGGCAAGGCATCCGTAATCGATGGTGCCCATCCGACCCTAAAGCTTCCGCCCGCCGGCAACACGGTTGCCAGTCCCCAGTCTGTGTTACCGCGATTACCATCCCGTGTCACGGGGTCAAAAGGTTCTGCTTAGATACGACAGATCGTCGCCGCGAGGCTGACTCGTCGACATGGGATGACGTGAATCATCCATCTACATATCTATCGCCCACAATTCCCAAAGCGGCCAGAGCCAAAGGGATCGGGTCGCAATGTCCGCCACCGGTCTCGTGCTATCTATCGCTAGATAGACAAATTCGGCTCTTCCCGAGCGGGTAAGTCCGCGGTAAACGCGGGCCCTCACCATCAGAACCCGAAGGGAGGGCTCATGACGAACGACATGTTGAGCCGGATTACGGCGCTCCCGGCGGAGAAGCAGGCCGCGCTCCTGCAAGAGCTTAAGCGACAACGGGCAACGATCGAGTCACCACCCGGGCACTACGATCTGGCCATTCTCGGTGGTGGGGTTGCGGGCCTGACATTGGCCCTGCAGCTGAGGAACGCTCGTCCGGACATCAGCATTCTCGTTGCCGAACGGCAGAAACATCCGGTTCCGGAGGCCGCGCACAAGGTCGGCGAGTCCACGGTGGAGATTGCCGCACACTACCTGCGCGACATCCTCGGGCTGGACGACCACCTGCAATCGCAGCAGTTACGCAAGTTCGGGCTGCGCATGTTCTTCAGCAATCACGATAATCAGGATATCGCCCGGCGGGTAGAACTCGGTTCCTCTGTGTTTCCACCATTGTGCACCTATCAACTGGACAGGGGCCGCCTGGAGAACGAGCTGGGTCGCCGCATCCACGCGGCCGGTGTCGAGTTCCTTGACGAGAGCAAGGTTCTCGAGGTGGAGCTGCGACCCGATGAGGCCTATCACCGGGTGCTGATTGCCCACGACGGTACGGAACATGATGTCCGCGCACGCTGGATCGTTGACGCGACCGGACGCAGCCATCTGTTGCGGCGCCAGCTCAACCTGGGCAAAAAGGTGGGGCACGCGGCCAACGCGGTGTGGTTCCGGGTCGGCCATCCCATTGATGTCAAAGAATGGACAGATGACCCCGGTTGGCACACCAGGATCAGCCAAGGCGATCGGGCACTTTCCACAAACCACCTTATGGGAGCGGGCTACTGGGTCTGGCTCATCCGGCTCGCCTCCGGCTCCATCAGCATAGGCATTGTCACCGACGCCAACATGCATTCGTTCGAGGAGATGAACAAGTTCGAACGGACCATGGATTGGTTGCGGGAGCACGAACCACAGTGCGCGCGGGCGATCGAGCCCCACCTGGACAAGATCCAGGATTTCCGCGTCATGAAGGACTACTCGTACGGATGCCAGCAGGTTTACTCCGGGGAAGGGCGCTGGTGCCTGACCGGGGAAGCCGGGGTCTTCCTCGACCCGCTGTACTCGCCGGGCCTGGACATGATCGCGATCAGCAACGGACTGATCACCGATCTGATCACCAGATACCTTGCGGGAGAAGATGTCCGGGGTCTGGCATCCGTACACGATCGCGCGTTCCTGAGCGTCGTGGACATCTGGCTCGCCATCTACGAGAAGCAGTACACGCTCATGGGCAACCCGCAGGTCGTCATCTCGAAGATCATTTGGGATACGGCCTTCTATTGGGGTGTCTTCGGTCTGCTCTTCTTCCACGACAAGTTCCGAACCATGGTCGACAGCCCGTCGGTCACCAGCAATCTCGCGCGGCTGACCGTGTTGAGCAACCGGGTGCAGGCGTTCTACCGCGAATGGGAGGCCATCGACCAGTGTGATCTGGCCGAGGGTCTGGTGGATCTGTACGAGCCATTGAACTTCATGGTGAAGCTCCACCACGGTATGGCCGCGGAGCTGTCGCCGGCCGCCTTCGACGCCCAGTTCGCCGAGAACGTCAAGCTGTTCGAGCAGCTAGCGGGTCAACTGGTGAGCACGGTCATCGAGGCGTATGCCAACCGGACCGATAACCCGGAGGTCTTCGACCAGATACAGCAGTGGCAGACCGATCCGCTGATCTCCACGCTCATCTCCACCTACCGGCGCGAAGGAAAACGCAACCCCACAAGCGATGGCTGGATGACCCTGGCCCGCAAGCCCCTGGTGCTCCTTGTGGAAAACGAACAAGAAGGGGAGACGATCCATG
>Ga0209382_10013388_pt1 | contig 10084 bp, 13 predicted proteins | sample SoiMetdeltSBSDD5_FD_187599 | JGI IMG/M metagenome (GOLD analysis project Ga0209382, IMG submission 187599) | Bulk soil microbial communities from a Populus tree surrounding site in Tennessee, USA - Soil MetaG P. deltoides SBSDD5 (SPAdes) (version 2) | ecosystem: Environmental > Terrestrial >...
GGCCCCATCGGGGAGCCGCGGAACCCGACGACGGTGGCCCTGCTGAGCCTGGTCACCTGCGGTATCTACGGCCTGTACTGGGCCTACCTGACCTTCGAGGAGCTCAAGCAGCACAACGGCGAGGGCTTGGGTGGCGGCCTCGGCGCGCTGCTGAGCTGGCTCGTGGCGGGCTGGTTCCTCGTGATCGTCGAGATCCAGAAGATGTACCAGGCAGACGGCAGGGAGTCGCCGGTCGAGCCGATCGAAGGCCTCTGGCTCCTGATCCCGATCGCGGGGTGGTTCCTGTACATGAACCGCGTGCAGGTCGCGCTGAACGACTACTGGGTGTCGAAGGGCGCGGCGCCGCTCCCGGCGTAGTCCGGCAACTCACGAAAGGGCAGTCACATGGCACAACCAGCACCCGCGCCGAGTGGCGGGCGTCCGCTCGGCAAGCCGCGCGGCTGGGTCGTCGTCTTCCTCCTGACGCTGGTCACACTCGGTATCTACGGCCTGGTGTGGCAGTACAAGACGTTCCAGGAGATGAAGGACTACAGCGGGAACGGCATCGGCGGCGTCGTCGGCCTGATCCTCGCGATCTTCATCGGCTTCGTGAACCCGTTCATCATGTCGTCGGAGGTCGGGCACCTGTACGGAGCCGAAGGGCAGGAGCCGCCGCCCGTCACCGGCGTCACCGGGTTGTGGATCCTGCTGCCGATCGTGGGCACCTTCATCTGGCTGGCCAAGACCCAGAACGCGTTGAGCGCGTTCTGGGAAGGCCACGGAGCGGTCAGGCCGTAACCCGCGGAGCACGAGAACGTGGAAGGGCGGCCTGCGGGCCGCCCTTCTCGCGTCAGCCTGTCTTGACCATGACAGCCGAGCCGTAGGCGACGAACTCGGCCAACACACCGCTCTCGCCGAGGGTGTTCGAGTCGAAGCGGACGCCGACGACGGCGTTCCCGCCGAGTCCCTTGGCGTGCTCGACCATCCGGAACAGGGCTCCGCGGCGGGCTTCGTCGACGGCTTGCGTGAACTCCGTGACCTCGCCGGCAGCGAGCGAGCGGAAGCCGCCGGTGAAGCTGCGGCCGAAGCCGAGGCTCACCACGATCAGCCCCCAGCACAAGCCCAGGTGCTGCTCGAGCTCCAGCCCGGGGATCTCGAACGTGTTCGACGTGTAGATCGGGAGCCGCTCGTCCGAGGGCGGGGCGGTGCTCACCGGGGACGAGGCCGCAAGCTCAACATGACCGAAGTTCGTGGACGCCGGCTCTAGGCGGCGGACAGCGCGTGCTGGATGAGCAGGCTTCGGTTGTTGTCGTCGTCCGACACGATCACGGCGATGATGATCACGACGATGTACGCGATGCCGAGGCCGATCCCGATCCAGCCGAGGATGATCCCGGCGATCGCCATGCCGCGCCCGCCTTGGGTTCCGCCCGACTCGTCGATCTGCCGCCGGGCGATGTACCCGAACACCAACGCGAGGATCCCGCCGATGATGCACAGGAAGATCTGGGCGATCCCGAGCACCAACGACGCGATCGCGAGCCCGTTCGTCTTCGGGGTGGATTGGTAGCCGTAGCCACCCTGCTGCTGCCCGTACGCCGGCGGCGCGGGCGGCGGGGTCGGCGCGGACGGCGGCTGAGAGGACGCGGGCGGCGGCCCCGCCGGCGGGGGCGGGGGCGGCGTCGGAGGCCGGGTGCCCCCGTCTTCGGGCGGGACGGTGCTCATGATTTCCCCTTGCTCCTTAGGTAAGCGCGAGGCCGAGCTCGATGAAGCCCAGGCCGATCCATACGAAACCGAGGATGATGCCGGCCAGCGCCATCCCACTCCCCTGCTGAGTGCCGCCGGACTTCTCGATCTGGTTCCTGGCGACGAAGCCGAGAACGACGGCGGCGATCGCGGTGATCGTGAAGCATCCGACGATGCCGCACACGAGAGACGCGATGGCCAACCCGTTCGTTCCCGTCTTCGGCGCGGCGGAGTACGGCGTCGCGGGTTGGGGCGGCGGTGAGGGCGGCGGCGCCGGTCCGCGGTGTGGCTCTTGCGGTGGTGTCGCCGTCATTTCGTCTGCCCCCTCGCTGGGAAGTCCGAAGCGGCGCGTAGCGTATCGACGCGCGTCGAGCCGGTCTACGGGCACCGCGGGCTGTCCGAGCGAGTCAGCCCGGCCACCGCTCCACTGGATACGCGGACGTCGGGACGACGAACGTCCCCGACGCCTTGTCGTGCCACGTCTGCTTCTCCGGGTCCCACAGCATCCAGAAGTACCCGAGGTAGCAAGGAAGCTGCGACAGGATCCCGACGAGGTAACGGATGAACGCCCGGCCGTAATCGACGCGCCCGCCGGTCACGGCGTCGACGGCGCGGATGTTCAACAGGCGCATGCCCGGTGTCTGTCCGCTGCCGCTGCCGATGAAGTAGACGCTGTACGCGATCCCGGCCGCCAGGCTGATGAGGATCTGCGACACCAGGTTGCCTCGGAAGACGAGCCCGATCACCACGCCGATCACGTAGAGGATCACGCCGTCGATGAGGAAACCGCCGAGCCGGTACCAGAAGTCGGCGCGCGGACCGGTCGGCCCCGCCGGCGTCCCGCCGGGAGGGGGAACGGGTTGGGTCACTACAGCGGTCTTCCGGTGGAGTACTTGAAGAGCTGGAACGCCCACAGGGCGGCGAAGAACACGAACACCGCCCACATCGGGATGCGCACCCGCTGCCAGCGCCACGCGACGAGCAGCACGATCGCCATCGCCACGACGAGGAACGCGCCCGGGTTGTACGTGAACGCCGCGCTCAGCTGGCCGTGCACGATTGAGGTGACCCCGCGCGTCATCCCGCAGAACGGGCACGGGACGCCGGTCACGGTGCGGAGCGGGCACGGTGGCCCGAGTGTGGCCGGCAGCCAGGGCCGGACGGCTGCGACGGCGAGCATCCCGGCGCCGGCGACGCGCAGCGGCTTGAGCTCGATCCCGAGGGAGGTCGTGCGCGGAGGCGGCGCCGGTGCGTCGGGGATCGCGGGCGTCGGAGCCGTCGCCGTGCTCACGACCGGCGAGCGTAGTAGCCGGTGGCGGCGGCTTAGCCCCGGGCCGTCTTGGCCGCGACGACGGCCTCGAGGAAGCTCTCGGGATGCCATCCGTCGGGCGCGCCGACGACTTTCGGCCGGACACGCGCCGCCAAGTCGGTCGCGAGATGAGCGCGCGCGCCCGCGTTGAGCGAGGCGCGTCGTTCGAGGAACTGTCGCAGGGTGGCGACGTCGTCGACGCTGACGCCGCTCACGTCCCACTCCACGAACGGCGCGCCGCCCGGCGGGGGCGGGAGGTACGTCGTCGCCGGCGTCACCGCCGGTCGCCGCTCACGCACGACGAGCGTGCCCGCGGCGAGGTCGCCGAGGCGCTGGTTCCTGCTCGTGGCCAGGATCGAGATCACACCGACGACGTAGAACGCGGGCAGGAAGTCGACGATGCGTAGGAAGTTCCGGACGGCCGCGGTGAGGAACCCCTCCGGTTCCCCGCCGGCGCGAACGACTCGGAGGCCGGCGGCGAGCTTTCCGATGCTCCGGCCGCGGTTCCAAGTCTCGAGCGCGATGTCGTACGCGAACAGGATGAGGAAGATGGCGACGAGGTACACCGCAAGGACGAACCCGTTGTTCCCGAGCGGTCCGAGGACGATCGCGAGCGCGAAGATCGCGCCGAGCTGGACGACGACGTCGAGGAGCGACGCCACGAATCGTGACCCGACCCCGGCGAGCACCAGCTCGAGCTCGATGCCCTCCGGGGTCGCGATGGTGACCCGGTCGTCCAGAGTGGCCACCGGGCGAAGGTAACAGCGAGGGTGGTCACTCCTGCGAAGGGGCACCAGTGGACAGGGGCCGGGGTTCCCCCGGCCCCGGATCGAGACGGTGGTGGCGGAGCACTTGCGCAAGCAAGTGTGACCAGAGGCAGATAAGGGGGTTCCGGTCTGAACCTCGAGGTCTTCGTGGACACACGCCGGGAGCGGTGGCGCGAGCTCGACGCGCTGGTCGCGCGCGCGGGACGCCGGGCCGAGTCGTTGGGGCCCGACGGGGTGCGCCGGCTGGGCGCGCTGTACCGCGCCAGCGCCGCCGACCTCGCCCTCGCCCGCCGCCGCTTCGTCGGCGATCCCACGGTCGCGCGCCTCGAGGCGCTCGTGACCCGGGCCCGTCCGCTCGTGTACGACCGCGCCCGCCGGGGCGGATCCGTGGCCGAGTTCGCCACGACGGGCTACTGGCGGCGCGTGCGCGAGCGCCCGGCGTTGTTGCTGATCTCGGCGCTGCTGCTGTTCGGCCCGTGGGTCCTCTCGGCGGTGTGGGCGGTGCGCGACCCCGGAGCGGCGAGCGGCGTCGTCCCGTCCGAGTACCGCTCGGTGACCGAGCCGCGCGAGCGCGGCACCGACCTCGGCCTCAGCACGGACCAGCAGGCGGCGTTCTCGAGCGAGATCTTCACCAACAACATCCGGGTGACGATCGTCGCCTTCGCAGGCGGTATTGCCGCCGGGATCGGGACCGCCGCGTTGCTCGTCTATCAGGGCGTGCTGTTCGGTGCGATCACGGGCCTGTCGATCTGGGCCGGCAACGGGCGAGCGTTCTTCGAGCTCGTCACCGCCCACGGCGTGCTCGAGCTGTCGTGCGTCGTGGTCGCGAGCGCGGCGGGGCTGCGCATGGGGTGGGCGCTGGTGAGCCCCGGTCACCGCCGCCGCGGGGTCGCGCTCGCCGCCGAAGCGCGGGTCGCCGTGGAGATCGTGCTGGGAACCGCGCCGTGGCTCGTGCTGGCGGGGTTGGTGGAGGGGTTCATCACGCCCCGCGGGCTCGGCCTCGGCCCCGTCGTCGTCGTCGGCGCGACCCTCGGCGTCGTCTACTGGGCGCTCGTGCTCTGGCGCGGTCGGCCGGCGCGTGACGGTGGAGCTACAGCCGCGCCCGCGCTTTCGCCCTGAGGTACGCGCCGACGCACGCGGTCGGCAGCAGGTCGGGCCGGGCCTCGACCACGTCTGCGCCCGCGCGCCGCAGCTGCGCGGCGACGCGGGCGCGCGCGTCGAGCACGTCGAGCGCAACGGCGGCGGCGTAGACGTCGGCGGGCGCCCGCGGTGGCGCGTGCACCATCTGCTCGAGGTCGGGGTCGGTGACACCGGCGACGACGACCGCATGCCGGCGCGCCAGCACGGGCGTCGCATCGAGGAGCGGTTGGGCGGCGGCTTCTTCGAGCAGGTCGGTGAGCACGAGGACGAACGCGCGCTTGCCGCTCCCGACGGCGCGGAACGCGAGCTCGTAGTCCGAGTCGACCATCGTCGGCTCCACGTCGAAGATCGCCCGCACGACGGCGTCGCCTCCGCCGCGTGCCGGCGGCAGTCGACGACGGACGCGGTCGTCGAAAGCGATGACGCCGGCCCGGTCTCCCACCTCGTCGGCGACGAGTGCGACCGCGGTGGCGGCGTCGACGGTGGCGTCGAGTCGGGTGCGGTCGCCGAGTGGCGCCGCCATCAGGCGACCGACGTCGAGCATGCACACGACGTCGCGGTCCTGCTCCACCCGGTACTGGTTGCTCATGGGCCGGCCGAGGCGCGCCGTCGCGCGCCAGTTGACCTGGCGGATGTCGTCGTCGGGCAGGTAGTCGCGGATCGACTCGAAGTCGGTGCCGAGCCCGAGCGGTCCGCGTGTGAGCCGCCCCGGGTCGCGGAAGCGACCCTGCCGGACCGCGAGCACCAACCGCCACGCCGCCGGCAGGTCCGGATACACGAGCACCTCGTTCGGCTCGCCGCCGCGCCGGTACCAGGCCGCGAGCCCGAGCGGGCCCCGCACCCGCGCCGCCGGGCTCGGGAGCGTGTGGCGACCCCGGCGGCGGGCCCGGACGCGGGCGTCGAGCCGGCCGTCGGCCTCTGCCGGATCGACGGCGACGTCGGGGACGAGCGGTTGGCGCAACCGGAGCGATGCCGCTCCGACCGGCTCGGCGTCGAGCGTGAGCGACGCCGCCACGCCTCGTGCGAGCGCGCCCGGCAGATGCCGGTGCACGACCGGTCGCGTCCGGCTCAGTATCGCGTCGACGACGAATGCGGCCGCGACGGCGACGGCAGCGAACAACGCGACCGCCGGGGAAGCGAGCGCCGCCAGCGCGCACGCTCCGAACAGCAGGGCGGCGCGGATCGTCGCGCTCACGGGCGCGACGGCCAGGCCGATCAGGGCGACGGCGACCAAGGCGACCGCGGCGACGATCGTGCCGTCCATCGAGCCGATTCCGTCAGCGCGGGACGGGCACGGCGGCGAGTGCCGCCTGCACCGCGTCGTCGGGCCGGTAGCGCTCGAGCTCGGCTTCCGGGCGCAGCAGCAGGCGGTGGCGCAGCACCGGGCGCGCCATCCAGGCGACGTCGTCGGGCGTGACGAAGTCACGGCCGCTGATACGGGCGGAAGCCTTCGACGCCGCCAGCAGGTGCACCGCGGCGCGCGGGCTGGCGCCGAGCGCGACGCTCGGCAGCTCGCGCGTTCGCCGCACCAGCGCGACGACGTACGTCTCGATCTCGTCGGCAACGGTCGTGGCGTCGACTTCGTCCCGCGCCGCGCGCAGCTCGTCGGCCGTCGCGACCGGACGGACGTCGTCGAGTGTCGCGGGCATGACACCGCGGTGCGCGAGACGGAGCATGCCCACCTCGTCGTGGTCGTCCGGATAACCGACGTCGACCTTGACGAGGAACCGGTCGAGCTGAGCCTCGGGGAGCGGGTACGTGCCCTCGTACTCGATGGGGTTCTGCGTCGCGATCACGAGGAACGGGTCGGGGAGCGGACGCGGCTCCCCGTCGACCGACACCTGACCCTCCTGCATCGCCTCGAGCAGCGCGGCCTGGGTCTTCGGCGGCGTCCGGTTGATCTCGTCCGCCAGCAACACGTGCGTGAACACGGGCCCGGCGCGGAACGCGAGCTCCTGCGCGGATCCCCCCGACTCGGACGGCCGGAGCGTCATCGTGCCCGTGAGATCGGACGGGAGCATGTCGGGCGTGAACTGCACCCGGCGGAACGACACACCCAGCGCCCGGGCGGTGGCGTTCGCCAAGAGCGTCTTGGCGACGCCGGGAACGCCCTCCAGCAGCACGTGGCCGTTCACCGCCACCGCCGCCAGCAGCAGGTCGACGACGTCGCCCTGCCCGACGACGACCTTGCTCACCTCGGTCCAGACGCGGTCGCGGAGCTCCCTCATTGCCTTCCCTCTCCCTCGTTGGCGCGCGCGAGCGCGCTGCCCGCGGCGACGACGTCGACCGCCGTGCGCGGAGGCGCGAACAGCGCGTCGGCCTCGGGTGCCGACCATCCGAGTCGGGCGGCCGCTGCCCGGAGCTGCTGGTCGGTCGCGGCGGGCGGCAACCCGGCACGTCGCGCCAGGCGTGCTCGCGCCGCGGCCTGGAGCGGCCCGAGCGCCTCGGCCGGCCGATTCGTACGGGCGAGCGAGACGGCGACGGCGTCGACGTACTCGCGCCGGGCCGGCGGCAGCGGCCGCGCCGCGTCCTCGGGCGGACCGAGCCGCCGCCCGCCGGCGACGATCCCCAGCAGCGCCGCCAGCGTCAGCCCGACCAGCGCCGCCTGCCACCGTCCCGGGATGGCGCCGAGCCCGCTCGCCTGGCCGTATCCGTGCGCGCCCTCGGCGAACACGACGGTCTGACCGTCACCGGCGGCGGCGAGGGCGAAGCCGGCGTTGTCCGCTGTCGCGAGCAGCCGGTTCTGGAGCGGCGACGGATCGGCGAGCAAGACCATCCGCCCACGACCGAGAGTGGCGACGGTCGCGAGGACGCGCGACCCGTCACCGAGAATCGGCGTGGTGGCGCCGGGCTCCGACCACGAGCCCTCGCCCGCCGTGCGCACCGAATCCAACCCGGTGGCCTCGGGCGCACCGCCGACCGGACCCGCGTTCCGGACGCCCGCCGAGGACCACGCCGGGGGGTCGGCGAGCAGGCGAGCGAGCAGTCCCGTGGCGCCCACCCCGCCGGCGACGAGCCGGCCGCCGCGCTCGACGAACCGGCGAACGGAGCGCCCTTCTTCGCGGTCGAGGCCGACAGGGTCGAGCACGACGAGCGTGTCGGCCGGCGAGAGCGCGGTGTCCGTCACGTTGCCGCGCTGCGCTTCCGTCGCATGGTCGTTGCGGCGCAGCAGCTCGGCGTACGCGGCCAGGCCGTCGCGGCCCGTCGAGAGCGACGAAGACCGCGGCGCGGTGTCGTCCGCGCCGCGCGTCGAGGAGTCGAGCAGCGACAGCGCGATGTTGACGACGATCGCCAGCGCCACGATGACGATCACGACACGCACGGCCGGGTGCAGCCCGCGCCACGACCCTGTACGCGTGCTCACCGGCGCACCGACTGCTCGAGGACACGCGGCCATTCCGCACGAGCGGATTGAAGATCGACAACGGACGCCGGGCGTCCGCCGTAGGCGACGGCGTCGAACGTGATCGCGAGGTCGTCGAAGACCCGCAGCCGAAGCCGGCGTGCCACCTGACCGGTCGTGATCGAGGGCCGGAACTGGATCGCGCCGGCGCGGTCGAGGCGCAGGAGCCCGGCGCGGAAGCGCAGCCGCAGCGCGGCGTCGAGATCACCGCGACGCTCGGCGGCGTCCGCCTCGCGCTCGAGCCGGCCGGGGTCGGCGTGCTCCTCGGCTGATCGACGCCCGCGCCCGGTCTCACCGCCGGCGTTCGTCGCGGCGCGGCGGCGTGCCACGAGCAGCGCGACCACCGCGACGACACCGGCGAGGACGGCGGCCAGCGCGACCCTGCCCGCGAGCGACTCGGTGATGCGGGAGAAGAAGTCGCCGATCGGACGGAGGCGGTCGCCCAGCCATTCCAACGCGCCTTCGAACGGGCGGGGGACGTCGGCGGGCTTGTAGCGTCGGCCGCCGAGGATCTCCCGCGCCTGGTCGCGAGCCCGGTCGGGGTCGACCTGCCCCGCCACCGACGGCCAGCGCGCGGTCACCGCCTCGGTCCCGGCGGCGGGCCAGTCGGCGGTCCTGGTTGTGGAGCCGGCGAGGGTTGTTGCCACCCGGGCGGCGGCGGCGCCCATCCGCCTCCGGCTCCGGGCACGGGCTGTGTCCAGGGCATCAGGGTGGGGCTGACGGAACCGGCGGGCGCGCCGATGCGCTGCGCCATGAGCTGCAGGTCGAAGCCTTCCTTGCGCACGCGCAGGTCGAAGTAGATGACGGCAACGACGGCGGCGACGAACGGGATCGTGAGGACGCTGGCGACCGCCCCGAACGTCCCGTTCGCGAGGTCGTACACGAACTCGTTGTCTCGCCCGGCGAAGAGGAGCGGAAGCGCAAGCAGCCCGATCCCGGCCGCGACGGCGGTGGCGAGGAGGTTGGCGAGCAACAGGATGCCGGCGGTCGGCCACCACCGGCGGCGCACGAGGTTGAACGAGCGGCCCAGGGCCCGGAAGCCGCGTGTGCCTTCGATCAGCAGCACCGGCACCGCGACCGACCACGCGACGTACAGCCACACACCCGGGGCGATGCAGGCCGCGAACGCGAGCAGCACGATCACGCCATGGATGAGCGTCAACCACAGCAGCGCCCCGAGGCGGCGGAAGCCGAACCGCAACGACTCGCGCCAGTCGGTCTCGGTGCCGAGGTACGTGTCGCTCACCGCTTTCAGGCATGCGGCCTCGGCGAGCGCGCTGGAGACCACGTTGATCACGAAGATGAGGAGCAAGGCGGCGACGCCGGCCCATTCGCTATCGGACGACGTGGTGGTGGCGCCGACGGTGGTCGACGTGTCGGGGAGCGACAGCGTGATGAGCACGTTCAGGACCTGCACCGGCACGATCACGACCGCCACCGCCTTGAGCATGGTGGCGAACTTGTTCCGATAGATCTTGACGCCGGCGTCGAGGATCTCGCCGGTGCCGAGCGGTCGCAGCTGCGCCGGGGTGCTGCTCACGCGGGCACGTTATTCGGAGCGGTTCACAGTTGTGCCCCGGATGTCCCGCGACGGCGTCGACCGCTCCCTCGCTGTTTCGGCGGTGGCTCCGGCGTTACAGCGCGCGCACCAGGGTGGCGTCGCCCTGGCCGCCGCCGCCGCACAGCGCGGCCGCGCCGAGCCCGCCGCCGCGGCGGCGCAGCTCGTTGACGAGCGTGACG
>Ga0209382_10013389_pt1 | contig 10083 bp, 7 predicted proteins | sample SoiMetdeltSBSDD5_FD_187599 | JGI IMG/M metagenome (GOLD analysis project Ga0209382, IMG submission 187599) | Bulk soil microbial communities from a Populus tree surrounding site in Tennessee, USA - Soil MetaG P. deltoides SBSDD5 (SPAdes) (version 2) | ecosystem: Environmental > Terrestrial >...
ATCATGAGCGAGTGCTGCGCGGCGCTGACCTACGCGCACTCCCGCACCGACGACTCCGGCCGCCCGCTCAAGGTGGTGCACCGCGACATCTCGCCGCAGAACATCCTGCTGGGGCTGGACGGGATGGTGAAGCTGGTGGACTTCGGCATCGCCAAGGCCGCCAACCTCATCTCCACCACCGAGCCGGGCGCCATCAAGGGGAAGTTCGCCTACATGTCCCCGGAGCACGCCGGGGGCAAGCCGGTGGACCACCGCGCGGACATCTTCTCCGCCGGCCTGGTGCTCTACGAGCTGCTCTCCGGCGTCCGCCCGCTCCAGCGCAGCACCGAGGCGGGCACCCACATCGCCGCGGTGCAGTGCCAGATCGAACCGCCCTCCGCCGTGTCGGAGACGCCGCCGGACCTGGATGACGTGGTGATGGGCGCGCTCGCCCGGGCGCCCGAGGACCGCTACTCCAACGCCCTGCTGATGAAGAAGGCGATCGACGTGGCCGCGGAGCGGAAGGGCTGGTTCGCCGGGCCGGACGAGATCACCTCGCTGGTGGAGATCCTCTTCCCCGAGCGCCTGGAGGAGGACCGCATCCTCGGCCTGCTGGCCCACTCGGAGGAGCCTGACGAGGAGACCCAGGTCGACACCGGGAGCAAGGCGAAGGGCAGGGCCGGCAGCGGGAAGAAGCCCAGGGTGCCCGCGCTCACCCCCGCCCCCGTCCGCGCGGTGAACCCGGACGGCGGCGACGAGAGCAGCGGGGGCCCCGGCGAGGACGGCGAGCCCGACTCGGACGACGACTTCGAGCAGCGCGCGCTGGAGTACCGCCGCGACTCCGAGCGCATGCCCGCGGCGTTCTCGTCGGAGGACGCCGTCCCGCCGGACGACGAGGCCGCCATCACCGAGCCCCAGCCGGTGGCGGTGTCGCGCCGGAGCGACTCCGGCCAGAGGAAGGAGAAGGAGAAGGAGAAGGGGAAAGACAAAGACAAGGACAGGGACAGGGACAAAGGGAAGATCGGGGCCGGCGGCGAGGCGCCGTACCGCACCGGCCGGGACTACCCCGCCGCCCAGGCGCGGGCGGAGGTGCGCGCCGAGCCGAAGGCCAAGCCGCGCCCGTCCATCGACCGCGCCACCCGGGTCGCCTCGCCCAGGCGCCTGATGGTCCTGGACGGCGTGGACGGCGACAAGGGCAAGATGATGCCCTTCCCTGGCACGGCGATGGTGGTGGGGCGCGGCGACCAGTGCGAGATGCGCCTCACCGACCCATCCGTCTCCAGGCGCCACCTGGAGCTGGTGATGGGCGCGCGCGGCACCTACCTGCGCGACCTGGCCTCGGACTCGGGGACGCGGGTGAACGGGAAGTGGGTGGACGAACGGCTCCTCCGCCACGAGGACATGATCGAGATCGGCGTCACCCGGATGCAGTACCTGGACGAGGAGGAGGCGGCGCGGCGGACGTCGGAGGAGGCGGCGGTCAAGGCCGAGGAGGAGAAGCGGAAGCGCGAGGAGGAGGAGCGCCAGCACGCGGAGGAGGAGGCGGCGCGGCTGGCCGCCGAGGAGGAGGCCAGGAAGCAGGTCGAGGAGGAGGAGCGCCAGCGCGAGGAGGAGGCGGCGCGGCTGGCCGCGGAGGAGGAGGCCAGAAAGCGCGCCGAGGCGGAGGAGGCGGCGAGGAAGGCGGCGGAGGAGGAGGCGGAGAAGAACAGGCCGGTGCGGGCGCCGCCCGGCTTCTCGGCCAGGTCGTTCGCCGTGCTCTCGCCGCAGCAGAAGCTGGCCATCGGCCTCTTCGTGCCGATGCAGATCGTCCTGCTGGTGGTGGTGCTGACGTGGCTCTTCCGGGCGCCGGAGCCCCCGCCGGACCCCCAGAAGGTGAACGCGGCCAAGATCTACGAGCAGGGCAAGGCGCTCCTCAAGGGCGGGCGGCTGCAGGAGGCGGTCTCCGCGCTGGAGCAGGCGGAGAAGCTGTGGCCCGGCACGGACGCCGACCGCCTGCTGCCCATGGCCAAAAAGGAGCTGGAGGCGCACGACGGCCTGGAGAAGGCGCGGCAGCTGCTCCGCTTCGAACGCTTCGAGGAGGCGCGCCAGCTGGTGAGCGCCGTGGCCCCCGTCTCCAAGGCGCTGCAGGCGGAGAAGGACGGCTTCATCGCCGAGCTGGACCAGGCGGAGGCCGCCTCCTACCAGGAGCTCCGGGCGCGCGAGGCGCTGCTCGCCGGCGACCTGGCCCGCGCCCGCGAGCTGATCAACCGCCTCCCGGACCAGACGCGGATCGGCCTGTTCAAGCGGCTGACCCTCAAGGAGGACGAGCTGATCGTCGACACCGCCACCACCAAGCAGAAGCAGGAGCGCGCCGCCTACCTGGCGTCGGCGTTCAAGACGGTGGAGGCCAGGTTCCAGGCCCGCGACTTCGACGGGACGCTCGCCGAGTGCGACCGCCTGGTGGAGCTGACGCCGGGCGAGCTGATGGTCCGCGGCCGGGTGGACGACCTGAAGAGGCTCGTCCCCCAGTTCAAGAAGCAGTTCCAGGACGGCCTGCGCCACACCGACGAGAAGAACCAGGCGGCCGCCTCCGCGCCCTTCCTGCGCGCCCGGCAGCTCTACCGGGAGATCGGCTTCACCGGGCCGCTGGGCCAGGCGCTGGACGGGTACCTGCTGGAGTCGGCGCTGGCCTCCGCGCGCGAGGCCATGCTCCGCCAGGACTTCGCCACCGCCGGGATGCGCTACCGGGACGCCGCCTCCGTCGCCCCACGCGACATGCGGGTGGTGGACGGGCTGGACAAGGTGTCGCGACGGGCGGGCAAGATCCTCTCCGACGCCTACATCCAGGACCGCGAGCGCGCGCCCCGGCTCTACGTGGAGAAGCTGGAGCTGGTGCGGGAGATCACCCCCCGCGAGTCGACGGAGAACCTCCGCGCCACCGAGCAGCTGCGCGTGCTCGCCAGCGGCGGCACGCCCGCCATGCCCGCGCCCACCGCCCCCGCGCCGAGGCGCTGAGGCCTACTCCTTCGGCTGGAGGGTGGCGAGCAGGGTGGCGCTCGGCGCGGCCTGCTGCCGGGCGAGCGGGCAGCGGCGGCAGGTGAAGTCCTCCCAGCCGCTCCGCACCGCCACGTCGAGACACTGCTGGTACAGCGGACAGAAGACGAGGCGTTGCACGGCGCCGGAGGACGAGGCCTTCCCCGCGGGCACGGGCGTGGGGCAGGGGAGGAAGCTCCGGGTGGTGGGCTCTGGATGAGACATGGGTGACGCGGTGGGGTGTACTCCCGTTCAGCTAACGGGCACCTCGTCGCGCCGCTACAGCTCGAAGTCCAGCTCGTCCAGCTCGTCCAGGTTCAGCTCCTCCACCTCCTCCGGAGGCAGCTCGCGGGACAGCTTCTGCTTCAGCTTGCGCGCCCGCTCCTTCATCTGCTGGGAGAGCTGCCGGGCCTGCGCCTTGAGCTGCTGCGCCTGGGCGCGGAGGCGTTCGGTCTCCGCGGACCACTGGCGCCTCGCCTCGTCGGCCTCCTGGCGGGCCTTCTCGCGGATGCGCTCGTGCTGCTGCCGGCGCGAGGCCTCCTCGGCCGTCCGCTTGGCCTCCCGCGCCGCCTCCATGGCCGTTTCCTGGTTCTCGCGCGCCACCTCCTGCGCGATCCGCTGGGCCTCCTCCTGGATGGCCCTCGCCTCCACCCGGAGGTCGTTCCCGTCCACCTCGACGCGGATGGGGTTGCGGCCCACGTGGATGTTCAGCGCGGTCCTCTTCTTGTCCTTGTCGTGGTCGTCGTCGCAGTCGGCGTGGTGCTCCAGGCGCATCTTGGCGTCCGCCTGGAGCTTCGGGTCGCGCAGCGTGGAGACGATTTGCAGGGAGCGGGCCTTCACCTTCGGATCCAGCCCCTGGTGGTCGGTCACCTCCACCAGCACCCGGTGCTTCGACTCGTCCGTGCGCAGCCGCGAGCCGGCCAGCTCCAGCGCGCGCAGCACGCCCTCGGGCGACACCGCCTCCGGGTGGAGGAGGCTGACCAGCGCCTTGGCCAGCGCGTCCTCGGAGTGGAGGCGCGAGGCCGCGTCCAGGTAGGGCGCCGCCAGCGGCCCGCGGACCAGGTCCGACTCGCGGATCTGGTTCATCGCCTTGAGCACCACCATCAGCTCGTCGTCGCCCTGGATGGAGCGGGCGCTGGACAGCACCGCGCGCCCCGACTCGACGTCGATGGGCGCGGCCATCAGGAAGTGCTTCAGCGCGCGGGCGCGGGCCTCGCCGGAGCGGAACCGGTCGCAGGCGCGGAGGTAGGCCTGGCGCGCGCCCGCGTCCTCCAGCGCGTCCGACTCCTTGGCCAGGCGGGCGAGGGCGTGGAGCAGCTCGTCGTCGCCGCGGATGCCGGCGACGGCCTGGTCGATGGTCTCGCGCCCGCCGCGGCGCTCGCGCCCGTCCGGGGAGACCCGCACCTCGTCCGCCTCCGCCTCGCCCACGCGGTTGGACGAGGGGTACCCGCTGGCGCGGTCCAGCTGCGCCAGCAGCGCGGCGAGGAACATCTTCGCCTCCGCGTCCGCCGGGCGCGGCTGGCCGTTCAGCCGCCACTCGCGCGTCATCTTGCCGGAGCCGTCCGCGCGGATGTCGATGGTGCGGGTGAGCCCGCCGTTGACCTCCTCCGCGCGGAACGCCGAGCCCGGCGCCATCCCCGCCACGTCGGACAGGTTGGGCGTGAAGAACAGCTTCCCGGTCGCCTCGACGGACAGCTTGCAGCGGCCGCCGTCGATGGACGCCTTGGACCGGAACCGGTCGTCGTTCTGGGCGATCTTCCACCGGACGTTGTCACCGGCGCGCGACAGGCACTCCAGGCGGTACGGATCGCCGGAAGGAGGCGCGGGGGGAGCAGGCGGAGTGGGAGGAGTGGGAGGAGCGGGGAAGCCGACGGGAGCGAGCGGGGCCGGAGGCGCGGGTGGCGCTGGATTCACGGCGGGCGCGGCCTGAGCGGGAGGAGCAGGTGTGGCGGGCGCGACGGCCGCCTCCGGGACGGTGGCGGACCTGCGGCGCTCGGATTCCTTGGTGCTCAGTCGCGGCAGCGACCCGGACGGGGCGTTCTGCGGCGGAGCCGGCGGCTGGGTCTGGGCGGCGGCGGTGGGCTGCAGGGCCGCCAGCGGCATCAGCACCATGAGGCCGAGCGCGCCGATGGTGCCCGCCGCCCGCGAGCCGAAGGCCCGCCGCCGGCACTTCGGGTCCAGGATGGCCAGCAGCCGGCCCTCGAAGTGCGACCGCCGCGCCATGGCCAGCGTGGCGGAGGCGGGGGCCAGCGGATCGCTCCGGAGCGAGCGGACGATCTCCAGCATCTCCCCGGCGTAGGCCGAGGCGCGGGTGCCGGCGTTGAGCACGTGGTCGTCGCAGGCGTACTCGCGGAGCGCGCGCATCCGCCGCGCCGCCAGCCACACCATCGGGTGGAACCAGTAGACGGCGCAGGCCAGCTGGGCGACGAGCTGGGTCAGCGCGTCCAGCCGGCGGACGTGCGCCAGCTCGTGGAGGAGCACCAGCTCCAGCCGGTCCATGCTCCAGGAGTGCGCGTCCACCGGGAGCAGCACCACCGGCCGGAGCACGCCCCAGGTCATGGGCAGCGTGGCGCGCTCCGCCTCCATCAACGCCACCGGGCGGCGGATGCCCATCCTCCTTCGCAGCCGCTCCACCACCGCCAGCGCCGCCGGCTCCGTCACCGCCGACGCGCGCCGCGCCAGGAGCCGGACGCCGATCCGCCCGGCCAGGATCTTGAGGAGCGCCAGCGCGAAGCCGGCGGCCCACAGCACCGCCAGCCAGGTGCCGGCGGGGACGTCCCACGCGCGGGCGGCCGAGGGCGGCGCCTCCACGGCGGGGAGCGGGAGCAGGACGCGCTCGTGCGCCGGCACCAGCGGCGCGCGCAGCGCCCGGGAGGGGACCAGCTCGGAGCGGAAGGGAGCCGGCCTGGGCGCCTTGCGCAGCGGCGCGGGCGGAGGCGGGGCTTCGAGCAGGCGAAGGTCTGCGTCCAGGAGCTCCACCCGCGGCCGGGGCATGCGCCGCTCCAGCACCGCGGGCGCGACGTCGAGGTCCGCGGGCGCCTCGAGCAGCGCGGGGGCCGCGAGCGCCGGCGGCTGGGGCGCCGCCTCCTCCGGGGGCAACATCGCCACCCGCCACGACGGCAGCAGCGCCGCCAGGATCGGCAGCGCCAGGGTGCCGGCGGCGGCCAGGCTCCACACGAAGTGGCGCGCCGCTGCCGAGGCGCGGCGCACCAGCAGCGTCGCCAGCGCGGCGGCCAGCAACAGCGCCGTCGCCTTCACCGTGGCGTCGACCACCACGCCCAGCAGCGGGGGGCCGCTCTCCAGCGCGGCGCGGAGGTGCTGAAACGTCCAGGTCATGAACACTAGCGACCCTCCTTCTTCGCTTTCTCGATCAGCTCGCTCAGCGCGTCCAGCTCACCTTTGGACAGCTTCCCGTCCGGCATCTCCAGCAGCGCGGTGATCGCCTCGCGCGAGGAGCCGTCGAAGAACGTCGACACCAGCGACCTGAGCGCCGTCTTGCGCGCGCGCTCGCGGGCCACCGTGGGCAGGTAGACGTACTTGGGGCCTTCCTGCTCGTGCGTGAGGTGCCCCTTGGTCTCCAGGATCCCCATCATGGCCCGCACCGCCGAGTAGCTGGGCGGATCCGGGATGTTCTCCATCACCTCGGTGACGCTGGCGCGCCCCAGGCGATAGATGGCGTCCATGATCTGCCGCTCCCGGCGGCTCAGATTCGTCTGCGCTTCGTCGGACATGCTACATTTATAGCAGTCTGCTAGCAGATTAGCAACTACGGCCCGGCCTGGGGTCAGGACTACGTCCTGGGACAGGGCCGATTGCGTGGTGTTGCAGCCCGGGGCTTCAGGCCTTCAGGCCGGATCGGCCGGGGGAGGCGACGCGCCGCTCCCGTCGGCGGCGGCGTCGGGCTTCTTGCGGAAGGAGCCGCCCAGGAGGAGGACGGCGGCGCCGGCCATGATGGCCACGTCCGCGACGTTGAAGACGCCGGTGCGCACCGGACCCACACCGAGGTTCATGAAGTCCACCACGGTGCCGCCGCGCATCACGCGGTCGATCCAGTTGCCCAGCCCGCCGCCCACCACCAGGGCGTAGGCGGTCGCCTGGGAGCGGTCCACCTTCTGTCCCAGCAGCGCGTGGAACAGCAGCGCCACCAGCACCAGGGCCACGCCCACGTTGAGCACCCAGAAGCGGGCGGCCTCCGGGAGCGCGGCGCCCAGCGAGAGGAACGCGCCCGGGTTCTCCGCGTAGGTGAGCCGGAAGGTGTCGCCCAGGAAGGACTGGGTGGGGGTGCCCGGGAGCGAGCTCTTCGCGAGGTGCTTGGTGGCCTGATCGCAGCCGATGGTCGTCGTGAGCAGCACCGCCACCAGGAGCAGCCGTTGCCGTCCAGTCATCGCGGGCGATTGTACGCGGAATCATCCAGGCGTCAGATCGCTCTCTTTGCCGTGGGTCGGTACGCCTACCTGCCTGCCCGCATGTCCATGACAAGGGGGCACCCTGCTCGCCGGGCGGCAGGAGCCGGGCCCCGGCCCGCAAGCCTGGCCGGCAGGAGCGGCGACGGTTGTCGCCTTCCTCGCAGATGGCCACCTCGAGCGGCGACGAGAGGAGGTCTTGCATGCGTGCAATGCTCCTCGCCGCCGCGGTAGCCGGCCTTGCCGGCTGCGCGACGTCGCGAGTGCCTTTGATGAGGTTGGCCGACGCGCGCGGAGAGATCCGCGCGGCCGAGCAACTTCAAGCCGATCGATACCCCACCGCCTCCAGCTACCTGGACCTCGCCCGCAAGGAGGAGGACCACGGCCGGCGGCTCTTGAACCTGGGGCAGCAGCGGCGCGCCGGGTACGTGCTCGAGCGCGCCCAGGCGGACGCCGAGCTCGCCCGGGCGCTGGCCACCGAGGCCCCGGCCAGGGAGGAGGCCCAGCGGACGCTGGACCGGGTACAGAAGCTCCAGTCGCAGAACCCGGAGGTGAGCCCATGAAACGCCTGACACTCGCAGCGCTGGCCGCGGCGATGGGCCTCCTCCTCGCCTGCCTGGCCCCCGTGCCACCCGAGCTGATCGACGCGCGGCTGACCTACGACCGCGCCCGCTCCTCGCAGACCGCGGACCTGGCGCCGGACGAGCTGGCCCGCGCCCAGCGCGCGCTCCGGCGCGCCGAGTCCGAGTACCAGCGGGCGCCGTGGTCGCAGAACGCGCGCGACCTGGCGTACGTCGCGCGCCGGCGGGTCCAGATCGCCGAGAGCCGCGCGCGGCTGGAGCTGGTGAAGCGCAACGAGCTGAAGGCGGAGCAGCAGCTCTCCGCCAGCCAGGCGCAGACCGCCTCGGAGCTCTCCCAGGCCCGGGCGCAGCTCCAGGCCCAGGAGGGCGCGCGCCTCAAGCAGGAGGAGGAGCGGAAGCGGCTGCAGGCGGAGCAGGCTGACCGCGCCCGCCAGGAGGAGGCGGCGCGGATCGACCGGGAGCGGCAGTCCCAGCAGGAGCGGCTGGCCAGCGCCCAGCGGCAGCTCGACGAGCAGCAGCGGCAGCTCCAGGCCCGGCAGCAGGAGCTGGAGCAGGCCCGCCGCGAGCGCGCCGACGCCGAGGCGGCCCAGCGCGAGGCGCTGCAGCAGCTGGAGCGCTTCGCCCAGGTGCAGGAGGAGCAGCGCGGCACCGTGATCACCCTCCCCGGTGGCCTCCTCTTCGCCCCGGGGCGATCCGATCTCTCTCCGGACGCCCAGCGGGCCCTGGAGAAGGTGGCCCAGGCGCTGAAGAAGCTGCCGGAGCAGCGCCTGGTGGTGGAGGGGCACACCGACGCCAAGGGCGCCGAGGACGTCAACTACGACCTGTCCGTCCTCCGGGCCAACGCCGTGAAGGACTTCCTCACTTCACGCGGAGTGGAGCGCAACCGCGTCGAGTCGATCGGGTTCGGCGAGTCGCGGCCGATCGCGTCGAACACCTCCGCCGAGGGCCGGGCCAGCAACCGCCGCGTGGAGATCGTGGTCCAGCGCGGCGTGGGCGGCTCCGGCACCCAGTAGGGGGGCGGGTCCCTCCCGGGAGGGTCCTCCAGCACCCGCCGGACATGGTTGACCCGGCTGTGCGGGAGGACCCTCCGAGAGGGAGCAGGCTGGCACCGCGGTTGCTCATTCCCGGCGCTGCACGCAAGCCGGGAGAGACCAGCCAGTGAGCTACATCCGCCAAACGGGACGACCGTCCGCATTCCTGGCCGAGATCGCCAGCTACCTCAACGACGTCCGGCAGCACAGCCTGCTCTCGCGGGACGCCGAACAGCGGCTCGCCCGGCGCGCGCGCGCCGGGGACGAGGAGGCCGCCCGGACGCTGGTCTCGGCGAACCTGCGCTTCGTGGTGAAGATCTGCTGCGGTTACCGCCGCTACGGCCTGCCGGTCGAAGACCTGGTCCAGGAGGGCAACATCGGCCTCATCCACGCGGTGGCCAAGTTCGAGCCGGAGCGCGGGATCCGCCTGGTGACGTACGCGGTGTGGTGGATCCGCGCCGCCATCCACCGCCACATCCTGGAGAACTGGTCGCTGGTGAAGCTGGGGACCACCCAGGCGCACCGCAAGCTCTTCTTCGCCCTGGCGCGGGCGCGCGCGGAGATCGCCAAGCACCACCCGGAGCTGAGCCGGGCCGAGGAGATGGAGGCGGTGGCGGAACGGCTGGACGTCCTCCCGCACCAGGTGGAGGAGGTGGAGCAGCGGCTGCTGGGCGACGCGTCCCTGGACGCGCCGGCGGGCGAGGGGGACGCCACCCTGGCGGAGCAGCTCCAGTCGCCCACGCCCAGCCCGGAGGCCGAGGTGGGGGAGGAGGAGGAGCGGGCGCTGCTGGTCTCCCGCGTGCGCGCCGCGGTGGCCGGCCTGGAGCCGCGCCAGCGCTACATCGTGGAGCAGCGGCTGATGACGGAGGAACCGCTCACCCTGGTCGAGCTGGGCCAGCACCTGGGCTTCTCGCGTGAACGCGCGCGCCAGCTGGAGGGGCGCGCCCGCTCCACGCTCACTCCGGCCCTCCAGGACCTGCAGAACGTGCTGGACGAGCGCCTGGCGGCCTGAGGGCTCGGGCCCACGGGCGCCTGTTCGCCCCCCGCCATCCCGGCTCGCGGCCATCTCCACCGGCC
>Ga0209382_10013390_pt1 | contig 10083 bp, 7 predicted proteins | sample SoiMetdeltSBSDD5_FD_187599 | JGI IMG/M metagenome (GOLD analysis project Ga0209382, IMG submission 187599) | Bulk soil microbial communities from a Populus tree surrounding site in Tennessee, USA - Soil MetaG P. deltoides SBSDD5 (SPAdes) (version 2) | ecosystem: Environmental > Terrestrial >...
GTGGATTGTTGGGAGGCACCTGAACATGGTCCTGCGCGTCGACAGTTTCATGGTCGGCATTTCCACTTCCCCAGGCCACCCAGGTGCCATGGCAGGCTTGCATGACCGGATCAAGGGCCGAGGTGAGCCCGCCAGCGGCATGGGTCCAACGGATGCCTTCACCGCTGCGAAGCAGCTGCGATACTCTCGAGGCAATGCGCAGCGCCCAGTCAAAATTCCAGTGTACCGTGGCCGGACCAGTGGGGTCTTTAGTCACCGGCTCAAGCAGCGCCTGACGATCCCAACGGTGGATATAGGGTTCTCGATTCGACACCAGGATCAGACGGCTGTCATGGAGGAAGGAGTGGATTTGGTCAGCGATGCCTGTAGCGGTCCATCTCAACATGCGGAGTCCTCCCTTGGCAATCACCGCGCTTGTCAAGGGGTGGGGCCCGCCAGCATATCTGTTCAGGCCCACCGCTTCACATGTATGCACGGGTCTACGAGAATCCGGAACACGCCCCTGTCTTCATGTACATGTCTTGGTTTGCTTACCTGTTTCCATCTGTTCCAACGGTAAAAAAGCCGGCGGTGTCAGCGCCATCACGATCTTCGCCATCTCATCGCCGACGTTCTCCAAACGGTGGGGGGCGGTACCATCCCAGAAAATACTGTCTCCTTCATCAAGGAGATGGCTTTCGTCGCCATAATAGGCCCGCACTTTACCTTGCATGACCAGATGGCATTCGTGTCCGTCGTGGAATTGGACTTTCGTCCATGACATCCCGCCCGGCGGCAGTTCTAGCAGCACGAGCTCCAGATTGCGTGGGGGGAGGGGAGACAGAATGGAGGCTCGCAGCCGCCCATTACCGACATGGATGACATTGCGCTCGCTTTTACGAACGACCTGAGGTTTGATGTCGTCATCGAGCAAGAGATACGACAGCGGCACCTGCAATGCACCGGCAACCCGCTGCAACGTCTGCAGAGAGGGTTCAGTCTTACTATGTTCGAGCTGGCTAATAAAGCCGCTGGTAACCTGGACGCGTGCCGCCAGTTCGCCAGTGGTTAGCCCTCGCCGCCGTCGCAGGTCCTGAATCCTTTTCCCAAGATTCATCGACACTCCCCTACCTACCTGCCCGGTGGTATTTAGCCCCGTTAAAAATAGTTAGCTATTATATAGAGCGCATTCCAGGTGATGTCAAATCCGGGGCCATGCCGTTCTCGGGAGTGAGGAGCCGGCTTTACCCAGTTTGGCCTGGTAACTCCCGGATGACGCGCGTCATCCTAGCCCGCATGGGGGCTAGAGCCGACAAGCCTTAGCCCATACTGGTTACAATAGGGCTTGCCAACGGAGCCCATTTTCTGGTTCATTAGACCGGCGACGCTAGCACGTTTCGGCTCAGCGTACGGCAGAACCGTACCAAATCATCGAGACCGATGGGTGTTTGTCAGGCTGAAGGAGCAACTCTCATGGCTATTTACCTCTCGATGCATATCATCGCCTGCATGACACGCCAGGCGTTAAATCAGTTGATCGCCACGATGCAGACGGCGCAAGAGATGCGCTTGATCCGCGCCTGCGCCAGTCAAATGGCTAGCCGATTGTTGTGCGAATTTGATGCGCCGGACCAGGACACACTCCTGCGCTTTCTGGACCAACATCATATCGTCTATGAGTGGATTATTCGGGAGGAACTCACCTGGGAGCAGCCAGGGACGGCAAACTCAGCCATGGAGGAAACCACTGGCGTGGTCGTACCGCAAGCCTCCTCGACAGGGCAGGAGGTGGAGCCGCAGGCGGCCGATTCTGTGGCTTCGGGGATAGGCACCGAAGCCGCTGTCACCGAGCCACAAAGCCCTTCGACAGCAGCCGCGCGCGAGCCGGCTGAGGCGACGATTCTGCATATCCTGCGCACGCTCAGAGACGAATCGGCCTGGCAAATCATCAGAGCCCAGCACGACATACAGTCGGTGGCGGTGTTATTGCTGCATGACGCGGTGCTCGCACCGCCACCGTTGGATCTCCCCATGTATGCGTGTGAAGCCGACGTCATGGCGCGAGGCATCACCTCATCCCTGCCACGGCTGCGCTACGACCAGATCGTCGAGCTGATCTTCGCCTGCAAACGGGTCATGGTGTGGTAAACCACGCCTTTACACTGTGTCGCTCAGCGACTTACCGAGGGCGACATGTGCCGCGGCGAGCCGAGCGATCGGCACACGATAGGGCGAGCAGCTCACATAGTCCAGGCCGGCGCGATGGAAGAACCCCACCGATTGAGGCTCACCACCATGTTCGCCGCAAATGCCGATCTTCAAGCTGGGACGGGCGGCACGGCCTTTTTTGACGCCGATTTCCACCAGTTGACCGACACCCGGCTGGTCCAGTACCACAAACGGATCATCCTTTAGCAAACCCTGCTCGATGTAGGAGGGCAGGAATTTTCCGGCGTCATCTCGGCTGAGTCCCAGGACGGTTTGGGTCAGATCGTTGGTCCCAAAGGAGAAGAACTCCGCCTGGCGAGCGATCTCATCGGCCAGCAGGACAGCGCGCGGCAGTTCGATCATAGTACCTACCTGGTACTCCACTTTGACCCCATACTGCGCCATGGTCTCCTGGGCCACACGCTCGACGATCTGGCGTTGATGCTCCAATTCACGGATGTCGACCACCAGCGGAATCATGATTTCGGGGACCACCTTCCGTCCCTCTTTGACGATCTCGCAAGCCGCGGCAATAATGGCATGTGCCTGCATCTCAGTGATCTCAGGATAGCTGATACCCAGGCGGCAGCCCCGATGGCCGAGCATTGGGTTGGTTTCATGCAGCTCCTGGACCTTGTCCCAGATCCGCTCGGCAGGAACGCCGATCTTCTGGGAAAGCTCTTCAGCTTCTTCATGCGTCTTGGGTAGAAATTCATGCAGCGGCGGATCAAGAGTGCGGATGGTGACCGCATAGCCTTCCATTTCCTTGAAGATGCCGTAGAAATCGGACTTCTGGAAGGGGAACAATTTATCCAGGGCGCGGACACGGGCGTTGCGGTCTTCCGCCAAAATCATCTCTTGCATGAACGGCAGCCGCTCTTCGGCGAAGAACATATGCTCGGTGCGGCAGAGGCCGATGCCTTCGGCACCAAACGAGCGGGCCACGCGGGCGTCTGTGGGGGTATCGGCATTGGCGCGCACGCCCAGCCGTCGATGCTGATCGACCCACTGGATGAAGGTGGCAAAATTGCCCGACAGCTCTGGGGTAACCAGCTTCCCTTCACCGACAATCACCTCGCCGGTGTTGCCATTCAGCGTGATGGTCTCCCCGTGCTTGACGCGCAGCGTGCCGACGCGGAATTCGCCATGCTCCTCGTCTACGACAATCTCTTTGCAGCCGACCACACAGCATTTTCCCATGCCGCGTGCAACCACCGCCGCATGGGAGGTCATGCCCCCACGCGCCGTCAGAATGCCCTGGGCGGCATGCATGCCGCCGACGTCATCCGGCGAGGTCTCCGGCCGTACCAGAATGACCTTTTCGCCCTTCTGCCCACGCGCCACGGCTTCTTCAGCGGTGAACACGACAGCTCCAACGGCGGCACCGGGGGAGGCGGGTAAACCCTTGGCGATCGCTTTCACGGTACTACTTGGATCGACCATGGGATGCAGGAGCTGCTCGAGCTGTTCTGGCTCGACGCGCAACACCGCGGTTTTCTCATCGATCAGCCCTTCTTGCACCATCTCCACCGCGATGCGCAGCGCCGCCACCGCCGTGCGCTTTCCTACACGCGTCTGCAGCATGAAGAGTTTGCCGTCCTGCACGGTGAATTCGAGGTCCAGCATATCTTTGTAATGCTGCTCCAGGCGCTGATAGATATCGACGAGTTGGGTATAGACCTCCGGCATCTCCTGGGACAGTTGATCGATTGGCTCGGGCGTACGAATGCCGGCCACCACGTCCTCGCCTTGGGCATTGATCAGAAACTCGCCGAAGAAGCGCCGCTCGCCGGTCGATGGGTGACGCGTGAAGGCGACGCCCGTGCCGGAGTTACTCCCCATATTGCCGAAGACCATGGCCTGGACATTAGCCGCCGTCCCCCAGGTCTCGGGGATGTTATGCAACTTGCGGTAGGTGATGGCACGTGCCACGTTCCAGGAGCGGAACACCGCGTCAATGCTCATGCGTAACTGATCCATCGGCTGCTCAGGGAATGGCACCGCGCTGGCGTGCCGTACCAGCTCTTTGAAGGCACTGACGAGCCCTTTGAGATCGTCTGTTCCCAGGTCGGTATCCAGTTCCACCCCCAACTCGGCTTTTTTCTTCGACAGGAGGGCCTCAAATTCGTCATGAGAGACGCCGAGGACGACGTTGCTGAACATGGCCACAAACCGTCGGTAGGAGTCGTAGGCAAAGCGCGGATTGTTGGTTTTGCGAATCAACCCTTGAACCGTTTCATCGGTCAGGCCAATATTCAGGACGGTGTCCATCATGCCGGGCATGGAGACGCGTGCGCCGGAGCGCACCGACACGAGAAGCGGATTCTGGGCATCGCCGAACTTCGCTCCCATCGCCCTTTCGACGTCCGCGAGTGCGTCAATGGCCTGCTCCCACAGCCCATCCGGAAACTCACTGCCCTTGTTGAAATATTCGACACAGGCCTCGGTGGTGATGGTAAAACCTGGAGGCACTGGAATCCCGAGGTTGGTCATCTCTGCTAAACCGGCCCCCTTCCCGCCCAGCAAGTTTCGCCAAGCACCATGCCCCTCAGCTTTCCCCGCGGCAAACAGGTAGACGTATTTCTTGCTACTCATCGTTCTCCCCTCATGCGCAAGACTTGCGTGTCTGACCCCAATTCAGCCCAACGCTCTTGTGTAGATGACGCTCATCGACAGGCTTGCTCGCCCCCCTGGCTGGGAGCACTCGTGTTGCCCTCTTTTTCCTTCCGCCTCCCAGCGCAGGATCGAGACAGGGAGGCCGGTGTAGCATTGTGCTCAGGGAAAGGCTCATCACCCCGGGTAGCAGTGGTGCAGGCAATTATCAGCAGCCTTCTGGGAGTTCATCATCCCGGGAGTTGCCCAGGCCAAAGGCCTCGTGCAGCGTGCGGACGGCCAATTCTCCATACTTCTCATCGATAATACACGAGATCTTGATCTCCGAGGTGCTGATCATCAAGATATTGATGTTCTCGCGCGCCAGCGCCGCGAACATGGTGGTGGCGATACCGGAGTGGCTGTGCATGCCGGCTCCGATGACGGAGACCTTGGCGATTTTTCCGTCCAACTTCACATCGCGGGCGCCGATTTCAGGCAGCACCTCGTGCACCAACGCGAAGGCCTTTTTGCCGTCACTGCGGGCCATGGTGAAGGAGATGTCGGTGAGTTCCTGCTCGCTGACGTTCTGGACGATCATGTCGACGACGATGTGAGCATCTGACACCTTCCCGAAGATCTTGGCCGCCAGACCTGGACGGTCCGGCACCCCAAGCACCGTGAGGCGCGCCTGATTCTTGTCCAGCGTCAGCCCTGACACCACGACTTTTTCTAACTCGGCGTCTGCTCTGGTGACCATCGTACCCTCTCCTTCCTGAAAGGTGGATTTCACCAGCACGGGGACGTTGTAGATCTTCGCCACCTCGACCGAGCGTGTCTGCAGCACCTTTGCCCCCAGGCTGGCCATCTCCAACATTTCGTCGTAGGAGATTTTGCGCAAGCGTCGAGCCTCCGGCACCAGATTCGGATCAGCCGTGTAGACACCGTCGACATCCGTATAAATCTCGCACACCGCCGAACCGAGGGCGGCTGCCAAGGCCACTGCCGTGGTATCCGAGCCGCCACGACCGAGGGTGGTCAGATCTTCGCGCTCGTCGATCCCCTGAAATCCGGCGACAACGGCGATTTTGCCTTGCTCTAGGGCATGCAGGATACGCTCGCCATCGATCTTGCGGATGCGGGCCTTGGTGTGCACACTGTCGGTGAGAATCCCCACTTGCCGACCGGTGAAGGATTCGGCCGCATACCCCAGCGCGTTCAGGGCCATCGTCAACAAGGCACTCGAGACCATCTCCCCTGTCGAGAGCAGTAAGTCGAACTCGCGTTCATCGGGGTTTTCCGTGACCTGATAACTCAACTTCACCAACCGATCGGTTTCGCCGGCCATGGCCGAGACCACAACTACGATCTGCTCCCCGCGATTGCGGGCTGCTGCTACCTGTTTCGCCACTTCCAAGATACGGTCGATATTCCCAACCGACGTCCCGCCAAATTTCTTCACCACAAAACGCATAAAGACCTCAAAAGCCTTTTCTTCATCTCATATGCATTCCTGATCTACAACCGGGAGGGGTGGAACGGCGCCAGGCGCCCCGCGCTTCCCCACCCGAACTTACCCATCGCGTACCAAAAAACAATGGCGCTATGATAGCAGAATTTCCATCAATTTTGTTCCATGTTGTACATCTAAGGAACCTTTGTCGCGTACGGACTCGTCATAACTCTGCACCGCATCGGGTTCGACTCCGGTGCCGTACAGTGCGATCGGCACGGGTTCCCGCACGTGTGTCTTCAGGACAAGCGGCGTCGGATGGTCGGGTAACAGCAGCACCCGATAGTCCTCGAAGTGCTGCGCCAGACCCTCCAGCATTGGTCCGACGATTTTTGCGTCGAAATCCTCGATCGCTTGCACCTTGGCCTTCACGTCGCCTTGGTGGCCCGCTTCGTCCGGGGCCTCAACATGCACGAAGACAAAATCGGTGCTTTGCAGTGCGGCGAGCGCGTGCTCGACCTTGCCAGCATAATTGGTGTCCAGCCAGCCGGTGGCCCCAGGCACGTTGATCGGCTCCAATCCGGCATAGAGCGCCAGCCCCTTGTGCAGATCGACGGCGGAAATCACCGCCCCGCTCAAGCCGTATTTGTCGTGAAAACTGGGGATTTGCGGGCGCTTCCCTGCACCCCACAGCCAAATACTGCTGATCGGCGCTTCTCCATGCTCGCGTCGATGCTGGTTGATCGGATGATCGTGGAAGATCGCCTGCGAGGCGTTCATTAAGCGCTGGAGTTCGGCGGCCCCGTCTCCACTCGGCAAATACTCTGCAATCGAACGCCCGGTGATGTCATGCGGCGGGGTGAGCTGCATACCCAGATGGCCTTCGCGCCAGACCAGGCAATGGCGGTAGCTGACGCCGGGGTAGAATTGGAAGGTCTCGTTGCCCAATTCCTGGTTCAGCGTTTCGATGAGTTGGCTCGCTTCCTCAGTCGTGATGTGGCCGCCGCTAAAATCGGCCATGGTGCGTTGTCCATGTGCCTCGCCAAGCACCACCAGATTACACCGGAAGGCCACATCCTCCGACTGCAACTCTATCCCGATGCTCGCCGCTTCGAGAGGTGAGCGGCCGGTATATAAGTGACGCGCGTCGTAGCCGAGAATCGTCAGCGCCGCCACGTCACTGCCGGTCGACATCCCCTCGGGGATAGTCTGCGCCTGGCCGACTTTGCCGAGGCGAGCTAACCTGTCCATATTGGGCGTATGTGCGGCCTGTAAGGGAGTTCTGTCCCCCAATTCCGCCACTGGCCAATCCGACATCCCATCGCCCAGCAGAATCACATATTTCATCTACAGGCCTCCTTCACTACGTTCCATTCTCCACGCGGATCAACACGGTCTTGGCAGTCACCTCCGCAGCGATTTGATCGATCTCGCTCAGGGCCGCTTGCATATCCCGCTCACAGGCGTGGTGCGTCATCATCACCAATGGCACGGTTTCTCCAACCCGACGTCCCTTCTGAATGACCGAGGCAATACTGATGTTGTGGTGACCCAAGACACCCGAGATCTTTGACAACACCCCCGGTTTGTCGACGACCGAGAAGCGCAGGTAATACTCCGACACCACCTCATCCATGGCCTTCAGCCGCAATTCGACGTGACGCTCTGGACGATAGGCCGCCGGCGGCACACGACCGCGGCCGCCGCTGACCAGATTGCGGGCGATGTCGATGATGTCGCCGATCACCGCGCTGCCAGAAGGTCCCATCCCAGCTCCCCGGCCGATAAAGGTGTTGGCGCCGACCATATCGCCGATGACCGTAATGGCATTGTACACACCGTCGACGCCGTAGAGCAAATTGGCCTCAGGAATCAACGTCGGGTGCACACGCACTTCGATCTCGCCATCCTGCTGTTTGGCGATCGCCAGCGACTTCACCTTATAGCCCAGCTCGTGCGCATAGCCGATGTCCATGGGGGTAATGCCGGAGATACCCTCGACGAACACCTGGGCGAAGGGCACCGGGCAGCCGAAGGCCAGCGCGGCCAGAATGGTGATTTTATGGGCCGCGTCGATGCCCTCAATGTCGAAGCTCGGGTCGGGCTCGGCATAACCCTCAGCCATGGCCTCGGCGAGGACGGCGCGAAATTCTTCACCATGGTCAGTCATCCTCGTGAGGATATAATTGCTGGTGCCGTTGACGATGCCATAGATCGATTCAAATTGATTCCCCACAAAGCCTTCACGGATGGCTCGGATAATGGGAATACCCCCACCGACGCTGGCCTCGAAGCCCAAATCGCTGCCCTGGCGCGTGACAGCGCTGATGATCTCCTCCCAGTGCTCCGCCAACAAGGCCTTGTTGGCGGTCACCACCGGCTTGCCCTGAGCGATGGCATCGAGGATAAGGCGCTTGGCCGGCTCGATTCCTCCCATCAGCTCGACGATGATATCGAGATCGGGATCGCGCACGACCGCCCATGGATCGGTCGTCAACAGCTCAGCTTCGACCGCCGTGGCGCGCTTGGCTTTCAGGTCGCGGACGGCGATGCGCTTGATGTGCAGCGGGATGCCGACCCGCTGCTCCAGTACCTCCCGATTCTGTCGTAAGATGTTCACCACCCCCGACCCCACCGTGCCCAGGCCGAGGATGCCCAGTGTCAGCCCTCGCATAACCGCGTCTCCTGCCTATCGTTTCATCACCGTCGCCGGCAGGCTCTCCTGACTGCGGAGGTTTCCCGCCACACGCTCTGCCCCGTCCTTGTCGCGATAATTGCCGACTCGCACGCGATGCCAGGTCCCCTTATCGCTCAGATCCACCGATTGGACGTAGGCCGCATAGCCCTTTTTGCTCAGACGCCCCTTGAGTTCACTGGCCTGATCCATGCTTCGGAACGAACTCACCTGGATGGTGTAGTCGCCCCCCGGGCTCAGGGAGACACGGGCAGCGCTGGGGGTCTTAGGTTTGCTCTCAGCAGTGGCCGTAGGCCGTCGCGGTTCCGGTTCACGCTTGTCTTCTATGTTGGGCGTCAGGGCAGGCGGTACACTACTGAGCGTGGGCTCTGGCTGCGCCGCGGGCGTTGACCGCGAAGCCGCGACGGTTGGAGGGAGCTCGCTCTTGGCCGTGGCAGGGGCCTCTGGAAGCGTCGGGGAGAAGGCGAATTCCGGCGTCGGCGCTGCCGGCTTCTTAGGCTCGGTTGCAGGGAGGAGTGGAATGCGACTGCCTGCGGAGAGATCGGGCTGTCCTTTAGACGATTGCTCGAGTGGCTGGGGAGTTGCCGGGTTGGTTGTTTCGGCGACGCTTTCAGGTTGGCTGGTGGCGTGGCCTATCACCATCCCCAGGGCAAAGACCAGCACGCAGAGAAAGCAGTAGCCGGCGACCAGGAAGACCATTTGCCGGGTATCGAGGGTGAACGAATAGCTTCGACTCTCCGGGGGTAGATCGGCCATCATGGCTTCTTCTTCTGACACACCGCTCTCGCGCTCTCGAAAGCTGAACCGGTCGAACAGCATCACATGTCCTCCCTGACATGCCTGCGTTGAATCCACTTTACAAGAACCGGTAACTCTTCACCTCTTTCCGCACATGCCCACGGATTAACTCGTGGAGCACTTGTCGCAGCTCCTGCTGTTGCTCACCTGACAGCAACACGCGTTCCGCTGTCGTCCACTGCAGGGTTGCCGCCCTGGCAAGCAAACGCAGCGTCGCCGGGGTGACCCGATGGGCATCGCCTCCGGGGAAGCTGACGCCGCGGACAATCGCCTGACGCTCAACAACACGCGCACGACCGTGCAGCAGTTCCGTGATGCCGAGGTCCCGACGGCCGACGCGGGGCCGGATCAGGTCTCC
>Ga0209382_10013392_pt1 | contig 10082 bp, 7 predicted proteins | sample SoiMetdeltSBSDD5_FD_187599 | JGI IMG/M metagenome (GOLD analysis project Ga0209382, IMG submission 187599) | Bulk soil microbial communities from a Populus tree surrounding site in Tennessee, USA - Soil MetaG P. deltoides SBSDD5 (SPAdes) (version 2) | ecosystem: Environmental > Terrestrial >...
TGCAGGGCGCCACGATCACTGCCAACGTTATAACTCTCGACCTGCCCGGCCAGGAGCAGGACTGGTGAAGAAGCTGCGTAAGCTGTCCCCAGCGCCGCGCTGGCGTTTTGGACGCCTGGGCCAGGCACGACGAGGGCTACACCCGGCTTGCCGGTGACGCGCGCATAGCCATCAGCCATATATGCAGTGGTCTGCTCATGCCGCACAGTCATGATGCGGATATCCGACCGCGCATAGAAGGCGTCGAAGATCCCCATAATTTGCACGCCCGGTAATCCAAAAACTACCTCTACGCCCTCGTGTCGCAAGGCCTGTATTACCGCCTCGCCCCCGGTCATCTGTGCCATATCCTGTTCCTCTCTGCTGTGGCCACGCCCTTGGACCCTCATCAAGATTGTACAGCATTCCAAGCATAAAACACGCCACCTGTGGATACACGCGAGTGCAGAAGGTGTACGCGAGTGCAGAAGGTGTACAATGAGGCAGCAATGGCACAACCTGCGGTATAATATCTGCCATACAGAGGAGACTCACAATGCCATCTGTCAGAAGTAGCCTCCGCGAACGGCTACAACGGGGCGAGACGATCGCCGCTCCTGGGGCTTATGACCCGCTGTCAGCGCTGGTGGTGCAGGCGTTGGGCTTTACCGCGGTGTACACTGGCGGCTACATGACCGGTGCCCATACCAGCATTACCGAGCCGTTATTGACGCTGACCGAACAGGTCGAGGTAGCGCAGAAGGTGGCGCGTGCGGTAGACCTGCCGGTGCTGACGGACGCTGGCGCCGGATATGGTGATCCGCTGCACGTCATGCGCTGCGTGCGGGAGTTTGAGGCAGCAGGGATCGCCGGCATTCACATCGAGGACCAGGTCTATCCCAAGCGTGCCTCCTACCACAAGGGTTTGGAGCACATCGTCCCCATGCAAGAATTTGTGGAGCGTATGACTTATGCCCTGAAAGCACGGCGTGACCCGGACTTCCTGATCATTGGGCGCACCGACGCCTTTAGTGCTGTTGAGGGCAGCCGTGAAGAACTCGTGCGGCGTGGCCTGACCCTCAAAGAACTCGGCGTTGACGCCGTCATGCCCCGGGGCGTGCGGGCACGAGAAGATTTAGCATTCTTCCGCAAAGCAGTCCCCGACGTGCCCTTGATGGTCATCGCCGGGGCTGACGATATCTCCGTCCAGGAATACGCTGATCTCGGGTACCAGATCATTATCTATGCCACCACACCGGCCATTGTGGCCGCCAATGCTCTGATGGAGACCTATCAGCACCTGAAAGACACCGGCCTGCTCAACATCAATGCGCAGCGTGTCGCTGACCTCCGGAGGCGTGTTGAGGAGCTTATCAGCCTGCCGGAATATTACGAAGTTGAAGCAGCAACAACCGAGAAGGGCAGCACTGTCTCGCCAGGGCAGCATAGGTGAGCCATTCCCCTCTCCCCCTTTGCCTGTGAGCAGGACTATCCACCTCTAATCGGCTTACAGGCGATGGGGGAGAGCCTCTACGGCTCTCTTGCTGGAATGATTCCTTGCTACAGCATCCTTGTATGCGGCCGTGTATGAGTGTCGGAACACTTTACAGTAACCTTAGTTCCATACTCTTCTATCTAATCTGCTTTACATCAATAATATATGAATTCTTTGAACGATGGGCTGGCCCTTATTCTCCAAAACTGTCAGCATTTTTTACAGGTTATATTTTGTACCTTTTTGTATTATAAGGCCTTTTGATATGCAGCTTTACAAGAAATACAGGTCTTTATAGCTAAAAAGCTGTCGGTATTTTTTACAATTTTTTTGAGATATAAGCCTCATCATGGGATTTCCTTGCCAGAGTTCTCTCCAGTAAAAAATAAAAATAGATTGAAATAATTCCTTGACATACAAATGCTTGCTGGTATAAATCCATACAATGTATTATGTCTACGTCATAGTTAGTATAACTTTTGCAGACCGGCTTAAAGAAGCATGCATGCTAGCCTTACAGAGGCGATTCGGAGAACATCACAAGTAGGAGGGGCACCTGGGAGGAAGCCTCTCGAGGACATTGGGGGCCATGCCGTTGGCTGCCCATGGGCATCGGAGAAATTTTTGGCAGTAGTGCATCCAGAGCATCCTCGCTGAGCAAGGTTCTCTCATCTAGCTTTACTTGTAACGAGTTGATGAAGTTATGTTTAGTGAGATGGCAAGATGAGAGGCTTTCATTTGACTGAGGTAGCTCTAGAGAGCCCTGCACCAGGCTTTCATCAAACCGGTATTCTGCTGCGGTGAGCCGTAGTGCATGAATTAATAATAAAGGCGTATCTGTATGTGGACACGTCATGATCAATTGGTTGACGGAGGGGAAAGCAATGAAAGTGTTAGGCAGATTCTTGATGGGCTTAGCAGCGCTGGTGTGCTTCGCCGGTGCAGCCCAGGCGGCCGTTATTGTACTGGATTTCGAAGGGGTCAACGCCACGTATCCATCTGGCTTCGCACAGGTCCTAGGCTTTTACAACGGCGGTATCAGTAGCGATGGCACTAGCGGCACCAACTTCGGCATCGACTTCACTGACAACGCACTGGCGATTTGCTTGAACACGCCAGGCGTGGTGTGCTCCAATACGTCGCGCGGCGGCTTGGGCAACCCTACTTCCGACAAGGGCGCGTTGTTCTTCTTGTCTGGATCGCAAACGTTTATGAACGTTCCAGCCGGCTTTGACACCGGTTTTTCGTTCTTCTACACTGCGCTCTTTTTCCAGGGGAGTGTGAGTGTCTATGACGATTTGAATGGTACTGGTAACCTGCTTGCGTCTTTGACCCTGCCAACAACGCCGAGCACCTGCGACCCGCAATTTAGCGCCGGTTTTTGTCCATTCCTTCCGGACGGCATTAGCTTCAACGGCATTGCAAAGTCTGTCTCTTTCGCCGGTGTCGCCAACCAGGTTGTGTTTGATGACATCACCTTCGGCAGCGTCACCCCGGGTGGTGGCACCAATGTGCCAGAGCCTGCGTCTATGATACTTTTTGGTGCGGGGCTCGTTGGCCTCGGCGTTCTTCGCTACCGCAGGAAATCGGCTTAAGGCCGATCTTTTTTCCGGCAAGTATTGAGGACGGCGGCCCCTTCGCGGCCGCCGTTTTCGTTTGTGTTTTTGGTCACGCAGACCTCTGAGAAATGGCCCTGTTTTTCGCGTTTATGACGTGCTTTGTAACCCTCGCTGGAGACATCGTAAAAGTTTAAAATGCAAAACATGCTCTACGCCACCGCCGCGACTGGCGGTGTCAGCCCATACAGCCTCGTCACGTTGCCAAACGTCATCTTCGCTTTTTCATCCTCTGGTACACCCGCGAAGATGCGCGCGATAACTTCCTGCGAATGGGGCCAGATCGAATCGTGATGCGGATAGTCGTTGCCCCAGATGAGATTGTCCACACCGATGAAATGGCGCGTCAGCACGCCGATGGCGTCGTCTTCAAAGGTGGCGTAAAACTGGTGTTGAAAATACGCGCTGGGTTCCATGGTGAGGTCCGGCGAGGCCTCGCCGCGCGCCCGGTAGGTGGCATGGTTGAGGCGCTGCAGGACATGACCGAGCCAGCCGGTTTCAAATTCAGCACAGACAAATTTGAGATTGGGGTGACGGGCGGCGACGCCACCGCAGATGAGTTGCCCAATCGTGGCCACGATGCCACCGTGGGCCATCGTGTAGCCGACGATGCCGGTGCCCGGACCACCCCAGTGCGCCGGCAGGCCCATATCTGGCGTACTGCCGCAGAAAATGTGCATGGAGATGGGAATCCCCACCTCTTCTGCCACACACCAGAGGGGTTCATAATCCGGGTGGTTATACGGCTTGTCAGGCGGGGCAGTACAGGGAATAGACACACCACGTATACCGAGCTTGGCCACGCGTTGCAGCTCCTGGATCGCGGCATCGACATCCGGCAGCGGTAGACAACCAATCCCGACGAGACGCTGTGGCGCATGGCTCGAGTAGTCACGAATCCAGTCATTGTGGCGCTGAAACACGGCCTGGACCACATCGCGCTCGGGATAGGCAAAGGCCGCCATATTGATGCTGGGATACATGACCTCACCGATAATGCCATCCGTCTCTTGCTCTGTGAGGCGCGCGGCCGGGTCGGCCACCCCAGGGTTCAGGCCCTCATAGCCCCGCGCCATGAGTTCGTGGGTTTTAGGATTGTCCAGACGATTCCCCGCGATGCCGAGGCGTCCCACATTCATCAGCGTCGAGCCAAAGGCCACATAGGTGCCAGGCGCCTTGCCGGCAGGGTTCTGCACAATGCGGGGCGCACGTGAGCCAAAGCGCTGTTCGAGGCCTTCAAAAACCACGGGTGGCTCCACCACGTGTGAGTCACACGAATAGTACTGGGTCATGCAACACATCCTTCACATGAGAGTCTGCGTATTTCTTGCCTGCTACTCCAGCACCTCTACTATATTGCTATACAGCAAAAGCCTCCCACGCGTCAATGCGCCCATGCAGACAAGGCAATGCCCAGAAGACGTTATAACCCAGCAGCACATCCTTCACCCTGGGCTATCAGAAAGGCCGTTGCATGCCTCTGCGTCCGGTTGTATCCTCGCGTACAGGTTTTTCGACATCGGCGTAGTGAGCCAGGGAGGGAAAACGATGCAGAGTAGCACAGCGCTTGAAGCCATCCTGAAGCGGGATCATCTGATCGTACTCGGCGGGCTGGCAGGCATCACAGCGCTGGCTTGGACCTATACGGGGTATCTGGCCTGGAGCATGGACTGTATGCATATGACCATGCCCCACATGCAGGTCTGGAGTGTTACAGAGTGGGTCTTGCTGTTTGTCATGTGGGCGGTGATGATGGTCGCCATGATGGTGCCCAGCGCCGCGCCGATGATTCTCATGTATGCGACAATCAATCGCAGACGTCGTGACCAGCAGCAGCCTTATGTGCCGACAGCCGTCTTTCTCGGGGGCTATCTCCTGGTCTGGGCTGGCTTTAGCTTCCTGGCGACACTGGCCCAATGGGGGCTGCACAGCGCCGCGCTGCTGTCCCCGATGATGGTGAGCACAAGTCCCCTCCTGGGTGGTCTTGTGCTGCTGGCAGCAGGCAGCTTTCAATGGACGCCTCTGAAGTATACCTGCCTGGCGCACTGCCGCTCGCCTTTAGGATTTCTGATGACCGACTGGCGCGAGGGGCGCCGTGGCGCCCTCATTATGGGGCTACGACACGGCATGTACTGCGTAGGGTGTTGCTGGTTCCTCATGGCCTTGCTGTTCGTGGCAGGGGTGATGAATCTGCTGTGGGTTGCAGCTATCGCGGCGCTCGTACTGGTGGAGAAAGTCGTCCCCCGCGGTGATCTGGTGGGACGCGTGGCAGGGGGTGTACTCGTCCTGGCAGGGCTCGTCATGTTGGGGCAAGCCCTGAACCCATAATGGGAAGTCGGACTGCAACAGACATGCAAAGGAAGGCCCCAGTCTGTGGGAGAATGACTAGGGCCTGTGGGAGAATAAATGGATATATAGGAAACGAGGGAAAAATATACGGATTCCAAATTGGTTGTCAAGTTTTTTTTCAGGTTTTTAGCAGTGCCCGCCTGTGAGCATGTTGGCGCATGAGCGCGACTCTTGCCAAGACGGCGTTGCGCCTCCTCACAGGCGCAGATCATCAAGGAACTCCGATGGTGGATCGACGCTGGTCACGAGTAGATGGTCCCGTGCCCCGGTACAGGCGACGGACAGCAGGTGGCGTTCAGGGTTGTAGACCTCTTCCAGGTCTGCGTCATCGGCCACCGTCTCGATTCGTGCCTGCCAGGGAATGATCTCATCATCGCCCGCCATCACCGCAACAGCGTGAAACTCCAGGCCTTTAGCCAGATGCATGGTGCTGATCGAGACGTGACCGCTTTGTGCGCCTGTTGCATCCCGGCGCTCTTGAGGTGCTCCAGAATTACCTGGACAAAGCCCTGCTCCTCGCTGTAGCCGTCTTCTGATTCTGCAATGCCGTCGATCAGTTCGTCGTCCTCATCCACTCCCAGCACGCGATGCGGCGACAGGCTCTCCACGGTGAACGGCCCGGCTACACGCACGCGCCTCTTGTTGTCGTAGGACCTGTCGTAGAGGTATTCGAACTCGGCCTTGGCGGCGATGGAGGCATCGATCTCCTTCTGCCGTGCGATGCGCGTCTGCCACCAGTAGGCGTGCAAGGCTTGCACCTCCTTCGTCACCCCGGCGGAAGCCGGGGTCCAGTCTTGGCCAGATTTCTGGATTCCGGCTTTCGCCGGAATGACGGTGGAGAGGTCTCGTGGAAGCTCCCACTCCTGCCATGACTTTTGTAGTTCCTCATTCAATGCCTCGCGCAACAGTTCTAACTTCCTCAAGGTGCGCGTGTTTTGCCTCTTCTTACGCCTGTGGCCAGTCAAACAATGCCCCCTGGTTGCGACAGCGATGATAATACACCTTGAAGCCGTAGTGGGCCTGTAAACCGGCGTCGGTGTGTGGTACCTGAGTGAAGAAGGCCCGGCTCCCTACCACGACCAGTTTGTGGCGCGCCCGTGTGATCGCCACGTTGAAACGATTGGGATTGTTTAAGAAGGGGCTGTCGAACGCATCCGGGTCGGAGCTGGTGACGGAGAACAGCACGACGTCCCGCTCGGCACCCTGCAGGCGCTCGACCGTGTCAATCACTGGCAATGTCACGCGCTCTCCACGCTGGGACAGCAACTGCGCTAGCCGCTGCGCTATGGCGCTATTCTGGGCGCGATGCGGCGCCAGGATGGCCAGACGTGCAGCCGCCACACCGTAGTCCAGGAGCAGGCGGGCCGCCAGCGTGGCCACGATCTCGACTTCCAGCGCCGATTGCTGCGCGTCTGTGGTGTGGTCTGCCAGTACCAGCGTGACTGGATGCTGTGGGGCCAATATCGCATCGACCAGATCAGGTTGCCGCACGACTGGCACCTCTAAACGCCTGGTGGCATTCGCCGTCGCAGGGTGCAGGTCACCCTGGTACCAGAGCTGGCTGGGCAACTCACACAGCGCCTGGTTCAAGCGATAGGTCGTGTTGAGCCGCACGCGTGCCTGCGGGCCATAGGTCGTCAGGAGATGCGCCAGGATCGACTGGGTCGGTACTGCGGCTGGCGCGACTTCGTCGGCGCAGGGCCGTAAGGCCCTTTCTTGCGCTGGCTGTGGTCCGAGGACGACGGGTGGCAACTGCTGCACATCGCCACAGAAGATGTACTGCCCTTTGCCGTACACCAGGCTGAGGAGGGCCTGCGGCATGAGCATCTGCGACGCCTCATCGAGGACAATCCAATCGAAGAAGGCAGGAAAGGGCGAAGACAAGGCCCTTGCGTGCGTTAGCACGCACGGGCGCCGACGCAGTCGCGCCAAGGCCCCAGCCTGACTGTCAAACAGTTGGTACAGCCCGAAACCTGTCGCACCCAGGATCACATAGGGTGCGGCGAGGATGTCGGCGGCATCGTCCACATACGTCAGCGGCAGACGGTCTTCCTCCTGAGAGAGCGACAGGCGCTGCCCCCATTTCAGGCAGCGCCCCGGCAAGTTTTTAACGAGGGGCGAGCAGAGGAGTTCGTGGACTTTGGCGAGGAGAGTATCAATCGCCTGGTGCGTCAGGGCACTGACGGCCAGACGCAGGGGAGAGCCGCGCTGCCACGCCTCCAGCATCAAGGCAATGAGCATACACGCCAGCACGTGCGTCTTGCCCGTGCCAGGAGGGCCTTCAATCAGTCCCAGACGCCGTTGGAATGGTAACAGCACCGCCTCTTGCTGGCGCGTGTTCAGGTGCATCTGTTGCACCCAGTCCTGGGCCCACGCCAGCCCTGGGGCAGGGTGCTCCAGGGGCAAGGTGCCGGTCAGCAGGGCCTTGAGCTGTGGATGTTTTCCAGCCGCAAAAACTTCACGCACGGCGTGCAGCACTTTCGGGGTAGTCCAATCGTCGAGGTCCTCGTCTAAGGCGTAAGCCAGGTGTTTGTGAAGTGCCGGGTGCCCCTGGCGTGCCAGCACGGCCAGGCGCCGGGCGTGTGGCTCGTAGTGCGCCAGGATAACGCCCTGGCCCTCCTGGAGGTCAGGATTGCCAACGGCGTTCAGTTTCAAAAAATCTCCTGGGCGGAAACGGCCTGGTGTGGCCTCGGATGGCAGCCGAAAGTGATACAGAAAGCGCCCTTCAGGGTCGAGACTCGTGGTCTCGAACGTCAGGGGTCCCAGGGCCCGGTAGCGTTCCACCCGCTCGCGCAGCGGCAGACGTTGCAGTGCGACAATATCGCGTTCGCGCCAGCGTCGTTGCTGACCCAGAAAATCCGCACAGGCCGCTTCCAGGGCTGATTCTGCCTCAGGGGTTGTAGCGTCCCAGTGTTGCTGCTGCCAGTCACTCCGCACCACCGCCGTACAGGACTGCCAGAGCTGCTGCAGCAGCCTCAGATGCATCTGCATGGCCTCCTGGAGCTGGCGCACCTGGTCAGGTGCCAGGGTGTCCTGGAGCAGGAGGACAGCGTCTTCCCCATCCCCATCTGGCGCAGACGCTAGGCCCCAGACCTGGGCGGCAGTCGCCAGGCTCACGCGCAGCGGCAATGGGAGTGCAAAGTGCTGACGCAGGAGCTGACGCAGGCTAGTATGGTGCTCTCCACACCATAGGAAGTCGAGTCCTGTGGGGTCAAGGCTCTCTGGCATCACCTCCTGCAACAGCCTGAGGTCTGCGGCAGCGAACACGATGAGATGTGGTCCCTGACCTGTGGCGATGGCCTCCCGCCACCAGGCGCGCAGGCAGGTGACGAAGGCGTGCTGACACACTGCCGTTTCGTCCTCGCCAGCAGCGACCCAGACGTGTGGGGCTCCGGCCGGTGTCCCCTGGATACTCCGATGTAAACCCCAGACACGGAGCTGCTCGTGGCGCGGGTTACGCATCACATGCATGAAGATGGCTGTGCCAATATTGCCTGGATAGAGCGACGTCGTGTCTGCCAGCACCTCCAGGCGATTGTCGGTGAGGGCGCGGACCCGTGCTCCCAGGCTGGCAACCTGTTGCGGACTCAAGATGTTCTGGTGTGCCGCACCTCCTTCCTGCAACCAGCGTGCGGCTTGTGGTAGCGTCGATAGCCCTAGAGTCCGCAGCTTGAGGTACTCTCCGGGTGTCAGGTCAGGGAGTAACATGATATCGTCAGTCGAAAACGCCTGGCGCGAGCAGGTGTCCACGTAGGCGCAGGTGCTACAGTGGGGTTGTAGCTGCCAGGCAGCCTCCAGGACGGGTGTCATCAGGACTGCCCCGATATGCTGTTGCAGCAGGGGGAGAGCAGCGAGATACGGTGCCAGATCAAACGCATGGCGCGTTGGCGCCGGGTCCTCACCCTGTGGACGGGTCAACAGGACCCCGCGCGCCGCCACCTGCACCGGCAGGGTGAACGTGTAGGCCTGTACCCACGCCTGCAACAGGGCTGCGTACCAGGCGACTTGCCACTTCTGGGCATAGCGCGGCGTCGGGCTGTCCTTAATATCAGCGACCGTCAGCCACACGGTGGCGTCCTGCACCGTCACCTCGAGCAGATCAGGAATGCCAACACCATCCACCTGACTGACCACAGGATGGTCCGGACCCAGGCAGCCGGCCTGGAGGAGCACGGGCTGCACCAGGTAACCGATGGTCTGGGGCGCTAGCTGAGAGGTGGTGGTGCTGCTGGCAAAAGCGTTAATAAGACTCTGGAGCATCTGCACGGTGCGGGCCTGGCGTGCTTGGAGGGAGAGGCGCTGGCCAGCTTCATCCTGGTCGGGGATACGGCACAGCGGCACCCCCTGCTGCTGCAACCAGGCCAGTACCCGCACTTCATAGGCTCTTCCCTGGCCAGCGCGGGCCGCCCCGATAGTGCTATCCACCAGGGTGCGCTTCGGCGGTTGCTGCGCGAAGGGCAAGAAATCGAAACTGAGCAGACGGTCACACTGGTGATGCTGCATGTAGGTACTGAGCATGGTGCCAGTCAGGGCGCGCGGTGTCTGGTGCATGGCCGGCACAACTGGGACCTGCGGGGGCATACCAGGGCTCAGGCCCAGGTGCATTTTTGCTTGCTCCAGGATCGAAGGGCGCGGCCCCTGGC
>Ga0209382_10013394_pt1 | contig 10082 bp, 8 predicted proteins | sample SoiMetdeltSBSDD5_FD_187599 | JGI IMG/M metagenome (GOLD analysis project Ga0209382, IMG submission 187599) | Bulk soil microbial communities from a Populus tree surrounding site in Tennessee, USA - Soil MetaG P. deltoides SBSDD5 (SPAdes) (version 2) | ecosystem: Environmental > Terrestrial >...
GTTTCATAACCTATTCCACTCGAACTACCAGTTACGACAGCTACTTTTACCATGATAATCATTCATCGTTCTAATATATGTGAATATACATTGAATGAGGACAAAATTTTGATTCTAATATAGGATTGAATGCGAATGCTATTGTTTTGTTCCTTGCCTCAGATGACAGCAATTTTATTACAGGAATTGAATTATTCGTAGATGGCGGTATGGCACAAATCTGACTGGGGTTTAGCTTATGCTATAACAATTTTGAACAACATTGATAAGTTGACGGTGGTGCTAGTATCATCTCCACTATCATCTGACCCACTTACCACAAAGGTTCAAATCCCACTGGCTCCATCACGCAGAAGATTAGAATATATAATTGCCATTTCTAGAGTTACGCTAAAATACAAGACAGTTGAGCCCTACTATATGCAGGGTTCAAATCCCCTTGGGCCCATTAAAATAAAATAGGATGCTAGTATTGTTATAATAATGACAAGCCTGTTGTGCTTATTTTTAGTATCAATCTTTGTTATTCCACTGGTTCAACATACAGTAGTTGCACAGACCATTACGGATCCTCTGATAAAAGAATTCTCAGTCCCGCCAGGATCTCATCCACACGATGTAGCACCTGCTAAGAATGGATCAGTTTGGTATACTGCCCAGCGATCAGGGGAACTAGGGCTACTAGATCCAGTCTCAGGGAGCACACATCATATTGAATTAGGGCAAGGATCCGCTCCACATGGAGTTATTGTAGGGCCAGATGAAGCACCCTGGATTACTGACGGGGGTTTGAATGCCATTGTAAGAGTTGATCCTGACACTCAGAACGTTACATTGTTTCCACTGCCCGAAGACACAGGATATGCAAACCTCAACACAGCCACCTTTGATCACAAAGGTATTTTATGGTTCACTGGTCAAAGTGGGATTTATGGTAGATTGGATCCAAATACTGGCGATATGGAAGTGTTTGAAGCACCGAGAGGACAGGGACCATATGGTATTTCTACTACCCCAGAAGGGCAAGTATTTTTTGTATCATTGGCTGGCAGCTACATTGCTCAAATAGACTTAGAAACTGGAAATGCAACTGTCCTAGATCCACCTACATCCGACCAAGGGGCGCGACGTGTATGGTCTGATTCTGCGGGTCGCCTTTGGTTAACAGAGTGGAACGCCGGCAATTTGGGTATGTATGACCCTGTTACTAACATATGGAAAGAATGGAAATTGCCAGGTCAAAACCCTCAGCCCTACGCCGTATTTGTTGATGACAAAGATATTGTGTGGATTAGTGATTTTGGCTCCAATGCTATGATACGTTTCGACCCATCCATGGAAAAATTTCAATCATTTCCATTACCTACTCCTGATGCTAAAGTACGTCAATTGCTAGGCAGACCAGGAGAGGTATTGGGGGCAGAATCTGGAACTGACAAGATAGTGATAATTCGTACTGGCATTTGAAAATTTATCTTGATCTCCTTTACTAGTTCAGTAGATCAAAGAATCCAAAGTATATTATTGCCAAAATAGCACAATACTTTCTGGACGAAATGATTCAAATAACTCCGCTCCAGCGAAATGAATTTGAAAGGTCTGAATTTTTACAATCCTATTTTGATGGTTTCTTTAATACTTTTTATTCACTACTTTGTCGACAGGTACCTGCATGTTGTTCAGAGTAATAATAATAATATACAGTATTAGCAGTCAGTAGAGATTTGATAATTAATTACTAGGTGATACAATAAACTGTTTTGGACGAAATTGTTAAGTTTTTAAAAAGATCAATAAACAACTGATGGGAAGTGTTAGAATGATTGATGAACAAGAAACAATCAAGCACCCACCAGCTGTTTCTGGTTGCGTTGGAAACTTTTCACGAACAAACTATAAAAAAGCTCTACATACTATGTTCTATAAGATTCAATTTAATTGTGAGATCCTACCCTCATACATTGCTATCTAACACATTATAACACTTTCCGGTACTTTGTAACTACACCTCTCTTATAATATCAGATCTACTTAGCATTAATGAAAAGTGGCAAATATTGTGATCTATGTAGGAAAGAAATCCCAATAACTAATATAATACCAATGGAAATTCAAGGTGAAAACTATATTTTTGATAGCTATGATTGTATCAGAATCTTTAACAAACTAAATGCCGTATACGGCAACATTCTCATTGGAGAAGTTTCCCATTGATAGAAACATCAAGGTTAACCTTTAGTAAGAATTTATATACTGTTCGTATGGATAAACTCGCTAAGTCCTTTGCAATATCGTTACCAATTTTCGTACTCTCGTTCATATCAATCCTAGGTTATCCAGCACATGCTTTTGGCACGGAATTTGAACTTTCTAACTGGTATGATAAGGCACTCTCTATAAATCAGAACAACGTTCCGGCGCTAGTTCAAAAAGGTACTGAACTTGTTAATCAGGGTGATGGAGAGCAGGCGATAACTTGGCTTGATAAAGCATTGAGTATAGATCCAACCAATTTAATGGCATTGGTTAGTAAGGGAGCTGCTCTTCGAGACATGGGTAAATATCAGGAAGCAATTGTAACTTACGACAAAGTACTAACGATTGATCCAAACGACGTCTATGCAATTGGGGGGAAAGCAAATTCTCTATATGGCTCTGGACAACCTGAACAAGCTATTATCTGGATAGACAAAGCCTTGGAACTAAACCCAAGCGACGGAAAAATACAGCAAGTCAAAGAGTCATTGCAAAATGTTGGACTAACTCAGAAACAGTAGATCTAACAAATAAACAAACAAATACTGTCATAGCAACTTCCATACAACTGCGAGTAACGCATATTCAAGCGTTCTCTTCGAAAACTCGTAAGAGTTTGTCTATGTCGCGATTTTGATCGTTCATAACTAAATAAGCCCAGAAAGAATGCTGCGATAACATTACTATGTCAGAAATAGATAAGTGTCCCATATTTGCTATTTCGGCTAATGTCTTTCCTTCTCAAACAAGTTCGTACAGCTTCTCCCTCTTTCTTCTGAATGCCAAGCGGCAATTTTTTGATGCATTTTTATCGTCTCGAAGATTGATAGGTTCATCGCCATTCTAGTGTTATACCTTTGCAACTCGACTCCTGGATTTGCTATGTCCTAGTTACAAATTGTCCGGCGAGATCTGTATGGAGTTCTAATTGAATTCTATATAATTCCTCGCAGAAAATGTCTAATTTTTGCCGACTACTAAAATTGTCAAATATGCACCTACTATTAAGCACCTTGTACTTGATTACGTGGTATTACAAGTATTTTCATCTAACATGGCAATACTCTAGGTGGTATCACAAGTATTTTCATCTAACATGGCAATACTCTAGGTGGTATCACAAGTATTTTCATCTAACATGGCAATACTCTAAATTAAAATTTAGAATATTTCATCTTCACATTTACTAACCAGTGCACATCACTGACCGACTTCGTTAATTTTGCGATCTTTATTGCTTCTCTTACGTCTTTTGAATTCATAAAATTCCACACAGCATAAGCAATTTTTTCGGATATATTTTCATCCATACAATATCTTTTCTTAAAGAGCTTCCTGACAATATCCATGAACTCGGCATATGTATATTCCTTTAAGTGCAATTCCATGAATCTAGATCTTAACGCCTTTGACAACCTATCGACATCATTACTTGTGGCAAAAGTCCATATTTTCATCCTTTTTTGTCTAGTCTTTCCATTTAGTTTAGTTTCACAAATAATTCCAGTTTCCATGGCATTGAGTAAAGCGGCTTGATCTTTTGTCTTCATTTTGTCAATTTCATCTATTAACAAATATTTTGTATCATGTGTAAACAAGTATTCAATCAATCCCGCAGATGTCGTGATAGTTGCATCCATAAAATAACTATCGTCCAAGGCATCTAGCATATCCAAAAGAAATACCGTCTTCGATGAGGATGGCGGGCCCGTCAGCAATATATTTACCGGCTCTTTTGAGACAATGCATTTCAATAATAATTTTTTTACGTCTGAATAGCCAACGACGTTGGAGAAAAATTTATCCTCGTACGATTGTGTATGTTCTGGGCCGTCAAATGCTGATATTTTCTTAAATAAGTTCTTGAACATTGACGATTCAGACATAATGGCAGTAAGATAATAATAAATTGTGTGGAAATAAATTCTATATCTCCATCTCCCTGAATTTTAAGTTTTGAACATATTGTTCTGACATATTTGCAAACACAATTTTCATTGTCGTTATTTTTCAGTTAGCAGGCTAGGTTTAGATTGCATCATTACCAACAATTGAAAATTAATTGATGCTATAGTATGTGCTCGATGGCCTTCTGAATGTCTCCGGCGTCTATTACATCTCCTTCAATCATTGCTTCTAGCAATCTTAATACGATGAGTTCCCCTGTAGCTCCAGCAATCGTTTGCGGGACCACTACACAGACGTCGTCTACAATTACAGTAACTTCACTGTCAGCTCCGCCACTCCAATCTTTGGGGATGCTTATGTAAAAATTCTCAGAGTCTGCGTTATTATGTGGATTCTGATATAAAATTTTAACCAATACACACTACCATCCATTGTAACTTAAATGCTTAGCCTATGCCTTGCATTAGTTTACCGGAATGCTTATTTTACAATGTGCTGTTATAAATCAAACATAAGTTCATTACCGTCTTGGTAACATCTTTGATGAATCTGTGTACTTGTCAGATTTTACATAGGCTTTTATAATACCTATTTACAAAGTTTTTTGGACGATGAAAAATCAAAGAAGAGTCGGCGAATTGATTACTATATGTTGCGGAATTGGTGTGGCAATAGGCGGATTATTTGTCAATGTCCCGCCGGTCACCTATGGTGGTTTATGCATTATGGGTCTAGGCGTAATTTCCGTGTTCTGGAGATAGCACTTTCGTTTAGAATTTTGCATTTGTTGTTTTCGTCGAATGTAATTTTGTTATAACGACCGAATTGAAAGTTGAAGGATTTTAATATTGTTTCCGTAGTCAATGTCCTTTAGTTCATCTCAACCGAAAATATCTCTTTTGTCCCCATGACATAGGAGGTAAGTTGGTGGAGAGCCTAATCATTCATAGAAAGTTTCTATATGATTCTAAATCATCTTTACTAATATTGATACCGTTACGACTCATAAAATCAGCGGGTGTTTATTCTACTTAGCGAATATGGGTAATTTGGCTTTAATTTTCAGACTGCATAATGGAATACTTTGTGTTCATTAATTCCGCTAAACTATCTTCAACCTTTTTTTTCATTGCTTTTGAAGTGATATCAAGCTCGTTGATAATATTCTCTGTTTCCTCTATTCTTGTAGTATTTTCCAAGCGATATTTTTCATTTATCTCAATGCTTTTTCTTATATCATCTAAATGGGCCATATTGTTTGAGTTGACTGACGACTCTAATTCATTCAGTTGGTCTTTTAGATTTTTTATCTTTGTAGACAATGAAGGTAGGGAATTTACGATTTCATCTATCTGATGAATTGTTTTTTCTGGATCTTTAATCTGAATACTTTTTTCGTTCACTTGTTTCCTAAGCTCGCCAAACAGTTGCAAGTATTGAGAATTGTCTTTGAAAATTTCTAAAGGATGATTTAATATTGTCTCAAGTCTTCCTTGAGTCTCCTTTGGGGCAAGATAAGAGAATTTTGTTATTGGTCGTGAGAGGTTAGAAACCATGTTTATCATATTCTTTTCAAACGCCACAATTTCATTTTTCTTATTTTCAATTTCTGCTAAAATTTTTGACGTATTTTGAAATTCTTCTGATTTTAGGAAATCTCCGTATTGCCTTTTTCCTTCCATAATATTCTTGTCGATAGTATGTTCTTCTTGTATTAATTCTGAAAGTCTAAGTTGTTTAGTCTTTCTTTCATTCATCTTTTCATCTAATAAAATCAAGTTTTGCTTACATTCTATGCATGTATTAATTTCATTTTCTTTGGTAGCTATTATTTTAGTTACTTCTCTTAGTAACGATGAAAGATTATCGAATTCACCTTTTAATTTATTTAACTGTTTCCTCATGAATTCATTAAGAATTCTGTTATGCGAATCTCCAACTTGCCCGAATCTATTTATTAGTAATTCCAAATTATTTTTGAATTTAATCGCGTCTTCATAGTTCTTTATTTCAGAAGATTCTATGAAAGATTCCTTCTTAATACTTGTAATCAATATTTTTTTTGAAGTATTAATTAATGACTCGAATTGAGGATTCTCCACTCTTATTTCTTCTTCTTCGAGTTCATCAGCATTCTTCCTGAGCCGATCTAGGCAATCTAATGCCAATTTCCTAGTAGGTTCGAGATTATCAATCAATTCCTTTTCAAGTGCTTTTTTTTCCTTTTCTACTATATCCAATAATTCATTATTTTTAACAGACTGAACAAAGTTAGACTCCTTTTTTTTAACATGAAAATAGTCAGGCGTCTTCCTCTTAAAAAAGCCAAATCTGGGAGACAATATAGTATTTTGCTATTGTACTACTAAAAAACCTAATTAAAATTACGTTTGGGATTGCCTTATCAAACTCCCTTTTGTCTGTTGATCTCGGCCAATGATTTGAAATTACAAATCAAGAGGTACTGAAAAAAATTAGTCTTACTTTATAAATAAAATCCAAACTTGCCATAATACTTTCCTATTTTCATCCTCATTGCAGTCATTGACTAAGTAGCCAAATTACTATTTTTTCTATAGTTGGGTTCCAAAGTTTTTATTAACAAGAAGCCTAATAATACCTTGAATTATGTATATACTCAAAAAATTAGAAATTACTACAGCAATATTGGCTTTCGGCATTTTCGCAGCTCTCAATATCACTATACTGCCTGCATTTGCAGAACCAATAGTTGATATCTCTCCAACTTGCGGACCTCCTGAACCCGGATTTAATATTGTCATTAATGCTAATGGATTTAAGGCAAACAGTACGGTTGCTTACAAATTCGTAGGATCTGATAGCAAAATCCCTCTCTACGGCTATTTTGAAACAAACCAGACAGGCGGCTTCAATGATGTAACATTTGCAGACGATCTGTTACCAGACAAATACAAGTTATATTTTGCAGATGATTCTAACTCCGATGGAATATTTGATATCGGTGCCAAGCGTATTTATGCAAACGTAACAATACCCTGTAAATAAACGGCCATAAAAATATAAAAATCGCAAACGATCAGGCCGCCTCACGCCATACCTTTTCGGCGATCAAACACTGCATATTAAATTCGCGACTCTGTGGTTTTGGAATATTGAATCAGTCGTGCTAGCACCATAGGACTTATTATTATGGTATAGTAATGGTTATTACCGGTGGATCATCCACATCACCTGTTGCCATGAAGAATAAAGCAGTTAAATCATATGGCTCAAATACATTCCTAATTGGCATACTAATATTAACTATTGTGGTTGTTACCATAGATATTGGAATTAGCAACGTTGCGGATTTTGCAAAGAAATTTCTGACTTCAAATTCAGGTTTTTTAACATTTATTACAATTTTCTCTATATTTTGGACATCACAATTTTTGTTCTATTACTCTATTAGGAACAGGCTAAGGCCCATGAAATTTAAGGGTAAAAAACTCTTGTTCATAGAGAAGTTATTTCGTAATTCCCTCTGGTTACTCCTAATACTTAATTCCTTCTTAATATTAGAAATGTTGTCATTTGGGCACTATTCGGTTAACATCCTCGTCCTTATCGTCATAATTTCATATTCTGTAAACATTCTTTTCATGAGTTTGCTTTTTTTCATGCTCCTGTCCTGGAATAGAACGAAGAAGAACTATGTTTTGGTATACTACTCTCTAGCCGCTGTTTCAGCCGTAATCTCTGGCGCATTGACAATAATATACATGACAAATATATTGCTTGGAGGTTCAGAGCAAATATCATCTGCCTCGGATATTTTATTTCCAATATATGCATTAAATTCCAGCATGGGGCTCCTAAATATTGCAAACACCATAACCTTTCTATCTTCATTTGTGTTCATGTGGCTGGGTAGTATCATTGTCCTTAGGCACTACAGGTCAAGAATTTCAAAGAGTAGGTACTTTCTTCTTATAGGAGCTCCGCTAGTGTACTATGTCGGACAGTACTTCATTGTCTTAAATATTTTGTTTCCTTTTATAGATTCAAGTTCGACTTCTTTTATATTTTATTACACAACATTCTTTACTTTGAGCTCAGTTATTGGGTCTGTAATTTTTGCTATGTCTTTTTGGCTTATGGCAAGGGAACTGTCAAGAAATGTAGAACTAGCAACATATCTCAAAATCTGCGGCTATGGTTTCATAATGTTCTTCTCTTCAGCTACTGCAACTGTAGTTCACACTCCTTATCCCGCTTATGGGATCGTTTCTATTTGTTTAGTAGGCTTCTCGTCATATTATATCCTATATGGCATTTATTCATCTTCTGTTTCCTTGTCAGAGGATATTAATCTAAGACACTTAATTAGGAATTCTGCCACCTCGCAACTTAAATTTCTTAGCAGTATTAGCAAAGGCTATTTGCAAGACAAGATAATAAATCAAGTATATAATACGACTCAAAAATTCGAAGAAAGAATTGAAGAACAATCTGGAATTTCATCCTCACTTACAACGGATGAAATAAAATATTATATCAAACAGGTTATTGATGAACTTAAGACTAAAAAAGAATCTGTATGAAAAAGAATAGTTTTATATATAGTGTTTGTTACTAATTATGATCTACAAAATATCGAGATCATACATCGGAACAGCCATTTCTATTTGAAGAGCTTTGCGGCCCAGACCAACATAACGTAACTAGGGTCAACCTCAGAATTATCTTGTGCATTTGACTTTGGCGCATCATCTCGAATATTGAAGGTTGATAATATGTAATCTTTTTGACTTATTCTATCCTCTACTGAATCTTTTTGATCCGATGATACCAAACCTATACCTACTATAGGATTAGCAGAAGATGTTAAGGAGTTATCATCAATGTCGGCCTTATCCACAACTTTGACAATAGCATTTGTCGAAGGAATTCCAGTATATGAGTAAGAGTAAGTTCCATCATTATCAAAGTCAAACTCTGAAGTCTGACCATATTCTATATTTATATCAGAAAAAATTTGCCTTCCTGTATCCTTTTCTTCAATCATCAAGTCATGTGATTCATTCGGGTCAGAATTTAGCCAAGTTACTCTTGTGCCTTGTACAATGGTTACTTCTTTCGGTAAATTACTGTTGAGTTTGACTTGCGCAGTATTATTGTTATCCACCGTTTGCGGAATCAAAATGATCAAGTTTTTTATATCTGAATCCAAGTCGAGGCGCCCTGACTCATAAACATCTTCTGCTGGTATTATGAGCGGGCTCTCTTCGGCGCTGGCAGCTCCCAATAATCCAATTAAATCAGAACTTGTTCCTTCGCCATTATTACTATCTTTTTTTGAGCTTGGACCATCATCGTTATTTTGATCCGATGAATCTGAACCTGAATCATCACCGTCTCTCGGAGGCTGTCCAGGATTTCCTGGGGGACCGACCCCACCACAATCTTCATCATGAACATCATCTAATCCATCGTCATCGTTATCTATTCCATCACTACAATCTTCATTGCAATCAGCATCACCTTTATCTGGAAAACCATCACTGTCATTGTCTTTTCCGTCATTACATTCTTCTTCTTTAGGTTGTTGCTCACATGAAGGATCTGTACTAGGATCGCAATCCAAAAGCTGAGTTTCCAATATTTGAGGCTCCGCGGAAAATAGAATTTCTTCAGAAAACGGTATTGCACCTAATTCATTTGGCATTATGAAAGAATCAGGCCTTATACCTGCTGTCTGTTCATTTGGCATTATGAAAGAATCAGGCCTTATACCTGCTGTCTGTTCACCTGACTCTGTATCTACTGTTGTCTGTTCACCTGACTCTGTATCTACTGTTGTCTGTTCACCTGACTCTGTATCTACTGTTGTCTGTTCACCTGACTCTGTATCTACTGTTGTCTGTTCACCTGACTCTGTATCTACTGTTGTCTGT
>Ga0209382_10013395_pt1 | contig 10081 bp, 9 predicted proteins | sample SoiMetdeltSBSDD5_FD_187599 | JGI IMG/M metagenome (GOLD analysis project Ga0209382, IMG submission 187599) | Bulk soil microbial communities from a Populus tree surrounding site in Tennessee, USA - Soil MetaG P. deltoides SBSDD5 (SPAdes) (version 2) | ecosystem: Environmental > Terrestrial >...
AGCGATGCGGTCACCGAACTGCAGATAGATGGCGTCGGGATCGCAGTCGATGCCTTGCAGCACGTACTGGGCGCACGACTCCATGTCTCGCGCCGGGACCCGCGTGTCGATGCCGGCCCAACGGCCTACCATCGCCTCGACCCCGTCGGCGGCGATCACGACACGCGCCCGGTAGATCTCCTCCGTGCCGCGTTGCTTCACCCGGACGTGCCAACGGCCGTCGGCCGCCCGCGTCATCCCTGTGGCCTCCGTGCCCACGAGCACGGCGGCCCCTGCGGCGCTCGCCTGGGCCGCCAGGTGGGCGTCGAACCGGGTCCGGTCCAGCACCCAGCCTACGTCCCGCTCGGCGACCTTGACCTCCGTGTCGTCCGGGGCGAGGAAGATCACGCGGGTGATCTTGCGCGCGACCCAGTCGGCCACCCCCCCGTCCGGGTTCGCGAACTCGCGCAGGCCCGCATCGCCCACCCCCTCGGCGCAGCGGACAGGTGACCCAACGGCGCGGTCACGTTCCAACAACGCCACCTCCAGCTCCGGGGCGGCCTGCTTGGCCTGCCAGGCGGCGACCGAACCGGCCGGGCCGGCGCCCACGACCAGGACGTCGAGGTCAGGCATTGGCCACCATGGCGAGGGCCCCAACAGGGCAGGGGGCGACGCACTTCTCGCACCCAGTGCAACTGTCCCGATCGACGCTCAGCACGTTCAGCTCGAGGTGGATCGACTCGGGAGGGCAGAGCGGGAGGCACAGCCCGCAGCGATCGCAGACGGCCAGGTCTACGACGGCGATTTCGGCGGGCGTGACGCGGCGCATCGCGGAACGGTAGCGGTGGGGGGGAGGAGCGTCAAGCTTCATCCTTGCTTGAGGTTACGCATTTCATTACCTTGAGTTGCTCGCGCCGCGCCCGCATCACCCTTTCAACAAGACGACACGACGACACGTGGCTTTTCGGTGGCCGAATTTCAGAATCGGGTCCTGGAGCCCGGCAAATGAGATTGCCGTGGATCTGGGTACCGCCAACACCCTGATCTACGTCAAGGGCGAGGGCATCGTGTTGAACGAGCCCTCAGTCGTTGCGATCGAAAAATCGACGGGCAAGATCAAAGGGATCGGACTCGAAGCGAAGCGCATGCTCGGCCGCACCCCCGACGGGATTCTCGCCGTCCGGCCGCTCAAAGATGGCGTCATCGCCGACTTCGATGTGACCGAGAAGATGCTCCGCTTTTTCCTCAAGACCATCATCGACCGCCATCTCTTCCGCGTCAAGCCGAAGGTAATCGTGTGCGTCCCTTCGGGCATCACGGAAGTCGAGAAGCGCGCCGTGCGCGACTCGGCGCAATCGGCCGGCGCGAAAGAGGTGTACATGGTCGCCGAGCCGATGGCCGCAGCGATCGGCGTGGGCCTCCCGGTCGAGACGCCGACCGGCAACATGGTGATCGATATCGGCGGCGGCACGACCGAGATCGCGGTCATCGCGCTCTCCGGGATCGTCTCCGACACGTCGATCCGCACGGGCGGCGACGAGCTGGATCAGGCGATCGTCCAGTTCATGCGCAAGAACTACAACCTTCTGATCGGTGAGCCCACGGCGGAGCAGATCAAGATTCAAATCGGCTCCGCGGCGCCCGTTGGGGAGGAGCGCGAGATGGAGGTGAAGGGTCGTGACCTCGTCTCGGGGATCCCCAAGATCGTGCGCGTGCACTCGAGCGAGATCCGTGAAGCGGTGCAGGAGCCGATCCAGCAGATCGTCGACGCCGTGCGCCGCGCCCTCGAAATCACGCCGCCGGAACTCGCGTCGGACATCGTCGACCGCGGCATCGTGATGACGGGCGGCGGCGCGCTGATTCGCGGTCTCGATGTACTGCTGCAGCAGGAGACGGGCCTGCCGATCCATCTCGACGAAGACCCCATGACCTGTGTGGTTCGGGGCGTAGGGCGGATTCTCGACGATCCCGAGAAGTACCGCAACGTCCTGACGACCTAGCCAGGGCGCCATGCCGCTCGGAGCCGATCGTTACGCATCGCGCGCCGGCACTCTCCTGTTTTTGGGATGCGTCGGACTGTCGGTGGCAGCGATGAGCCTCCCCGACACGTGGCGGGACCCGATCGCTCAGGGGTTGCGGCAGACCGTTCTTGCTCCGTTCCTCGCGTTACAACAACAAACCGAGCTGCTCTCCGCGGCGCGCGCCCACTACGACGCGGTCGTGGCGCAGCGCGATTCCGCCGCCCTCGCCGCGACGTTTCTCCCGGAGTTGCGCAGCGAGAACGTGCGGCTGCGGAGTCTGATGGGGCTGGGCACTCGCCTCGGATGGGGCTACGTCCCCGCGGAGGTGCTGCACCAGCCGGAGCCCACCAATCCTCTCACCTTCATCGTCTCCGCCGGGCGCAACAGAAACGTGCGGCCCCTCTCGGCGGTGGTGAGCGCCGAGGGTCTGGTCGGCCTCGTCTCTACGGTCGATGCGCAAACCAGTCTCGTCCTGACGTGGGCGCACCCCGAGTTCCGCGCGAGCGCCATCGCGAGCGACGGCAGCGTGAGCGGAATCGTCGCGCCGCACGGCGCGGCGGGGCCGGGGGTATGGCTGCTCGAGCTGCAAGGTGTGCCGTATCGCCAGCTGGTCCCGGAGGGGACCGTGATCCTGACGTCCGGCCTCGGCGGTGTCTTTCCGCGCGGCATTCCGATCGGGACGGTCGTGGGCCTGGCAAGCGAAGCGAAGGGTTGGGAGCGGACCTATCTGGTACGGCCCGCCATCCATCCGTCGGCACTGTCGCACGTGATGATCCTCATCGCGGCGCGCGGGTCGGGCTCCGACATCCGCGGCACGTTCCAGGGCGACTCGGTCCGCCCGTGAGAAAGACCGACCGCTACCGGTATCTGCTGGTGCTGGCGGGGCTCGTGGTCCTGCACTTCACCGTGCGGGGGCGGCTCGGCGGCGATCGCATCGCGCCGGACTTCCTGCTCCTGGCGTTGCTCATCTACACGATCCGCGCGGAGCCGGGGCGAAGCGCCGCGGTCGGATTTGTGATCGGGTTGCTGCGGGATGCCCTCACCCCCGCGAGCTTCGGGGCGGGGGCGCTCGCGCACACGCTGGTAGGGTACCTCTCGTCGTGGGCGAAGGCCGTGTTCTTCGCCGAGAACGTGTTCGTGAACGGCTGCCTCTTCTTTGCCGGGACCTGGCTGCGGAATCTGATCGTGCTGCTCGCCTCGGGCCGGATCTCCGGCGCGCAGCTGGGCTGGGAGCTGCTCGTGTGGTCGCCGTTGCAGAGCCTGACGACCGCCGCCGTGGGGATCCTCGTGCTGGGGTTGTTCGGGCGCTGGGTCGCCGTCCGGAAGCCGGAACGATGAGCACCCTGCATCCCCATCTCCTCGATCGGCGGCTCAGCGCCGTTCGCTCGTTCGTGTGGGTGGTGCTCGGCGTGCTGTTGGTCGCCTTCTTCCGCACCCAGATCCTGGGGCACGGCAAGTACCAACTGCAATCGGAGTCGAACCGTTTACGCCAGATTTCGCTACGCGCACCCCGCGGGATCATCTTCGACCGTAACGGCAAAGTCCTCGCGGACAACGTTCCCGGGTATACCGTGTCACTGCTGCCGGGGCCGGCGGCGAACCTGCGTGCGACGCTGGCCCGTATCGCGCCGATCGCGCATCTCGATGCCTCCGCCGTCCAGCGCGTGCTGCAACGCGCGGCAAAGGCGCCCTACCAGCCCACGCTCGTCATCGCCGACGTCCCCTTCTCGATTGTCTCTGCCCTGGAAGAGCGCCGTCTCGAGATCCCGGGCTTGCTGATCCAGACCGAGCCCAAGCGGTACTATCCCGACACCACGGTCGCCGCGCACCTCGTGGGGTACCTCGGCGAAGTCACGGAAGGGGAGCGAGGGACGCAGCGGTTCTCGGCGGTCCGGCTCGGGGGTTTGGTGGGGAAGGACGGCCTGGAGCGCGAGTACGACGACTCGTTGCGCGGCGCCGATGGCGTCCGATTCGTCGAGGTCAGCGCGCTCGGACATTTGGTGCGCGAAGCGGGGTCGGTGCAGACGCTCGAGCCGGTGCCCGGGACCGAGCTGCACACCACGATCGACCTCGATCTGCAGCGCTACATCGCGCAGAACTTTCCCAAGGGACAGCGCGGCGCCGTGCTGGCGCTCAACCCCAACACCGGGGAGATCCTGGCGCTCTACAGCGCACCCGGGTTCGATCCCAATGCCTTCGTCGGTGGCGTGTCGGCCAATTACTGGCGCTCGTTGAACGACAACCCCGCGACCCCGCTGCTCGACCGCGCCACGCAGACGCGCTACCCCCCCGGCTCGACCTGGAAGCTCGGCGTCGCGGCGATGGCGCTGAAACGCGGCCTGGTCACGTTCCGGAGCCGGATGCCGATTCCGTGCCGGGGCGGCCTGCAGTATGGCAATCGGTTCTTCCGCTGCTGGCGCGCGGAGGGCCACGGAGACCTGACGCTCACCGAGGCGATCGCGCAGAGCTGCGACGTCTACTTTTATCAGCTCGGAATCAAGTTGGGGGTGACGTCGCTGGTGGAGGATGGCATCGAGCTGGGCGCCCGCGGCCGCACCGGCATCGACCTGCCCGGCGAGATCCCCTCCGAGTTTCCGACGGGGCCCGAATACTACGACCGCCTGTACGGCGCGCGCCGCTGGACGTCGGCGGTCGCCCTGAACCTCGCGATCGGTCAGGGCGAAAACGCCCAGACGTTGGCGAACATCGTGCGGCTCTACCAAATGCTGGCGAGCGACGGCCGGGTGCGCATGCCCTTCGTGGTGCGTCCCACCGCGACCAGCTCTCAGCTCTCACTCGACTTGACGCCCGATCAGATCGCCGGCCTCCGTCGCGCGATGATCGCCGTCGTCGAGGAGGGAACGGCCCGCAGCGGGCGACTCGCCGGACTACAGATCGCCGGCAAAACCGGGACGGCTCAGAACCCCCACGGCGCAGACCACGGATGGTTCATCGGGTTCGCTCCCGCCGAGAAGCCCGAGATCGTCGTGGGCGCGATCATCGAGTTCGCCCAGCACGGCACCGCGGCCATCCCGATCGTGAGCCGCACGATCGCGCACTACCTCGGCCTCGAGGAGACCGCCGCCACCAGGTTGCGGGTCACGGTCCCGACCGACTCGGCGCCGCAGCCTTTCCAGCTGCCGGTGATACCGCCGGTGCCGGACTCGTTGCGGCCGATTCCACCCCCGATGGACACCCTGAGCGACACGGTCCGTGTTATCCCGCCTCCGCCAACTCGATAGACCGCTGCTCGGGGCGGTGACGGCCCTCGCCGTCTACGGTCTGGCGACGCTCTATTCGGCGGGCCAGACCGAGGTGCCGACCTTCGTCTCGACGATCTGGCACCGTCAGCTCGTCTGGCTGACGCTCGGTGCCGTCACCGTGTTTCTGATGTTTCGGACGTCACCGCGGATGCTCGAGTGGGCCACACCGTTCGTGTATGCGCTGGCGGTGTTTCTCCTCGCGATCACCCTGGTGTTCGGTACCGGGGCAGGGACGGCGGCGGGCTCGAGGTCGTGGATCGCCGTCGGGTCGCTGCGGCTCGGACAACCGGCAGAGCTGGCCAAGGTCGCGGTCATCCTGATGCTGTCGCGGTGGCTCGCGGGACTGCGCGAGCCCCCCGCCACGTTGCGCGATCTCATTCCTCCCTGCGCCATCGCCGGCGTCCCCTGCTTCCTGGTGATGATGCAGCCGGACCTGGGGAGCGCGATCGTCTTCGTCGCCATCCTGTTCTGCATGCTGTTGTGGGCGGGCACCAAGCCGTCGTTGATGATCCTGCTCGCCTCGCCGGCCATCGGGTTGGTGCTGGCCTTCTCGACCACCGCGTGGGGCATCTGGCTCGCGATCCTGGGGGGCCTGCTCCTGTGGTGGCGCCCGTACCTGTGGGAGGGGCTCGCGGTTGTGGCGGCGAACGTGGCCATGGGCGTGTTCGCGTTGCCGTTCTGGAACCGGCTGGCGCCCTACCAACAGAACAGGCTGCTCGCCTTCCTGAATCCCGAGGTCGACCCCCGGGCCACCGGGTGGCACGTGATTCAATCCAAGGTGGCCGTCGGCTCCGGGGGACTGTTCGGGAAGGGGTTCACTCTCGGCACGCAGAAGCGGCTCGCCTTCCTGCCGGCGCAGCACACCGACTTCATCTTCTCGGTGGTCGGGGAAGAGCTGGGGTTCATCGGGGTCGTGGCCGCGCTGGCGTTGTTCGCCGCGCTCGTCTTCGTCATGCTGCGCATCGCCCGGCGGGCGACCGATCCCTTCTCGAGTTTGTGTGTGTTCGGAATCGCGGGGATGCTGTTCACGCACATCGTCGAAAACATCGGCATGACGATCAACCTGATGCCCATCACCGGGATCCCGCTGCCGTTTTTTTCCTACGGCGGATCGTTCCTGTTGGCCTGCTCGCTCGGCGTCGGGATCGCCCTACGAGTCGCGTGGGAGTCTCGGCAGTCCGGCTACGCGGAGCTTTGACAACGAGTTAGCGTGCCGGGGCTGGCGTCCGTCCCGAGCCGCTCCCAAATTGTCGGCTTCGTGACCCCCCTATGGCGCTAATGGCTTGGTTCAAGAAGGAACGTAAGCCTCGCACTTCCGAACGAGTCCGGCTCGAGATTCCGGCCGATGCGTGGGAGAAGTGTGAGGAGTGCGGTCATATCGATATCAAAGAGCGCTTCATCCGCGCGCTCAATGTGTGCCCGAACTGCGGGCACCATCGTCGCATTACGGCGCAGGAATACATCGACCTGCTCGTGGATGAGGGCTCGTGGCACGAGCTGTTCACCGAGCTGAAGTCCGCCGATCCCCTCACGTTCGAGAGCTACGCCGACCGGCTCAAGGCCGCGATCAAGAAGGCCGGTCCCTGGGACGCGATCCGCACCGGCTACGCCCGGCTGCACGGGACCCCCATGAACCTGGGCGTCATGGACTTCGCCTTCATGGGCGGGTCGATGGGCTCGGTCGTGGGGGAGAAGATCGCGCGGCTGGCGCGCCGCTCGATCGACAAACGCGTACCGCTGATCATCGTGTCGGCCTCGGGGGGCGCACGGATGCAGGAGGGAGTGCTCTCGCTGATGCAGATGGCGAAGACCTCGGTGGTTCTCGCCGAGCAGCAACAGGCGGCGATACCGTTCATCTCGATCCTCACGAACCCGACGACCGGGGGCGTGTCGGCCTCTTACGCGATGCAGGGTGACGCCATCCTCGCCGAGCCGGGAGCGGTGATCGGCTTCGCGGGACCACGCGTCATCAAGCAGACGATCGGTCAGGACCTTCCCGAAGGCTTCCAGACCGCGGAGTTCCTGTTGGACCACGGCATGCTCGACGCCGTCGTCCCGCGCGGCGAGCTCCGCGACACCACGGCGCAGCTGCTGCGGCACATGACGGGTGCGCGGCCGGCGGAGGTCGCCGACTGAAGTTCGCAGCAGCCAGCCAGTTTCTCTTCGAACGACAAGCCGGCCGCATCAAATGGAGCCTCGGCCCGACTGAGGGTCTGCTCGACGCGCTGGGCCGTCCCGAGCGCCACTTTCCCGCGATTCACGTCGGCGGTACGAACGGCAAGGGCTCGACGTGCGCCTTCATCGTCTCTGAGTTGCGGGCCCGGGGTCTGCGGGTAGGCCTGTACACGTCGCCGCACCTGGTCTCGCCCTGCGAGCGCATCGCGGTGAACGACGTCCCGATCAGCGAAGATGCCTTTGCGGAATGGACGACGCTGCTCAAGCCGCACATCGAGCGGTCGAGCGCCAGTTTCTTCGAGGCGACCACTGCGATCGCGTTCGCGGATTTTGCGGCGCGCGGTGTGGACGTGGCCGTGGTCGAAGTGGGGCTGGGCGGGCGGCTCGACGCGACCAACGTCCTTACGCCTCTCGTCAGCGCCGTCACCAAGATCGCCCTCGAGCATACCGATTACCTGGGTACGGACCTGAAGGGGATCGCGCGGGAGAAGGCGGGGATCGCAAAGCGCGGCGTGCCGTTCGTGACCGGGGAGTCCGACCCGGAATTGCGTACGGAGCTCGTCCGGGAAGCGGAACGACGCGGGGCGGCACCCGTCGTTCTCGTGGACACCACGCGGCCCGCGACATCGGGCACCCACCTTGGCCTGCGCGGCCCGCACCAACTCGCCAACGCCTGGGTCGCGGCGGCCGCGCTCAAGCACCTGCCCCCCTCGGCGGGACTCCCGGAGGGCCTGCCGCTCGGGGCAGAGATCCCTGCCAGCTTCGCGGACGCGTACATCCCCGCGCGCTTCGAAGTGCGTGGCAAGTGGATCTTCGACGTGGCGCACAACCCTGACGGCATGCGGGTGCTGGTGGACGCCTTGGGCAGCCACCGGGCTCCGCGGCCCCTCCACGCCCTCGTCGGGATCCGGAGCGACAAGGACTGGCGACCGATGCTCGCGCTGCTGGCTCCGGTAGTCGACCGGCTGGTGCTGACGATGCCGCCGTCGATCCCGATGCTGCAACGGTGGTCGGTGAGCGACGTGAGTGGTGGTCCCGTCGCCCACATCGAGCCGGATTTCGACGCGGCGTTGCGCGACGTCCAGGACGGCGCGGCGACGGTGTTGGTGACGGGCTCGTTTCACACCGTCGGAGACGCGCTCGCCCGCTTGCCCGGCTTCGCGCCCGTGGGCTAAATTGTTGTGATGCAAGGGAAAGCGCTCCCCGGCTTCCGCGATTTCTACCCTGAAGAACTGGCCCTCCGCAATCACATCTTCGCCGTCTGGCGCGGCGTGGCCGCGCGCTACGGTTTCGAGGAGTACGATGGGCCCCCCCTCGAATCCCTCGAGCTGTACACCCAGAAGAGCGGCGACGAGATCGTGGGACAGCTCTACAGCTTCAAGGACAAGGGAGACCGCGACGTCGCACTCCGGCCGGAGATGACGCCGACCCTGGCCCGGATGGTGGCCGCCCACGCCCAGGCACTCAAGAAGCCGATCCGCTGGTTCTCGATGCCCCAACTGTTCCGCTACGAGCGGCAGCAGCGGGGGCGCCTGCGGGAGCACTTTCAGCTCAACATGGACATCATCGGCGAGGCGGGCGCGCTCGCCGATGCCGAGTTGATCGCCGCGGCGATCGACATCATGCGGGCGTTCGGGTTTGGGCCCAAGGATGTGCAGGCCCGAATCGCGGACCGCCGGGTGCTCCGCGCGTTACTGCTGGGCCAGGGCGTCACGGAAGCCCAGCTCGGGGCGGCGTTCGGCGTCATCGACAAGAGTGAGCGGGCGCCGCGCGAAGCCCTGGAGGACATTCTGCAAAAGGCGGGCTTCGGGAAAGCCGAGGTCCGTGTGGTCCTCGACGTGGCTGGGTTGCGCGGGCTGGACGCGGTCGCGGCGGCGCTGGCCAAGGTGAAGGGGGGCCCGGAGGCGGGCGAGCCGCTGCGCACCGCCATCGAGGCGCTCACCGCGATGGGCCTCGCCGAGTTCGTACAGGTCGATCTGACGATCGTGCGCGGGCTCGCCTACTACACCGGCATCGTGTTCGAGCTGTTCGACAGCGCGAAGAAACTCCGGGCGATCTGCGGCGGTGGGCGTTACGACGATCTCCTGAAGGCGCTCGGCGGACCCGAGCTGCCCGCGCTCGGCTTCGGGATGGGAGACGTCGTGCTCGGGGAGCTGCTGAAGGAGAGGAACGTCGCGCCCAAGGCGTCGAACGAGATCGGCGTCTTCTTGGTGGCGGTCACGGGCGAGGACGTGGCTACGGTGCTGCGCCTGGCACACGCCATGCGCGACCGCGGCATCTCGGTGGAGTACGGGCTGCGTCACGCGACGATCCGCAAGCAGCTCGAGCTGGCTGCGGCGCGTCGCGCGCCTCGCGCGGTGATCGTGGGGCCCGAGGAACGAGCCGCGGGTGTGGGGCTGGTCCGGGACCTGAGCGGGGGCGCTGAAGCAAAGGTGCCGCTCGACAAACTTCTCAACGGATTCTTCGACTGATGGCGCAAGCCCAAAAGATCACGCCCCGCGCAAAGGACTTCAGCGAGTGGTACGGCGACGTCATTACGCAGGCCGAGCTCGCCGACTATTCGCCGGTGCGCGGTTGTATGGTGATCCGGCCCCACGGCTATCGCTTGTGGGAGCTGATGCAGCGCGCCTTGGACGACATGTT
>Ga0209382_10013398_pt1 | contig 10080 bp, 9 predicted proteins | sample SoiMetdeltSBSDD5_FD_187599 | JGI IMG/M metagenome (GOLD analysis project Ga0209382, IMG submission 187599) | Bulk soil microbial communities from a Populus tree surrounding site in Tennessee, USA - Soil MetaG P. deltoides SBSDD5 (SPAdes) (version 2) | ecosystem: Environmental > Terrestrial >...
CTCGGCTTCGAGCTCCAGAAGTACTTCGACGGAGTCGCCCAGGTAGTCCAGTGGCACCGCGGCCGCTGTCTCGCCTACGGCGATGGTGTCTCCTACTCGGCGCTCGCCGAGATGGTGCGGTTGCGATGCGAGATCGCGGAGGGAGAGGAGTCGGAGTCCGCCCGCGCGAAGCTCCGGTCGGCGCTCGAGCGATACGTCGACGACGGCGGGGAACGCGAGTGGATCGAGCCGCGTCTGGCCCAGGTGCTCGCGCTCGAGGGGCCGGGCGAGGGAGACCGCTCGGACCTCTTTGCGGGGTGGCGACTCTTCTTCGAACGCCTGGCCGATCGCGACCCGGTCGTTCTCGTCTTCGAGGACATGCAGTGGGCCGACGCGCCGCTGCTCGAGTTCCTCGAGTACCTGCTCGACTGGTCGCGGAGCCACCGCCTGTTCGTCCTCGCCCTGACTCGCCCCGAGCTCGGGGAACGGCATCCAGGGTGGGGAAGCTCCACTCGCAACTCGACGACGCTCGCACTCGAGCCGCTTTCCGACCGGGCGATGGAGGAGCTCCTCGACGGGTTCGCTCCGGGCTTGCCCGGGGACATCCGGAGCCAGGTGCTGGCGCGAGCAGAAGGCGTCCCGCTGTACGCGGTCGAGACGGTGCGCATGCTGCTCGATCGCGGGCTGCTCGAGCGCGAGGGTGCGCAGTACCGGCCGACGGGCGCGATCGCCGCGCTCGAGATCCCGGAGACGCTCCACGCGCTCGTCGCCGCACGGCTGGACGGTCTCACCGAGGACGAGCGTCGCCTGCTCCAGGACGCGTCCGTCGTCGGAAAGACGTTCACGCGGGAGGCGCTCGTCGCCGTCACGGGCATTCCTGGAGACGAGGTCGACCGGCACCTGCAAGCGCTCGCCCGCAAGGAGATTCTCTCGCTCCAGGTCGACCCCCGTTCCCCCGAGCGGGGCCAGTACGCCTTCCTCCAGGACCTGCTCCGACAGGTCGCCTACGAGACGATGCCGAGAGTGGATCGCAAGACCCGCCATCTCGCAGTGGCCGCGTGCTTCGAGCACGGCTCACACGAGGCAGAGCAGGAGGCTGCCGAGATCGTCGCCTCGCACTACCTGACCGCGCTCGAGCTCGACCCGGATGCCGAAGATGCCGTGGACATCGAGGTTCGGGCGCGGACGACGCTCATCAGGGCAGGCGAGCGAGCAGCCGCTCTCGCCGCAAGCGAGAGCGCCCAGCGCTACTTCGAGCGCGCGCTCGAGCTGGCCGACAGCCCGCTGGACCGAGCCGACCTGCACGAGCGCTCGGGCACGGTGGCGATGAAGGGCGTTCGGACCAGGGATGCCCGCGCCCACTACGAGCAGGCGATCGCGACGTTCGAGGAGATCGGGCTCAACCATCCTGCCGCCCGGGTCAAGGCACGGCTCGGCATTCTCACGTGGCAGCAGGAGGGCGACATCGAACGGGCGATCGTCGATCTGGAGGAAGCGCTCTCCGTGCTGGCCAACGAGGAGCGCGATGCCGATCTCGCGATGCTTGCCGTCCAGCTCGGTCGACTCCTCTTCTTCAGCGGCCGGATCGACGACGGGCTTGTCCGAACCGAGCTCGCGCTCGAGATCGCGGAGGCTTTGCGGGTGCCCGAGGTGATCTCGCACGGGCTCAACACGAAGAGCCTGATCCTGTCGGCACGTGGACGGCACGAGGAGGCCGAGCTGCTCATGCGCCACTCGCTGCAGTCGGCGCTCGCACACGACCTCTCCGACGCGGCACTCCGGGGCTACGTCAATCTCACCGCGATGCTCGCCGGCTGGGACCGGTACCGCGAGGCGCTCGCTCTGAGCCGCGAAGGAGCGGACCTGGCCGCGAAGGTCGGGGACCGAGTCGAGATCTTGGGCGGATGGGGTCGCGGGCTTCTCATGGCTCTGGGGGAGTGGGACGAGGCGCTCGCGGGACTCGACCCGAGCGGCGACGTCGACATCTGGACGCGGTATCTCCTCGCGTACGTCGCCCTCGAGCGGGGGGAACGCGAGGAAGTCGCCCGACTCCTTCCGTTGATCGCGGCGGACGTCGACGTGAACGAGGTCCAGGGCCGCGTGCAGTTCTCGGAGCTGGAGGCGAGGGTGCACTTGGTCGACGGACGGGGACGCGAGGCGCTGACCGCGGCCGAGGCGGCGCTCGCCGACAGATCAGCACTCTTGATGCTGAACGTCGTCGGGCCTCTCGAGGCGGCACTCGAGGCAGCATTCGCGCTGGACGACGAGGCAAAGGTGGACGAGCTCTTGACCATCGTCGAACGGCTTCCTCCGGGCGAGCTGACGCCGTATCTCCGCGCGGTCGGCGCCCGCTTCGGGGGTCGTCGCGCAGCGCTGCGCGGTGACGTGGAGACGGCGGCTGCGGGGCTCTTCGCCGCCGCCGACATCTATGCGGAGATCGAACGGCCCTTCGAGCTTGCGGTGGTCCGGCTCGAGCACGCCGAGTGGCTCGCGTCGACGGGACGCGCCGACGAAGCGCAACCGCTTCTCGACGAGGCGCGCGAGATCTTCGATCGACTGCGGGCGACGCGCTGGCTGGAGCGCGTCGCTGGCGTCGAGCTTCCTCCCGCCCAGCCCGCCGCCGTCGACTGAGCCTGCTACGGCTCGGTAGTCGCGGCCGCCGAGGCCTCGACCCGGTCGAGCGGCGACGGCGCGCCCCGCGCCTCGCGCCTCGCCTCGGCGATGCGCTCGAGCACGATCACGGCGACGAGCACCGCGACCACGAGCGCGGCGACGACGAGGGCCGGGGCGACGAGGCCGACGAGCCCGACCGCAAGACACGCGACGGCGCCGCCGAGGCGTCGCGCGCTGAGCGTCCCCGCCATGCGCAGGCGCATGGCCACGTGCGCGAGCAGGTACAGCGCCGGGCCGGAGACGGCCACGGCGAGCTCGTCGTGCGGCAGTTGCTCCGTCGGGTGCGCGATCACCAGCTCGTCGCCGACCGCCGCCAGCACGATGCCGGCGACGATCGCCGCGTGCAGGTACGTGTACGCGTCCCGGGCGAGCTCGGTCCGGTGCGCCTCCGCGAGCTCAAGCCGCCGCTCCGCGATCGTCGCGACGTAGCCGAAGTAGAGCCACCAGAGCGCGGCAGTGGAAAGGAACGCGAGCCCGAAGGCGGTCACCCTCGCGAGGTCGATCTCGAGCCCCGAGGTCGTCGCGCCCGTGATGACGACCGTCTCTCCGAGCGCGATGATCACGAAGAGTTGGAAGCGCTCCGCGAAGTGCGACGTCTCGACCTCCCAGGCGGTCGGGGATAGCCGCTCCCGGCCCGGGATCCAGAACGTCACGAACGGAGCGGTGTAGTCGATCGCGAGGGCGACGAGCCAGAGGGCAGTCCGGGTCGAGTCGTCGGCGAGGCCGCCCGCGACCCAGAAGACGCCTGCGACGACGAACCAGACGAGGATCCGTCCCGCGCGCTCGCGCTCGATCGTGCCGGCGCTCGCGGAAGCGAACGTGAGGAACGTGTGGCGCCCGACCTGGATGGCGACGTAGGAGGCGGCGAAGAGGAGCCCGTGCGCGCCGAAGGCTTCCGGGATCGCGACCGCCATCAGCAGGCTCCCGAGCATGATCCCGATCAGCAGCAGCCGGACGACGATCGAGTCGGGGTCGAGCTCGTTCGTGACCCAGGTCGTGTAGTTCCACGCCCACCACACGACGAGCAGGCAGAGGGCGGCTTCGCCCGCCCCCGTCCAGCTCACGTCCTCGAGCAGGATGTGCGAGACCTGCGTGATCGCGAACACGAAGACGAGGTCGTAGAAGAGCTCGAGCGTGGTCGCCCGCTGCTCCTCGCCCGCGTTCCGATCTCGCTGGAAGCGCGCCATCGGCGCGAGCCTACGCGGACGCGGCGGCGGCGATCACGGCGTCGATGTCCGGCAGCTCGCGCCCCAGCATCCAGGCCGCGACGACCTCTCGCCCGTCCTCGATCAGGAAGCTCGCGCGCGCGGCGACGTCCTGCATCCCCCCGAGCTCGACCGCCACGCCGAAGGCACGCGTGGCGTCCCCGTTCCAGTCCGAGAGCAGCGGCACCTCGCTGACCCCGAGCGTCTCCGCCCACGCGCGGTGCGACCAGACCGAGTCGCGCGAGATGGCGAGCGGCCGGATGCCCGCCGCGGCGAGGTCGTCGCGCCTGTCACGCAGGAGCAGGAGCTCGTTCGTTCAGGTCGGCGACCAGTCGAACAGGTAAAAAAGAAGCACACTCAGCCCGCTGCCGAGAACGTCACGCAGCGGGCGCGCGTCTTCGCCCGGAGCAGTCCAGACGCGAACGTCGGGAACGCGATCACCGGGGGCGAGCACGCAGCGACTCTACGACATGCAGTCACGCGTCACGCGCTCCGCGCGAGCGAGGGGGCGCGTAGCGAGCGAGCACGCGCGACAACTCCGGCAAGAGCCGACGACGTGGACGGCGACGTCGACCCGATCGAAGCGTCGAGTGCTCCGACGGTCTGCGCGGGCAGGGTCTTCACCGACCGGCGCGTGACGCGAGCGCGATGACGAGCCCCGAGAGGCCTCCCAGATCCCACGGGGGTTGGGTGAAGCGTTACGTCGGATGCCGCGAGCTACTCGGGACGCCCCCCGAGGCAACACCGTGACCCCTTCGAGGGGGAGGAGAAACCTATGGCCGAATACGCGTCCGCTCCGGCCATCTCGACGCGCGCAGCTCGACGCGGCACGCTTCCGAGCGTGAACGGGGTCCGCGTGCACCTTCGCGACGTCGTGACGCTGTAGCGGTGCGTCGGCGCCTACGTCGTCTCGGCCCGAACGCTCACCCGCACGAGGAGCAGGTGACCTGGCCGTGGGGGAAATACGGCTCGAACCAGATTGACGTTGGGTTCAAGTTGTTGACAGCTTCGGCCACGCGATACGCCAGGACGACGCCGTGGAAGTTCGGGTCGTGATCGAGCCCAGAAAGAGCGTCGTTGACCTCGCGAGCCTCCTCGGTCGTCAGCTTGGAGCAGTACGTAACCGATCGGCCGATCACGACCATGTGCCCCGGCACCTGATCGACGTTGGTGAGCAGGTCGGCCTCGGAGCTTGTCCTGCTCTTGTCGCGGAGCAGGTCCGCGGCCCGCGTCGGCAGCAACGACAGCAGCTGAGACGCATCCTTCGGCGGCGCGGTATCGATGCACACCGCGTAGTGCGACGGCACGTAGGCCCGGACGTCTCGAACGGCCCACGCGCTCGGCGGGAGCACCGACGCCGTGTCGGTGAGCAGTGCGTCGATCTTCTCGAGAGCCGCAAGCTGCTCCGGCGTGGTCGCCCAGCGCTCACCGAGCCTCCCGTCGACCGCGGTCGCGCCCTCAGGGTCGCGGGGACGGACGAGTCGGTCGCCGTCGCGTACTTCCAGGCCGAAGTGATAACGGGGATCGTCCTCGGACGGGACCGTCTCGAGTGGAGTGCGACTACCTTCGAGGAGTCCGATGACCTGCGATCGCAGGAGCTCGACGCCCTCGGGGGTGAGCCGCCGCTCAAGATAGCCGGAGGTGAGCTCGTTCGCGCCCTCGGGAACTGGCCTCGAGCTCATCGAGCTCTCCTCAGACCAGATGACTCGACCATCCGCGTACACCCAGGCTCGGACAAGTGGCGCGGAGAGGGGTCCTCTCGCGCGGGTCTTGCTCCTCCCCAGCCACTGAAGGACCAGCTCGCCCCTCTCCGGCGTGCTCGGCGTCGCTCCTACGGGCGGCAGGCCGATGAAGCCCTGATCGAGGAAGAAGGCGCGAACGCCGCCGATCGCAGAGGCCGTCCCGACCACAACGATGAGAGCTGCCGCAGCGAGCGCCAGCAGTCCACGCCGCGGGAGCGGCCGTCGCGACGGCGGCTGGGCGATCTCGGAAAGAAGGTGCTCTCGGCGCTGCGCGAGCCGGCTGGGCGGTAGGTCGCGAGACGGCGGAATCGAAAGGGCGCCCTTCATCGTTCGATGGCCTCCTTGATCGTCTGCATCCTCTCCTCGTCATGTCCGATGTCGGGATCGAGTTCCCGCAGGCGGGCACGGGCACGTGAGAGACGCGAGCGAACGGTTCCGACCGGGATCCCGAGCGCCGTCGCCGCGTCCTCGTAGCTCAGCTCCGACCACGCGCAGAGAACGAAGACCTCCTGCTCGCGGCGGGGGAGTCGTGCAACCAGCGCGATAGCGCGCCCGATCAGCTCTTCGTCATCTACACGTTGGTCGCTGTCGTCAGAAAAGCTCGGCTCGGGCCTCGGCTCGGGGACGCGGCTGAGCGCGGCAGCGTGGCGACGCTCGGCGCGTCGGCGGTTGCGAACCACGTTGGTAGCGATCCCGAGCAGCCAAGGGAGCTCTTTGCCGCTCGGAAGCGGCTTGTTGATGCGTCGCCACGCCTCGAGGAACACGATCGACACGAGGTCCTCGGCCACGGGCCAGCTCCCGACGCGGCGGAAGCAGAAGTTGTAGATCGTCCGGGCGTGGCGCTCAAAGAGTATCCCGAAGGCCTCACTGTCACCCGTGCGTGCACGCGACCAGAGAACGGAGTCATCGACTTCCACTGCCCGTTCATGTCCGATCCCGAGGGTCGGGTTCCCGACGCGAGCGTCAGCACTCATGGCATCAGCTCATACTCAATACCCTGCCGGGAATTCGGACACCCGGGCGTATCCCCGGATGCGCTGCCCGCCCCCCGACGGGGCCACTCGTCGCGAAAAAAGATCGAGGGCGCGTTTCGTGTAACGGCTACGGACGTGCTGCTCGCTCCGGGCAAGGTCAGGTGACCACGCGGAGTGCTTCACAGGCCCGCTCGACGAGTCTCATATCCTCCTGCTATGAGTGTCGTGTCGCTTCGGGAGATCACCGACGGCAATCGAGACGCCGTTCTCGCTCTCCGCGTCACGCCGATCCAAGCGCGATTCGTCAGTTCGGTCGCGGAGTCCCTTGCGGAGGCCGAGGAGACCCCAGAAGGCAAGCCTTGGTATCGGGCGGTCTACGCGGACGACCTGCCGGTCGGTTTCGTCATGCTCAGCTGGGACGTCACTCCTGAGCCGCCACGCATCATCGGGCCGTGGTTTCTATGGAGGCTTCTGATCGACGTGGAACACCAGGGGCGCGGGTACGGTCGCGAGGCGGTCAGGCTTGTTGCCGACATCGTGCGCGACAACGGAGCGCCAGAGCTGCTGACCAGCTACGGCCAGGGCGAGGGCGGGCCGGAGGAGTTCTATCGGCGTGTCGGCTTCAAGCCCACCGGCGATCTTGCTGAGAAGGGCGAGATCATTGTCGCGCTCGACCTCTCGTGATCGGGTAGGCCGATTCGTCGGCTGTCGGGAGTGCATCCGATTCGGGCGTGCGAGTCGTGCGGCGTCTCGATCAGCGGTCGAGCTGATCAGCGGTTCTGCTCGTCGCGCTGCCGCGTACGTGCCCTTCGCGCTCGTCGACGAAGCTCTGCCGACTGGCGCGCTGCCGCCTGGCTGCTCGAAGTCGCCTATCCCGACGAGTGGGGCGAGTCGAGTGCGAGCACCCGCGACGTCATCGACCGGGGCTACGGTTGACCGACATGAGTTCGAGTTCAGGATCGATCTGGGCGCGCACGCGAGGTCAGCTTCGAGTCGACGCTGAGAGCGGCGAGCCCGCTCGACGCGACGACGCCGAGCAGCCGCCCGCGCCGCTCGTCTCAGCGGGCGCTCGCTCCGAGCACGTCCCGAGCAGCGAGCCGACGATCGAGGGCTGGCTGCGTCGCGGCGACGGGCAACCCGGCTGGTCGTCGCTCGACACGGAGCTGAGCGACTCGTGACCGCGACGTTCCAGCTCGCGTCGCGCTCGACGTCGGGTGACGTGCGTCAGCTCCTGCGCCCCGTTCCGCCCGCTCTCGCTGACGCTGTCGGCGAGCCCGCTGCGAAGCACGCGCAGCTCACCGAGCGGCTCGGCAAGGCGACGAGCGTCGTGATCGCGACTCGACGTCGTCTCGAAGACGCGCAGCGCGCCGATGCTCAGGCTGCGGAGCGAGCGATCGCGAGCGGGACGGCGATGCCGAAGGCGAAGGCGACGAAGATCGCCGACGAGCTTCGCGAGCACGAGCGCGAGGTCGAGACGATCACGGAGCTGATCCCGACGAGCGCGCGCGCTGCTCGAAGCTGCCAGCGAGGTCGCGCTCGAAGTCAGCGCGTCGACGAACGCTGCCGCAGACGGAGCTGAGCAGCGTGCGATCGAGCTGCTCGCCGCTGCCGGAGACGCTCTCGCCGCGTCGAGCGATCTGCGCCAGCAGGCCGCGTGGCTGACGTCACTCGACGAGGACGGCGTCGTCGCGCCCTGGTCGCCGCGCAGCTCGTCGACGCAGGCCGCGCTCGCGATCGCAGACGCGATCCGGCGCGTCGAAGACGAGCGCGAGCGACGTGCCGAGTACCTCGTCGAGCGCGAGCGCGAGAAGGTCGCGCTGAACTCGGTCCCGGTCGAGGGCGGCTTCAAGACGCTCCCGCCGCCGCCGACGCGCGAAGAGATCGAAGCGCAGCGCGCGACGCGCTGACCGACCGGATCAGCCTCTACCCTCTCAGCGTGTTCGTGTAGCTGGCGAGCATCGTCGCGCTGCGGCCCGCTTCGGCGGGTCGTCGCGCGTCTGGGGTTGTCTGTCGTGCCCCTCGTGCAGACTCGGGCTCGACGATGCGAAGCTCTACGAACACGTCTCGTCGCAGCTCGTGAGCTACGACTGCCGCACCGAAGCCCTCGCGCGCATCGCCGGTGGCGACTTCGAGTCCGCGACGGTCGACCTGTTCCTCGAGCTGGGCTACTGGCGAACGAGGGCGCTCCTACGCGAGTGCGTCAGACGCGATCCCGCGAATGCCGAGAGCTACGAAGACGCTCTCGCGTACGCGTCGTGGATGCAGCGCCAGACGCGCTACTACGAGCAGCTCTTCCCGCGCGACTCCCTAGTCCCTCGCAACGCGGGGATGCGGCTCGTCGAGCTTCGACCGGGTGCTCGCGCTCGCTCCTCTCGCGCATCCGGCTCGTCAGCTCGTCGTCGGCGCAGGCGCAGCTCGGCGTCTGCTCCCGAACGACCAGGTAACGACGACGACCCTGACGACGACCCCGTAAGCCCCGCGCGCTCGGGAGGGCGCGGTGAGTCGCGCGCTCGCAGTCCCAGAGGTAAAAACACAGGTAAGAGCGTCCGGTGCCGAGGACTTCCTTCAGCGGCCGCGACTCCTCGCGCGGGGCTGTCCAGACGTGGACGTCTGGGACGCGGGTGCCAGGCTCGAGCACGCAGTCGAGCTTACTCGGACGGAGGGCCGGTGCAGACTCGCGATCCGGAGCGTTCGGATCGATTGAAGGGAGGCACGGTGAGGAGCGGCGAGAGACAACCTTCGTGTTCGGCTCGGGCACGCGTCTCACGCTCGACTTCGGCGAAGCAGGCGACGACTGGCGCCATCTCTGCGCCGTGCCTTGGGGGTCGAGGCGGCGTTGGGCAGGCCAAGAACCACGAGCCGCTCGATCCGCTCGTGCAGCAATATGCTTGAACCGTGGATTCTCTCGACGCGGTAGTCGAAGAGTCACACCGCGCGCTCGACGCCTTTTTCAAGGGGGACGCGAACCCGGTGAAGCCCTTGTTGTCGCATCGCGACGATGTCACGCTCGCGAATCCCTTCGGCCCTCCGCGGCGTGGTTGGACAGAGGTCGAGGAGACGTTGGAGCAGGCCGCTGCGAACTACAGAGACGGTGGGGTCGTAGGCTTCGAGGAGGTGTCGAAGTACGTCACGCCCGACCTTGCGTACGTGGTCGAGATCGAGCACTACCAGGCGAAGGTCGGGGGAAGCGACGAGATCACTCCGGTCTCGCTTCGCTGCACGACGATCTTTCGTCGAGAGGATGGCGGATGGAAGATCGTCCACCGCCACGCCGATCCGATCACCGCGGCTCGCCCCGCCGAGTCGGTAGTCCAGCGCTAGGGAGTGACGGGGACCTAGCGACGACGCCTAGCGACGAGTCGAGCGTGGCGTCATTGCCGCGTGCTGATCGAGCGGTCGGCACACGCTGTACGCGCATCGCGGCGAGGAACCGCTCGTCGACGCGCTGGACACCGTCCGGCGCGAGGCGTTCTGCATCGATCTCCCACTCCGGCCCGGGTACGACCG
>Ga0209382_10013400_pt1 | contig 10079 bp, 15 predicted proteins | sample SoiMetdeltSBSDD5_FD_187599 | JGI IMG/M metagenome (GOLD analysis project Ga0209382, IMG submission 187599) | Bulk soil microbial communities from a Populus tree surrounding site in Tennessee, USA - Soil MetaG P. deltoides SBSDD5 (SPAdes) (version 2) | ecosystem: Environmental > Terrestrial >...
TTGGCTAACAAGAAGTTGCTCATGATGGTCTCAACCACTAATCACCCGATCCTTCTGAGCTACCTTATTTGACTTTGTGTAACATTCGCTGATCGTACCGGCAGGTCATAGATGATTTGCTTACTGCGATTGAACGTCGGCCATGTCTTTGGTGGGTACCCCTTTGATTCTTGCAAGACAATCTCTGAGGGCTTCGTCGCGTGATTTTCCAGTACCAACATATTCGTCTTTGTGGCGGCCAACTAGGTGCGTGGGGTGGGCCATAAACGATCCCTTCCCTGCGCCCGCGAGAATCTCATGAACAAAAATAAAGACCCGTCCGTCTTCTCTCAGAAGTTGATAAAGCGAAACCTGGGTAAAACAATCTCCTGTGTTTATTAATTGTTCGAAGGTATTCACGGTTGTCGTTCTCCTTTCCTGGGAGTGTCGCGCTTTGATAAAGGGAGGCGACACCGCGGCCGGACGCCTGTCGATCACAGTCACGCAGTGATGGAGGCACTGTCAATCGCAATCGAGCCGCGCTTGCTACTTCGTGCAGGATTGAACTGTACGACGCGTCAGTTAAATCCCAAAAAGCCGGAGTTCTACCCGCTTGCCAAAGAAAAAAGGCAATCGCTTTTGCTTGCCTTGCGACTTACTGAAAGAACTATAGAGGAGCTTCTAACAATGTCCCCGCAAACCGTTCCATCTCGATTCGCCGGAGCGGCGCGAGTTGCTACGCGGCATATCTGTGATCATGCAGCATAAGAAATTGCCTCTTTAAATAATCTTCCTAGCAAGCTTCAAACGTGCCGTATCACATCTTCCTGACTCCTTCTTGAACGGCCTCAATACCTTCTCTGACCAAAAAGTAAACCATGGCCAAAGCTGCTACGGGATCGGCGTCCCCACCACCAGCCAAAAAGAGCATAGACCTCAAGGCCCAGCAATAGCGCGAAGGTAATATAAAAGTATGGGAGGACCTTGAAGTATCCAACGAAGGCTTCTGAAGGATTGCTCGAATTTAGACGTCACAGAGTGTGCTATGGCTGCGGGTAAAGCCAATAAAGCATCCAATAGACAACCACACCGGTGACCGACACGTAGAGCCAAATAGGAAGCGTCCGACGGGCAATCAGCATATGTTTATCAAACTGCTCGTTCCAGGCACGATAAATTGTGGTCAACGCTAATGGAACGATAACAGCGGCTAAGATGATGTGAGAGATCAGGAGCGCAAAATAGACCGGTCGAATCCCGCCCTGTCCAGGAAAGGGTATCGAGCCAACCTTGTAGTGGTATATCAGATAGGAGACAAGAAATAAGGAGGAGGTTCCAAAGGCCATCAACATGCAAGTCTTGTGGGCCGCCACCTTTCTCCGTCTGATGAAGAGGTAGCCGACGGTGAGTAATATGGCGCTTGTCCCGTTGAGGACGGCGTTGAGAGCGGGTAAGGCCGAGACTTCGTAATCTCCTTGGATCTGCGCCTGCCGGCCCAGCAGAATGAATCCCACAGTCAAGAGCACCAGAAAAGATACGATACCAATACCCGAGATAAACAATCGATCTTTCATTCTGTCATCACCATCTAGAATAAATCCTCGGTCAAATAATCTTTCCCAATTTAAAGCGCCACCATCAAGATTTCTCGGTCACACTTGTCCTTATCTCTACAAAAGGACTTTAGCGGCTTTATTCACATCACGCGGTTTAACCCAGAGGATCGCTCCATACCGCCCGCCTCATCACCCTGAATAAGAAAAGCCGTTTTCCGGACCGATGAGCCTTACTTTAGCTTTCTTTGCTGCCGTCTTAAAAGCCGGTTGATCCATGGGCACGAAATCGAGTTGTGCCCGTCGCCCTTTAGGAAAGGCGACAAAGGCTGAGAGATTGACTCCTTCATCTCTCAGGGCGTTGAGAACCTTCAAACCCTCTCCCGGTTTGTCGGAAACTTCAGTATAGAAATATTGGACGCGCTGAATTTCATCAGCCATGGCTTGACCCTCCTTCGGTTTATTTTATTCGTTCAGCAAACTGAACCGAAACGACATGGTTCAAATCGTGTAAAAAGGGGCAAACCGACCAGTTGCCCTTTTGGTTACGCAAGACCGAGAAAACTACCAGCGGTCCCGTCCGCCGCCGCTTCTGTTTCCTCGATCTCTACCACCATCCCGGCTTTCCATCGGCCTGGCTTCGTTAACCGTAAGGGTTCGCCCGCCGAGTTCGGTGCCGTTCAGCGCCTGGATGGCCCTCTGGGCCTCGCCCCCGGAACTCATCTCCACGAACCCGAAACCCCGTGGCCGGCCGGTGAATTTATCCATGATCACCTTGGCTGATTCTACGGTACCATGTGCTGCGAATATCTCCTGCAGTTGGCCTTCGGTTACGGAATATGGCAGACCGCCGATATACAATTTCCTACCCATGTTCCCCTCCTATGTGAGAAAGTTAATGTCTTTAACCCTGAGAAGCTGCCCGCTTATAGCAGCAGAGGATGGACAGCTAAAAGGCTGGAACCACGCTCTGGTCGGGTTTCCCTTTAGGCATCGTTTCGCAAGGAGAGACTGCCTGGACCTTTTGTCGTTTCTTATTTCAGAAGCCCATATACTGAAATAGGAAGAAGTCGGAGTTTATCGCTGCCTTATTCTCCGTGTCAACGCCGAAGATAGGGTTGTCAGTAGCGAGATCCTCCCACCTCCAATCAGGGGTGTCAACGAGAATCATGTAGTCCGGCTTAAACTGGCCGACGCGTCAATTCGTTCCGTCCTATTTTACTGATAAAACTCAATCCGGCTCGTTTGAGAAAAGAAAAAAGGCAAGCGTTTTTTGCTTGCCTGAATTGTACGAATAAAGAACTAATTTAGAGACGCACTCAAAAGTGTGCCCGCAAAGCGTTCCATCTCGATCCGCTGGAGCGACGCGAGTCTTTGTGCGGCATTGGTGAATGCGTTAATCACGCCGAACCGATTTGGTTCCGGCTCAACGAGGTAGCTTGATACCACCTCATCGGTTAGCTTTTGAGAGAACTTTCTCGCCTCCGCAATCTTCCGAATCGTCTCTAGCGGATCTTCTATCGGTTCCTCGCGAGTCTTGAGAAATGTATCGAGCACAGAACTTGCCAGCCGGAAACCTTCGCTTACTGCTTCCGTCATACGGCGCGTCATTTCATACTCTGTGAGGTGAATGTGGGCGTGCCGGAAACTTTTCTCCTGGCTCACAATAAGGTCGTTGGTGCAAGGTTTTCTAAAAACAAAAGGTTCGACCGCTCCCGTATGACCGTTGGTCGCCCAATTCCTTGAAATCATATCTCTTCGAGCGCCGTGCAGCCATGAACTCCGCTATATTGCGGAGCGAAGCGGGCCCGCAGAACTGCGCAGCCCCTCTAGGCGATCTGAGCGAGATAATTGGTGAGTTTGGTTTCTTTGATGATGAGAAAGCGATCTCTGTTCGTCTCAATCAGCCCAAGGTTGTGGAAGCGTTGCATAAAGACGCTGATCCGAGGCCGCGTCGTGCCCACCATCTCCGACAATTCTTCATGGGAAATCTTCAGTTCGATGCGAATGCTGCGCGGGTCTTTCTTACCCATTGTCCGGGCCAACTGTAACAACGTCTGGCCCAGCCGCTGTTCGCTATCCACCGTCACTAGATTGGCGATGACCTGCTGTTGGTCAGCAATACGCACCGCCAGATAGCGCACGAAGCCCTCAAACAGCGAGTCGCGGCCTAGACGCCCCAAGAATTGAGCGCAAGGTATTTGTTTTAACATCGTTTGTTTCATCGCCGTCGCTGTTTCAAGGCGCGCGCCTAAGCCGGACAGGCATAGCTCACCGAAAACGTCTCCCGCACTGTGAATGGCCAGCAGGCACTCTTTGCCTTCGGACGAGTGCATGAGGAGTTTGATCTGCCCGCTTTCAATAAAGTAGACCATCTCGTCCTGATCGCCACAGGTGTAGACGTTGGTGTGTCTGTTAATCTTGACGACACGGGAATTCAGTGTCTCCTGCCGCAAAGACTCACCCAATTGCTGTTTGAACTCGTCGGCTTGAGGAGTCTGTTGAATCGTCATCATGTCTCCTTTCGATGGCCATGTTCTGCCACTACGTAGCTGTCACAATAACACCAGCGATCGAGCCAAACCCCAAGGCAAGCATCTTTTTTGGCGGGGCAGTGCTGCGCGTGGAATATCTGCTCCTCGCTCAGTACCTGTTTGAAGTCCTCCCAGGGGATCGTCAAACCGGAGCTAACGGGTTTCATTTGTCAACCCCCTTTGTGTTTTAACTCACGCCACCGTTATGAAACTAAGCGGATTTCGTGCACTAAAAAATCTCATCGCCGTATCAGCGCGCGGATCTTGGATCGTAATTCTTCAAACGAGAGCGGTTTGTTTATGCATACCACTCCCCGAGCCTGGATGCGCTAAGATCCCCGCCGTAGGGATTCTCCGTCATTATAATTATAGGAATGTCTGGTGAGATGGAGCGTACGTGCGACAAGACAGCCATCCCTTCGAGGCGAGGCGAGTGAACATCTGAAAGCACCAGATCAAATCGAAACTTATCTAGCAGGTCGAGAGCCTCATCCCCCTCTCTTGCCTCATTGACCTCGTAACCCGCTTCGCGCAAAAACAAACTGACACCTTGTAGGATGAGAGGGTCATCGTCAATGACCAGAATTTTTTTTGACATGTGCCCCCGAGAGCGTCGGGCTTTTCAGTGTCATCGTAAGGGAGGTTGTAATTGTATAACCCTAATCAAGGGCGGCCACCGGCCTCACCAGGCGGCAGGCGGTAGTCGCTTATCTCCGTTTCGATTTAAATTTACAGTGACTCGTGAGGATTTCTGTCTAATATTGGACAAACTTGAAAAGAATTATCCGGAGGCGCCATGCACCGCAGCTATAAGCGAACAGAATTAAGGCCAATCAAGGTATCAGGCCCATAGCGAGTTACCTCCGTGAGATCCAGGGTCAACCATGTCCGCAAAAAACGGACGAGCCAGATTTCCAGGGGAAAAACGGGAAAAAATCAAGGTCCACGATCACGTTTCTTACGGTTCATCCTTCATCCTTTCGCCCTCCTCCTTGTGTTCACGCCCACCCATGGCGCTCTTCACGAAGCACGATCAGGTCTTTTTTTCGCGATAATTCTTTCAAACCTGTCCACTATTAGACAGCAATCCCTCCCGAGTCAGGCTAAAAGGATGACGAATCTATGTTATTGCATTTTCGAGAGCTGTAATGGCGCGCAAGAGGTAGAAGGCCGGGCCACGCACTCAACGGTGGCATGGACTTCGGCTCCGGTTTGACAGCGAACGTATTCCCGGTTCTGACCCCCTCCCTCTTCCAATATCCAAAGGCTATCAAGAGCCTTAAAAAGGAGAGAGTTATGAATCCTCTATTGATCATCGCCATTCCTTTAGGGTTGGTGATCCTGGGCATGATATTGAATAGTTTTGGGCTTTCTTTCGCTTACCCTCCAACTTCACAGGAGCAAGATCCTGGTAAGAGGGTGGCGGCGGAAAAGGAATCTTACCGCAAGTTCTTTGATCTGCAGAGAAGCCAGTCTATGAAAAGGCAGAAAAGGGTCGGCCAGTATGGCTGGTTGCTGATGGCCGCCTTTATCGGCGCCTTCATCTGGCTCTATACGGACACCGTGAACAAGACCAGCCTTTCGAGTCGAATTGCCGGACTTCAAACATTGGGAACAGAAGAAGGCAAACAGATGGTTCTCTCGGTGACACTGAGCGACGGGAACAATGTCAAATACCTGATCAAACTGCCCCAAGCCGACAAATTGGAAGCCCCCGCAAAAGAAGACGTTAAGATAGAAAAGGTCTCATCCTGGGAGCTGGAGAGATTAGGCACGGCTTTGAGTACCGGCGATAATCCACTGCCTATGGGCATTGCGCTGAAGATTTCCCAAGTAGCAGTCGAAGCCAGATAGAACCGGGATTTCTAGAGATCCAAATCAGACTTGAGGTGCCAATTAGGCACCTTAAGCTGGTGATTCTCGTCATTTCGACGTTTCGAGAATTCTCGAAACGTCGAACTTCCCGCTCACGTCTCACGAATTACGATCACGCTCACTGTAGTTTTCCCGACCACGGGGTTCCCTTGCTAGAGCGCTTTCGGACCTATATATAGAGTCATCGTAAATTCTTCCTTCGTCCTAATGGCGCGTAAGAGGTGAAGGTCGGGGTGGCGTGGAGTTCGGCGCCGGTTTCACGGCGACTGTATTTTCGGTCCCGGACCCTTCCGGTTTCCCGAGCGCAAATCATCATGCCAAATTAAAATCATGAAAATGTGGAAAGTTATACATCCGCCGGCGTCAAATTTCCGGAACCTAACATTATAAACTCAGGGAATAGTTATCAGGTGAGGCGAAAGAATTATTTGAGTCGTGACCTATCATGACAAGCGGTTATGGTACGAAGCTAGGCAAATGAACCCTACAAACTTGCAGTCCACGGTTGCAGGGAGACCGAGAGCAGAGAGCAAAAAGTAGCCTGTCCCGTTTTTGTTCGTACTGTTCAGCCAATTACGAAGGTTCGTGCATTTGGCAGCGTTACGAGAATGTAAAAGGGGAAGCGCTTGGCTTCCCCCTGGGTTGCTATTTGGCCGTTTGCAATGAATCAGTTCACGCTTATGGCGATCTGTCGTGGCTTGGCCTCATCGGCCTTGGGAACTTGTACTTCAAGTATCCCGTCCCGATAGGTCGCTTTGATGCCATCGTAATTCACGGTTTGCGGCAGGTAAAAGGAACGGGAAAATTTACCTGTAACCCGCTCGGCCCGGTGGTACTCGACGCCATTGGCCGGCTCTTCAAACTTTCTCTCGCCACTGAGCGTCAAGGTCCCTTCGTTCACTTCCGTTTTGAGGTCCTCCTTTTTCATCCCGGGCAGCTCGGCGCGAATGAGATACGAATCCTTACTTTCCAAAATGTCCACGGGAGGATACCAGACTCCAGTGGCGGCACTCTGTTGCGCCCGGGTCCGACCGAACGTGTCTTCGAATAGCTCGTTGATCCGGGACTGAACTCTGTTCACACCCTCTAATGGTTCCCATCTTACTAGTTCCATAATTAGCCCTCCTTTTTAAAGCTTTTGTTTAGATGTGTGGAAGTTAATCACGGCCTGTCACCGTGTCAAGGGGAGCAAAAATAGCAAGAGAAGCTGGGGTCAAATTGAGCTAACCCCGGTTTCACGGACAGTAAGTTAAGCAACAGCCATCGACCGCCAATGCTATTGCCCTCCTCATCGACTGATATATAAAACCTAAATAGCTCCATTCTCGCGCCGAGATTTGGCAATCGATCCATCACAGCATTGAACTGATCGACGCGTCAAAAAAATCAAGCAGATGATATAGAGGGAGAATTGAATTTAATCCTGTATAGATAGAAGCCTAACGAATGGCATCAAAGATTGCCTCTGCTAGAACTCGCCGTTGGGAGAGGGCACCAGTATATGCGATGATATCTATCCCCCGCTGTTTCTGACCTCGCTCGCCGTAGAGAAAACACTGATAAATCTCTGCCTCGCGGCGAATCAAACGGAGACAAAGACGCTCGAAATTCTCCCACGTAAGCTCATCAAAGGGGAGTACCTGGGATCGAGTAACCGTCGGCACCTGCGGCAGACGATCAGGTGGGGCCTCTAAATAGGCAGGAATCGTTGAAGCCATAAACTTGAAACCAGCCTACTACTAAGTGAGCTGAATCGATCGAAATCATCGTAATTGAGGCTAGGATTGAATTCAACGACGCCTCAGTTCTATCGCGGGGGATCAGATTGTAGAGTAATCCAACACTATTCTAACCTCTCTGAACTTATGCATTTAGAGCATGGCTTGATCAGCAAACCTTCCCCATGCGATGGTAGGGCGCATGTCGAAGCCGGCGGTTCCCGAAAAAATCACTGTGGGAATATCGATTTCGCTCAGCGGAAAATTTTGTCTCCAGGGTGTTCAGGCCCTGCGCGGCGTCCAACTCTGGGTTGCATACGTCAATCAAAAGGGTGGGATCCATCTCAAGGAGAGGGCGCAGTCTTTGCCGGTTGGGGTTATTGTATACAATGACCAGAGTAAAATGGATCGAGCCAAGGACAACGTTGTACGGCTCCTTAAGGAGGACCGGGTCGATTTCCTCTTCGGGCCCTATTCCAGTCACTTGACAATGGCGGTGTCGCCTATCGCAGAGAGTGAAAAGAAAATCCTCTGGAACCATGGTGGGGCGTCGGATGCAATTTGCCAGCAGGGTTGGCGCTACGTGGTAAGCGTGCTTAGCCCGGCGAGCAGCTACCTTCGCTCTCTCCCCTCTTATCTCACGATGAGGGAGCCATCGTTGCGCCGACTCGTTTGCCTGACAGCATCTTCCGGGACCTTCGCAGCCCATGTGGCGCAAGGCTTAGAGGAGGCGGCAGAATCTTGTGGACTTACTGTTGTTCGCGTTCCCTTTACGTCGCCCATAGAGGATGCCAGGGAAATTATTAAAATGACCCTGAGCCAGAGCCAGGATCTCCTGGTTGGAATAGGAAGTTTTGAGGACGATATAAAGATTGTCAGGCACTTGAGCCGGACAAGGCCAATTATAACTGTAGCAGCAGGTTCCACGGCCTTTGGCCGCAGCCTCGGCGTTAAGGCAGAAGGGGTTATTGGCCCGTCCCAGTGGGAAGCTGGGCTTCGCTGCTCGCACCTCAATGGGCCCGGCCCGGAATGGTTTTCCGCCCATTTCAAAAAGGAGTTCGGCATGCCTCCCGACTACACTGCGGCGCAGGGGTTTGCCACAGGAGTAGTGATTCAAGAAGCAATTCGGCGAGCAGGCGGACTAGAGGATGAGCGATTGCGTAAGACAGTATCCAATCTCGATATCCATACCTTCTACGGGGCGTTCCGGATTGATCCAAAGAGCGGTTGCCAGATCGGCCACCAGACCCTCCTCGTCCAGTGGCAAAGGGGTGAGAAGGTAGTTATTTGGCCACCTGAAGCTATATAACGCCCAATCGTCTTCCAATCTAGATCGCTATCGAGTCTCTACGATATAGATTTCCCTTTTTGGCGATTGCCACAAAAGACGGGACATCCTTTTCGTGGACCTCTGAAAATCCGTGCTCCGCGTCACCTTCTGAATCTGATTTTCCAGGTCTTGTAGGTTCTCAGCCTCCTGTTCGAATACCACATCGGGGCTACCCAGCGAGGCGAAGTGGGTGCGCTGTATCCTGATATTCTTTCCTCCAGCCCTGGCGACCATGTTGGCCACCCTTTTGAGCTCTTGTTCCACGGCATCGGTCTTACCGGGGATGCTATGGAAACAGAAACGTGACACGTACATCTTTCTACCTCCCTTATCGGGCGTCAGGCCGTAATATAAGTAATATAATTGGTGGTACTTATCGTGCGAATTTCTTGAGTGTCTCTTGCGAAAACTCTAAGGCCATTTTATCTGTCGCACTCCCCGGCGATCATGTTAATCATCCCGAAGGTCAGGACGATATCGGCTACCATATATCCCTTGATCATTTCATGACAGGCTGACATGGCTATAAAGGAAGGAGGGCGCACTCTAAGCCGATAAGGCTTCCCTCCTCCGTCGCTGACGATGTAAAAGCCCAACTCCCCGTTTGCTCCTTCGACGGCAAAGTAGACCTCACCTGGGGGCACCTGGATTCCCTCCATGATGATCTTGAAATGGTGCATCAATCCTTCAATGCTGTTATAGACCTTCTCTTTTTCAGGGATGACGACGCGTGGGTCCTCCAGTGAGATCGAGCCTAAAGGGATCTCTCTCAACGCTTGTTCCACTATCCGCATGCTTTGCTCGATCTCTCACTTTCTTACCCCATTTCTGTCTCATTAGTAAAAAAACAGGTCACTTGAAGGATTGGGCTAACTTGGGAACAGCCTCCGAGGTCAGATCTCCTATGGATATGACAGCCATTTGGATCTTCTGTCTCATACCCTTCACCCTGCTTTCATTGCCTTTCATCTATGAGTCGCTGCTGCCGTCACAGGTCCCAGAGCCTCGTGCTGAAGTAGCGCTCCCCCAGATCGGAGAAGACGGTGACGATGCGGGCCCTAGGTGACTCACCGGCCATCTCCAGCGCGCC
>Ga0209382_10013402_pt1 | contig 10078 bp, 6 predicted proteins | sample SoiMetdeltSBSDD5_FD_187599 | JGI IMG/M metagenome (GOLD analysis project Ga0209382, IMG submission 187599) | Bulk soil microbial communities from a Populus tree surrounding site in Tennessee, USA - Soil MetaG P. deltoides SBSDD5 (SPAdes) (version 2) | ecosystem: Environmental > Terrestrial >...
GGAAACATCCTTAGAACCTGCCACTTTTTTTCTATTATAAGGAGTAAGGGCATTTGCCGAGATGACCCTGTGATAGACTATCGAAGTTGCTGACAAATTCTCCGCAAGTCCGGGGAGGGCCGGGAGGCCTGCCCTACAAACAGCGGAGTCAACATTTTTCAAGCACCGAGCGCCGGGGTGCTACGGACGCGGACCGTAGTGGGGCGGAGCTTGGCCAACTTCCAACGCTCCTAAATCCGGAGCTTGGCCGGCGAAACCGTCCGTGATGTTGGGCAGGACTACGCCCTTGTCAACCGCAGCCGAACCCGGTTTGAGCCGGAAGTCGGAGTCCTCGGCTTTGTACACTTGTTGAACCGTCTTGATATCGCGCGCGTCGAGTTTCTTGACGTTAACGAAGATATCGTAATCCACCAGCACGCTATGTTCGTCCTGATGAGTTGCCTTGCTATATTCAGCAAGCGTCGCGTACCGGCGCATTTCAAAGGCCGGGTTAGGTGCAAAAGCGCCACCACCGCCGGGAGCAACCGGGACGCCAGGGGCCGCAGGCGGTCGCATTCCTGGTAGGGGAGCCGGGCGAAGTAAGCCGCTATAATCCGCCACGACATTAAACGGCGGCGAGTTCCACTGGAATGCGACCGCTGCTCCGGGATTAGGACGGAAGCCGTTGTAGTCGGAAGAGCTGTAGTTCGTATTTGTATTCACGCTAAGGATGGCCGGAGCGGAATTTTGTCCAAGCATCAGATTGTTCCGCCAATGCACGTTCGCCGAGCTTCCGGCTGATGTTTCGGTCAGAATTGTATTGTTGTAAAAGAGCACACCCGCGCCTCCATTGGTCAGTCTCGTCGATCCGCCGGGCGCGTGGTAGGCGATGTTCCGAATCCAATAAATCGGCCCTCCGAGCGCGGGCTGATTGCAAAATGGATGGGACGCCGAATTCACCATCATGTTTCGCATCACGCGCACGTTGTGCATGCTGCCGTCGATCTCGAAGGCATTGTCGTGAAAGTTCGTCATGTAGTTGTTGTAAAAGTCGATTGCCACCGGCCGTCTGTCCCAATACTCTTTCGGTGGGTAGTGAGGGCCATCGACGGCATGCGAGCCGTCCGGATTGCCGTAAGTCTCAATGTCGATCCCGTCATGAAAATCGGCGATGTAGTTGTAGGCGACCACGTGGCCTGGACCGTAAAGTCTGATCGCCGTGTAGGACGCGAGGAGCGGCGGAAAGACCTGACCGTCCACTCCGTTAAATTGCGCCCAGAACGGTCCGTTCCAACCGAAAAGGTGCTTCGGGTCGTCCCTTCCTTTAAAAATACTGTCGGCGATGTAAAAATTGCTGGAGCCTGCGTAGTTGGTGAAGATAGCGATATTCACGTCCTCAAACTTGCACTTCTTAACGGTCAGACCTTTTGAGCCGGCGATGAACTGGGTCCCCGCCCAGATCCCGATAATCGTATTCCGGATCGTTACGCCTTCGAAATAGTTGTAGTCGGCGACCTTGGTATTGAACAGGTTGAAATTTCCGCCGCCGTCAAAAATAACCTCTCCATCTCCAGCTCCCTTGATCACGATCGGCTTCTCAGGGGTCCCCTTGGCGGTCAGATAGTAAGTGCCCTCAACCGGAGTCGTCGAATTGATGGTCCGGTCGCCGGTGTAGTATTCCGGACGGTATTTATAAAGGCCGGCGTGCATCAGGATCGTATCGCCTGGTTTGACACGGGGCCGGCCGGCAGTTACCGTATCGCCGCCGCCGCAGTAATAGTTGTAGGCGCAGATGAGCCCGTCGAAAGAAGGCTCGATCCTGGCGCCCTTATGATCCGTCGGATAGACGTGGTAGACTTTCCCGCCGGCGGCAGGCATCGGCTCAGGGCGAGTCCGCGCCTTCACTATCTTGGTTACCGTTTTCCCGCTTTGCCCAATCAGCCCGTCCGGATCCGACATCACGAACCGGGCCTCATAGGCGGTGTCGGGCTCCAGGTCCAGAATGCTCCCGGCGAACATGTTGGGAGAGACCACATCGAATATACCTTGGCCCTGGTAGATTCTTTCGCCTTGCAGCCGCATCAAGGGCAAACCCTGTTTCCACTGGGCTTCACCCTGTTTGCGGTACGATACCTCAACCTTGGCGTTGCGATTGTCGTCGCCCTGAATGATCCATTCAAAGCCAAGATTGATCAGTGTGGGAGGCTCGATCACGAACTCCCCCGCTTTGATCTTGATCACTTTTTCCGGCGGCGCGGCGACGGCGCCGAAACTCAACAGCGCCATCAAACACAGCTCGCTAGCCCACGTTTTTGTCTTCATACGAGTATCCGTTAAGTCAATCCCAGCTTAGAACAGAATTTTCATACCAACCTGCATGATGCGCGGCGGTGTGGCGCTTATAATTTTCCCGAAGCTGCTGGATGAGAGCGACGCAATGGGATCGCCGGGATTGGAATGGTTGAGCGCGTTGAAGAGCTCCCACCGAAACTCGGCTCTCTCTCTCTGATCTTGGTCGTCTTGAAGAGCGACATATCCAGATTGTATTGTCCGGGCCCGTAGAGAGCGTTTCGCCCTTCGTTCGGAAAAGCGCCGGGAGCGCCTGCGGCGAAGACCGACACATTCCAAAAACCCGACCACGGCTCGTTGAGGGATCGGCCGCCGGGAAGCACGGGGTTGCCGCCGATGTACCGGTAAATTCCATTGACGCCAGCCATGCGTGAACCAACTTGACGGGCTCCGTGTCCGCGAACTGGGAATGTCGGCCAGGAAGGACGTGACGAAGTTGTGCCGGCGGTCGAAGTCCGCCGGCCCGTAGTCGCTTCTCAAATTGGTTGAATCCTGCGGAAGATTGACGTTGCGGTCGAGCGACTGGTAATCGATGGCTTTCGACCACTTGTAATTCGTAAGAATGGTAATGCCCTTCGAAAAGCGTCGGTTGGCCGACAACTGCAGACTGTGAAAGTTGGACTTGCCGGAAGTGGACGCCTCATTGATGCCCTGATAAACCCTGTTCGAACACCGCGAGTCGACGTTACCGGATGTCGAGGCGCCCGGAACGAATATTCCAGGATTGATTTCCCGATTTAACACCAGATGCGTTCCCTTTGAGCCCACGTAGCCTGCCGTCACCACAATATCCCAAGGGATTTGCCGCTGAATGGTGAAGTTCCATTGCTGGTTATACTGTGTCACCCATTCAGGGTTGAAAAAGCGGTCGATCGCTTGGAGAACGAAGGGGAAGGCCTGTCTGGCTTCGGGCGTGGTAGGAGGCTTGAATGGATACAGGTTGCCTCCAGAAAGGTTCTGCCACGGATTCTCAAAGCTCGGAATGTTGAGAGTGATGTTCAAAACGAATGGCTGGTTGAGTTGCGTCTCGTTCATCAAATAGGCGCGTTCTGTGTGGTAGAAAATGCCGTAAGAGCCACGGATACTCTGTCTTGGAGTTGGGTCCGAAGGGCAAAGAGGCGAAGCCCACGGGAGGCGCCAGATTGTTCCTGTCCGCGTCATACGTAGACGGAGGGACACCAGGGACCGCAAGACCTAGCGTCGCGCGCGGATAAAGGACCGACTGCTGACCCGGACGGTACGCGATGATCTCGTTGTTTCCGTCGTGAATTCCCATGGCGGGCTCGTATCGGAGTCCCAGGTTCAGGGTTAGGTTCGGCCGCACTTTCCAATCGTCCTGAATGAAAGCCGCAAACGCGTTGTACAAGCTATCGGTTCGGAGCAGCGACTGCTGATTGTAAGTATTGGGCAATCCCAGCAGGAACTCAGCCCAACCGTTATTCGCCCGGCTCCCGTTCCACCCGAAGGAGGAGCCATCGGCGGCATTGCTCTCGTGGCGATAGACTTCGGTTCTGGTAAACTCAGCGCCCAATTTGATGAGATGCGCGCCGCGCGTGATGGTCAACGAGTCGCGAAATTCGTGGACGAAAGGATTCACACTGTCGGGGCCCGTGGCCCAAGGTCAGGATGTCTGGTCTACGGGAGGAGTTTCGGCTACCATTGCTGCCGCCGACGAGATCCAGCGGAAAGCAAATCCTGTGAATGTCCTACGGACCACGGCGGAGAACTCCGGCTCTGCCATCGATCGAAGAGCTTCAACCAGGATGTAGTGTTCACGTGCCATCGCCGCCGTCATTGGATGGCCACTCGCAAGCACCACGAATGCGAATAGTGGCGCCATCAACCGTTCTAAAGTGTCGGTTAGGAATGAATTCCCAGAAAGCCGCCAGCAGTATCGGTGAAATTCAAAATCGCATTCCAGGAACTCACGTCGATCCTCTCGCTGGTCAGCTTCGAAAAGATATTCTCGACGAAAACGTGATGTCGGCTATCGTCGAAATCAAAGTCCGTGTAGAACGGATCATCCGGCTCGTTTGGGAAGTGGGGAAAGAACTTGACACGGTCGTCGCGCTTGGGTTGGAACCCGCTGCGACGCCGAGAGAGAGGACCACGTGGTAGCGCAAATTCTCGAGCGTCTGCGATACAAGCTCGAGCGGGCAACGACGAATGCGGGGTTGGCACGCATCACCAACCGTCCGAAGGAACTGCCGAAAACGGAAATGGCCACGCGATGACGAACACGCTACACCGGTTTGGAGACGCCGACAGTTCCGCGATGACTATATCGTATTCGCAATGTGCAGCCGGGGAAACAATGACGAGGACTCGGTTCCGAAATTGCGAAGGTCCTCGAGATGCGCTGAGCTTTAATCCTGTAAACCTCCGCGATGCGAGACATGGCGGGGCGCTCCGGCCTTCGCAATCCAATGAACCCTCTTTCGCATTGGAACCGGGATATCAAGCCAGATTTCCGCGCCGTGATCGACGGGTTCAATGTAGCCACTACGGCGACCGCGGTGTTCGACAATCGCGTCGCGGCGGAGGACTTGATGAAAGCCGTCGTGGAGGCGGATTTGGGATTTGAGTGTCAACATCTCCACGTCCATCGACGGCCCCGAGCAGTGTTGTCACGCAGCAGGCATCCACCGCCACAGCGTCGGATATTCGCTCGGTTTCGAAAGAAAGACGGAGCATCTGGCCAATGAGGACGTACTCAAGCTCTCCACCATGCGTGGACACGGCATGGTTGCCTCCTCTCTCGCAAAGAAGATGATTGACTGGGCGAAGGAAGGGCGCCGGACACCTGAGCAGGCTAGCAGCTATCTTGCCAGATTCTGCTCTTGTGGAGTTCATAATCCCAGCCGTGCGGTCCGGATTCTCGAGGATACGCGGAAGAGAACGAAATAGCCGTTTCACAGCATGGCACGCCACACCCGTCGCGACTGTTTGATCAACGTGTGCGGACTCGGGGCCGCTGCGCTAGGATTGCGCGCAAACGGCGCCGGCTCGCCGGATAAATATCCTCGCACCTTGACGAAGGCCGAAATTGACCGCTGGATGACCGAGCTTTCAAATTGGGGTCGTTGGGGGAAGGACGACCAGGCGGGCACCATTAATCTGATAACGCCTCAAAGGAAAGCAAGCGCTCACTCTCGCCAAGGAGGGCGTGACGGTTTCCATGTCGATTGACGCCGACCTGCCGGCGCAAGGCGCTGCGGCGGAACCCGCGAGCGGAGGTTCGCAGCGTCCCCGTTATACCTGGCGCACACCATCGGACCAATGGCATCGGGCGCAAGGACGGATTCACTGGGGACCGTAAACTACCCAACAACAACGGGGTCCCTCGGGCCGCGCGCAGCCGCGACTCCCGCAAGAACGTTCGCCAAAACAACAGACGGATCTCGCTTGAATAGGTGCAGGTCAAATTCAACTACTTGTAAAAAGGAACAAAAACAATGTCAACTTTCGCATGGCGGCGAATGGTGTGGATATCTATTCTTGCCGCGATTTCGAGCAGTCTTTATGCGGTCGATGGAGTGATTCTCATCGACCAGAAAATCGCCCGGACTGGCAATCTCTCGCCGGGCGACACACCCGGATTTCCGGTGACAATTTCTCAAACAGGGAGCTACCGCCTCGCGGAGAACCTGATCGTCCCCGACGCGGTGACTACGGCGATTCACATCACCGCTGACCATGTCACTCTTGACTTGAACGGTTTTAGCATTATCGGACCGACGATCTGTACAGGGAATCCGACGACCTGCAACACCTCGGGCGGCGGAGTCGGGATACACGCCGGCGACTTTCAGGCTGGAACAATCCCCGCACGGGGCGTCAACGTTCGGAATGGCACGGTACGTGGTATAGGTTTTCATGGGGTACGCCTGATGGGCGACGGCGCCGTTGTTGAGCGCGTCCGAACCATCGGCAATGGCGGTCCTGGAATTGTCGTTGGCAACGGCGCCGTGATTGACAGCATGGCCTTTAACAACGGCGGTGTAGGAATTATAGCCCTCACAGCGCGCGGTAACGTCGCTGACGGGAATGGCTCCGTCGGCATCTTTATGCGGGACGGCGGCGTGGCGGCCGGCAACAGTTCCAACTCCAACAACGGCGACGGCATATCCGCAACCAAGGCCACAGTGACCGGCAACACAGTCATTGACAACAAGGGGTATGGCATTCTTGCCAATTGTCCGAGTAGCATCGTTGGGAATACTGTCGTCGGCAACCTGCGTGGAGGCATACAACCAGCCGGAGCTGGCGTCTGCACGCTGGCGAATAACGCGCAGTAAGGGTCATCAAAAACTAAACTTGGGGGCCGTTGGTGTGGACGCGCCAACGGCCTCAAGAACAAAGCGAAGTTGAACGCAGGTTAATGCCGATTCAGCCGTCAAGAACAAACTCCCACCACAACTCACCTTCCTGTTGGTTTCTCGATTTGATTATGGTTGTTTGTTACAAAAGCCGCGCGGTTAACCTTCCACGCAGTTCACATTCGCCAATTTTGGATGTCAGCGACCGAGATCCTGCGCTTGCTGTGATCTTGTTTAATGAGCGTTCCTCACTGCTGCGGCTCGCCTCATTGCCCGGTAGCGATTCGAGTTCGAGGTTAACCGACTCCCGCACGATCCTGAGTTCGATCTAGTCCAGCATCTCGCGAAACGGGAGCCGGTCCTCTGCCGGATTGAGAACTTGCTTGCGCGCGATCGAGCGGGAGCGATCGCTTAGAGTCTCATGGATGCGCCACCACCATCAGGGTCTGAGAGCGTTTCAGCACGCACTCTAGACACTGCCGCAGATTTTCCGGATCGAGAGCGGCGAAGCTTTCGTCCAGTATCACGAGACCGCTTCCCTGTAACAGCGCGCGGGCCATGAAGACACGGCTCCTCTCACCTTGAGAAAGCTGCCAGCCGGTTTCTCCGACCAGTTGCTGGAGACCGGCCGGCATCCGTTCCAGGAGTTCGCCAAGTCCGAGTTCCCGGCAAACCGATTCCGCTTCCACCCAGTCCTTCTCGCCCGGAGGCCAGCGCCGCCCCATCAGCAGATTGAACGCGAGCGACTCCGTGAGGATATGATTCTCGTGATACTGCGGCGCCATGGCGACGTGACGCCTCCACTCGGACGCGCCCAGCGTACGCCGGTCAAGTCCACCCGCTAGTAAAATTCCCGATTCCGGCTCACGCGATCCGGCAAGGAGCGACGCAAGCGTAGACTTACCGCCGCCGGAGCTACCTTCGAGAAGTATCCAGTCGCCTTTTGAAATCTGAAAACTCGCGCCGCGCAATACTGGTTCGTCTCGTTGTCGGTAGCGGAACTGGATATCCTGTGCCCGAATAACGTCACGCGATGCGGAGGCGCTGGCCGCGCCCACGGGCTCGGTGCGCGCAGCCGCGTGAAACAGCGCCGCGACCTGCTTCCAGGAAATCGCCGCGCCCGCCAGCGACGCAAGCCCGGCCGACAGCCGCCTCAATGCCTGGTGCGCCAATAGCACTCCACCCAGTCCGACCGCCGTCCTTGCCAAATCCGCCGATCCGTAAGAGAGGAACGCCGGCGCCAGCCCCGCCAGCCCGATGATGAGCCACCCTTGCGGCGCCAATACGGCCAGCCGCGCATTCTCCCGATCAAGCAACGCCGACGCCGCCACATATCGATCGAGCGCTTCGTCCTCTTCCGCGTGCCATCGATCAGGCGATGATTGAGCGATCCGAGTACGATGCCCGGCCATGTTCTCCACCAGGTCGTGAGTCATTTGCACGCGGCTTTCGGTCCAGCCGGCTCGCCGTCTCGCGTATCGCCAGCACAGAAATCCGGTCACGACCGCCCATCCGGCGAGCAGCAGCGTCTGAACTATGCCGCCTTTGCCCAGCGCCAGCACCACTGCGGAAAACACGAGCTCGAATGCGGCCATCACGGCGGTCAGGCCGCCGGACAGCGCGAGCGACTCAACCGTTTCCGACTCGATCACACGTCCGAGTAACTGGCCCGCGCCCTGGCTCCGGATCTGTTCGCTTTCGAGGCGCAGCGCGCCGGCGAGTAGACGTTGCTTAAGTAGCCCTCCGAGCGCCAGCCCAAGCACGCCCGTAGAGCGCGTCGCCAACATCCGCAGCGGCACGATGGTTAGCAGCAGTAACAGCCACGCGATAAGAAGACCCCAGTCTGCGCGGCCGTTGAGCGCTGACAGGCCCAGCGCCCACCAGGCGAGCAGCCACAACGCATATTCGCCCATGTGCGCCGAGCAGAGGAGCAGCAGCCGCGATCCGAGTCCTGCGTCGCGCGCCTGCTGCACGAAGCTCGAGCCAGGCCGGACCCGGAGCTGCCATAGCGTCCCGACGCGACGCGAGCCAATTTGCTCTTCCAGCAGTGCCCGCCGGGCGCGCGGACGCCGGCCCGCCCGGATGGCGCAATATTCCAGAAGCTTGTCGACTCCTGCTGTGTGCGAAGTTTCAGCTTTAGCGCACAGGATGTCTCGCAGAGTTTCGATTGCCACGGACCGTAGCGAAAGATCGGGCGTGAGGATTACGGCCGTGTTGGCGCGAAAGGCAACCAGCCCCAGGTAGGAGCCGGCCAGTTGCACCACAGAGGGCACGGACTGCCGCAACTGTTCGCGCATGGCGCCGCCCACCAGTTCAACACTCTCCGCCTCCAGTCCTAATCGTGAGCAGGCGTGTTCGACATCCGCCCCCGGGCCGGCCGCGGCGGTTTGGATCTCGAGTCCAGCCTGACGCGCCAGCGCCTCAACCAGCTCACTCGCGGAACTCCACGCCAGCGCGCTCAAATCGACGCGCATCGTGTCTCCTCCTGCTGTTGCTCGGCCAACGTGCCGTCATCAAGTCGCAGCCTCCGCCACTTCGGATGGGACCACATGCCACGTCGCACCGCGTGCTCGGCATCGAGCAAAGCGCGATATCGGGAATTGACATCCGTCGCAAGTTGGGCCGGATGGCCGTCCTCGACGATGCGCGTGCGCTCCACAACCAGGACGCGCTCAAAATCCTTCGTGTCGCCGATGTCATGTGTGATGCAAAGCAGCGTCGCGTCGCGCCACAATTCGCGCGCACGGTCGAGAATCACCCGCCGCCGCTCGCGGTCGAGGCCGCGCCCGGGCTCGTCGAGAATCACCAGTCGCGCGCCGCTCCTGGACATCGCGCGGCCCATGCGGACTCTCTGGCCTTCGCCTCCCGACACCAACGCGCCGCTGTCGCCCAGCGGAGTTTGAAGACCGTCAGGCAGCTTCTTGAGGACGCCGTGCAGATCCGCGGCTTCGAGAGTCGCGGCGATGTCCGAATCGTCTCCGGCTGTGCCGTAGCGCAGATTGTCGTACAATCCCCGATTCCAGAGCTGTACTTGCGGATCAACCCAAGCCGTCTCCGGACGTAATTGTTCCAGATCCAGCGGGCGTCCGTCGACGAGCACGCGGCCCTCCGCGGCGCGATGCCAGCCGAGCAGCAACCCTGCCAGTGTCGACTTCCCTGCGCCCGATGGACCAACAACGGCAGTGTGACTGCCGGGCTCGAGGTGCAGATTCACGTTTTCCAGAATCATGTGACCGGCAGCTCTTACGGTCACGCATTCCAACGCCACTTCGACTCCGCGTCCCAACGTTGGAGGAGAAGTTCCCTTCAGCGCAGTCTCCTCCGGCGCGCCGAGCGGCTCCATCAGACGAAGCATCAAATTGCGCTGGGCCGGACACTGCCAGGCCACTGCGGCTATCTCTTGCCCGAGGCGAGGAAGATTCAGCGTCCAA
>Ga0209382_10013403_pt1 | contig 10077 bp, 12 predicted proteins | sample SoiMetdeltSBSDD5_FD_187599 | JGI IMG/M metagenome (GOLD analysis project Ga0209382, IMG submission 187599) | Bulk soil microbial communities from a Populus tree surrounding site in Tennessee, USA - Soil MetaG P. deltoides SBSDD5 (SPAdes) (version 2) | ecosystem: Environmental > Terrestrial >...
TCGCCCGCGGGCGCCGGGCCCGTCGCCTCGCCGACGGCATGCTCGAATGGCGCCTAGCCGACCTGCCGGTGGCCACGGGGGCGGCGGCGTGACCGGCCCGAATCCCTCCCTTGCCGACGGGCCGGTCTACCTGGACTACAACGCCACCACGCCAATCGACCCGCGGGTCGTCGACGCGATGGCGCCCTACCTCGGCAGCCACTTCGGCAACCCGTCCAGCGCCCACCCCTACGCCGACCCACCCCGGCAGGCATTGGCCCGCGCCCGCGACCAGATCGCCGCCCTGATCGGTGCCACAGCCGCGGAGGTCGTCTTCACCGGCTCCGGATCGGAGGCGAACAATCTCGCCATTCGCGGCGCCGTCCTCGCCAGCGGCCGCGACCGGCCACATGTGATCACTCAGGTAACCGAGCATCCTGCGGTGCTGCAAACCTGCAGCGCACTTCAGCGGCTGCACGGGGTCGAGGTCAGCTACCTACCCGTCGACGGCCATGGCCTGGTCGACCCGGCCGCCCTCGCTGCGGCCATCACGCCGGACACAGTCCTGGTGTCGGTGATGCACGCCAACAACGAGACCAGCGACGACGAGTAGCCCTCGTCGCAGCAGACGATCCAGCGCACATCGTGGTCCACTGCCTCAGGCACCCGAGCCGGGCTGGTGGGATCGCAGCGCCATTCCAGGTGTACCCGCTCGATCACCACCGCGCCGGGGATCTCGCCGTCAGCACGTCGCTGGAATTCCGGCCTGATGTCGGCCAGGACGGCTCCGGCACCCATCGCCCACGCCTGCGCCGGCGGCGTCACACGATCGAGCTCCGAGCGGGCCCGCCGTAAGATCTCGTCGATCGTCACCTCGGCGTCCGTTCTCCCCCAGGGCACAACGACCTGAGCATAGGCCGAACCGTGCTGCCGGGCCGGTGTCGCCTGCACGACGTTGGTCCGTCGTGACCGCTGCGGGTCATCGAGATCGTCACCCCCATGATCGGACAGCCGGGGGAGTAGCTGCGCCGTTCTAGGTTTGCACGCGGCGCTTTCGAGTCGTGGAGGGCTCCAACGCGGCCATCAGAACTGCCGGGATTGTGCGGACCAGGAGCGCAGAGGTTGGCCCGACCGTCCAATCACGACCAACGCCTCGAGTGTTCAGGCCGTCCTAACTGCGGCTACACGCTCGACTGTGCCCAGTTTTAGCTGCTGTGATTCAGTCACCGTAAGTCCAGCGGCGGCGAGCATCGGGAGCGGCCGGCGGGTCATGTACTCGCCGTTGCGCGCGGTGAACATTTCGACCAGTCGTAGCACCGCCCATACTGGCCACCAGCGGCTGCCGATGTGGTCGAGCAGCAGTAGGCGGCCGCCGGGCCGTAGCACTCGCGCCATCTCCGCGATTGCCTTGCCGTGGTTGGGAATCGTGCATAGTGACAGCGTGCACACGACCGTGTCGAAGGAGGCGTCGTCGAATGGCAGCGCCTGCGCGTCGCCTTCGCGCAGGTCGACGTCGCGGCCCAGGTCGGCGGCCCGCTGTCGGGCGATGCCCAGCATGGCAGGGCTCAGCTCGATCCCGGTGATCGTCACGTCCGGTGGGTAAAACTCGAGGTTGCGGCCGGTGCCGATGGCGACCTCCAGCACTTGGCCGGCGGCGCGGGAGCATACCCATTCCCGACCGCCGTCGAACTGGATCTTCTCGAAGAACGCGATGTCTTTGTCGTAGCGTGGCGCCATCGCGTCCCATACGCGCACGGCCTTGGCGGTGGGGGTTTCACATGTTTTCACGACATCCTCCAAAACAGGGTGCACTACGACGTGGACGGCAGGCCGTCCAGATTGGACTGTGAGGCAGCAGCGGTGATGACGCCGGCGATGACGTGCCGGACCCGGTCGGCGGCGAAGTCGGGGTCGGGTTGTCCGGCATCCAGCCAGGCGATGACAGCCTCGATTGCTGCCGCCGGGGCCAGCTGGGCGGCCCATCGGGCCCAGGCTTGGTCGGGCAGCATCGCCGATAGCTGCAGGTAGGCCGCTTGGGTGATGTCGCGTCGGAACTGCTCGGCCTGGGCTTTGAACTCCGGCTCGCGGGCTGAGTGCTGAAACAGCAATCGGAACCCGGCCGGTTCGGCCGCCGCCGCGCGCAGCAGACCGTCGATGCTGGCATCGGTGAACCCGCCCACCGGCTCGGCCACATGCGTCGAGAGCACGCTGCAAAACCGGTCCAACACAGCTTGGTACAGGTCAGTCTTCGAGTCGAAATGCCGATACAGAATCACCCGGGTGATACCCGCCTCGGCGGCGATGTCATCCAGGCCAGTGGCGGCGAACCCGCCGCGCGCGAACGCCCGCGTGGCCGCGGCGAGGATCTGCTCGCGCCGCTGTACCCGGGGCAATCGCCGCACCCGCTGGATGCTGGTGTCCGCTACTGTCACCGCCACCTCCGCTTGTTGACTCTGAAGTCTACAACAAATTATGTTGACTGTAAGATGTACTTCGGAGAGTCACTTTCGGGGGAGGTCGCGATGGAGCCGATCATCACTGTTGAGGGCGTGGTCAAGCGATTCGGCCGTGAGGTGCGGGCGCTGGACGGGCTGAGCCTGCACGTCCCGGCCGGGATCATCTACGGGCTGCTCGGCCCCAACGGCGCCGGCAAGACCACGCTGATCCGCATCCTCGCCACGCTGCTCGCGGCCGATGAGGGCGTGGTGCGGGTCGCCGGGCTCGACGTGCACCGCCAGGCCGAGGCGGTGCGCGACCGGATCGGGCTGGCCGGGCAGTACGCCGCGGTCGATGGCCACCTGACCGGTCGGGAGAACATCGAGATGGTCGGGCGCCTCTACGGCCTGTCCCGACGGCAGGCGCGTGCCCGCACCAGTGTCGTGCTGGACCGCATCGGCCTCGGCGGATCAGCGCACCGGCAGGTCAGGACCTACTCCGGCGGAATGCGCCGCCGCATCGACCTGGCCGCCTCGTTGGTGGGCCGCCCGCAGGTGCTGTTCCTGGACGAGCCAACGACCGGGGTTGACCCGGCCAGCCGGCGCGAGGTGTGGGACCTAATCCGCGACCTTGTCGACGGCGGCACAACCGTCGTGCTCACCACCCAGTACCTGGACGAGGCCGACCAGCTCGCCGGCCGCATCGGCGTGATCAACCACGGGCGGCTTGTCAGCGAGGGAACCCCCGAGCAGCTGAAGAGCCACACGGGTCCGGCGGTGCTGGAACTGTCCATTCCCGACAGCCAGCACGACGCGGCCATGCAGGCCCTGGGCCAGATCGCGCCGGCGGCGTACGACCGGCACCGCGGCACGCTTGTCCTTCCCGCCACCGATGGAGTCGCCACCCTCCAGCACGCGCTGCGGGCGCTGGACGTCGCCGCCATCACACCCACCGATGTCGGCCTGCACCGGCCGACCCTTGACGATGTGTTCCTCGCCCTCACCGGAACCGGCCGCACAGACAGGGATCTCAACGACCCCGTGGAGGCAACGCTATGACCACCGTCGATGTCGCACCGCGCCCCACGGTCGCGGCGCGACCCTTTGGCCGAGCGCTGGCCCATACCGGCGTGCTCACCCGGCGCAACCTGTTGGCCAACGTGCGGCTTCGTGACGTTCTACTGCTATCGGCCATCCAACCGATCATCTTCATGGTCATGTTCCTGTACGTGTTCGGCGGCGCGATCGAAACCGCGCTGCCGCCCGCAGCCGGCGGCTCCTACGTCAACTGGCTCATCCCCGGCATCCTGGCCCAGTTCGCCGTCTTCGGCGCCAGCACCACCGCGTACGGGCTGCACAACGACCGCCTCAGCGGCGTCATCGACCGATTCCGATCCCTGCCGACGGCCCGTTCTGCCGTGCTCGCCGGGCGCACGCTGGCCGACTTGACCCGCAGCGGCGTCATCCTGCTGCTGCAGCTCGGCGTCGGCATCCTGCTTGGCTTCCGCCCGCAGACCAGCATCCCGGCCCTGCTCGCCGCGCTGGGGCTCGCGTTGGCGTTCGGTTTCGCCTGCTCCTGGATCATGGCCACCCTCGGTCTGGCGGTGCGCAACACCGAGGCCATTCAAGCCGCCGTCTACAGTGTCGTGTTCCCGTTCACGCTGGTCAGCTCGGTGTTCCTGCCCACCCAGACCATGCCCGGCTGGCTGCAGGCCTTCGCCGAACGTCAACCCATCACAGTCGTCGCTAACGCCTTGCGGGGGCTCATGCTCGGACATGAGGCCCTCCCACCGGGGCACACCGTCGCCGGTCAGACCGTGCTCGCCATCGTCTGGACCGCAGCGATCCTCACCGTGTTCGTACCGCTGGCGGTGCGCTCCTACCGCCGCAGTGTGAGCTAGGCGCTTCGGCGCTGCGGTGGCCCACCTTGCTGGTCCGTCGTGGCGGCGATGTTATGGAGGCCCAACTAACAAGGAGCGGCGGAGTCTGATGATCGGACTCAAGATAGCGGAGGGCCGTGAGGCCGAAGTGTACACATGGGACAGTGATGCCGCGGCCGTTCTCAAGCTGTACCGGCCAGGATACTCAGGCCACGTGGCAGAGGCGGCCGCGCTGACCGAGCTCGGTGGCGGGGTTGCGCCCAGACTCGTCGACGTCCTGGAAATCGATGGGCGTCACGGCCTCATTCTCGAGCGCCTGGACGGGTCGGACATGCTGGCGTTGCTGCAACGACAGCCATGGCGGCTGCTGGGGTACGCCACAACCCTGGCCGAAGCCCACATCCGCATCCACAGCGTCCAGGCGCCGCCGGACCTCCCGGACGCCAGACAGGCGCTTGCCAGCCGCATCGACGCCGCAGCGCTTCGGCCGCAGTTGCACGACTTCGTCCGGCGAACCCTCGATGGACTCCCGACCGGAGATCGGCTATGCCACGGTGACTTTCACCCGGGCAACGTGCTCGTCGGCGCCGACCGGGTCAGTGTCATCGACTGGGCTAACGCCACCCGTGGTGTCCCCGAATCAGACTTTGCCCGAACGATGCTGCTGCTGAAGCAGGCAGACCCCCTGCCCGGCACATCGCTAATCTTTCGTGGGTTGATGGCCGCGGGACGCTCGCTGTTCGCCCATGCGTACGCGCGGGCCTACCGGCAGCACAACCGCGATAGGTTGAAGCAGGTCGACTCGTGGGCGGTCGTTCATGCTGCGGCTCGCCTGGCAGAGGGAATCAAGGTTGAAGAGCCGAAACTCATCGCTTTCCTCGACAGCGCCCGGCGTACGGCGCGGACCAGACGATGGCCACATGACCACCGGCTATAGCTCCCACGTGCGCCCACACAAGAGAACCACAGCACGGGGTCCCTCTGAACGTCGACGGGAGGGCGGCGTATCCCGCCGAGCCAGCCCTCCGTCAGCGGCGACATTGTGCGCTGGCCTCCTGCCCGACGACGACCAGCAAAATCCTTCTCCCGCGGGGTGCGTGCCCTAGGCGGCGCGTCGGTAGCGCATCTGATCCAGCGCAGACGATGCGGTCTCGTCGGCATCCGGCAGCGTGTGCAGGTACTCCGTCGTGGAGTGGTCCCGAGCGACTGCATCGACTCGGGGCATTGCATTCGGCACTGGCACTGGCCGACAAGCAACGTTGGCGTGAGCCCGCCGGACACTCCAGCCCGACGACATCGCGCTAGCGGGAGTATCGGTTTGGGCGAACAGCTCGACATAGCGATCGTACTGCTCGTCGACGTGCGCCTTGTCGCGAACGAGCGTGCCTTCCTCCGGTCGATAGGTGTGGGTGGGCTGGTCGCGGTATCGGCGGGCGAACCCGCGCAGCTTGAACTGCCGCGCCGCGGGCCGCTACCAACCGAGGCGGCCGCCTCATGTCGTGGACTCGCGCTGACCTCGCGCTCGCGCAGATCCTGGCCAGTCCGGCCCTTTGTTCACGGTCGCGAGCCTATGCACCTAAGAGCGCGAGTATGGCGTTTGTCGGGGCGAGGTGGCGACCTCCGGTCCGTACGAGCCGGCCATGCTCCTCGAGTCCGCGGTGAAGGACCTGGCCGAACCCGCAGCGGGGTTCGCGGTGTTGGCCCGCGCGGTCGGGCTGCCGACGCGGCTCGTCGTGGGTTTCCGGCCCACCGAGCGGGATGAGGACGGGCTGTGGGTGATCCGTGGGCGCGTCGCCAGGGCCACCCATTTCATCCAAGACCTGCTTGCTGTTTCCACCGCATCCATTGACGTAGGCCTATTCTGGTCACCTACCTATAAGATTGAAGGTGATCCCTATGATGGGGTTCTGGCCTAGATGGTCGACGACGGTAGCGGTGGCCGCGCTGGTTGTGGGGGCAGGCCTCGTGTCTCCGGCCGGCCCGGCGGCGGCCAGCCCCGGGCGGGACGTGGACACGCTGCCCGCCCGGCCAAGCTCGTCACGCTCGGGTGAGCTGGTACCCGGCTCGACGCCGGAGCGCCGCGCGGCCTGGAACCGCCTGACGCCGCAGGCCCAGGCCCAGGCGATCGAGAAGTTCACGACCCTCGTCGGTGGGCGACTCTCCGCCGAGGCGGCCAAGCTCCGCCCGACCACGACCCCGACGGCACCCGTGGTGACGTGGCGGCAGGCCGTTGCCGGCCAGGTCCCGGCCGCGGCGTCCGCGCCGACGCCCACGTTCACAGCGCGCGCCCCGCAGCCGCGGGGCACCGTTGGCGGGCCGGTGATGGCACCGCAGTTCGACGCCGACGGCGACGGCCTGGACCAGGGCTTCGAGGCCGGCGTCGCCGATGCGTTCACGCCGTACTACCACGTGTCGGCGAACGAGCGGGGCGGCACCGGCTTCGCCACGTTCCACAACTTCGTGCCGCAGACCGTGGCGCAGGTGTTCGGTTCGGTCCCGCCGATCAGCTACTTCCGGGTGCAGCCGTTGGGCTTCGGCACCGACTCGGTCGGGACGCCGGTCGGGATCCTTCGGATCGACTACCTGACGTTGTGGAATCGCGACGACGGGTTCGAGCTGTTCGGCGTCTGCGGGGCGGCCATCGGACTGGTGGAGAGCCTCACCGGCATCGCTTTCTTCACCGGCGGGCACTCGCTGGACAACGAGCGCTCGGCGGCCCTGGTCGCGGCGCCGATCCCGCCCGAGGGCGGCTACAACACCAACCCCGGCAGCTACAGCCTGTACAGCTTCTACACCGCGGCGCACGAAGGCGTCTGGGGTGGCGACCAGAGCCGCTACGGGTTCTTCAGCCCGCCCGTACCCGCGGGCCTGCACATCGAGCTCGGCCTGGCCAAGTCCAAGCACGGGACCTACCCGTTCAACCCGAACTGGCACCCGGTCATCTGGCCGGAGATCATCGCGATGACGAACTTCATCATCAGCGACCTGTACTTCGCGGGCTGGATCAGCTTCGAGGAGTACCTGATCTACCTTTACCTCGCCGATGAGGCGTTCTTTGGATGCCTCGTCGAGCACTTCGACGAGCAGGGCGGCTTCTACGCCGGCCAGCGCATCGACGTGGGTGAGCCGAGTCAGCCGATCAACGGCGCCGGCTTCATCCAGGACACGCAGTCCGGGATCAACCAGAAGTTCACCGTTCCTCTATGGTGATACGGCGTCGGCCGCGGCCGGACAGCGCGCCGGCCGCGACCGTACCCGCAGAACCTATTGTGTCGGGAGCAACTCCTTTGACAAGCGTCTCGAACCGGGGGCTGTCCGGGAACGGCTTGATGGACCCGACGCGTTGCCATCCCCAGCGCAGGTACCGCTCCCGGGCTGGGTTGTCGCCGCGCACGAGCAGCGTCGCGCGCTCCTCGGGTCGCGCCGCGAGTAGGGCGTCGTGGATGGCACGCCGCTGACGTCCAGCCCACAGGTACGGCGTTCTTGTGGCTTGGATTACGTGCCGATCAGCGGGCCGACCATCTGGTGGATGCTGTGGAGCGTGAAGAAGTTCTCAGGCCGTAACGCTCGACGGTAAAGAGGTTGCTCCGTACTGCGCTCCTTGTCGTGCTTGAGGTGCTCATTTCGATCCGGCCATGCGCGGCTTGGGCGGGCGGCCGATGGTCGGTCGGTTGATCTCGCCGGTGGGCACCGGGTTAAGGCATTCTCCTTTGTCGTTGTATGGATGGCCGGTGATGATGCTGGCGCGGCGCCAGCGTTTCACGGTGAGGGGATAGACGTTGAGGTGCTCGGCGATCTCGGCGGGGGTGTGCTCGTCGAGCAGAGTGTCGATGGCAGTGACGACCTCGGGCGGTGTCTTGCGCAACTCGCCTGCGGTCAGTGGTGGCGTGACGCTGAGGCCGTGAGTCTGCCCGCCCTTGAGTCTGATGTGGACAGTGATCGCGCTGTCGCGCCGGATGGTGACGTCCTCGATGATCAGACGCACCATGCGCTTGCGCTCCCGTGTTGTGTGCGCCGCGGCGATTGTGGTAGCGCACGGTCATCCGTCCTCCGCAGACGCCGCAGAGCGCAGGGCCTTGCAGCAGGGCCGGTCCCTCCCGGGGCGGGCCGTGACGGCGGTCGGTGCCGTGGGCGGCGGACAGTTCGGTCAGCCGGTTCTGGTTGGCCTCGTACTCGGCCCCGGTGATGTAGCCGGGTGCGCGTCGGTGATCAGCACCGTCCACTGGTCGCGGGCAGCGCGACCGAGGTCGTTTTGCCGCCGGGAAGCCGGCACTGGGAGGTGCGGCCGTAGAAGAACGCCCCGGCGAAGCGGGGTTGTGCAGGATCGCAGTACGTCGGAGTGAGCCAGCGGTCCCCAGACGAGCTCGCCCTTGCGCAGACCGGAGCGCAGCCGGCGGCAGTGAACGTGGCGAACAGGTGCCGTACCGCCTGCTGCACGCTCCCGTCGGGGTCAAGAACGACCTTGCCGGCCGGGGTGTAGACGAGCCCGACCGGCAGCGGCTGGATCAGCTCTCCCCGGCGGGCCTTGGACAGCACGCCGCCACGCAGCCGGCCCTTGAGCAGGCGCAGCTCAGCCTCGGACATGGTGCCCTTGAGACCGAGCAGCAGCCGATCGTTGAAGTTGCACGAGTCGTAGAGGCCATCCTCGTCCAGGATGAGGGTGCCAGACAGGGCGCAGATCTCCAGCTCGACCGGCTCATCAACACCAGTCACAAGGTCTTCATGAACGGGCCCCAGCTACTGACCCAACAAGCGACCCGGCGCCGCCGTCCCCCAGTCCACAACGAAGACCAAGTAGCATCACGCACGGGCCAGACCGGAGGAATTGCGTGACCGCAGCCCGGGACTTGATCGGCCACATCAACGGCCAGAGAAGCCTGCAGCTGCGGCCAGAATCCAGCTCTCTGCGACCTCAGCGATGTGCTCAGCGGCCTAGTGACAATTCGGTCTGACCACACCATCACGACTCAGCGGCGGCGCGCCGCAGCATGTTCACCGCCCAGGTCTCGACCGGCTCGCTTTCCTTCCCGGCGGCTCTCTCAATGCTTGCCAGGTCATCGGTCGAGAGTTGGAGATGTAGCAAGTGCGCTTTGTGGGCCGAGGCAGGCTCGGCGGCGGGACCGATACTGCGAACTTCGGTCTCGGTATCTGGCTGCGACTCCTCGCCTTGCAAGACGAGCAAGCTGCCACGAACCTCTCCGCGGAGCTTGTTCCGGCTCCACCCGAGCGTTTCCGCTTTACGCAGCCAGTAGTCCTGCTGTGGTTGTTCGAGTGCCACCACCTCTAGGTGGTGGCTGAAGCTCAGACCTTGCCGTCTGCGGGATAGGGGAAATCTGCGTGCGACCCAGGTATAGTTGCGAAGGGTCTGGTAGCTAAGCGGCGTCCGTTTTATGGCCTCTTCGTAGCGGCCCTGAAACGTGGACTCGCCATACACCAGCCAGTCGGCGATCCACCAAGCAGTGGAATTCGCGAAGCTGAATAGGTTGGCACCGATTCTCTCCCACATGTCGAGGCTCGGCCTGGATGTAAACAACAAGCCTGATTTGTGGACCTGAACACCCAGGCCGAGCGGCTGCTTGGCGATACCTGCCGCTGTCGCATGTGGTGCGACCGCGATCGACCTTGCCGACATGGAATTGGTGAGCAACGTTCCCACCCCCGTACGCATGGTTACCCGATGAATACGTCCAGTGTGGAGTACGAACCTGCGGCCTCCGGCATCGACGTTATCAGCGAGGCGGGCTGTGCCCTGAGTGTGAGTTCTCCTTCCCCGCCGCCGTTTG
>Ga0209382_10013404_pt1 | contig 10077 bp, 7 predicted proteins | sample SoiMetdeltSBSDD5_FD_187599 | JGI IMG/M metagenome (GOLD analysis project Ga0209382, IMG submission 187599) | Bulk soil microbial communities from a Populus tree surrounding site in Tennessee, USA - Soil MetaG P. deltoides SBSDD5 (SPAdes) (version 2) | ecosystem: Environmental > Terrestrial >...
GGAACCTGCAGGACGATTGGCGCGAAGTTGAGGATGCCGGTGATGCCGGCGTCAACCAATTGGTTCGTCACTTCCTGGGCGGCCGTCGCGGGAACGGTCAGGATGGCCATGCGCACCGCCCGTTCACGAACAAAGGAACGAAGTCTGTCCACGTTGTAAACCGGTTGCCCCGCGGGCCGGTCGTGCTTGCGGTCCGGCTCGACGTCAAAGGCTGCCACGATTTCAAAGCCCTCCTGCTCGAAGCCGCGGTACGACAGCAGCGCCGAGCCGAGGTTTCCGACGCCGACAAGGATAACCGGCTGCAGGCTGTTCGTGCCGAGCAGGTCGGTGATCATTCTGGCCAATTGCTCGACATCGTAACCAAGCCCGCGCGTGCCGAACTGGCCGAAGTACGTGAGGTCTTTTCGGAGCTGCGTCGGCTTGACGCCCGCCGCCGCGGCGAGGGCATCGCTCGAAACCGTGCGGATGGAGTTGGCTTTGAGTCGATGGAGACAGCGAAGATAAACCGACAGGCGGTAGATCGCCTTGCGCGGTATCTCAGGGCGAGAGGTCTTTTTCAAGTGGCGCAACTTACTCGTTGGGGCTGCCGTGATGCAAGGACGAGAAACCTTGGGCAGGCCCGAGGGCGCATCCCAGATTATTGCAGCCTGCACTGGGTGCGTCGCGTTCCCCCCTCACCTTGACCCTCTCCCCCGGGGAGAGGGAACAGCCGAAGCGGCGTTGGCGAACCAAGGGCGCTCGCCAGCAGAAGGCCGGGCACCGTCGCTCCCTGTCCCCGAGGGAGAGAGGGGAAGGAAGTGACCGAATCTCCGCGCGAGTGTAAGACTTTGATGCGCCCGAGTGCCGGCCCGGCGGCAGCCAACCATCGACAGCAATTCGGAGGCGGCTTACCCAATTCTTCGAAGCTCAGCCGCAACAGATACTCTTAATCCACAAAAAACAGCTCGTTCGAGACAAGCAGCACTTGAGCGTATTTTTCCAGCGCGTCCAACGGCCTGGGCAGGTCTTTCGGGCCGCTAAAGTCTTCCTTCGCGTCCCATTGCTGTGTGACCGCCGCGTCCGAACCGGCGCCGGGCGCGGTCAGCTTGACGGTTGGGGCCCACGAGAATCCGTCCGAGTTTTCGTTTTCGCGGCAATCGACGACGAAATCGATGGTGTCGCCTCGTTTCACTTCGATCTGCTCGAGTGAGACGCGCTCCTTGCCGTTGTGGACAGTCCATTCACCCAGTACGCCTGCGCCGCTTGAGACAACCCGTCCACGGACACCGTCGCCCGCTTCGTTTTCGTGCTTCAACGTGCCGTTGATGGTCACGATTCCATCGCGCGGCGCAGTCCAGCGTCGTACGGCCGAAAACTCTGGGTTTCTTCCCGGATGACCGCCTGCGGCGTTTAGCAGAACCCAGCCGAGCTTCTCGTCCGGAAGCTTCGGTCCACCCTGCCACGCCGTGTCCGCGAAGTGCGGCAGTGGATGAAACTCTTTGAGTCGCTTCGTCGGTTCATCGAATTCTCCGTGGCCATACTGCCAGGCGGGGGTGTCGGGCTGTTCCGCCGGCTTGCGCGACTGCGCTTCGAGGAATCGCATTCCCAGTTGGACTTCATCGCGTTCGGGCGAACGCTGGAAGGCAACCTGGTAAAGCGCGCGCACGGTGTCCGCGGACGATTGGCAGGCCTTGACCTCGGGGCGCGTCGCGAGTTCCCGTGCCTGTTGAACGATGAACGGACTGTTCATCAGGAACAGCGCTTGTTGCGGCACGATGGTCGCGAAACGTTGCGGGCTGGTCGTGTCGGGGCTCGCAAAATCGAATGTGCGGAAAATTCCCGGCAGGTTCTGGCGTTCGACAAAGCCGTAAACCGTCCGCCGCGCCGTGAAAGGCTGCGTTGTGATGTCCACGGAATGGCCGCCTTCGGTGAGGTCGAGCTTCCCGGAAACTGCGAGCAGCGAGTCGCGCATGGACTCAAAGTCCAGCCGGCGCCGGTTCATCTTCCAGAGGAGGCGATTGTCCGGATCGACCTGGGTGAATCGTCCGTTGTCGTCGCTGCTTTGCTGGTAAGCGCTGGAAAGCATAATCAGCCGGTGCAGTTTCTTGAGCGACCAGCCGTTGTCCATGAGCCACGCCGCCAGGTAATCGAGCAGTTCGGGATGCGTCGGCGGATCGGAGCGTACGCCAAAATCGCTGGGAGTGCGAACAAGCCCGGCACTGAAGTGATGCAGCCAGACGCGATTGACGATGACGCGCGCCGTCAATGGATTGGTGCGGCTCGCAATCGCCTGCGCGAGTTCGAGCCGTCCGCTCCCTTTCTCGAACGGCTTGCGGTCCGGGCCGGCGACGACTTCCAGAAACTGGCGCGGGACTTCTGGTCCGGGATTGTTCGGATTGCCGCGGACGAAAACGCGCGGGTTGTGCGGCTGGGAATTGTCCGCCAGAACCATGCCCTTGGGAGGCGCCCCCGGATGCGTGGCGTCCAGTTCCTCCAGCTTGCGCTGCAGCGCGCGAAGCTTTTGGCTGGTGGGCACGTCGAAGACCCGCCGGAACTCGCCGGAGGCGAGGTTGGCGGGTGCCCCTTCCGCGTAGAGGATTTGTCGCAGGGCCTCCTGGTTCGGGTCCGGGAGTGCGGCGGGCGGCTCTGCCTTTTCTTCCTTCTTCCTGGCTTCGACGGCCTCCTGCCACTGCTTGTCGGCCTCCGCGAAGAGCTTCCCGTAGCGTTCCGCTACTTCTTTCATCGAGGCAGGCGCCTGGCCCGCGAAGGCTTCAACGACAAGCGGGTTGATCGGCTTATCCGCTTCTCCATTCCCGCTGAACTTTGCTGCAAGCTCCGCGGACCTGACCGCATATTCACTCTCGGGCAGCGCGGCGAAGGCGAACCACGGAGCGAAAATCGGATGATGCTCCTTGCTCCACTCGTCCAGTCTCGAACTCCATTTCTGCACTGTCTGTGGATCGAGCTTTCGCTCACGTGCGAGTCCTTCGGCCTTCGACTTGTCCTCCAGCCGCCGCGTATCGTAGGCCGCCAGCAGGTAATCACCCGCGCGCTGTCGCAGTTGAGCCAGCGCCTCATGTTGCTTTGTCTCGCGGAAATTCTTGAGTTCGTCCTCGCGCTTCTTTCGTTCCGCGACGTACTCGTCGTACCCCTTCGGCAGGGATACCGTCCCAAGCAGCGGTTTGTCCGACGGCTCGCTGGAACTGGCAAACACGCCGTAGAGCGAATAGTAATCGCTCGTCGGGATTGGATCGTATTTGTGATCGTGGCAGCGGGCGCAGGTGACGGTCAATCCCATCAGTCCGCGCGTCACGACATCAATCCGGTCGTCGATGATGTCCGGCTGATTGTTCAGGAAGCGCCGGCCGAGCGTCAGAAAACCCATCGCCGCCAGGGCCCGCTTGTCTTCACCGAGTCCAAGCTGGTCGGCGGCCAGTTGCTCGACGACAAACCGGTCGAATGGGACGTCTTCGTTAAGCGAGCGAATGACGTAGTCGCGATACGTGTAGGCGTAGGCATAGCGCCGCTCCTCTTCGAACACGTAACCTTTGGTGTCGGCGTAGCGGGCCACATCGAGCCAATGCCGCGCCCAGCGTTCGCCGTATCGCGGCGAATCGAGGAGACGTTCAACCACCCGGGCAAAGGCGTCCGACGATTTGTCTGCGAGGAAGTCGGCGGCCTCTTCCGGCGTCGGCGGGAGACCGGTGAGGTCATAACTCGCGCGTCGGATGAGCGCGCGTTTGTCGGCCTGGCGCGAGGGGCTCATTCCTTTCGCTTCGAGTTTCGCCAGCACGAAGGCGTCGATGGGATTCTGCACCCACCGTTTGTTCTTCACTGCCGGAACGGGCGGGTCCTTGATCGGCTGAAACGCCCAGTGCGTTTTCGTTGAGGGCAGGTGGTTGAGAGTTGATGGTTGGCCGGTCCGCGGGTCGGGCGCGCCCATTTTCACCCAGGCTTCGAGGTCGGCGACCTGTTCGTCCGAGAGTTTCCTGTTCTTCGGTGGCATCTGCAGGTTTTCGTCGGTGTAACGCACGGCCTTGATCAAAAGGCTCTTCTCCCCATCGCCCTGCACGATCGCCGGACCCGTGTCGCCGCCTTTGAACAGTCCCTCCCGCGTATCGAGCAACAACCCGCCTTTGGGCCCTTTCTCGCTGTCGGCGGCGTGACACTTGTAGCAATGGTCCACGAGGATGGGACGGATCTTCTTCTCGAAAAACTCGATTCCTTCGTGAGGTCGATTCTCCGCGTGCGTGGGCGCAGCAAAGGCAAGCCATGACGCCGCGACCGCAAAGAGCCGGAAGAGTTGTTGGTGTGTTCCAAACATCGAAATTCTGATGATTTCCAGAATAGTATCGTCAGCGTCCGAAGACAAACCGTTTTCGTCCGGCTAATCGAGGCATGTGGTGGCTCTTTCGGAGCGTGGATCTCCCGACACACAGCCCTTACGCAACGCCGAGTCCTGGCGCCCCGCGGGGATTCAACGCGTCAGTGGCTCAGCGCGCCGCGGATTGGAAACGGCTGTTCGTCCAGCAGACTCAGCACGGACTTCGCCGCCCGTTCGGTGGCGCCGGGCTCGCCCAGCGACTGGACCACACTGGAAAGCCGGGTCTTTATCGCGTTGCGTCGCTCCGTGTTATTCAACAATTCCTGCGCCGCGCGAGCGATGTTTTCGCCAGTGGCCTTGTACTGGATAAATTCGGGATACACTTCCTCGCCGGCCAGCAGATTTGGCATGGCCAGATGCCGGACGTTGACCGCGATACGACCAGCCATGTAGGTCGGCCAGGATGTCTTGTAGAAAACCACCGCGGGAACGCCAAAGAAAGCGCACTCCAGAGTAGTTGTGCCGGACTTCGTGATGGCCAGATCGGCCTCGGCTAAGGCCTTCGCCAAATCCCCGGTTTGAAGCTGAAGATCGTGAAACTGCGCTTTGCATTGTTCGGCCTGCGCGCGAAGCGCGTCGTTCGGCAACACCATGCGAAAGCGGGCCGGGCGGGCCGCATTGATGTGTTTGGCGGCATCGGCCATCACCGGCAGATGGCGCTTCAATTCGTCGGCCCGGCTGCCGGGCAGGAGCAGGATGTTTGGAACCGTCGCCGGCGTGAGAGCGAAGGCGGAGACCTGTTCGTCATTCCGCGTTCCGCGTTCCACGTTCCCGTGCCGATCCACCATGGGATGCCCGACAAACTCCACCTTTAGCCTCGGAACTCGCGCGGCATACCACTCCTTTTCAAAAGGAAAGATGCTCAACAGCAAATCAACGTCCCTGGCGAGTTGATAAGCGCGGCCCGGTCGCGACGCCCAGACCTGGGGCGAGACATATTGAACAATTTTCGGTTCCCAGTTGTTAAACGAGCCGTGGAGCATTCGCACGTGCGCCTTGATCGCGCGGGCGAACCGGCGGTTGAACCCGGAGAAATCGACGCAAATGATCGCGTCCGGCCGGCGTTCGAGGGCAAGCGCAAAGAGGCGGTCAAAAACCCGTTTGAACTGGCGAATCTGCTTGAGCACATCGGAAACTCCAATGACCGAGTGCCGCGTCAAATCTAGGGCCAGCTCCACCCCTTCCGCTGCCATCTGCAGCCCGCCCGCGCCAAAAAACACGGGCGGAAACGGATTCGCTCCCATCTCCGGCGATTGTTTCAACGCCCTGATCAGCTCGGCAGCCAACAGGTCACCACTCGGCTCGCCGGCGATCAGCATGAACGACAGGGCTTTCACCAAAAAGAGGGCGGCCGTCTCGGTGCTAAGGGGGAAAGCGTGTTGTCGCTCGCGTGGTCGCTGCTTCGTACCAGCGGCCGACTGTGCAAGCGGGGAACACCGCTTTGGCCGTGGGACGCGCCGGAGAATAGACCCGGGGTTCGACGTTCAAATGCCTGCGCGTCGCAGGGAGGGCGGTCTGGGCGGTCACGTGCGACATGAGCAAGGTGTTGCGTTCAAGGCCATCGCTGGACGGCAAGAATCAGGTGCGGATCTCGGCGAAGCCGGCACACACTGCCGCGGAACGCCGCGGATCGACCGGCGTGCTATGTCACACTGCGCCTTCGTCATTGATTCTCAGATTCGGCTCTCCGCTTCAACTCGCCGCAACACCCCGGACTCGCCCGCAACGAAATCAACTCGCTCTGCGCCTTTGCGTCCCGGCGTCTCTTGGGTTGAAACTGCTCTCGATAAAAACGCCAAGGCACAAAGATGGCAAGCTGCAAAGAACGAATTGAAACTCATCGCCTCGCCGCAGCGCAACAAAAGGGAGCCAGCGACGGATACAGATCAAAGCCGTTCGCAGCGCTGGTTGACACGGATGCCCGGCTGGCGCCGGGCATCCTAAGCGGAGTCGTTCGAAACGGGGTGGGAATCGACTACGACCTCAAAGACGCGGTGGAGGCGGGTCAGTTCGAGAATAGTCAGCACCGAATGCCTGGGATTTCGCAGCCTCAGCACTCCCTGGCGTGAGCGGAGCGCTTTGTCCAGGCTGATCAACGATCCAAGCCCGCTGCTGTCCACAAACTCTGTGTTGGAAAGATCCAGTTCGATCGTCGTGTGGCCGTCAGTCAAAGCCGACAGTACCCGCTCCTTGAATGCACGGGAATTGCTCGCGACAATTTCAGATATGTCGCTGACAACCAGCAGGTCCTTTTTGAGGTGTATTTCCATGTTCGCGATAATGACAACCGATATCTAACTACGGCCCAAAGCACGATTGATACCGGCGCGGCGTGCAATGAAATGACGGAACAGACAACCTATTCCTGTCAGACCGACACATTCTCCCGGCGCACTCACCGCGCTCTCTGGAACAGGCTTTCCGACGCGCCTCCTGGCGTGCGCCTGCCGAACAAAATCGGCATCCTGGCGTTGGCCGCAGGTATGCCGTATGACGGTCACAAGCATTTCGTTGTCTGACAACTCCAAAAGACGTTCGCAGCGCAATTAAACAACATGAGCAAAGCAAAGGGAACACTACGCGGCGCCTTTGCCCCCGTCGAGCCGGGGATGGAAGAAGTTATGCACATTCGCGGGCTTCGCTTGAGAAACGCCGGCATCAGCGATAAGTTGACCGCAACCGGACTCAAGCGTTGGACATCCGTTCAATGAAACGCAACTGAAAAACGGAGTGCGATATGAAGAACCCAAGTGTGCTCCTCCCCGTCGTAATCGTGACGTTAACCGGCGTCACGCTGCTGTTGAGCGCCCGGCACGAGAACACCAGTGCGGCTGACAGTCCGACCGCCGCTCCGACGCCGGTTTCGCTCCATGAAGGCGGCGTGACCGAGTCAACCAGCCGGCGGGCCCAAGCGGCCGACCCCGCGCCAGCCGCGAAGCCGATCAGACTCTCCTACGGATTGGATGAGATCGCGAAGATGGTCGAAGCCGGCGTGCAGCCGGAAGTCGTGGAAGCCTTCATCGACAACTCGACGATCGCTTACGCCCCAAACGCCGAGGATGTTGTTCAGCTTCATAAGTTGGGGACGCCCTCGCAGGTGGTTTCCGCCGTGATCCGGCACGGGGGCAAGCTTCGAGAACAGGGAATCAAGGAATTCAAGGAATCTCAGGCGACACTGTCGCAGCAGGCAACGGCCGCCGCGATATCGCCGGCTGTTTACGCTCCCGTGGCCGCGCCGTCAGTTCAACCCGCGTCCGTCACTTATAACACCTACGCTTACGCGTATCCGGCCGTAGTCGGTTCGGGTTATCCTGTCCAAGGCTATGCCGGTCCCAAGTACGTTTGCTATCCGCGCCCCAGCTATTGGCATCCCCGATATTGCTTTCCTCGGCATTACTTCCCCACCCACTACAGCTACTGCCTTCCATACTCGACCTACAACTATTGTGCGCCGCGGCACGCTCGTTTCGGCGTGTCGTTGGGATTCAGCCCGTATCGTTGCCGGCCGGGCGCGGGCCTGCGCGTTGGGCTTCGTCTTTAGCGCTTGTCGGCGCTATCGGCCGGGCCTCATTGATTCCCGCCTGAAACCGACAGGGGATCATTGAGATAAATCCTCTGACACGCGCGACACAGATCGAATTGAAATTCCACGTAAACATCGCGCATCAACTCTCTTTCGCTCAACGGCTCGCATTGGCCGATGATTTCATCCATCTCCTGGCGGGTATCACGCAATAAATCGTCCAGGGTGATCTCCATCGGGTCCGCGGCGGCGAACACCTGGATCCGGGCGGTGTATCGAATCTGGCCCCGTTCGATCGGGCGGCCGCAGCGATCGCAAATGTGCGTGATCATGTTGTGATTGTAACCCGCGGATGGCAGGAACTGCACTGGTTTTTGGAGACCAAAGCCGAGGGCAGACGCCGCACTCTTCCATTGCGCTGTGCGGCCCGGACCGGGCAACGGGCTCGGCAGCATAAAATTCGTGTGCATTTGTGGCAGCCACTGGTTAGAAGAGGTCTCATGAAACCACTCATCCGACGCGTCAGGAATTTGCTGTCTATCGCGACTCTCTCCGGGCTGGGCTGCCTGACTGGTTCGGCGGCGGAAGCCAGCCGTGCAGCAGGGAAAACGCTCGTTTACGTTGGCACCTACACCGGTGCGAAGAGCAAAGGGATTTATGTTTCAACGTTGGATGCGGCGACTGGGCAGTTGACGGCGCCAAAACTGGCTGCCGAGACGGTCAGTCCGAGTTTTCTAGCGATTCACCCAAATCGCCGGTTTGTTTACGCGGTGAACGAAGTCGGCGAGTTCAATGGCAAGCCGGGCGGAGCGGTCAGCGCGTTTTCCCTCGACGCGGCGACGGGCAGATTGACTTTGCTGAATCAACAAGCTTCGGGTGGCGGTGGACCGTGTCACATCGTCGTGGACAAAGCCGGGAATCACGCGCTCGTTGCGAACTACGGTGGCGGCAGCGTCACTGTGTTGCCCGTCAAAGAGGACGGGCGGCTTGGCGAGGCCACGTCTTTCATCCAGCACGCCGGTTCCAGCATCAATCCGAATCGACAGAAAGAGCCGCACGCGCATTCGATCAATCTGGATATCGCGAACCGTTTTGCGTTCGCGGCGGATTTGGGTCTCGACAAGGTCCTCATTTACCGTTTCGACGCCGGCCAAGGGGTGTTGACTCCCAACGACCCGCCCTTTGCCAAAGTGATCCCCGGCGCGGGTCCCCGCCATTTCGCTCTTCATCCCAAAGGCGGCTTCGCCTATGTGATTAACGAGCTGCACTGCACCGTCGCCGCCTTTAGCTACGATCCGCAACGGGGCGAGTTGAAGGAAGTGCAAACAATCTCGACGTTGCCCCAAGGGCAAGCCGTCCTGCCGAATTTCAGCACGGCGGAAGTCCAGGTGCATCCATCCGGAAAATTCCTCTACGGTTCGAACCGCGGCCATGACAGCGTCGCCGTTTTCACCATCGACCAAAAGACCGGCACATTGACTCACGTTGAGAACCAATCGACGCGCGGCAAAACTCCGCGGAATTTCGGTATCGACCCGACCGGCAAATATCTGCTGGCCGCAAATCAAAGCTCTGACAATGTGGCTGTCTTTCGTATCGACGACGAGAGCGGTCGTCTGACTCCTGCCGGCGACGTGGGTAATGTCGGCACGCCGGTTTGCGTGAAGTTCGTGGCGCTGCCGTGAAACGGATTCTCGCGCCGACTCATTCGGCGTTGGGCAGCGGAGGTTCAAAGATTGGGAGCGCGGGCAGCGCTGGCGGGCGGCTGCTGAAGCTGGACGGTCCTGCCGGAAGAAGGTCACCAAATGAGTGACTGGCGCGTGATCCTCGTTCGGGATGGTGAATAACGAAGATGCCCCTCGCGTCGGCGCTGGAAGCAGGTATAGTTCAACACTGAGATCAACGATTATGAAAACCAAGAATCTGCTGGCGGCCGTTGGAGTCGGTTTCACGATCCTCACATCCTCGCTCGTGCTGATCGCGGTCGTCGTCGTTCAGGACAACCGGGAGCTGCGCAAGGAATTGCGCGTGCTCCGCGCAGACTTGCAAGCGGCAAGGACGGACGTCGTCCAATTGCGCCGGGAGACGACCGATGCGGCGGCGCAGTTGGCGGCGAAACACGATGAGTTGGGCGACTTGGAGGAGGAACTCGCCAGGTCCAATGCGGCCAATCACAAAGCGTCCGGGAATG
>Ga0209382_10013406_pt1 | contig 10076 bp, 10 predicted proteins | sample SoiMetdeltSBSDD5_FD_187599 | JGI IMG/M metagenome (GOLD analysis project Ga0209382, IMG submission 187599) | Bulk soil microbial communities from a Populus tree surrounding site in Tennessee, USA - Soil MetaG P. deltoides SBSDD5 (SPAdes) (version 2) | ecosystem: Environmental > Terrestrial >...
GCGAAGTTTGTGTGCGGTGGCAATTCAATTTGAGCCAATTCATTTGAATGGGAGACCGATGCATAAATTTGACGGCGTGCACACTCGCCATAGTCGCGAGTATCTAAGCCGCAAAGCTCAGGTCACCCACCTGTTACGAACAGGTTCAAATGAAGCCCCGGCCACGGCTGAGCGGAAGTCCTCGCGGAGTTGATCTCCTCGCCCGAACGACTTCACTTCAAGTAGGCTCATTTCATCGAATCTGAACCGGAATCAGGTTTAGAAAGGTCAGTAGAAAATGATAAGGATTCTGATGACCGGTGATACGGTCGCCCGTAGTGGTCGTCGCGCGCTCGAAGAACGGCTCCATGATTTGCGCTCGCAGCGCGAGATCGATTTTGTGGTCTCGAACGTCGAGAACGCCGCGGGCGGTTTTTCGATCACGCCGCGAATCGCCGAAGACTTGCTCGCCGCCGGGGTTGACGTGATGACTTCAGGCAACCACATCTTCGACAAGAAGGAGATACTCGAATACATTGACAAACAGCCGCGATTACTGCGTCCGGCGAATTACTCGCCCGGCGTCCCCGGCAAAGGCCGGTGGGTGGGCAAAGTCCGCGGCGTTCCCGTCGCCGTAATCAACCTGCAGGGCCGGGTCTTCATGAGCCAATGCGACGACCCGTTCCGTTGCGCCGACACGCAATTCGCCGCGCTGGAGCCTTCGGTCAAGATCATCCTCGTCGACATGCATGCCGAAGCGACCTCGGAAAAGATAGCCATGGGGCGCTACCTCGACGGCCGCGCGTCGGTCGTGGCCGGCACGCACACGCACGTGCAGACCGCCGATGAACAAATCCTGCCCGAAGGCACGGCCTACATAACCGACCTGGGAATGGTCGGCCCGCACGACGGCGTGATCGGGATGCAGACCGAGATCGTCCTGGAGAGGTTCTTGCGCGGCCTGTCAACGAAGTTCGAGCCTTGCGACGGCGAGATCAAGCTGAACGGGCTGATGATTGATGTTGATGAAGAAACTGGAAAAGCGACAAGGGTTGAACGATTGAGTTTGCCACATAGTTGAATCACACAATGAGCGTAACGGACATCGCTAACATAGCCATCATCGGCGGCGGAGTCATCGGAACAGCCATCGCCGCCGAAATCTCCAGCCACTACGACGACGTGTTCCTGCTCGAAGCGGCGCCGCGTTTGGGCATGGGGACTTCGACGCGCAACAGCGGAGTCATCCACGCCGGGATCTACTACAAGCCGGGGTCGCTCAAGGCGTCCCATTGCGTGCGCGGCGCGGCGATGCTCTACGAATTCTGCGCCGCTCACGACATCCCGCACGAACGCACGGGCAAGTTGATCGTCGCCGACGGCGAAGATCAACTTCCCATACTTCAAGACCTGAAGCGACGCGGAGACGAGAACGGAGTCGAGGGGCTGGAGATCGTCGACGGCGAATTCATCCGCCGCCTCGAACCGAACATCGTTTCGCCCCTCGCGCTCAATTCGCCGAACACCGGCATCGTCGACGCCGAGGCGTTGATCAAAACCTTCGAGCGCATCGCCAAGTCGAACGGCGCGCACATCCTGACAAACACCCGCGTGATAGGCGCCGACGCCGGAGACGGTCCGGCCTTGATCCGCACTGAGCGCGAAGAGTTCGGCGCCCGCGCCGTAATCAATTGCGCCGGACTCTACGCCGACGAGGTCGCGCGGATGTTCGGCTACGACAAACACACAATCTATCCGTGCCGAGGCGAGTACGCCGAGCTCCTGCCGGGCGCGCGCAAGCTGGTCAACGGCCTGGTCTATCCGCTGCCTCTGCCGACCGGACATGGGCTGGGAGTCCATTTCACGAAGACCACGGCCGGGGCCATGCTGATCGGACCGAACGCGCGATACGTGAAAAACAAAGACGATTACGAGAATGACCGCACCGACCTGCGGGTCTTTTACGAATCGGCGGCGCTGATGGCCCCGGCGCTCCGCTTCGAAGACATGCGGTCGAGTTACACGGGAATCCGCCCGCGCCTCACGCCCGAACACGAACATTCATTCGCGGATTTCGTAATCGAACACGACCCGAACCATCCTTCAGTCATCCATCTCATCGGCATCGAATCTCCCGGACTGACCTCATGCCTGTCAATAGGGGCGAGTGTGGTAGAAATGGCCAGGAACGTCCTCAGATAACCGATGTGACGCTTCAGCAAAGTGTCACAACTCCTGGCGACAGACTCGTCGAAAACTCATATCGTCTTCCCGGTTAGCGAACAACCCAAACAATTCTCGAACGAAGGAGAGTAATTATGAAAGAGCTGATGGCTTCTCTCATTCATGCCTCTTTGATTTCCAGCGCATCCGCTCTGGCTCAAAACGAGGAAGACGAAATTCGACTACTCATCGCGCGGGCGCCTGTCGCTCAGGCAATGGCCGAAGCTGAAGAAATGGAAGTACTGGCAGTCTTTAATTGGCTGATGGCGTTGGCCTACACAGGCCATACTAAAGAAGCTTTTGCGGCGGCGGCAAAGGTCATGGAGGTGGCAAAGATCAGGGACTTGATGGACTTGGCCGAGGATGACGCGAATAGCGCCATCGCCGAGGGATTGGCCGTTGCGGGTAAGGTTGATGATGCGCTCGCTTTATTACGTCGAACAAAAGGCCGTTCATCTCAAAGCGTCATTATCGAAATACTGGCGACAGCTGGAAGGTTTTCAGAGGCTTTGGATGAGACTCGCAAAGCGGAAAATGCGAGGGATAAAGACTATAACTTTAAACACATTGCGCAAGAACTCGCAGCAAGTGGAGAAATCAAACAGGCATTGGAGATAGCCAGTGAAATCAAGGACAAGCATATTTTGAACGACACTTTATGTGGCGTAATGAAGGAACTGTTAAAGGACGGGAAGCTCGGCGAAGCGAAGTTTATCGCGGAAAGGATTCAGTCAGACCCTGCCGAATACTTTTCTCTTCGATCAGTAATACTCGATTTAGTGTCCGATATGGCGAAAGACGGCGCCCAGAAAAATGCGCTTGCGATGGTTGATCTGATCGAAAACGAAGCTGATCGCTCACGGCCGCTCTCGGTAATTGCCGAATCGTTTGCAAAGTCGGGCAAGCTCGACGAGGCGTTAACGACTGCGCGCAAGATAAAAAATGAATTCCTTCTGCTAATCACGCTCGCAGAAGTGGCCGAAGGATTTGTCAGAAAAGGAGAGAATGATGCGGCGCGCAAATTATTGAACGAAGCAGTTGATAAGGCGAGGCGGATCACCGACAAGGAGAGCCAGGAACAGGCATTTTCCTCTCTGATTCCCAAACTAGCCGAATCTGGATTGATGGATGAAGCTTTGGCCCTGGCTAACAGGCTTGTAGACACCACTGCCATTGAACAGGAGGGCGGCATTGACACTGCCGCCACAGCTATGGCCGAGGTTGGCAGAACAAACGAAGCGTTGAAACTGCTGCGCTCTTACGGGAAGAAAAAACCCTTCCCTCAGAACGCTGTTGGCGCCATTGTGGAGAAACTTGCCCGATCGGAAAAGATGAACGAAGTCTTTGGGTTAAGAAACGAGATCTCGCTCTCTGCCGCTGTTGATGGAGAAATTGTTGAAGGCTTATTGAAGGCGGGGAAAATTGATGACGCGCTTACCGTGGCGCAGAATATCGAAGGCGAAGACGATCGTTCCGAAGCATTTTTTAAAGCCGCTCAATTTCTGCTTCATTCAGGTTCATATAGACGGGCTCGACTTACCGCTGATCGTTGCCCTTCGCCTGTGTTCAGAATGTTTCTCTACTTCGAGATATTCAATGTATTATCCTTTCGGGTTAACCCTCAGCTTCGCAAAAAAATCAAAAACTCTCACTTGATAAACGAGCTGTAAAGAAGATTGAAAGCGAAAGCGGATTGCGGGTTGAATGAGGCTTCAGCCTCATTCAACCCGCAATCCGCAATCTGCAATCTGCAATCCGCGATCACTTCGCGCCTGGCGCTTCAAGCTCATCGTTCAAATGCCTGCGTTTGAGCAAATTGTTGAGCAGGAAAATGATCACGATCGCCGCCGCGATGCCGAGTCCGATCTTCGGATAATGCTGTTTAAAGACGTCCGTCGCATGTTCGCCGTAACTCACCGCCATCCAGCCTTCCAGAGCGAACCTGACGCCACGACCTATGACCATAGCCGCGATGAATCGCCAGATTCGCATGCGGAAGGCCCCGGCCGAAAGCACGAAAATTTTGAACGGAAACGGCGGAGGCATCACGGCGGCCAGCAGCAGCGCCCAGACGTCGTAACGATTGATCAGGTCTTCCACGCGCGCGCGCTTCGAGGGGCTGAATTTCCTGAGCGCGGCCTGCCCGCCTTTGCGCGCGATGAAGTAGAGGAGGAGTGAGCCGACGGTCGATCCGGCTATCGCGGCGGCGACGTAAGCCGGCGCCATTGCGTGATTGTAATGCGAGAGCAACATCACCACCCCGTCCGGCCCTCCCGGCAATGGGATGAACGCGGCGTCCAGAAGAGCAATGGCGAATACTCCGAGCGCGCCGAGCCCGATAAGCGCGGCTTGCAGCGATTTCATCGCCCCGCCTATGCCCAGTAACGGAATTTTCATTTCTATTTATCAGTCCTTAATTTTGGATTTAATCGGTGTACGAGGCATGCGTTTCACGTTCGGGCGTTTGGCTTCTCAACCGCGCAAACACGAGGCGCCCGAGGAATGAGAGGATGAAAAATGCGATTATCACACCGATGATTTCGATGAGATGAGATTCCAACCAGCCCAGAATCTGTAAAACTTCATTACGGAAAAAGAAAGCCACCCACCCCCAGAAATAATACCGCGCGGTGCGCGCGATCATTATGACGACGGCAAAACGGGACGCCGGATAGTTTAACGCGCCCGCAACCACCACGAAAATCTTGAAGGGCATCGGCGGGGGAAGCAAGGCCGGAATGACCAGCGCGAAGATTCCCCACTTGCGGTAAATCTTTTTGACCCGGTCCAGATGTCTGGGATGAAATCGTTTGGTGACGAATTGTTCACCGCGTTGAGCGATGCGATACAAGATCAAGCAGCCGATCACCGAGCCGATCGCCGGGAATAGCGGGAAATAATAAACCTCGGAAGGGTTGTGCGCTACTCGGTAAGCGGTGATGTAATCGTTGACCTCAGGCAAAGACAACAGCGACGAATCAAGCACGCCGACGAAGATCATTATCGGCGCGGCGAAATAGGCCGGCAGCACCTTCACCTGCTCAGAAATACTATTAAACCACTCCAGAAACCACTCTAGCATTTTTCAATTGTCGGTCATCGGCTGCCGGCCGCCAACTACCGCCGGCAAACGGCGCCCAACAACTGTTTTTAAATCCTTTTGATATAACTCTTGCCCGGAAGCTCCTTGATTCTATCTTTCATTTGGAGAGCAAGCAATGCGGTCATCAAGTCCGATGAATTCAGCCCGCTGGAAATTAGTAATTGATCGATATGCGACGGGGCGTCGGTCGTGAGCATGTCAAGCAGTTTGCGTTCGTCGTCGCTCATCGCGACAGTTTCGAACATGGGCTGAACGTTCGATTGCGCGTCATCGCCCTTAGGCCGATCCGCGCCGAGAATCCTATCCCTCACGTCACGCGGAAGCTCCTCGACGACGTCACGCCATTGCTGGACGAGTTTAGCGCCGTCTTTGATCAGGAAATTCGGCCCGAACGAGGTTTGCGAAGTGATATTCCCGGGCACGGCGAACACCTCCCGGCCCTGTTCGTAGGCCAATCGCGCGGTGATCAGGCTCCCGCTGTGCTCCGCCGCTTCGACGATCAAAACGCCGAAACAGAGTCCGCTCAGGACACGGTTGCGATACGGGAAATTCTGCGGCAGCGGCGGCGTGCCCAAAGGGAATTCCGAAATCACCGCGCCGCCCGCCAAGATTTCGTCCTCCAGCTTCCTATGCTCTTTCGGATAGGTCGTCTCCAACCCCGTCCCGACGACGGCAATAGTCCACCCGCTGACTTCGAGCGCGCCGCGATGCGCGGCGGCGTCTATGCCGCGCGCCAGCCCGGAGACGATCGTCAAGCCGTTCTGGGCCAGGTCGCGAGATAGGCTCAGCGCGGCGTTGACGCCGTAAGTCGAAGACCGCCGCGAGCCGACGACCGCGAGGCAGGGCCGCGCGCAGGCTTTCTTCAAATCGCCGCGAACGTATAAGGCGATCGGCGGGTCGTAAATTTCGCGCAGCAGCGGCGGATAATCTTCATCTTCGAGCGTGATGACGGCGGCGCCGAGTCGTTCCAACCGTTCGATCTCGGCGTTAGCTTTTTCGAGGATTTCAGAATCGTGGAGTTCATGAACGGCCTCTGGCTTGAGCCCCTCTTTCTCTAGCGACAATCGCGAAGCCGCGAAGACTTGCGCGGGAGACCCGAAACGATCGATCAGTTGATTGGCCTTGCGCGGGCCTATTCCGCGAATCATGTTGAGCGCGATCCAATCGGCTAAATCAGCGCGCATCGTGGTTACCTCCAAAGGCTGTCGGCGCGGCGGCGCGGCGATTAGAACCCGCGGATTATATGCGCTCACCCCGGAAAATCCTATGCTTAATCCCGCTCAATGAAATTTTGTAAGGAGAATTTTCCGCGCCGTTCATTTCCGCCCTATATCAATTTTCAATTGTGTATACGGGGGCAGCAATCGATGTTCGCGTCAATAGAACGCGGATGACGCGGACGGCGCGGATTATCGCAGATAAAACCAGAAAAGATCAGCGGCGATCCGCTCCATCCGCGTTATCCGCCTTCTATTAACCCGCACACCGATATGAAAACCACCATAATCAGAACAGGCGAGGTCGGCGCAATACCGCGCGCAATTGCCGCGCGGCTAGCTGACGAGACGTTCGCTTGCTTACGCGCGCGGCGCCGTACCAGACTCAGGCTCGCGTCAACCTTGAGCCCGCAAAACATAACGGCATAGAATGTTCGTGTAGAGCGCCCCACTGGAGAAATTACTATATGGACATACACGAACCTCGGCGCCCGGAATCCGTCCAACAACTGGGCAGACAGGTTTTCACCGATCTCCATCAAACCATCATCTACCACGAATCCGGGTCGTTGGCCGGGGACGTCGAATCCGTCCACGACATGCGCGTCGCCGTTCGCCGCCTCAGGGTAGCGCTGAGCAACTTCGCGGTCTGCGTGCCCAAAGAAGACCGAAAGAGATTGCGATCGAAGCTGGAGAATCTCGCCGACGCGCTCGGCGGCGTGCGCGACATGGATGTGATGATCGTTGCGCTGAAAACTTCGCCGACGCCTCGCCCCGATCAGGAAAAGTACGCTGTCTCGGCGCTGATCGGACGATTGAGGGCCAGGCGCAGATCGCGATTGCGGGCGCTGATGAAATATCTGGGCGGCGAAGAGTATGTGGGGTTCAAACGTGAATCTCCGTCCGACTGGATCAAGATGGGCGGGACTTTTATGTCTTATGAGTCCCATTCAGAAAGCTCCAAGGCGTTTACCGAGGAGCATTCACGTCACGTTGCGACGCCCTGAAAGAATTATAAGCGCAGTTCGTAGTCCCGCCTTTATGCCGCAAGCGTTTGGTATCATGGAATGGGTTTGCGAATGGGTTTGCGAATGGGTTTGCGTCAAACGCTTCCGCCTAAAGGCGGGACTACGAACGATTTTCGAGGAGGAGCATGGCTAAGCCACTTAAAATCAGAAAGATTTCTCCCGATGACCGGCCGGAGAAGGCCGCCAAGAGAATCCTGCGGGTGCGCATCAAAGAGTTTTATTCGTGCTGGCCCGATCCCGACCACACGCCCACCCCCGAAGATCTTCACAATCTGCGAATTTCGGGGAAGCGTCTGCGCTATACCGCCGAAAGCCTTCGCGAACTATATCCCGACAGGCTGGCGCTGTTGATAGACCTGCTCAAACGCAATCAGGACCTGCTCGGCGAGATTCAGGATTGCGTCACACAGCGCGGCGCGGTAGAAGCCTATATAGACCGGATGCGCCGCCGGTCGCCTCAGAACGATCAGATAGCGGCTCTTGAAAATATAGTTTCGGAATACGCGCTGCGCCAATCAACGCTCTTTGCCCAATTCCACGAAACCTGGCGTGGGATGACAATGGATGAGTTCCGCGCGAGCTTGTGGGCCATGGTTTCGCGCGTCAAAAAAACAAAGGAATCATTCTCTGTTGATCAGGCTGGCGACAAAGCCCGCGCCAAAGCCGTTGTCAATGTTGACGACGGCGACATTCGAGGCGCAGGAGTTGAGCATTCCGAGTAACGCGGCGAGGCCGTTGAAACTGGCGCCGTAGCCGACACTGGTCGGCACGGCGATCACCGGCGCGCCGACCAGCCCGCCAACCACCGATGGCAGCGCCCCTTCCATCCCCGCCACGCAGACGATCACCCGAGCGGATTGCAGCGCCTTACGGCGGCTCAGAACGCGATGAATGCCCGCCACCCCGACGTCGAAAATTCTCTCGACCCGATTACCCATAATCTCGGCGGTGACGGCGGCCTCGTCGGCCACGGCGATGTCGGACGTGCCAGCCGTGACCACCGCGATTACGCCGCGCCCGCGCGCCGTCCTGTCGCGGCGCACCGAGATCGCGCCGCAGGACTCGTGAAATTCCGCGTCCTCGGCAATCGCCCTGACCCGCTCGAAAGTCGCTCGACCCGCGCGAGTGATGAGCAGATTCGATGAACGTTCAAGCAGCGCCGAGGCGATGCCGACGACCTGCTCGGGCGTCTTCCCAGGCCCGAAGATGACCTCGGGGAAACCAACACGGATCGAGCGGTGATGATCGACCTGCGCATACCCGAGGTCTTCATACGGCAGGTGGCGCATCCGCTCCAACGCCTGATCAAGCTCAAGGCGGCCTTCCTTAAACTCCAGCAGCAACTCTTTCAATCGTTCCTGATCCATAAAAGTTAGAAGAGGGATTCATCCAATAATTAACGGCTTTATAGCGTCTGACAGCGATTTTGCAAAGTCATCAGGGATAATCTTCACAAGACCTGGGGCGTTTTTCATACCGATGTATAGAATAATGGAACGCGGATACGACGGATCATAGCAGATAAGAACTAAAAGAGAGCGGCGTCAATCCGCTCTATCCGCGTCATCAGCGTTCCATTGCAATGATGGTCCATGATGATCCGAAGCGTTGCTTGACAAGCTTTCCAGGCGGCCAATATAGTTGCCCATCAAGCTTAAACGTATTGTCATCGCAGTAGCGCGCAGTCAAATGAAATCAATCGTCGTCGGCATCACCGGAGCAAGCGGGTCGGTATACGGCCAGATGCTACTCGCGCGCCTTAATGCGAGTCCCGAAGTCTCCCGCATCGACCTCGTCATCTCGCAAGCCGGAGTGCGCGTCGTCGGCGAAGAGTTGGGTTTGAACGTCGCCGGGACAGACCGTCGCGTCGTCCGCGAACTGCTCGGCGAGGATTCCGAGAAGTTGATCGTCCATTCGGCTAACGACATCGGCGCTTCAATCGCCAGCGGCTCCTATTTGAGCGACGCGATGGTGATCGTCCCTTGCAGTATGAGTACGCTCGGCGCCATCGCCACCGGGGCTTCGCGGGACCTCGTTCACAGGGCTGCCGACGTGGTTCTCAAAGAGAGCCGTCCACTTCTACTTGTGCCACGTGAAACACCACTTAATGTAATACATTTGGAAAATATGCTTAAACTGGCGCGTTTAGGCGTCAGGATAATACCAGCAATGCCTGGGTTTTATCATCATCCCAAGACGATTGATGACCTGGTCGAACATTTCATTCACCGCCTGCTAGATCATCTCGGCGTTTCACACGAGCAACTGACCAGGTGGGAGGGGAGTAAGAAGACGGAGGGACGGCGAGACGGAGAGACAGTGAGACGAGTTGACTAGGAGACACATCCGTCCTATGAGTCCTATAGTCCCATTATGTTACGCAGTCTGAAAATCACACTCGAGATGATCAAGATCGAGCATACGCTCTTCGCGCTGCCGTTCGCGTTTTTGGGCGCGGTGCTCGCGGCGAGAGGACTGCCGGCGTGGGACCGGATTTTGTGGATCGTCGTGGCGATGATCGGAGCG
>Ga0209382_10013407_pt1 | contig 10076 bp, 6 predicted proteins | sample SoiMetdeltSBSDD5_FD_187599 | JGI IMG/M metagenome (GOLD analysis project Ga0209382, IMG submission 187599) | Bulk soil microbial communities from a Populus tree surrounding site in Tennessee, USA - Soil MetaG P. deltoides SBSDD5 (SPAdes) (version 2) | ecosystem: Environmental > Terrestrial >...
ATCGCCCGCGATATTCGGGTGGTTCAGCGAAGCGAGCGTACGGGCCTCGCGCTCAAAGCGCGCCAGACGCTCGATGTCCTGTGCGAAGGCTTCGGGCAGCACCTTGATCGCGACATCGCGCTGAAGCCTGCCGTCTCGGGCCCGATACACTTCCCCCATGCCGCCCACTCCGATCTGGTCGGTGACTTCATAGGGGCCAAGTCGAGAACCGGGGGACAAGGCCATCTGCGCCCGGGGCTGATTATAGAGGGAGGGTCGGTCCCAGCGGCATGTGCGAACTTGTGCGAATAAAGTCGTCGCACCACTCAAGCCTACGGCTTGAGTGAGACAGAGCGAGTCCCTTTCCGCACCAAGACACATCGCGATCACAGCAACGCCTTCACCCGCCTTCGAGCGCAGGCACGATGTCGATCTCATCGCCGGGCCCCACGGGAGTTCCGATCTCCGCCGCGCCCAGCTGGCGGTCGTTCAGGAACAGCACCATGACGGGATTGAGCGCGCCGTCCTTCGCCCAGACCAACGGCATCAGACTGGGATGTTGATCCGTGAGCGCGCGGAGCGCGGTCTCGATTGTCGCGGCCTGGACATCAACAGCGCTGACGCCACCGATGCGCTCGGCGAAAAGGTTCGTGAAGCGGATTCGGGGCATACAACAGTGGGCAGTCGCTGGCGAGACCGGTGACGACGGTCAGGTCTTCGCGATCTCGTCGATTTCCCTGTCGAACACCGCCCAGACCCGATCGCTGAGCTGCGAGAAGAACTCGCGGGTCACGAACGGAGGCACGCCCAGGTTGGCGTTGGGCCGATCGAACACTTCCGACGGCAACGTGTAGTCCGATCGATCGTACCCCTGCTTGCGCTCGAGCCACAACGCGCGCATGAACGAGCGCCGCACGGCGGCCAGCAGTTCCGCAGACGTCACCTCGAACCCGATCTCGTGCTTGAGGCCTTCGACGGCGTGATCGGCAGTAACGCCGGCGAATTTACACAGGCCCAGCAGGTCATCGCGCACGAATAACAGGCCGCGCCCGGTGATCAGCGAGGCCCAGTAGTCGAGCGAGGTATTGCCCTCGAGCGCCAGCGCCATGTAGGTGGCCATCGACATGTGTCCGCCCGCGATCGCCCACGGATAGCCGGGGTTGGTGTCGGGCTGATACGCGGGGAACTCCAGGCCCTTGCAGTGCATGGCGTACCCAGTTTCTCCGAGACTCTCCGACAGCCGCTTGACGCCGCGGCCAACCTCAGGAAACTTCCCCGTGGCCGCGCCCTCGACGAGCTCGCGCGCTTTGTCGAAGTCTCCGAACCTCGCGCCGTTCAGGATCGGCGCGTCGGGATGCCGCTCGTTGTAGTCCATCACGTACGAGATCGTCGTGCCCACCGAGATGTTGTCCATCCCGAGCCGGTCGACCAGGCTGATGAGCGTGGCCGCCTTGCGCGGATCGTGGATCCCGATGTTGGTCGACAGCAGGTCGACCGGCTCGTAATCGAACTTGGCCAGGAAGGCGCCGCGCGTCCCGTCGGCGTTCTTCTCGTACACGTTTTTGTGGCAGTTGATGCCGCACCGAAAACAAGACTCGGCCTTGACGACGAAGTCCGGCTGGACGTGATCGCGGAACATCAGCTCCGGCTTGCCATCCCCCGTGGGTCGGAAGTTGTTCTGAGGCACGAAGTGGAACTTCTCGAGCGGCTCGTAGTTCGACCAGGTCCCGCCGAGCCCTCCTTTATCCTTCTCTCGGAACTTGCGCGATCCGGGACCGGTCGACGCCGCCTTGTTGATGTCGCGGATCTCCGGCTTCAGCTTTGTGATGCGATCTGGCGCCTGCGCGACGATCGCCAGCACGCGCTTGTATCCCATGACGGCACCCATGCCGCCGCGGCCGGCCCATCGGCACTTGTCATCGCCTGACCTGAGCTGGTTTTCGGTGCTGAGCGCCACCGCCGCCATGAAGCAATCTTCATAGTGCTCGCCGGCCGGGCCGATCGCGGCGAAGTGCGCGTCGGCGTACCGGTCGCGCAGCCACATGATCTTCTCGTGGCAGGTGAGCCCGAGCAGATCGTTGGCGGGCTCGAACGAAATCTGCGGACCTGCCTCGCTGTGCCGGATCACGAGATACACGGGTACGTCGGCCCGGCCCTCGAGAATCACCTCGTCGAGCCCGGTCCACTTGAGCTTCGGGCCAAACTTGCAGCTCCCGGCCGACCACATCGCGGCGGGCAGGCCCTTGTTGGAAACCTTGAGCGGGCTGTAGGCCGAGAAATACGTGCGGAGCCCGGTCATGACGTTCGACGCCGTCAGCGCTCCGGTGTTGATGATCAGGGGATTGTCGGGCGTGAACGCGTGCGTGATGGTCCGCTCCGCCAGGATCTGGAACGATCGCCCGAATCCTCCCAGCACATCCTCGAGGTTCCGGCACGGCACGTCTTCGATGCGGACGTCCCGGGATGCCAGGTTGATGGTCGCACGTGCGTAAGCGACTGCGCGAGGGTCGCTATGGGATCCGTTGAACGAGGTGCGCATCGCGACAAATCTACCACTGTGTCGCCGCATGCCTCCAGCGAAGGAGTCGTCGACACCCGCACCGGCCGTGCTGTCAGTCCCGGCCTGATCTTTAGACCCGAAGCGACATCTCAACGAGGACGGGGAAGCAGCTACACGGCCAAGAGGCGGCCGCCCGCAGCTACTGGGTGATCATAGCCGGCGCGTTGATTTCGAACAGCCGTGACGGCATCGAGATGTAGTAGTACGCGTAGCCGCGGCCGTCCGGTGTAATGGAAATGCCACCGACGCCGCCGCCACCCTTGATGCCGGGTTGGCCAGCAAGCTCGAATTGCACCGCCGGGGTCCGCACGCCAGTGGTGAGATCGAGCCGGTCGAGCCGCATGTCGACCGACGCGCCCACGAACAAGCCGCGCCCGTCGGGCGTCCAGGCAAACACGCCATCGGTGCCAGTCAGCCCGTTGAAACGACGAAGCGCGCCGTCCTTCAGGGAGAGGAGATGGCCGGTCCCGTCTGGTGACTGCACGACCATGACGCTGCCGTCGGGCGAGAAAGGTCCGGGATTCGTGAAGCCTTCCGGCGTGAGCGGTGTTGGTGGTCCGCCAGCAACGTCCTTCGCGAAACAACGCGCCGGCTTGGACTTCTCGTTTCCGCAGATCACGATCCTGCGACTGTCCGGAAACCACCGGATCGGCTGGGCGTTCTCGATCGGTGTGGCGTCGACGGTACGGGGCTCACCCGCGCCCGTCGGGTAGACCACGATGCGTGGGGTCGGACTGAAGAGGTACGCGAGGGCGTACTTGCCGTCTGGTGACAGATCGATGCCGTTGCCTTCGCCGAGACGAAGCGGCGGCGAGCCGTCGGTCTTTCGCAGTGCCACCGCATAGTTGCCACCCGCCGATTGGTTGCCGTCGGTGAACATCACGAGGGTTCCGTCGGCATTCAGCCTGGGCACCCACTCGGCGTCCATCCACGGCAGGTCGATTTCCTTGATAGCTCCCGGCCGCCGAACCCGGATACTGAATCGGTTATCGGTGCTCAGCACCAGCCACCGTCCGTCGCGTCGTACGTCCAGCATGATCATGTTCACAGGACTCGGCATCACGGGGCGTGCCGTGGATCCCGGCGACGTGGACAGTTCGTGAACCTGATACAAGCCGTTGGTTCCCGCGGCGGCAGAGAAATACAGGGCCTGACCGTTTGGCTTCCATGCCAGCCCTTCCATGCCCCAGAATTCCCCTGCCACAACGCGAACGCTTCCGCCACGGTCCCAGATCTTCACGAAGCCGCGGTCGTCATATCGGACCGGATGCTCGAAGAACGCGACATGATTGCCATCCGGCGATACGCGAAGATCGCTGAGGTAACCAGGCGCCCTGTGCAGAACCGTTCCGATGGGGTACTCGAGGAGGTCCTCACTGTTGGTCACGCGAATGGTGGCGAGCGTCGTGCCGTCAGCCGACCATTCCGCTTCGCGGACGTTCTCCAGCCACGGTCGCGGCGATCCGTCGAGCGTCATGCGCGCGAGCGTGCCTCGAAACAGCCGCTGATTGATGAAAGATGCATCGGTCAGCACCGCGAGCTCCCCGCGTGACGATACCGACAGCAGATGCGTACCCGGTGGCCCGATCTGCTGGGGCGCCGAGGCGCCGGTTCGCGCGACGAACAGGTCCGGCCTCAGCCCGCGCGGCGAGGAACTGAAGACGATGGTCCCGTCCTCGCCGACAAAACGGGCAGTCCAGACGATCTGCGGGTCGAACGTCCGCGGCGTGAACGTGATGGGTTCGATAGGCGCTGTGCTGCTCACCGCACGGGCACCGAAGAAGCCAGCCGCACCCGCGGCGAGGACCAGCGCAGCCGCCAACGGCCACGCGCCGCGGCGCTTGCGCGGCGCGGCGGCCACCGTCGCCGGCATCGAGCCAGACGTGCCGGTGAGTGCTTCGAGCGCAAAGCCGAAATCGCGCGCCGATTGAAAGCGCTCCGCCGGATCCTTCTCGAGGGCGCGGCGGACGATCCGGTCGATCGCCGGTGGCAACGCGTGATGAGCGATCGAGAGTTCCGGCGGTTCCTCCTTCAGGATCGCGTTCATCGTCTCGACCGCCGAGGGCCCGGTGAACGCGCGCTTGCCCGAGAAGACCTCGTAGAGCATGGCGCCGAGCGAGAAGATGTCGGAGCGGTGGTCAACCGATTCGCCGCGCACCTGCTCTGGCGACATATACCCGACCGTGCCCAGGACGGTGCCAGGCGATGTCGGTGTGTAGGTCGCCGCGATCGATCGGTCGGCGGCGACGATCGATGCCGCCGGTTTTGCCAGCCCGAAGTCGAGAATCTTGGCGCGGCCGTCACGCGTGATGAACACGTTCTCCGGCTTCAGGTCGCGGTGAACGACGCCGCGCGCGTGTGCGGCCGCGAGCCCAGCGGCGATCTGCGCGCCGTAATCGATCGCCTTACGTGGTGCTAGCGGACCGTCAGCGAGGATCTCGCGCAACGTGCGGCCATCGAGCAGTTCCATCACCGCGTAGGTGACGGTACCCTCCTGGCCAAAGTCGTGGATCGCGATGATGTTCGGGTGGGATAGCGAGGCAACGGCACGTGCCTCGGTTTCGAACCGTCCGCGTGCGACAGCGTCGTTCGCCAGCGCGTCGGGAATGATCTTGATCGCGACCTCGCGCTGCAGTCTCGTATCGCGGGCGCGGTACACCTCGCCCATTCCGCCTGCGCCGAGCAGGCCGAGGATCTCGTATGCGCCAATTCGACTTCCGGGCTGGGTTGCCATGCGGTGCGCCATTATAGGTGCGAGAGCTCTGCCTCTCTCACACAGGAGATCCGCCGTGCCGACTTCCAATCGCCTCTTTTCTCAGTTCGCGATTTCCGGCCTCGTAGCTGCCGGGCTCTTCGCGGCCGCACATGCCCAGGGCGGCGGAGAGACGTCTGTTCCCAAACCCACGCTCCCGAATCCGTATCGTCTCGTGCCGGACTGGCCGACTCTTCCCGCGAGCATGAAAGGGCCGAACGGCAAGAAATGGGGTGAAGTCATCCGGGTGCACGTCGCTTCGAACGGCAACATCTGGGTCTTCCATCGCTGTTTCAATGACAAGCCCACCGGCGACGCCACGTGCCTGAATCGAGGAGATGCCAACCCGCCGATTCTCGAGTTCAGCCCCGCAGGACGCCTGCTCAGACGCTTCGGCGTCGGTCTCTTCGCGCATCCGCACGGATTCACCGTGGATAGAAACGGCAACATCTGGACGACGGATTCGAACGCGGAAGAAACGATCCTCGGGATCCCGGCGAAGAACGCGCAGGGCGTGGCGATTGGGCAGACCGTGCTCAAGATCAGCCCTGAAGGAAAGGTGCTGATGACGCTCGGCAGGCCTGGCGTTGGCGGAAGTGGACCTGATTTGTTCGACCGGCCGACCGGCGTCTCGATCGCCGCAAGCGGCGACATCTTCGTGTCGGACGGCCATTCACCCAACAAGTCGAACAGCGCTCGCATCGTCAAATTCACGAAGGACGGAAAGTTCATCAAGACCTGGGGACGCCTGGGATCGGAGCCCGGCAACTTCAGGGAGCCGCACGATCTCTACGTTGGCGGCTCGAAGGGCTATGTGTATGTGGCCGACCGCCAGAACAATCGGGTGCAGGTGTTCGATCAGGACGGCAAGTTCATCGCCGCGTGGAAGCAGTTCGGTCAGCCAAGCTCGGTGTACGTCGACAAGCACGACAACATCTACGTCGGCGCCACCTACGAAAGCGTCGCACCTGGCCAGACGGCTCTTCGGCCAACACCTGGCGCAAACGACAGGGCCATCGTGATCGGCGACGCGATTACCGGCGCCCTGAAGTACTTGATCCCTGATCCTGGCGACATGAGCACGATGACTGACACCGGCACATCGGCGTCGGGCATCGCGGTGGACGATCGGGGCAACATCTACGCTGCCGACGTCGGTTTCAACAACCTCAGGAAGTACGCGCGCGTGCCGACCAACTGAATAGCATCGTCTACGGGGAGGCAGTTCCGAAAGCGGCCTCCTCGACCGTGAACGACCAATCGAGGTTCGCTGATTCGACCATGACGTGGAATACACGTGGGTCGTCGGCCGCGTAGGCTGTTCCCTCTCCCGGCCCCTCTTCATCGACGGGCTCCTGCAGCGCGCGACCGCTGATCGCACTCTGCAGTATCAGCTTGAATCTGCCCTGGCCCTTGGGATTCTCCCGAGTCGTGCGCCAATGGAAGCGCAGCGACCCGGTCAGTCCCACGAACGATTCGGTCTGTGCGTTTCCGCGGCCCGACCACGAGCCAAGCTGCTTCCACATAACGACTTCCTTCTTGGGTGGCTCCGGCCGCGGTGAGCCGCACGCCCCCAGGAGCACGGAGGTCACTGCGAGCACGAAAACACCTCGAAAGGTCCGGTTACCCGTCCTGATTGGCACGTCGGCGCATTGTACGGGCGCCCCCATTCTTTCGTTGCGTTCCGTGTGGGTTGGCGCTACCTTCTGCCTGCCTCGCCATCGCCTGTATGGCGCTTCACTCAAGGTGGCCTGTCTATGGACGACAAGACGATCACCGCCGACCCACCCAAGAACGTCTCGCGCCGCAACTTCATCAAGGGTGTCATTGCGTCGGGAGCCGTGGTGTCATCGGCCGCATACCTCTGGCGCTCTTCGTCAGTGCTCGGCCAGCAGCCCTCTGCACCGGGCAGCGTCGAGCGACTGATCACGCTCATGGTCAACGGCCAGGAGCGTCGCGTCGACGTGCTGAAGCAGGAAACGTTGGCCACGACACTCCGCTACAAGCTGGGACTGACCGGCACCAAGCTCGGATGCGATCGCGCCGAGTGCGGAGCGTGCACCGTGCTCGTCGATGATGTGCCGCACTATTCGTGCTCCGTCCTCACGCACGCCGTGCGTGGAAAGAAGATCGTCACGATCGAGGGACTCGCTGCCGCCGATGGGACGCTTCACCCCGTGCAGCAGGGCGTCGTCGACGAGCAAGGCTTCCAGTGTGCGTTCTGCATGTCGGGGTTCATCATGGCCGCTGTCGGCTTCCTCAAGACGAATCCCAACCCGACGCGCGCGCAGCTTGCGCACGGGATCTCGGGCAACCTCTGTCGCTGTCAGGACTACGACAAGATTCTCACCTCGCTGATGCGCGGTGCTGAGAACATGCGGAAGGCATGAGATGGCTGAGAAGCTCGTCGGACAGAACTACACCACTCCGGATCTGATCGCGAAGGTCACGGGCAAGAGCAAGTACGCGGAAGACTTTCGCGTGGACGGCATGCTCTTCGCGAAGCTTCTGCTCAGCCCGCACCCGCATGCGCGCGTCACTCGCATCGATACCACCGCGGCGATGGCCGTGCCCGGTGTGAAAGCGATCGTCACCGCCGACGATCTGCCAGCGCCGTCGGACGCCGTCAACGACAACGGTCAGTTGATTCTGGCCAACATCGACGGCGAGGTTGCGCTCACGAAGGAGCCGGTCTATCAGGGCCAGCCGATCCTCGCAGTCGCAGCGGTAGACGAGGTCACAGCAGCTGAAGCCATCGAGCGGATCGAGATTGACTACGAGCCGCTGCCCTTCGTCGTCGATCCGCTGGTCAGCCTGCGTCCGGGCGGCCCCAACGCGCGCACGAAGGGAAACTTCTGGTTCATTCCCCCGCCCATTCCACCCGGGACTCCACCGCCGAAGAGCCCACCTCGACCCGAGATCCGTGAAATGAAATGGACGGCGGCGGAACTGACCGAGGCCGACGCCGGCCGCCTGCCGATGATGGAAGGCGCACCGGAGGCGTGGGCGTACGGCGATCTCGACGCTGGCTTCAAAGAAGCCGCGCTCGTGTTGGACGAAACCTTCGTCACTCCCGACACGAGCCACCAGACGCTCGAGACCCGAACCGCGTTGGCCTACTGGCAAAACGGGAAGGTCCACGTGTACACGGGCACGCAGAGCACCGCGCAAACCGTGCTCGGCGTGTCGCGCTGGGTGGGCGTCCCACCCGAGGACGTCGTCGTCGTGAGCGAGTACACCGGTGGCGGGTTCGGGAGCAAGATCACCGGCGCGATCTCGCTGGTGATTCCGGTGCTTCTGGCGAAGAAGGCCAACGCCCCGGTGATGATGCGTATCACCCGCGAAGAGGAACACTACATCGGTCGCGCGCGTCCGGGCGTGCGCGGGCGAATGAAAGTCGGCTTCGCCAAGGACGGTCGCATCACCGCCCTTGATATGTGCTCGGTCAGCGACAACGGACCATTCGAGCGCCAGGGCGACTGCAACAACACCGGCGTCATCGCCTCGTTGATGTATCAGCCGAAGGCGATGCGCTTCCGCGGCATCTCAGTGTTGACGAACACGCCGCCGAGAGGTCCGCAGAGTCAGCCGGGCGGCACGCAGTCGCACATGCTGATAGAGCCGGTCATCTCGAAAGCGGCGCGTAAGCTCGGGATCGATCAGGTCGCGATTCGCCGCATCAACGCGCCGTCGGGCAAGGCACCATTCGGCCCACCTGGGGGACCGAAGCAGGTTCGGCAGTACGCGACGAGCGCATTCGTCAAGGAGGCGCTCGACAAGGGCTCCGCCCTCTTCAAGTGGGATGAGCGCAAGACGCGGAGCGGCAAGCGCGACGGCAACAAAGTCCGTGGCGTCGGCGTCGCCGTGAGCACGTATAGCGCGGGCTCCACGGGCTACGACGGCCTCTTCGTCATCAAGCCGGACGGGCTTCTGTACATCCAATCGGGCATCGGCAATCACGGCACCGAATCGGTCAGCGACTGTCACCGTGTGTCGGCCGAGATCCTGGGCGTCCCCTGGGACAAAGTGGTGGTGACCTGGGGCGACACGGCGAAGAACCTGCCGTGGACGTGCAACAGCGGCGGCAGCCAGACCATCCACGCGATGACGCGGGCCGCTCACGCGGCCGGGATGGACGCGAAGAAGAAACTGCAGGCGATCGCGGCCAAAGATCTTGGTGGCCGCCCCGAAGACTACGAGGTCGCCAACGAGCGCGTCTTCCGCAAGGGCGGGCCCGGCATGACCCTCGCGAAGGCCGCGCAGCGTGCGATCGATCTCGGCGGCGCGTACGACGGTCACGAGCTGCCGAAGGACATCAACAAGTTCACAACCGCATCGGCCAACGCGCTCGCCGGTCAAGGACTCATGGGCGTCGCGAAGGACAACTACCCGCGCGACGGCCAGTCACGTTCGTTCGTTGCCGGGTTCGCCGAAGTCGAGATCGACGTCGAGACTGGCAAGTACTACATCCTCGACTACCTCGCCGTCGCCGACGTCGGCACGGTCGTCCACCCACGCGCCCTCGGCGGGCAGATTCTCGGGCGCTCGATCCTCGGCATCGGACACACGATCGGACAGAAGTGGGTTTACGACCAGCAGTACGGTGTCGCGCTGGCGCGGCGGTTCCATCACAACCGGCCGCCGACAATCCTCGATGTCCCGGAGCAGATGGCGTGGGCCGCGCTGGACATCCCGGATCCCGAGACTCCAGTCGGTGCGCGCGGTATCGGCGAGCCACCAGTCGGCGCCGGCGCCTGCGCGGTGCTCAACGCGATCAGCGACGCG
>Ga0209382_10013408_pt1 | contig 10075 bp, 8 predicted proteins | sample SoiMetdeltSBSDD5_FD_187599 | JGI IMG/M metagenome (GOLD analysis project Ga0209382, IMG submission 187599) | Bulk soil microbial communities from a Populus tree surrounding site in Tennessee, USA - Soil MetaG P. deltoides SBSDD5 (SPAdes) (version 2) | ecosystem: Environmental > Terrestrial >...
GTGGACCAACGATGACCTTGATGTTCTGCGGGCGGAAATCGATCGTGTGCGAAAGGAGAGAAAGCTGCCATGAACGCTACCATTTCTGAAATCATCAGAATTGCCGTTACGGGATCGCCGCTGGCGTCAATCCTCGTGAAAGTGACCCTCATCATGCTGCTTGCGCTCGTGGCGATGCGACTTGCAGGACGCAACCGGGCATCTGTCCGCCACACATTGCTGATTGCTGCCTTCGCTCTACTGCTGGTGATTCCAATTGCCTCGACATTCGCTCCTTCATTTCGTGTGAGCGTACTGATCCAGGCTCGGGAGGAAATCGTTCGATCTTCGTTTAAGGCGGACTTGCGAAAGCCGGTGGTTGGCGTGACAAATACGGTTGCTGCGGATGAATCGTCTATCGCGCAGCAGCCGAAGTCTTCGTTTTCGTTAACGTTGCTATTGTTCGCCTTCTGGGTAAGCGGAACCATCATTTTTTCCCTGCCGATTGTGGGTGGCCTCTGGCAAGCGCGTTCGTTGCGGCGTGCAGGAATTCCGTGGCCTGATGCCGAATGGACAGCATTCAGCCTGGCCATTGAGGCGGGAATTTCTCGCCGGGTCCGGGTGCTGCTACACGAGTCTACTTCCGGACCGATGACGTGCGGCACTTTACATCCCGCCATCCTGTTGCCTCTTGATGCGCCGAGCTGGCGGTGTGAGGAATTGAGTCGCGCCGTTGTCCATGAACTTGAACACGTACGGCGTGGCGACTGGGTGACGCGCTGCCTGGCCAGGGCGGTTTGTGCGGTCTACTGGTTTCATCCGCTGGTTTGGGTACTCTGGCGGCGTTTCATTCTTGAGGCGGAACGCGCGTGCGACGATGCCGTGTTGCGCCGCGCCGAGCCTGCCGCATACGCGGATCAACTCGTGTCGCTGGCAGAGCGGCTGTCGGCCGAACCCAACCAGCCGATTCTCGCAATGGCCAATCGTCATGACTTATCGAACCGAATCCACGCGCTGCTCGACAGCCGGCAACGCCGCGGTCGAGCCGGCGTCGTATGGGTCGGATTCGCATGCGCGATCTCGACGCTTCTGATGCTCACACTTTCACCCTTAGACGTTGTAGCTCGCATTCAAACACCGGCGACGCCGGCGGATGGAAGAAAGTTTGAAGTCGCTACCGTTAGACCATGCAATGACGATGACTTCCGGATCGGCAACGAACGCCGTCAGGAAACGTCGTTCTCGCCAGGTCGAATCACAATCAACTGCATACCTCTGGGCCGCATCATCTACTTTGCCTACGCGGGTATCGGCAGCATGGATAATCCGCTTATCAACGACCATCCGGGAGATTCCACACACGTCCGCGGAGGTCCCGGCTGGATCGAGAGCGACACGTATTATATCGAAGCACGAGCGGAAGGGACGCCGGAACGGGGCGTGATGATGGGGCCGATGCTTCGTGCGCTGTTGGAGGAACGATTCAAGCTGAAGACCCATCGTGAGCTTGAAGACGTTCCGATGTATTCGATGACAGTTGCAAAAGGTGGCCTCAAGATCAAACCCATCGACGAAAAAGGCTGCATATCCGCCGATATCGCCAGGAATCTTTCAAGAGACGAAATTCTTGGACTCGACAGAAGCTCGACTCCGGTCTGCGGTAACTTCACATCGCTGGGCGATCGCTACAAAAGAACATGGGCTCTTGGCGGAATCACTCTCGCCAGGTTCGCCAATCAGACTCTTTCCGGTGTTCTCGACCGCCACGTCATGGATCAAACAGGTGTCGGCGGAATGTTCAACATCCGTCTGGAATTCGGTTACGACGACACCATTAAACAAGGCGTCTTCGGCGGCCGACCGGTCGGGCCGATTCCGGAGCCACCAGCGGACATCACGCCGGCGCCGTCGATCTTCACAGCTCTCGAAGAGCAGCTGGGATTGAAGCTCGAAAAATCGCGAGGCCCCCGCGGGTTTATCGTTATCGACAGCGCGGAAAGGCTGTCACAAAAGTGACGGACAACTTGATTTAATCAATTTCAGCTTGGAGCCGTGCGCCTCACGTTCGATCGTGTCCACTGCCGTTACCTCGAGCGGCGGAGCCACTGCACCGGCCGCATCCAGAGCGCTCAGGAGTGCTTCGCGAACCTGTAATAGAGTGTCCCGCGGAGCGGCCGGTTGGAGCACGACTCGCACACGCAGCCCGGAGTCGTCATGGATGATCTGATACTGACGGACTTCGCTGAGATCGGAAAATGGCGCCGTTAGGCGATAGGGATACACGGGCAGATGTCCTCCCGCTTTGGCGGGCAACCGCAAGATATCGTCGCTCCGGCCATCAACCGCGGCGATACGACCGTAAGGCAACCCGCTTGGATCCGGACCTTCCGCGAATGTTACGGAATCGGATAGCTCGTATCGAATCAACGGTTGAACGCGATTGACGAGATTCGTGACCAGGATTTTGAAGCCCGGACTCCCCGGTGGCACCGGGCGTGAATTCTCGTCGACCACCTCGGTGATAACGAGATCATCGTATATGTGCAAATCCGTGTAAGGCGGTTTGCTGGTCGCAATGTAGAGCACCTCGGTCGATGCGTATACGTTAACCGGTTGTATTCCCCAGGCTGTCGCCATCCGCGCTCTTGCCTCTTCAGTGAGAACTTCGCTGCCGACGGCGATAACGCGCGGCCGGATGCAGAGTCGTCCGTCGAGTTGTTCCTGTGCGAGTGAAGAGGCAAGGCTGGTATAGCCGATCACGGCCTCGGGCTGATAGTCATTGAGCGCAGCGACGATCTTGTCAATCGGCGTGACAACCGATACGTTGGGAACATCCTGTCGCCCGGAACGAAAAGCCGCAAAGAGCTGTTTGGTGATGTGCATGGGATTCGGCGATCCGATAGCGACCAGGCGTGTTTGCGGTGTGATCCCGGCCCAACTGAAGAGCCTGAATGATGCCGCGGTCCAGATTGCAAACTCTTCCTCACTATAAACCGTCAGGCCGCGAAGTCCCGCCGTGCCGGACGTCGAGAAGACTCGATAACCTTGAAACGGCAGATGGCCTTCCGCGCTCGCCAGGTGTTTTTCGAGATCCGAAAGCCGCAGGGTCCGGTCGGTAACGATGCGGTCAAAGTTGTCCATCAGAGTCGCCTTTGGAAGCGTCGGTAGCTCGCTGAGCGGCACCTCACCGTTGGCGGCATTCGGACCCAACACATCACGGTAATACGGTGAAGCATTTACGGCATGGGAGAGCAGAGAACGCAATCGATTGCTCTGGAATTCGCTCAATTGCGCGCGAGACCAGCCGTCACGCGCGCTCAATTCGGCGCCGCGCGACAGTAACGCTTCCATGCTCATTTCCTGTGACGTTTGATTGCTCGTCATGTTTGCGTCCCTTCTTCCGTGCGCTGCGGATCTTTGGTTGTTTTTGTTAGACCGTTAACGTAAGCCGTGTGCACTCGATCGAACAGGTCAGCCGACACGGCACCGGGATTTAGCAGGCGCTCCAACGCCATACCGCGGGCCAGTGCGGCACTTCCTCGAGCGATTTCTTTCGTGGGTAACGAGAACTCGACCGCGTGCCGGCGCCCAAGTTCCTCGATGAGACCGGCGATAACCTCCAGGAATTTCTCGCGTCTTTGCGACACGATGATTCGCAACGATTCATGACGCGACGCATAAGTCCAGAATTCGAGCAGCAGAGGTGTCCAACGCGGTTCCTGGATGTCCGCAGCGGACATGGAAAGTGCGATGGCGTGGTAGGCGTCGTCCAGCTGTTCCTGGCTGAACACGATCTCCGTCAAAGCACGCTTGCGCTGCTCCAGGTGGGCATCGAAAACAGCCAGGAAGAGTTCGTCCTTGCTGTCGAAGTTCGAGTACACGGCGCCCTTCGAATAACCTGCCGTTTCGGCGATCTCTTCGAGGCTTGCACCATGGAAGCCGCGTTCGAGAAACACTTCGTGGGCCGACTTCACCAGATTGCTTCGGGTTTGAGCTTTCCGTTCGGCATGCGTCTGTCGTTTTGCGATGGTAGATACCATAGGTATTTATATACCGTTAGTATCATGCTTGAGACTTAGTGTCAACCGCCGCCGCTAAGCTATTAAATTCACAGTGGATAATCACTTTTCGTCGATCCTTTGTTTATCCTTCGGGAATCCTTCGTTACTGCACTCCGGGTGGAAGGGTAATTTCGCACAGAAAACGCGGAAGGACTGACGTTCTTCAAGAGATTTAACCCTCAAACGGAGTCTAGAAAATGGAAATGAAAATGGATCGGTCAATCGAAGGTCTGAAGTATGTGGTCATCGTTGTGGTCATTCTTTTAGGCGCGGCCTCTTCCCGCATGCTGGCCCAAGAGAATCATCAGCATATGGTGATGTCACAACAGAACGATCATTCGTCAGAGCAAAAGAATCAGGGGAGCAGCTTGATCAAAGTCGTCAGGGAAGCGACCGAGCGGTTTCAGGACTCATCAGCCGCGGAGCGGGCAGGATATTTCCTCCAATTCGGCTGCGTCAGTGGGCCCGATGCCGGGGCCATGGGCATGCACTTCGTCAACATGCCGCTTGTGCTGGACGGCATCCTGGACGCGACGCGTCCGGAGATCGTCATCTATGAGCCGCAACCGAACGGGAGCTTGCGCCTGGTCGGCGCCGACTTCCTGGTTCTGGCCGAGCAATGGAACGCAACGCACACCGCTCCGCCCCAGTTGATGGGGCAGTTGTTCCATCTCTTCGAGGCCCCAAACCGCTTCGGACTTCCGGCGTTCTACACGCTACATGTCTGGGCCTGGAAGGAAAGTCCCGCCGGCGCCTTCGTGAATTGGCACCCGAACGTATCCTGCAACGCGTTCAACGGGCAATAATGCCACAGCGTAAGCGAGCGAGAGTTCGCGGCAGGCGAACCCCGTCCTAAGAGCCTGACCGAGTAATCTCAAGGAAGCGTTTCGGCAAGCAAGTTTCCCCTCCTGGACAGGAGGGGAAGACGCGAGCGATTGTCTTTGATCGCGAGCGGCGGGGTGGTAGGTAAGTTAATGCTCACGCAGCGCTCCTTATTCCTTCGGTGCTTGATCTACCACCCCGTCTGCGCCAGCAAGGAAGGCGGCCTTTTTCTTCATGGCGCAGCCACCCCTCCTGTCCAGGAGGGGAAATCTTGCTGGCCGATACATCTTTCCCAGGGATTACTCGGACAGGCTCTTAACCCAGTTCCCTTGCTCGCCGCGCTTCGTAGGCTTTGACATGCGCGTACGCGATGCGGAGCAGCGGAGTTTTCAGCTGATGCTTACGGCCGCGTTCCAGAAGATCGCCGAGGATGTAATCGCCTTCGGTCGATGAGTGGCTCTCAATGTCGCGCAGCATCGACGCGGTTAACCTCGATTGAGGCTGAGTGAACATGGCGCGGGCTTTCGCGACGGAATCTTCGGACGGAGAGAATCCTTCCGCGGTCGCAATTGCACGCCCTTCTTCCAAGAGTGTTACCACCAGGTCTGATGCGCCGGCCTCAACAATGTCTCCGACCGAAGCGCGCATCAGGCATGTGATTCCCGCACCGGTGGCGATGAAAACCCACTTGCTCCACATTTCCAGCAGAATGTTGTCGCTCATCGCAACGTCGAAGCCGGCATTAGTCATGAACGCCAGGACGGCGGCGACGCGCTCGCTACGCGAGCCGTCTTGTTCACCGAAAGACAAGAACTGCATTTCGGTGAGCTGCACTATGCCGCCTTCTGAATCTCGAGTGACCGAAATGACGCATTGACCGCCCAGTACTCGAGCTTTGCCGAAGCGCGCGTTGAGGACATCCATGTGCCGCATGCCGTTTAGAAGGGGCAGCACCAAAGTCTGTGGCCCGACCGCAGGCGCAAAGCTATCGATTGCCGAGGCCAGATCCTGTGCCTTGCAACTCACGACGATGAGATCGAAAGGTATGGTTAACCGGTCCGCGGTTATCGTGGCAGGCGCAGGCAAATGTGCGTCACCGTGCGGACTGCGAATCCGAAGCCCATTTTTTGCGAGGGCCGCAGCTCGCGGCGTCCGCACGAGAAAGGTGACATTACGGCCGGCCTGCATCAATCGACCGCCGAAATATCCTCCGACCGCGCCGGCACCCACAATAAGCGTTTTCATCTCGGCCTCCTTTTACTGGCCAGCTCGATCGCGTGTTCAGCGGACTTCAACGCGTTTCGAAGGTGTTCGAGGTTGTCCTTACCGATGGTTTGGGTCACGGCGCGTTGGGCCTCCTCCCACAAAACATAGCTTTGCCGCAATCGGCGGGTTCCGGCAGCCGACAGCGTCAGCAAGCGCTCTCGCCGGTCTTCACTTTGCAGGGAGTCCACGAGCCCTTCCATTTCGATCGGCCTGAGGTTTCGAGTCAACGTCGTACGATCCATCCCGAGCCGCTCTGCCAGTGCAGTCCGGGAGATCTGCCCGGATCGTCCGATGTTCACCAGTAGGGAATGCTGCGTATTCGTCAGTCCCGCGGGCTTGAGTATCGCGTCATAGAACGAGGAGATTTTGCGGGCGGTCCGGCGAAGCTGCGCACAAGCACACGGTCCGGATTTTGGAGGCGTCTTCCACGGTTCATGCAAACGCTGAGTTGACATACGTGTAATTACACGCATATATTCGGAACTTGTCAAGTGAGCAGAAAGGGGCGTCATAGGTGAATCAGGTAACCGGCGAACGTCGTTTGCATTACGCGTGGGTCGTGGCCGCGGTGACATTCCTTGTTCTTCTCGTAACTGCCGCGGTTCGCGCGACGCCCGGCGTGCTTATGGTTCCTCTTAGCGAGGAATTTGGCTGGTCAACGGCTGCGATTTCGGCTGCGATTGCCATCAATATCGCTTTATTTGGATTGATCGGTCCGTTTGCGGCTTCGCTCATGAATCGTTGGGGCGTGCGGCGCCTGGTTTTGTGCGCCCTTGGCCTTCTGACTTTTTCGGTAATACTCACCACGCAGATGACTGCGCGGTGGCACCTGACATTGCTTTGGGGTTTATGCGTTGGAACTGCGACCGGTGTGACATCGATGGTCCTCGCGGTGGTGGTCACAAACCGATGGTTTGAGAAGCATCGCGGACTGGTTCTCGGATTCCTCACCGCGGCGAATGCCACCGGGCAACTTGTATTCCTGCCCGTGCTGGCGCGAATGATTCAGGCGAGCGGCTGGAGAAGTGCTTCGTGGATCGTCGCATTATTTGCCGCATTGGTTTTTGTCATTGTGTTTGCCTGGATGAAGAATCGTCCCGAAGATGTCGGGTTAGGGGCCTACGGTTCTTATTTCTCCGACGCGCGGTCCGCCGTCAACCCACCTCTGGAACCGGTTGCGGCATTACGTATCGCCGTGCGGTCGCCGGCGTTCTGGGTGCTAGCCGGCAGTTTTTTCATTTGTGGCGCAAGCACCAATGGGCTCATTGGCACGCATCTCATCGCCGCTTGCCACGATGTAGGTATTTCGGAGGTCCGTGCCGCCGGTCTTCTTGCCATGATGGGCGTTTTCGACATTTTGGGCACGACGGCGTCCGGTTGGCTTACAGATCGCTTCTCGAGCCGCTATCTCTTGTTTGGTTATTACGCGCTTCGAGGAGTTTCGCTGATGTTTCTTCCGCACACACTCGCCGCCGGAGGAAACACTCTGAACTGGTTCGCCATTTTCTACGGCCTGGACTGGATTGCCACGGTACCGCCGACCGTGCGGCTCACCACGCAGGCGTTCGGTCGCGAGAACACGGGCGTCATATACGGTTGGATTGGTGCATCGCATCAACTCGGTGCGTCGTTGTCCGCCTTGCTGACCGGAGCGCTCCGGACCTCATTTGGCGACTATAGTCCCGCTTTCTGGATCATCGGAGCGATCTGCGTATTGACCGGCTTCGCATTTTTGTTTCTTCGCAAATCACTCAGCGGCCATGGCGCACATGTTGCGTCGCCTGTCTTGGCGTCGACATAAATTGAGTACAATCTTGGCCAGGAGAGTATCGATGAGACGAATCGCGTTTACTATGGCTGCCATTCTGGGAACCGCGGTGATGGTGTGGTCGATGCAGGAAGCGCCGAAGAGCGCGCTGATCGACAGCCGACAGTTGCTCTTGGATTTGAAAACCCTTTCAGCCGACGACATGCAGGGCAGGCAGGTGGATACGCCGGGAGGGGCAAAGGCACGCGCGTACGTGATTTCACGGTTTAAACAATCAGGAATTGCGCCGTTCGGAGCGTCGTATGAAGCTCCCTTCACTTTTGCCGGCCGGGGTGCGAATGCGGGAGAGCGGCATGGCGTGAATGTCGTCGGACGGATCGAGGGGACGAAGCAGCCGCAACGTTATATCGTCGTCAGCGCGCATTACGATCACATCGGTGTTCGAAACGGACAGGTCTTCAACGGTGCAGACGATAACGCTTCCGGCACGGCGGCGCTGTTCGCTTTAGGTAAATACTTCTCCGAGCACAAACCCGCAAACTCCATTCTGTTTGTGGCGTTCGACGGTGAAGAGAGCGGACTGCGCGGCTCGCAGGCTTTCGTAAACAATCCGCCGGTTCCGGTGGATCAATTGGCGATCGACCTCAACCCGGACATGATCGGCCGCGATCCCAATGACAAGCTGTTTGTCGTTGGAACAGCCTTGCAACCATTTCTCAAGCCCATGGTCGAAGCTATCGCCGCCAAGGCGCCAGTGAAACTTCTTATCGGTCACGAGGATCCGAAACAGCGCGACGATTGGACACGCGACTCCGATCACTATTCGTTTATTCAGAAAAAAATTCCCGCGCTGTATTTCGGAGTTGAGGATTTCGATCAGCACCACAAGGCCACAGACGACTACGAAACCATGTCGTACACCTTCTACGTCCGCGCGGTCGAAACTCTCGTACGGGCTACGGAGTACTTCGACGCGCATTTGGCGGAGGTCGATAAAGCAAGAAAAGGGCAGTGAAGTCGATAAACTTCACTGCCCTTTTGAGGTTCAGGTCAGCGCGTCTTAGAGACTGTAGTACATGTCGAATTCGACCGGGTGCGCGCTCATGCGGAATCGAGTGACTTCTTCTTCCTTCAGAGCGATGTAAGCGTCGATCATATCGTCGCTGAATACTCCGCCCTTCGTCAGGAATGCGCGATCCTTGTTCAGCGCTTCAAGCGCCTCATCCAGTGAGGCGCAGGGATGCGCCACATCGCGGGCTTCGGCGGCCTCAAGCTCGTACAGGTTTTTGTCGATCGGATTGCCGGGGTGGATTTTGTTTTGAACGCCATCCAGACCGGCCATCATCATCGCGGTGAAAGCCAGGTAGGCATTTGCCGTCGGATCCGGGAAGCGGACTTCAATTCGTCGCGCCTTGCCGCTGTTGACCAACGGGACGCGAATCGCCGCCGAACGGTTGCGAGCAGAATAGGCCAGATTGATCGGCGCTTCGAAACCTGGAACCAGCCGCTTGTAGGAGTTGGTACCCGGATTCGTGATGGCGTTTAGCGCCTTCGCGTGCTTGATGATGCCGCCGATGTAAAACACCGCCAGCTCCGACAGACCGGCATAGCCTTCGCCGGAGAACAGGTTTTCTCCGTTCTTCCAGATCGACTGATGGACGTGCATTCCGGATCCGTTGTCGCCGACGATCGGTTTCGGCATGAACGTCGCCGTCTTGCCCCGTCGATGGCAGACGTTTTGGACCGCGTACTTCAGCCGCATATTCCAGTCTGCCCGCTCTACCAGTGGACCGAACTTTGTTCCAATCTCGCACTGTCCGCCATTCGCGACTTCGTGGTGATGAACCTCAACCACAACTCCGATCTGCTCGAGGATCGAACAGATTTCGGAGCGAATATCCTGAAGTGAATCGACAGGAGGAACGGGGAAGTATCCGCCCTTGATGGCCGGCCGGTGTCCCTTGTTGCCTGCGGTAAAAGTTTCGCCGGTTGCCCAGGCGCCTTCTTCCGAGTAAATCTTGAACGACGATCCTTGCATGCCGACGTTCCATTCAACGGAGTCGAAGATGAAGAACTCCGGTTCCGGCCCGAAGAACGCCGTGTCGCCGATGCCGGTGGACTTCAGATAAGCCTGGCCGCGCTTGGCGATCGACCGTGGATCGCGATCGTAGCCCTTTCC
>Ga0209382_10013409_pt1 | contig 10074 bp, 4 predicted proteins | sample SoiMetdeltSBSDD5_FD_187599 | JGI IMG/M metagenome (GOLD analysis project Ga0209382, IMG submission 187599) | Bulk soil microbial communities from a Populus tree surrounding site in Tennessee, USA - Soil MetaG P. deltoides SBSDD5 (SPAdes) (version 2) | ecosystem: Environmental > Terrestrial >...
CCCGATCGCACAGCGGCCGTCCCCGCGTGAACAACGCACGGGCGCGGGAGACGAGCTCCGCCATCATCTTCTGGAACGGCAGGTCGGCGCGGCGCGCGTTCAGGTCCCACTCCTTCACGCCGAACGCATCGGAGATCTCGCGCGGGATGTAGATGCGGTCCTTGCGCAGGTCGATGGCCACGTCCTGCCAATGGTTGGCGAGTTGAAGGCCGGTGCAGATCGCATCCGACCACGACTCGAGCTGCGGATCGTGGTAGCCGAACACGATGAGCACCAAACGCCCGACGGGATCGGCGGAACGCCGGCAGTAGTCGACGAGCTCGTCCCAGGTGTCGTAGCGGCGCTTCACGGTGTCCTGGCGGAAAGCGGACAGCAGGTCGAGCAGCAGGCTCTTCGGGATCTCGAGCCGCCGCACCGTCTCCGCCAAAGCGATGAAGATCGGATCCTCCGCGCGGCCCTCGTAGGCGCCGTGCAGGCGCGCCTCCCACTGGTCGAGCTTTTCCGCCCGCATGCCTTCGTACATGGGCTCGTCGGCGAAGTCGTCGGCGGCCCGCGCGTACGCGTACAGCGCGTGCACGTACGGCTGTTTCTCCTTCGGCACGAACAGGCCCACCGGAAAGTTCTCGTAGTGGGCGCGGGCCCGCTGCTCGCAGATCTTGAACGCGTCCTCGACGGTCATGCTCACCGCGGGTCCCTCTGCAGATCCATCAGCTTTTGATAGAGGAAGACGGTGATGAGGGCGCGCCGGCGGACGTATTGCTCGAGGTTGGCCGCGGCGCCGTGGCCGCCCTCGATGTTCTCGAAGTACAGGTAACGGTGCCCCATCTCCTCCATCCGCGCCGCCATCTTGCGGGCGTGGCCGGGATGCACGCGGTCGTCCTTCGTCGAGGTCAGGAAGAAGACTTCCGGGTACTTCCGGTCAGGGGCGAGGTTCTGATACGGCGAATACGAACGAATGATCTCCCGCATCGCAGGGTCGTCGGGATCGCCGTACTCCGCCGCCCAGCTCGCCCCCGCCAGCAGCTTCGTGTAGCGCAGCATGTCGAGCAGAGGCACCTCGCAGAGCACCGCCGCGAAGAGATCCGGCCGGCGGATCATGGCGGCGCCGACGGTCAGGCCGCCGTTGCTGCCGCCGGTGATGGCGAGGCGGCGGGGCGTGGTGATCCCGCGCGCGACGAGAGCCTCCGCCACCGCGATCAGGTCCTCGAACACCTTCGGCCGGTTCTCCTTCAGCACCGCCTGGTGCCAGCGCGGGCCGTACTCGGCGCCGCCGCGCAGGTTGGCCTGCACGTACACGCCGCCCTGCTCGAGCCACACCTTGCCGGCGTGGGCGAGGTAATAGGGCGTGAGCGAGACCTCGAAGCCGCCGTAGCCGTCGAGCAGGGTGGGCGCACCGTCCGCGGGCAACGTCTCCGGCCGTACGACGAAGTAGGGGATCCGCGTCCCGTCGGCGCTCGTGGCAAACGCCTGCTCGACGATCTGGCCCTGCGCGTCGAACCGCTCCGGCGCGCGGCGCAGCACGGCCGGCGCTTCACCGTGGCGGTGGTGATACACGCTCGTGGGGACGAGGAAGCTCGAGTAGTACAAGATCGACTCGTCGGAGAAATCGTCCGCGGAGAGGAAGCCGACGACGCCGTGGTCGGGATACGGCTGTGGCACGCCCTCCCATCGGCCGTCGTCCGAGCGCAAGAGCTCGACGATGCGTCCCTTCACGTCCTCGACCACCGACGCGTAAAGCGCGCTCAGCGTGGCCCCCACGCCCTGGATCGAGGCGCGCTCCGTCGACTCCATGACGAGCTCGATCCGTGCCGCGTCGGCGAGCGCGTCCATCGGCAGCGCCACCACCGACCCCGAAGGGAACGGGCGCGCACCCGGCGTCCAGTCGGAGCGCAACAACACGAAGAGACGCCCGCGAAAGAGCTGCTGCACGCGCGCGTCGTCGGGGATGGGCAGGCGCTCGAGCGGCCGGCCTTCGCGATACAAGAGGGATTCCTGCCGGAAGAAATCGAGGGCGCGGGTGATGATTGAGACGTTGCCTTCCGGCCGGAACCAGGTGCCGCCGGAGACCGCCACATCCTTCACGTCGCCTTCGAAGACCAGGGTGGCACTGTCGAGCGGTGTGCCGCGCTTCCAGACCTTCACTTGCCGCGGGTAACCGGACTCCGTCATGGAGCCGGGACCGAAGTCGGTGCCGACGAAGACGCTGTCGCGATCGATCCAGGCGACGTCGGACTTCGCCTCCGGCAACGTGAACCCGCCGTCGACGAACTCGCGCCGCGTGAGGTCGAGCTCGCGGACGACCACCGCGTCCTTCCCGCCGCGGGAGAGGTGGACGAGGCAGCGGTCGTACGACGGCGGCAGCGAGGACACGTCCTTCCACACCCAGTTCTCGTCCTCGCGGCGCGCGAGATCGTCCACGTCCACAATCACGTCCCATGCGGGATTCCCCGCGCGGTAAGACTCGAGCGTCGTGCGCCGCCACACGCCGCGCACGTTCGTCTCGTCCTGCCAGAAGTTGTAGACGTGGCCGCCGTACAGGGCCGGCAGCGGGATGCGGTCGGTGGCGTGGACGATGTCGTGGATCGTCTTCTCCGTGGCCGCGTGTCGAGGATCGGCGGTGAGCCGCGTCAGCGTTCGCGCATTGCGCTCCCGCACCCAATCGAGCGCGCGTTCACCCTCGACTTCCTCCAGCCAGAGGTACGGATCGTTTTCCATGAGGGTTTACGTCTACCACGAATAGCGAGGGCGCCCGGTGGGCGCCCTCTGGGAACCTGAAGATTATGTTTCCCCTCTTAGGGGTGGTGAGGCTCGTTGTGGACGTCTTCTCAGGCGAGATAGCGTTGAGTGATACGCCGAATATACCCGATCGGCCCCCCCGTTCGCAAGCTCCATGTATGCACAAAGCGCATGACCGTTCGCGACGAAGGCGTGCATCTTGGGCATACGCAGCTGCATATCCGCCAACAAAGTAATCTGAGGAACCGCATTTGACGCGGGCGCAGCGCGCTCCTAGCATCGGCTATCGACGCCATGTCTCGCACCGTCGGGATCGACCTGGGTACCACCAACTCCCTCCTGGCCTACGTCAACTCGGGCCGCCCCGAGATCATTCCCAACCGCGCCGGCGAGCGCATGACGCCCTCCGTCGTCGGCGTCGATCGACACGGCGGCCTGATCGTCGGCACCAGCGCGCGGCATCGCCTGACCTCCGCGCCCGAATCTACCGTCGCCGAGTCGAAACGCTTGATGGGCAGCGCCCAGAGGGTGCGCCTCGACGGGCGCCTCTACACACCCACCGAGATCGCCGCCCTCATCCTGCGGTCGCTCGCCGACGACGGTGAGCGGTTCTTCGGACAGGCGATCGACGAGGCGGTGATCACCGTACCGGCGTACTTCACCGACGCGCAGCGGCAGGCCACCAAGGATGCGGGCGAGCTGGCCGGCCTGCGCGTCGAACGCATCCTGAACGAGCCGACGGCGGCCGCCCTCGCCTACGGCCTGGATCATCTCGACAAGGAGCAGCACGTCGTCGTGTTCGACCTCGGCGGCGGCACCCTGGACGTCTCGGTACTCGAGATGTTCGAGGGCGTCCTCGACGTGAAGTCCTCGAGCGGCAACAACCGGCTGGGCGGCTCCGACTTCGACGCCGCCGTCGTGGAGTGGCTGGCCGCCGCCTTCGCCCGGGAGCGCGGCCTCGACGTGCGCGCCGACCTGCGGGCGATGGCGCGGCTCAAGGCCGCCGCCGAGCGCGCACGCTGCGAGCTGTCCGCAGCCCGCACCACCACCGTCCACGTCCCCAGCCTGGCTGCTCGCGGCGGCGAGCCGGCCGATCTCGAGGTGGATCTCTCCCGCGCCCAGCTCGAGGAGCTGATCGCGCCTCTCGTCCGCGCGACTCTCGAGCCGGTGCGGACGGCGCTCTCCGACGCGCGCCTCGACGTGAAGGCCATCAGCGACGTCGTCCTCGTCGGCGGCGCCTCGCGCACCCCGCTCGTGCGCACGCTGGTCGCGGATCTCTTCGGCAAGGAGCCGCGCCACGGCGTGCACCCCGACGAGGCGGTGGCGCTGGGGGCGGCGCTGCAGGCCGCCCTCAAGACCGGCGCCTTGTCGACCCAGCACGGGATCATGATCACGGACGTGGCTCCCTTCACCCTCGGCGTCGAGGTGCAGACGCAGGCCGGCCGCCAGCGCCTGGACGGCGTCTTCTCGCCGATCATCCCCCGCAACTGCACGATCCCGGTCTCGCGCACGGAGGTCTACTCGACGACCTCCGACAACCAGCGACAGGTGGACATCAAGGTCTTCCAGGGGGAGTCGCGCCTCGTGCGCAACAACGTCTTCCTCGACCAGTACACCGTCGACGGCATCCCGGCCGGCCCGAGCGGTGCCGAGAAGGTCGCGGTCACCTTCACCTACGATGTGAACGGGATCCTGCGGGTGACCACGAAGGTGGTGTCGACGGGGAAAGAGGCCGACCTCGTGGTGGATCGCAGCCCCCAGCGCCTGTCCGACGCCGATCGCGTCGCGGCGCGGGAGAGGCTGGCCCGTGAGTGGAGCGCCGTGAGCCACGCCCCGGCACCGCCGGCCACCGCCCCGGACTCGCTCGACGATCTCGTGGCGGCGGCGCAGGCGCGGCTTCTCACGCTCTCCGCCGACAAGCGCACGCGCATCGCCGACCTCGTGGAGCAGGTGAGGACGGCACGCACCCGTGGCGACGCCGCCGCGTTGTCGCAGCTGGACGTCGCCCTCACCGACGCCCTCTTCGAGCTCGACGAATGACGGCGCCGCTCCTCCACGATCTGAAGCGCCGCGTCGTCCTCCATCCGGAAGACGCGGAGGCGCGCTTCGCCCTGGGCGAGGCGCTCTATGGAGACGGCCTCCTCGCCGAGGCGGCGCGGCAGCTCGAGAAGGCGCTGGCCATCGCCCCCGATCACGGCAACGCGCGGCGCCTGCTGGTCCGCGCGTACGCGCGCGACAACCGTCTCGCCGTCGCCGAGCGCGTGATGCGCGAGGCCGTGCAGCGGCAACCCACCGACGCGTCGCTGCGCGACACGCTGGCGGAGGTCCTCGAGGGCGCCGGCCGCATCGACGACGCGCTGCTGCAGCTCGAAGCGGCCGCCGCACTCGAGCCGGAGGGCACGGAGCGGCGCCTGCGGCTCGCCGCCGGCTACGCGCGCCGTGGGAACGTCGCCTCCGCCCGGCGCCATCTCGAAGAGGCCGCGCGCCGGGTACCCGGCGATGCGCGGCTGGCCTCCGCCCTCGAGAGCCTGCCCGGCCCGCGCGACGCCGCCGTCGATCCGGCGCTGCGGGGCCGCGAGTTCCTCCTCGGCCGTGCCCGCGAGGCGCTGGCCGCGGAGCCCCTGCGGGACCGCCTCGAGCCCTCGGGCCTCCAGGCCGCGAGCGCGGCCCTGCGCGGGAGCGACGTGGCCGCGGTCAAACGCGCTCTCGTCACCGCGCCGCCGGGGCCGGTGGCCGACTTCATCCGCGCCGAGATCGCCCTCGCCGACGGTGATGCCGATCGGTCGGAGAAGGCGTTCGAACGTTGCGTCGAGGCCTGGCCGGAGCTGGCGGTGGCGTGGGATCGCCTCGGCGAGCGCCGCCTCGCGCGCGGAGACGGAGCGGGCGCGCTGGCCGCGGCCGAGCACGCGCGGGCGGCGGATCCGAAGCGGGCGTCGGCCCGCGTCCTGCGCGCGGATGCGCTGGCCGCGTGCGGCCGCGACGCCGAGGCCGAGACCGCCTACATCGAGGCCGCCCGCGACGACGCCACCGGTCCGGCGGCGGCGCGGCTCGCCGCCCATCGCACAGGGCGGCGTCGCGCGGAGGAGTCGGCGCGCCCGGTGGGACGCCTCGGCGCGCTGGGATGGAATCCGTACGGAGGCATCGTGTCGATGCTGGAGGCCGTGGTGGTGCCGGGGCGCGGCGAGCTGCAGATCACGGGAAACGTCGGCGACGTGGGGCGCGAGTCGGCCAAGGTGGCGTTCTCGTACGTGAAGGCCCGTGCTGCCGAGCTCGGGATCGCGGACGGCTCCGCGGATCGCGACCTGCACTATCACTATGACGACATGGAGTTCGCCAAGGACGGTCCCTCCGCCGGCCTCGCCCTGGCCCTGGCCGCCGTCTCCGCCTACACACGCCGTCCGCTGCGGCCCCTGCTGGCGGCGTCGGGCGAGGTCACGCTGCACGGCGCGGTGAAGGCGGTGGGCGGAATCCACGAGAAGCTCGTGGCCGCCACCCTGCAGGGGATCCGCCGCGTGATCCTGCCGCGCCGCAATCTCTTCGACGCCCGCGACCTGCCCGCGGAGGTGACGCAGCGCCTCGAGATCGTGTATGCCGACTCGATACCGGAGGCCCTCGCCGAGGCCCTGCTGGAACCCGCATGAACGACGAGGCCGCCGCCCCCAACCACTATCACCGCCTCGGCCTCGAGCGCGGCGCCGAGGAGCGCGCGATCAAGAAAGCGTACTTCGGCCTCGTGCGACAGTTCCCGCCCGAGACTCATCCCGAGGAGTTCAAGCAGATCCGGGCCGCCTACGAGACGCTGTCCGATCCCGTCGCGCGCGCACGGTACGACGCCGTCGATCCCGACTATCGCGAGTACGGCGAGGACGTCGCGGAGGCCATGCAGGCGGCGATCCAGGACGTGAAGGCGGGGAAGGAGCCGGAGGCGCAGGCGCGCTTCGCGCATCTGCTGCAGGGCCATCCCGACGTCGTTCCCGCCCGCGAGCTGCTCGGCCTGTCCTACTTGCGCACGGGCACGTTCGACAAGGCGAAGGCGCAGTTCGAAGCCCTGATCGCGAGCCGGCCGCAGGATTTCCACCATCATCTGCGGGCGGGCTACGCGCATCGAGGCCTCGACCACACCGCGCCCGCGCGCCAGTGTTTCGCCAAGGCGCGCGAGCTGGCGCCCGACGAGCTGGAGCCGGTGTTCGCCCTCGCCAGCCTGCTGTCGAACATGGGAAAGCTCGACGACGCGCTGGCCCAGATCGCCGACGGCCTCTCTCGCCACAAGGAAGCCGATGCCGGACGTCTCGCCCTCGAGCTGAAGCAGGTCGAGCTGCTGCGTCGCCTGCAGCGGAACGAGGCCATGGAGCTGCTCGACGCCGTCGTCGCGCGCACCCTCGCCGATCCGGACCGCGAATTCCGGCTGTACGTGTCCTCGCAGCTCACCGGCCTCGCCACCGCGCTGGTCCTCCACGAGGACTACGAGGGCGGCAACGCCGTCCTCGCCCGCTGCCTTCGCCTCAATCCGGACAGCATTGCCGAGCACCCGTATCCATACCGCGCGCGCATCGACGTGGAGGACCTGCCGCCCGCCTCGCGTGAGCTGCTGGCGACGGCCACGATCGGTGGGAACACACCCGCCATCGGCCGGTCGCGGTGGGGACCGTGCGCGGGGGCGTTCCTGCTGTCGCTCGCCGCCGCCGCCTTCGTGACGTTCCTGGTGGCGACGAGCGGAGCCGAGCCGTGGTCCCGGGGCGGCCTCGTGACGGCGTTCGCCTTCCTCGGCGCGGCCTTCGCCGCCCTCGCCTTCGCCACGCGCTGGATGGCGGCTGTGGCGCGCAGCGCCATGCCCGCCTACACCACGATCCATCCTCTCTATCTGCTCGAGGTGCGCCCCCTCAGCCTGGTGGCGTGGCCGCTCGTGAACCTCCGCGATGTGCGCCTCGTGCGTCACACGACGAACGGCGCCTACACCCACACCCAGGTCGAAGTGCGGTTCGAGGACAAGAAGTTCTCGATGTCGATCTCGAACGAACAGTACGCCCAGTCCTGGGCCGACTACCTTCTCACCACCCGGCGACACCTCCTGGAGCTGATGGACCAGGGGTTCATGGATGCCACGCCCGGAGCCGACCTCATCCCCCGGGCGCTGCTGCTGAACCGGAAGACGCTGCGCCAACGCGTCGGCGTGCGCGATCTGCGCCTGGCGGCCGGGGCGGTGGCGGCGGCGGGGCTCGTGACAGTCGGCCTCGTCCCCCTCCAGCGGCGGGCCGCCGACCTCGCCAAGTGGTCGTCGGCCCTGAGTGCGAACACAGTCGCCGGGTACCAGGCCTACAAGACGGCGTATCCGGGCAGCGAGCGAGCGCGGCAGGCGGACGAGCAGATCGCGCGCCGGTTCGCCGCCGCTGAAGCCGAGTACCGGCAGGTCGCCCACGCGCAAGCCCCCGCTCGCGCCGCGATGCTGGCCGCCCTGGCCGCCAGCCGCCGCAGCGCCGATCCGCGCATGACCTTCGTCTTCGAAGGACGAACCGCGGAAGGGCCGCCGCTCGATCCGGCGATGGCGGACTCGTTCGGCAAGCGCGCCCTCGATTCGCGCGGGATGGCCGTGCGCACTGCGCTGCAGGCCGTCTTCGACCGCGCGGGCATCGGTGACGCCTTGCGCTTGGAGCCCGCCGCCGGCGGCGCCGCGGGGCGTCTGGCCGTCATCGTACACGTCGAGCCGCAGCCGGCGTCCTTCGCCGCGCCCGCGTTCACCGTCCCCGCCGTGCGTCTCCGCTGGGACGCCTTGCTGGTGGCGGGCACGGAGCGCTTCCAATGGTCGGCGTCGAGCGAGCCCGCCGACGAGATGGCGCTCCCGCTGGCGGGCAACCTCGGTCCGGTGACGGCGTGCTCGTGGCAGGCCACACGCGCCTTCGACGAGCTCGGCCGCGACCTCAGCGTCCGACTGGGCCTGGAAGCGGTGCAGGCGGACGTCCGCGCGGCGGCACAGGAGGCGGGATTCCGGGCGGCGCGCGTCTCGCCCTACCGGTAGGAACGATATGTCTTCGACACGCCCGGCGCGAAGCCGAAGGGACTGGCTGTTCCTCCTCGCCGTCGCCCTCATCGCCGTCATCGCCGTCGGCGGGATCAGCTGGCTCATCCGGGCCGCGGCCTGGCAGGAGGTCTGGCTCGTGAACGGCCTCGGCGTGCCGGTGCAGGTCGAGATCGGGGGACGGCGAAAGGACCTCCCGGCCAACGGCCGCACCTCGGTGTGGATGCTCGGCGGCGCGTACCGCGTCCGCGCGACCACCGCGCGCGGCACCGTCGAGGAGGAGCCGATCGTGATCCCTGTCGCAGACGTCGTCCTCTACAACGTGGCGGGCGCGGCGCCCCTGTACACCGAGGTCATCTCCTACTCGACGAAAGGCACCCGCGGGCCTGCCCCTTCGTTCACCTTCCACGGTGGGAAAAGGCTCGCCGTCTTGACCGGCGTCGACCACGTCTTCGAAGAACCGCCGTCGACGATCTCGATGAAGGAGGGCACCTCGTTCGTGGTGCGCAGCGTGTTGCGGACGGCGCCCGGCGGCTGGAGAGCGACAGTCTCCTATCTCGAGGGGAACTCGCGGCCCCTCGAGGCGCTCCAGCTCGCGCGGCAGATCGCCGCCGTAGAGCCGGAGGACGGGGAGGCGGCGGGCCTGTTCGAGGCGCTCCTCTCCCGCGTCCGGGGATGGGAGGCGTCGCTCAATCTCGCCCGCCAGCGCGTGGAGGCGAACCCCGCCGATGTCGGCGCGCACCGCTCGATCCAGTATTGGGAGCGCCTCCTCGGCCGGGCCGATGAGGGGCGGGCGCGTTATCGCGCCGCCTACGAGGCGGACCGCTCGGTGCAGAACGCCGCCTTGCTCGCCCGCGTGGAGGCCCCCGAAACCGCGCTCGCGCTCCTCCAGGACGCCCTGGCGCGGGAGCCGAAACACGGCCTCGCCCGCCGGGCCTTGGCCATGCTTCACGCGCATCGCGGCGATTTCCCGGCGGCGGCGGCGCTCTTCGAGGCGGTGGCCAAGGACGGAGATCCGGAGTACGAGCGCTATCTCGACGATCACGTGCGCTGTCTCGTAGCCGCGGGCCGCGCCCAGGAGGCGGCGGACAGCCTGGCGCGATACACGGCCAAGCATCCGAAATCCATCGACTGGCCGCTGGCCGTCGCCTACGCGCAACTGGCCCGCCTCACCGGCGTGACCGCCCCCGGACCGCCGGCGACGTTCATCGACAAGGTCGCCACCGAGCGCGGACAGCCGGACTTCCGGGTGTGGATGTCGACGCTGGCGGAGGAAGTCGGCGACGAGCGCGTGCGGACGATTTCCGATGCGCCCTTCAAGGCGG
>Ga0209382_10013410_pt1 | contig 10074 bp, 11 predicted proteins | sample SoiMetdeltSBSDD5_FD_187599 | JGI IMG/M metagenome (GOLD analysis project Ga0209382, IMG submission 187599) | Bulk soil microbial communities from a Populus tree surrounding site in Tennessee, USA - Soil MetaG P. deltoides SBSDD5 (SPAdes) (version 2) | ecosystem: Environmental > Terrestrial >...
CCGGGCCGCCTCGGCGTCGGCTCCTGGAAACACACGGGCGCGTTCGAGGGACTCGACGGAGCGACGACTCGGGACGCTCGCGGCTGGTACGCCGTGTTCGACCAGTCGATCCTGCGCCGTAGGGACGGGGATCCGCGGGAGCTCGGCGTGTTCGCCCAGATCGGAGTCGCGAACGCCCGTCTCAGCGAGATCGACCGGCACGTGTCGTTCGGTGTCTCCGCCACCGGACTCGTGCCCCGGCGGAACGCCGACACGCTCGGGCTGATGATGAGCACGATTCGCTTCAGCCGCTACTGCGAGGGCGGCGCCGGCAACCGGCGTGAGTCGGCAATCGAGGCGTTCTACGGGGTCCAGCTCAAGCCGTGGCTCAGCGTCAAGCCCGACCTGCAGGTCATCATCACCCCCGGCGGCGGTGCCACACCGAATGCCGTCGTGGGCACGCTCAGGCTCGTCCTTTCTCTCTGACGTCCGCGAGGAAGGCAGCAATCCCCGCCGCTCGTCGGTTGACACGATCATCGGCCATCTAGAGATGGCAGTGGAGACACGACGCGATGGCACTCAATCAGTCGCAGTCCCCGCTCGTCACCTTTCCGCCCCGATAGCAGAACGTGCCGATGCCCTTGTCGAAGTACTTCTTCCCCAGCTCGTGCAGCTCGAAACGCAGCCGGCAGTTGTCGAGCTCGCCGCGGACACGTTCGGTGTTGAAGAGGGACGTGGTCCCCTTCTTGACGTCTCCCCGATGGAGCCCGCGGACCGAGATGCCGGTGAATTCGTCGGTCCGCAGCGACCTGGGTTCCTTGCAGTGGGCGTTGATCTGCAGGCTCTTCTTGGAGGTGATGTACTCGTCGACGTGCAGCGTGAACGCGACGGACAGGTAGTGGGTGCCGTTGGTCCTGTTGACCTTGGGCATGACGTCGACGCCGGTCACGGTGGCGTCGTTGGCGGGCGTGGCGACTGTCGCAAGCCCGACGACAAGAACGGCGGCCATCCCGACGGCGGCAGCAGCGCGCATAGTCACCTCCGGGTCACTCGCGACCCTCGCCTCTACGTGGGCGGGCGACGATTTCATTTCAGGGCCGGCGCGCGGGTCAGCGACGGACCGGCACGAGCGACGTCCACACCCACTGCGCGGCATCGAAGTCCCAGGCAGCGACGGCCAGACGATCGGCCTCGACCCTCACCGTCAGGAAGGTGTGGGACGAATGTCTCGGCGCGCCCGGACGGAACACGGGGTGGCCCCGCCACGCGTAGTGGCCGGTGCGATGCTCGTGGCCGTGGATGAGGGCGAGGACGTTGTAGCCGGCAATGGAGGCGGCGAAGGCCTCTTTCTCTTCCGCGCGCCAGAACCCGGAATATCGGCCCTCGAGCGAGTAGTGGAAGAAGAGAATCACGGGCTGCCCGGCCGGCAGCGTGCGCAGGTCGGCCTCCATCCACGCCCGTGTCGCGGCGTCGGGGTACATGTCGAGGCACGCGAAGTGCACGCCCTCCCAGTCCCAGGAGTAGTTGATCCCGCCGTGACGCGCCCGCTGGCGCTCCTTGATGGGAGAAGTGGCGTTGACGTCGTGGTTGCCGATCGACTCGAAGACCGGGAAACGCAGGAGCGCGTCGCGCCCGGTCCGGCCGTACATCTTCTCGAACCAGGCGAACTCGTCGAGCAGGCCGTTGTCGGTCAGGTCGCCGGTGAAGATCACCCCGCGCGGCTCCTCGACGCGGCCTCCGATCTGCGACGGGTACTCGGTGCCGGGCAGCGCGTTCATGTGCTCGATGAGGGCGCGGTTCGCCTCCACCATTCCTTCGGCGCCGAAGTGCGAGTCGCTGCCCACGAAGAAGGTGAACGTCCGGGCCAGGGCCACCGCCGCCAGGGTCTTCATCGAGCCGATCACTTTAGCGCAGCCGCGGGCATTGTGACGAGGGGCACTGCGCACCGACCCGGTCTCGGGCCATACCTCGAGGGATCCCCATGCGCGTCACTCGCCGCCGTGGATTCCACCTGCCTTCCTCCGCGCACGGCCGGCTCGTGTTGATCGTGGAGGACCACCCGGAGACCCGCCAGATGTACGGGGACTACCTGCGCAGCGCCGGCCTGCGGGTTCACGACGCCGCCGACGGCCGGACCGGCGTGGAGCAGGCGGCGCAGGTGCGGCCCGACGTGATCCTCATGGATCTGGCCATGCCGGGACTCACCGGATGGGAGGCAACGCGGCACATTCGCCGCGATCCCGTCCTGGCGCGCGTACCGGTGATCGCCATTACCGCGTATGGCGGTGTCGGCTTCGAATTCCTCGCCGCCGAGGCCGGCTGCGATCGGCTCCTCACGAAGCCGTGCCGGCCCCTGCGCGTCCTCCGCGAAATCGAGGACATCCTCTCGGCAAGAAAAAAGGAAGCCTAAGCGAGACGGGCGGCCAGCGCCGCCACCACCCGGCGGTGCTCCTCTTCGACGGCGCTCAGGGCGTCGAGCAGGCCCATGGCCGCCTCCGAGTCCAGGGCCTCGATCGACCGCAGCCGGCGCGCGAGCTCCTTGGCCCCCACCAGGAGCGCACTGCCCGCCAGGTCGTGGGCTCGCGCGCGGGCCGATTCGAGATCACCGCGCGCCGCGACCGCGCGCAGCTCGGCCACCTCGGCGGGCACGGCGGCCAAGTAGTGTTCCAGGAGCTGCCGCAGGAGCGCGGCTGAACGACGGCCGAGGTCGTCGAGGACGGAAGGATCCACCGCGTCGTCGGCCAGGCCTCCGTCACGACCGCGCGGCCCCCACTCGTCGAGGACCCGGCCCAGCAGCGCGCCCCCGATCGGCTTCGTCAGGTAGTCGTCCATCCCCGCGGCGCGGCAGCGCTCCGCCTCGCCCGCCACCGCGTGGGCGGTGAGGGCCACGATGGGGGTGCGGCGCTCCCGGCCCGCCTCCTGTTGCCGCATCTGCTGCGCCGCGCCGTAGCCGTCGAGCTCCGGCATCCGGCAGTCCATCAGCACGAGGTCGTACTCGCGGCGGCCGAAGGCCGCCACCGCCTCGACTCCGTTCGTGGCCACGTCCACCTGCCAGCCGGCCTCTTGCAGCAGCGCCACCGTCACCATGCGATTGATCGCGTTGTCCTCGGCCAACAGCGCCTGCCCGCACGGCCGCACGGGGGCGATACCGTAGATCGGCGTGCGCGGCTCCTGCGGCGTCGTCGGTCCCGCCGGCTGCTGCGCCGGCCCGAGCGGGACCAGGATCCAGAAGCACGCGCCCTGCCCCTTCGTCCCGGTGGCGCCGATGGTGCCGCCCATCATCTCGACGAGGTTCTTGGCGATGGCGAGGCCGAGGCCGGTGCCGCCGTAGCGCCGCGTGGTCGAGGTGTCCGCTTGCGTGAACGGCTTGAACAGGCCGGCCAGGGTGGCGGCGTCCACCCCGATGCCGGTGTCCTCCACCGAAAGTCGCACCGCCTCGCCCTCGAAGCCGACACGGAGCGTCACCGATCCCCGCTCGGTGAACTTCACGGCGTTGGCCAGCAGGTTGTCGATGATCTGCCGCAGCCGCACGGCGTCGCCGTGGAACCGGCGGCCCACGACGGTGGCGTCGAGCTCCAGGACGAGCTCGAGGCCTTTGGCCCGCGCCTGCTCGCGATACACGCGGGCCGCGTCGTTGATCACCCGGCGCAGGCTGAAGTCGGCCGGCTCCAGCACGAAACGGCCGGCCTCGATCTTCGAGTAGTCGAGGATGTCGTTGATGATGGCGAGCAGGGCACGGCCCTGCGCTTGCACGATCTCCGCGAGCTCGCGCTCACGCTCCCGGCCTTCGCCGAGCGACTGCAGCAGCATGCGGTTCACGCCGAGGATGCCGTTCAAGGGCGTGCGGATCTCGTGGCTGATGCTGGCCAGGAAACGCGTCTGGGCGTCGTTGGCCTCCCCCAGCTCGCGCGTGCGCGACTCCAGCTCGCTCTGCAGCGTGACGAGGTCGCGATTGGCCTTCCGCATGCGCACGTTCCAGACGACGAGCACGACCAGCACTGTCGCCAGCACGACGAGGGGCAGCGGTCCGTCGAGGGCGGTCAGCGGCATGTGGTCCTGGCGGAGTCGCGCGTAGGATAACATTCGGCTCCGACACCATGCCCCCTGCCAAGGCCGCCCGCCTGCGCCTCCTCATTGCCGAGGATCACTTCGTCACGCGCATGGGCCTCAAGGCCATCTTCGGTGCCGAGCCGGACATCGACATCGTGGCGGAGGCGGAGACGGGCGCGGACGCCCTCGCCCTGTACAAGAAACATCGGCCCGACGTCGCCATCGTCGACCTCAAGATGCCCGGGCTCGACGGTGTCGAGGTGGTGAAGGGCATCCGCGCGGAGTTCGAGAACGCGCGCGTGGTGATCCTCACCAGCTCCGAAGGCAGCGAGGGCGTCTATCGCGCGCTGCAGGCGGGCGCGCGCGCCTACCTCCTGAAAGACGCCAAAGGCACGGAGCTCGTCCGCGCGCTGCGCGACGTTCATGCCGGCAAACGCGTGGTGCCACCGGAGGTGGCGGTGCGCCTGGCCGAGCGCGTGCCGCAGTCGGACCTCTCGCCGCGGGAGATGGATGTGTTGCGCCTGCTCGCCGATGGCAAGAGCAACAAGCGCATCGCCGACGCGTTGGGTCTCGGCGAAGCGACCGTGCGGACACACGTGAGCCACATCCTCTCCAAGCTGGGCGTGGACGACCGCACCCAGGCGGCGACCGAGGCCATCCGCCGCGGGATCCTGTCTTCTTGACGCGTCAGGCCCGCACGAGAAGCAGCCCGACCACGAACACACCCGCGTAGCCGAGATAGCGGACGAACAGCTTCCGCGAGTCCTCGTCGGACCAGTACACGGCGCCCCAGGCGAGGTTCACGTTCGGGACGAGCAGGCAGCCGAGACCCCAGAGCGGCCCGTGCTCGCGAAACGCGTGGATCGCGATGTTGACGTAGGACAAGAGGGTTCCGAGGAACCCGACCCCGAGCAGCACCAGACCGATCAGTCCCATGGGGAGAGTGTGCGCGGCGGCGGCAGTGGCCGTATCCGCCGAATGACGGAGGCGCGGCTCCGACGATCCGCGGACGCCGGAGTGGGCGGTGATCGCCGGGGGCTATCCGCTCGGCTTGCCCACGCGGACCCAGTCCACGCGCATCGTCTGCGGAAACACCGTGCTCGCGTCCGGGCTCCCCGGCCAGTTTCCGCCCACGGCCACGTTCAGGATGATGAAGAACGGATGATCGAAGACCCACCGCGTGCCCGCGGGCAGGGACGACGGTGTGCGCGTCTGGTAGAGAGCGCCGTCCACGTACCAGCGGATGGCCGCCGGCTCCCACTCGATCGCGAAGACGTGGAAGCCGTCCGTCAGCCGCTCGCCTCCCGGCAGGCGGAAGATGCCGGTCATCGGCGTGGCCCCCGAGTAACCGGGGCCGTGCAGGCTGCCGTGATTCGCGCCGGGCTCGTGCCCGACGTTCTCCATGATGTCGACCTCGCCGCAGGCGGGCCACCCGACGCGGCCGATATCGCCGCCGAGGAGCCAGAAGGCCGGCCAGATCCCTTTGCCCACGGGCAACTGTATCCGCGCCTCGAAGCGTCCATAGGCCTGCTCGAACCGGCCGGCGGTGTTGATGCGCGCAGAGGTGTAGTCGCGCGTGACACCGTCCGTGCCCGTGAACCGCTCGCGCTGCGCGGTGATGACGAGATGCCCCTCGCCGTCATGAGCGGCGTTCGCCACGCGCGCGGTGTCGTATTCGAGCTGGTTGTTGCCCCATCCTCCGCCGCCGACGTCATGTTTCCATTTCAGGGGATCGATCGGAGTTCCCGCCGGCGCGTCGAACTCGTCGCTCCAGGCCACCGTGAACGCCGTACCGTTGCCGGGGGCGGTGGGTGGACTCGAAGCGGCGCCGCACGAGGCGGCGAGCAACGCCGCGGAGAGGGCGGCTCTCATCTCAGGCAGCTCCCATCGTACGAGCTTACCGGGGGCCGGGGCTTTGTCATCCCCCGAACAGGTAGCTCCTGGCCTACGCCACGTAGCGGCGGCGGATGCGCCACAGATCGCCGATGGCCTTCAGGAAGTCCGTGGACTTCAGCTTCGATCCGGCCACGTCGTTCCAGGTGACGAGGGGCAGCTCGTAGATCGCCTCCGTCGGCGAGGGGCCGCCCGCGGCGCGCCAGACCTTCAGGAACCTGGCGATGATCTCGACGTCGAAGATCCACCGGGACACGAAACGTTCCGCGAACACCTCGCGCAGCCGCGGCCCGGCGCGGAAGACCTTCGCGCCGCACTGCGTGTCGTAGACAGCGAGGCCCAGCGCCATCGAGACGGCGGTGGCGAAGACGCGGCCGAGGTAGTGCCGCGCCACCTTGCGCTCGATGTGGCGGCCGAGGAGCTTCACACGCGCGCCGAAGACCATCTCCCGCGCGCGCTCGGCCTCCAGGACCTCGATGAAACGCGCCAGCTCGCCCAGCGGGGTGGCGAGGTCGGCGTCCCAGAAGCCGATGTAGTCCGCACCGCGCTCGAGGCTCGCCACGAATCCCTGGCGTACCGCCTCCGCCTTGCCCTGGTTCTGTGCGAGATCGAGGACGGAGACGGCGTCCGGCCGCTGTTGGCGCAGGGCTTCGAGCACGCCCAGGGTGCCGTCGCGGCTGCCGTCGTTGACGAAGCAGAAGGTGAGCTGGTGCCCGGCCAGCGAGAAGGCGCGGAACGCCTCCGTGTGAAGACGACGCTCCTCGTTGTAGCAGGGCACGACCAGGGTGACGCGCGCCATGAGTGGGAACGGCGATTCTACTGCAGCTCCAGCTCCTCGGCCTTGCCCGGCTCGTCGAGGAGCTGGATCAGCGACGACGGTCCGAGATCAGGGTTCGTCCACTCGCGGAAGGCCCACACCACCTTCTTGTCGGGCGTGACCTCGATGACCTGCACGATGGAGGGCCAGTCCACCTTGTGGACGCGCGCCGTCCAGTTGCAGATGACGGTGTTGCCGCTCGCCAGCCGGTGCGCCTGGTGGACGCTGTTGATCTTGTAGGGCGGGATGTCGCCGTCCTTGAGCTCCCACACCAGCTCACCCTTGGGATTGAACTCGCGCACCCAGGCGTTCTGGTTCCCGCCCACCAGGGTGTTGCCGTTGTGGAGCCGCACCGCATGCCACACCGATGGGGCGTCGACCTGCCACAGCTCCTTCCAGTCCTTGTCGTACTCGATCACCTTGCCGAGGTTGAGATGCGAGATCAGGAAGGTGCCCGCCTTCGTCATGCGCACGTTGCGAAACTGGCCGTGGATCGAGCTCTGGGTGACGGGCTCCTTCGTCTTCACCTCGTGCTCGAGCTCGATGGTGTTCGTGCGGATGTTGAAGACGTACAGCTTCGCGGGCAGGCCGTTCACCATGTACATCACGCGGTCCATGCCGATGGGCTGCGCGGTGTGGACCTCGGTCCAATCCCTCTCGCCCGGCCCGGACTTCGGCGCATAGAAGTCGTAGATCGTCCGCCCTTCCTTGTCGATCTTGCGCCAGCCCGTCTTGTACGCGAACACGATGTCGCCGTTCGACAGCATGTGCATGTCGGAGAACTCGCTCAACTGTCCGTTGCGGGGATCCTTGTCGGGGATCTCGTACTTCCACACGACCTTGCCCCCGCGGATCAGGAACATCGTCTCCATCGGGTTCCGCGTGTCCCACTCGCCGCTGTACAGGAAGTCATGCTGCGCGAGCCCGTTTCCGGGGAACGCGATCGGCTCGATGGGCTGCGCCGTCGGAGTGGGCCGCGGCGTCGGCCTCGGCGTCGGCGTTTCCGTGGCGGTGGGCTCGGGAGTCGCATCCGCCGCGCGCACGGTCGCGCACGGCAGGACACAGGCGAAGAGGGCCAGCGGCAGCAAAGAGCTATCGAATTTCACGGTGTCTCCTGGGTCATCTGGGACAGTCGCCTATTCAATCACGCGCGCGCGGGCTCGCAATGGGCCCTTCGGCAGGGGCCATGTTAGGCTCCGCTCGTGACGCCTCTCGCGTTCGTCGTGCTCCTCGCCGGGACCTTCCCGCTGCAGGACATCGCCAAAGCCGCCAGGCCCAGCGTCGTCCATCTGAGCATCCGCGATGCCAAAGGCAAGGAAGTGGGCAGCGGCTCGGGCTTCCTCATCTCCGAGGACGGCCGTGTCGCCACGAACCACCACGTTGTGGACGACGCCCTGCGCATGGTCGCGGTCTTCACTGATCGCCACGAGGTGGAGGTCGCGGGCATCCTCGCGTTCGACAAGGATGCCGACGTCGCCATCGTGAAGCTCCGGGCCGGGAAGTACGCGCCATTGCGCCTGAGCGCCACGCCGGGGAATCCGGGCGACGAGATCGTGGTCATCGGAAGCCCGCTCGGTCTAGGCCAGGCCTTGTCCACGGGCATCATCGGTGCCGTCCGCGAGCACGGCACCAAGACCGCCGGCGACGAGGAGGGCGAGGAGAGCTGGCAGATCCAGATCACCGCCGCCATCTCGCCCGGCTCCAGCGGCTCCCCCATCCTGAACGCGAGCGGCGAGGTCGTAGGGCTCGCCGTGGGCGGAATGGACCTCGCGGCCTACTTCGGCGTGCCGGTGGCGAAGCTCACGGCCCTGCTCGACCAGAAGCCGGAGGTGGTGAAGCCCCTGACGGCCGCCCACGCCGGGCGCAGCGTCCAGACGAACCTGCTGATCTCCGCGGGTGTGCTCGGCTCCGTCGGTCTGGCGTTCTGGGTGAGCTCCTACATCCAGCGCCGGCGCCTCCGCACGATTCCGCCCAACGTCCGCGCACACCGCGACCGTTGAGCTCGCCCCCCCGCCTTCAGCTCTGGGCGGCCTTCGCCGCCATCTACGTCCTCTGGGGCTCGAACTTCCTGGCCATCCGCTACGCGGCCGAGGCCATGCCGCCCTTCCTGCTGATGGCGGTACGCTCGCTGCTGGCGGGCTCGCTCCTCTTCGCCTGGGCCCGCCTGCGCGACGGCCAACGGCCCACACCTGAGCAGTGGCGCGCGGCGGTGGTCGTCGGCACGATCCTGTTCGTCGGCTGCCACGGCCTGCTGGCGTTCGCGCAGAAGACGGTGCCGTCGGGAGTGGCGTCGCTGTTCCTCGCCACCATCCCCGTCTGGCTGACGCTGCTCGACTGGCTCACCGGCGGACCGCGCCCCGCCGGGAAGGCGATCGCCGGCCTCGCCCTGAGCCTGGCCGGCCTGGTCGTTCTCATCGCGCCGTCCTCGACGCGCGGCGCGCCGATCGGAGGGATGCTGATCCTGATCGTGAGCGCGTTCTCGTGGGCGGCGGGCTCGATCCTGTCCCGGCGGCGGCCGGCGGCGACGAGCCTCGTCCTCGCCAGCGGCATGCAGCTCATCACCGGTGGGGCGTCGCTGGCGGTGGTGGGCCTGGGCTCGGGTGAGGCCGCGCGCCTCGACGCGCACGCCTTCTCCACTCGCGCCGTGGTCGCCTTCGTCTACATGGTGGGCGCCGCCTCGATCGTGACCTTCACCGCCTACATGTGGCTGTTGCGCGTGTCCACGCCCGCGCGTGTGGGTACGTATGCGTTCGTGAACCCGGTGGTGGCGCTCTTCGTGGGCTGGGTGATCGGCGGTGAGGGTCTCGACGCGCGCACGCTGGCGGCGTCGCTCGTGATCGTGGCCGGGGTCGCCCTGACGGTGACCGCCCGCAAATGAAAAGCGGCCCCGAGAAGACGTCCTCGGGGCCGCGGGATGAATCGGGAACCGGCCCTCGCCGCCGGCGTCAGCGGCGAGGGATGAAGCCAGCGCCTATTGAGCGGCGCTGGAACGGGCGCGCAGCACGGAGATCGTCGTGCTGCTGTTGGCCTTGATGGCCGCCTCGATCTGCGTCACCGTCGACGCCGAGGTGACGCCCGGGATCGTGGCCACGTTCTGGGCATAGAGCCGGAACGCGTACGGATGCTCGCTACCACCGGGGCAGGGGCCGAAGAACGAGAGCGTCGCCGCTCCCGAGGTGAAGCCCTTCTGCTTGGCGGGGCTGTTGTTGGGGACGTTGTACCCCGCGGGCAGACCCTCGGCCAGGGCGAGCTGGGACGGCTTGATGTCCCAGATCATCCAGTGCAGCTTGTTCCCGGCATTCGCCGTGTCGGCGAAGACGATGGCGTAGGCCTGG
>Ga0209382_10013412_pt1 | contig 10073 bp, 9 predicted proteins | sample SoiMetdeltSBSDD5_FD_187599 | JGI IMG/M metagenome (GOLD analysis project Ga0209382, IMG submission 187599) | Bulk soil microbial communities from a Populus tree surrounding site in Tennessee, USA - Soil MetaG P. deltoides SBSDD5 (SPAdes) (version 2) | ecosystem: Environmental > Terrestrial >...
GGTATTGGTCGCGCGGATGTCGGCCGCATCGTCCGTGGCGAAGGCCGGCATCATCGCCATCAGCCCGCCGATATCTTTTGCGCTCAGCATCGTTTTCTCCTCGTCGCCGCGGTATTTAGCCGTTCAGGAATTTCAGCTTCCCGGCCCACTTGCGCTTGATCTCATCGGAATAGTCCTTGTCGACCGTGTTGACCTTGGGGAAGTCGTCCTTCCAGTGATAGGGCCGCACAGCATAGATGATAATGCGGCTGTTGGTCATGTCGCCACTTTCGCGCCGTTCCGGCAGCAGCATGGAATCGATATAGCCGGTCCACATGCCATCGACAATGTCGGTCGCCGTTTTTGGATCCCAGCGCGTGGCCACGGCCCACATCACTTCGGCAGGATTGGTGATGTCGATATCGTCGTCGACAATGATGATGATGCGCCCGAGGTAAGCCGCTGAGCCGCAGCCAGCGGCGACCAGCCCGGCCATCTTGGCGTGGCCGGGATGCATCTGCTCGATGGCAATCACATTGATGAAGCGGGTGCCGCCACCCGGCACTTTCCATACGCCTTTGATGCCCGGCACGCCGGCGGCTTCCAGCTCGTCCCAGAGCGAGGCGGCGCGGAACAGCGCGGAGCCGGCGACGCCATATTGCACGCCCGGGTGGGTTGGCAGCGCCGGCGGCGAGCCGGTGATGATCGGGCCGTTGCGGTGAAAAATCGCCTTGATCTGCAGCACCGGCTCCGGGCCTGACGATGCGTAGTAGCCGGGCCATTCTCCGAACGGCCCTTCGTTCATGGAGATCTGTTCCGGCGGCGCCATGAAACCTTCGAGTACGATCTCGGAGTCGGCGGGGAAGGGCAGGCCGGTAACCTTGCCTTTAACGAGCTCGATCGGCCGGCCGAGACGAGCGCCGGCCGAGGCGAATTCGGACGCGCCTTCCGGCAGGGTTGAAGCCGCCGCCGCGCCCAGCACCGGCGCCTGGCCGACGCTCACCACGAACGGCGCGGGCTCGCCCCTGGCCCAATATTTCTTGCGGATGGTGTCGCCGTGCTTGCCGGGCTCGATGAAGATGTTGACCGTCTTTGCGTCCTGCACCTGCACGCGATAGGTGCCGGCATTCACCCAGTCGGTATCCGGATCCTTGGTGATCACCATGCATTCGGTGCCGATGTAGCGGCCGCCGTCGCCCTTGTTCCAATGCGGCGTGGGAAATTTCAGCACATCGACGTCGTCGCCGGTCATGACGTTTTCCATCACCGGTCCGCAGGCGACGACTTCCGGCGGGATCGGATCGAGTTTCTTGCGGCGGTGCTTGCGATAAGACTGCACTAGTTCCAGACCTTCCCCCTCAAGGAAGACCCGCGAAGCGCGCACATTGACCACCACGCGGAAATCGTCCGGGTAGCCCTTGATCTTGCGGAAAAGCAAAATCGGCGGGACCTGCTTCGCCTGGCTCAAGGTGTAGAGCGCGCCCATCTCGAGATAAGGGTCGGCGCCCTCGATCACCTCTAGCTCGCCCATCTCCTCGGCAAGTTCGAGGCACTTGCGAAGGTCCCCCAGGGCAGCGTGGCGGCGCGCCTGCTCATTGGCACCGTGCATGCTGTCCTCTCCGCACCGTCACTCCGTGAAATCCGGCGAAACTTCTTGCTGCTGCAGGTCGGAGGCGAGATGCTCCTGGATCGGCACATTGATGAAGGCGGCCCAGACCGACGGCTTGCTGTCGAGATTGAAGTGCTGGTGCTCGACCCCGCCCGGCCGCATCGGCAGCAGCACGAGATCGCCCTTTTCCCAATCCCAGCGCTCGCCGTCGACGATGGAATAGCCTTTTCCTTCGAGCACGAAGATCAAAAGCCCGCCTTGATGGCGGTGCTTGCCCGATTTGGTGACGATCTGGTGCGTGAAAACGCGCCACTGCTGCAGCGGCGTCTCCTTGAACGAGACGGGATCCATGTAGAAGCGCAGTTTGCCCTGGCGCGCCTGGAACACTTCGCGGTGTTCCGCCCGGATTACCACGGGACCGCTGAGGTTGCGCTCTTTCAGCTCCCTGCGCTGGCGCAGCACGGCCTCATAGGGATTGTCCTTGATCGGCGGGCGTTCCCGCTCCCTGGTGCGCTCGATTTCAGCCATTCTCTTTTCCCTTTGCCTTATTTGCTTTGTCGGCTTCGAGCGCGACAAGAACATCTGCGATCGTCGGCGCCGCGACCTGGGTGAAGCCCGTGCGTTTCATCGCATTGCGCTTCGACTCGTCGCAAAGCTGCCGCAGCCGCGCGCCGGAGAAGCCCCTGGTCATCGGCGCGATTTTCTTGACGATGGCGTCGATTTCCTTGCGGGCCTCGAGCTTGGGCGTGCGCAATCCAAGATGCAGGATCTCGGCGCGCGCCTTGGCGTCGGGCAGGCCAACCGCAATATGCACGCCAAAGCGGCCGGGCCGCAGCACGGACGGGTCGATCAGGTCGATGCGGTTGGTGGCGCCGAGCACGATCACGCGCGAAAGCTGCTCGACGCCGTCAAGTTCCGCCAGCAATTGTCCGACCACGCGGTCGGTCGTCATCGAACCGACATTGACGCCGCGGATCGGGGCGATGGCGTCGAGCTGATCGAAGAAGATCACCGTCGGGGCGACCTGGCGGGCGATGCGGAAGATCTGGCGCAGCCCTTCCTCGGTCTCACCCAGCCATTTGGTGAAAATCTCCGGTCCATCGATGGAGATGAAGTTGACGCCGCATTCATTGGCCAGCGCCTTGGCCAGCAAGGTCTTCCCGGTGCCCGAAGGTCCATAGAGCAGCGCGCCGACATGCGGAGGCAACCCGCTCGCGGTCAGCAATTGTGGATTGCGCAGCGGCAGTTCGACCGTGTCCTGCAGCCGTTGCTTGACCTCGGCGAGGCCGCCGATGTCGCTCCACGAGACATTCGGTACCGAGATCAGCGTCTCGCGCAGCGCGGAGGGCCGGATCTGCGACAGCGCCATTTCGAAATCTTCCTGTTCGACCCGCAAATCCTGCAGGGGAATGCGGAAAGCGGCGCGGTGGTCGGCAAGGTTGCCGGCGCTCCTTCGCATCGCGCTGAGCCCGGCATCCCGGCAAAGCTCCATCAGGTCGGCGCCAAGAAAGCCGTGAGTGCGCTTGGCGATCTCGTCGAGAAATTTCTGCGCGCCGTCCGAAAGCGGCATCTCGCGGCTATGGACTTCGAGGATCTCGCGCCGGCCGGCGACATCGGGCGGACCGATGAAGATTTCGCGGTCGAACCGGCCCGGCCGGCGGAAGGCGGCGTCTACGGCATCGATCCGGTTCGTCGTCGCAACAACAATGACGGAATCGACCCGCTTCAGCCCGTCCATCAGCGACAGCAGCTGCGTCACTGAGCGGGTGTCGGCATGCGCGCCGGTCTCGCCCCGCTTCGGCGCCATCGCGTCCAATTCGTCGATGAAGATGATGGCCGGCGCGTGGTGGCTGGCCTCGCTGAACATGCGGCGCAGGTTGGCTTCGGTCTCGCCGGTATAGGTGCCGATCACGTCCGGGCCGTTGATGGAATAGAAGCGCGCATCGACTTCGTTGGCGACCGCGCGCGCGAGATGCGTCTTGCCGGCACCGGGCGGCCCGTAAAGGATGATGCCGCGCGGGGGGTTGATGCCGAGGTGACGGTAGACGTTGGGATATTTCAGCGGCAGCTGCACCAGTTCGCGGATCAGCTTGATCTGCTTGCCGAGCCCGCCGACATCCTCGAAGGTGATGTCGAAGGCGCCGTCGGGCAGATGCGAGTCGTGATAGTTCAGGATGACTTCGGTCGACTCATCAACATAGCCGGGACCGTCGCTGACCTTGCCGATCTCGTAGGTCGTGCCAGCGTGAGAATTGGGGAAAGGCACATAGACCACCGCGCCATTGCTGGCCGGCGTGCGGTTCTGGGCCATCACCGATTTCAGATGCGGCGTCAGATCATGCGCGAGCGAAACGTCCACGGCGGGACGCAATTCGATGCGCTTGGCCGGGCCCAGTTCGGCTTTTTCGATTTCAACCTCTTCATTGAGATGGGCCTTCAGTGCCTGCCGTACAAACCGGTCGAGCCGCACCACTCCGCTGTCGCGATCCTGATCGAGCGGGGGATCCAGCCGCACGATGATACTGCGCCCGCGGTCGGTGGCGACGCGCACGAAAGCATCGGCGGTCAGGCCGAGCTTCCGCATCAGCGCCGCATCGAGCCGGATGGCCAGCCGCGCGCTGTTGCCGACCTCATTCGCAAGATGGTCGACGTTCGCATGCACATGCGGAATCCCGCCGGCCGCGTGAACGTCGTGCGAATGACGGATGTCATCCATTCTTTTGCGCCTTGTGTTCCGGAGCTTCTTCCATCACCTCGAAGCCGCAGCCGCGGTCGACGGTGGTCGCTTCGAACCAGTTCGGCTCGACCGCGAGGAACTTCGCCGTCACCGAGGAATCGGTGTTGAAGTGCTGCACGATGATGCCTTCGTCGCGCAGCGGCAGGTTGAGCACGTCCCCCTTCTTCCACGGATGCTTCACGCCGTCGATCGACGTGTAGCCCTGACCGCCCAGGATCATGATGACCTGTCCGCCCTGGAATTTCAGCCGGCCGGAACGGCTGCCCGGCGGAATCTCCTGCTGATAGACCAGCATAGGGTTGACGACGGTGTCCTTCAGGTTGGGATGCAGATACCAGCGCATCTGGCCCATGGGATTGGTCTCGAGCGGCAGGTCCTTTTCCTTCACCACCTGCAGCGCGCCCTTGATTTCTTCCCGCTGCTTGTCGCGCAGCGCAATCAGCTCGCCCCACATGTTCCTGCCTTCGAACAGCGCTTTTCTGTCTTTGGCCATCAGGCAAATCTCCCAATCCGGCCCGAAGGGCGCCGGCCTTCAATCCAGGTCAAGGGCGGTCGGGGACCGCCGCGTTTATAGCCGACTGTAGAGCTTGCGCGCGTTTCCGCTCAGGATCGCCTTCTGCATGTCGTCGTCGATGCAGTCGGTGTTTTCCACCACCCAGTTGGCCGGATCGAGCGTCTGGTGCGGCCAATCGGAGGAGAAGCAGAACAGGTCCTTGGCGTGGCACATCTCGAACAGCCACGCGAAATGCTTGCGGTTCTTCGGCATGGTGATCGGCTGGGTCGAGAAGCGCACATGGTCGAGGACATATTGGCTCGGCATCTTGTGCAGCTTCTTCTCCTTGGTCGCGAGCTTGCGCTCCACCATGGCGATGTCGCCGCCGGAGCCCATGTAGAAATCGTCCATCCGCAGCATGAAGTCGGGAAGCCACCAGTAACCGCCTTCCTGGAAGATCACCTTCTGCTTGGGATATTTGTCGAACATGCCCTGCACGATCATGGCGGCGAGATGCGCCATGCAGTTGCCGGCGGGCGCATTGCCGAACAGCTCGATCCAGGTGCGCGCGCCGTTCCACAGCGGGGTGAAATGCGGGAAGAAGCCTTCGCTGTGGCAGGTCAGCGTCAGGTCGAATTCCTGCATGGCGTCGAGGACCGGATCGAACTTGGCGTTGCCGAGCGGCTCATAGAGCGAGCTGAAGGAGGTATAGACCGTGACAAATTGCTTATGATGCCCGACGCGGCGGATTTCCTCCGCGCCCATGAACGGATCGCGGTGGCAGATCATCAGCGATGCCTTGATGCGGTCGCTGACCGGGAAGACTTCCTTGATAAGGTAATCGTTATGCGCTGCAGCGATGGCCGCGATCATCGGCTCGTTGAAGATGCTCTGCGGCCGGTTGTAGCCCGGATTGAGGATGACGGTGTCGGTGCCGAACTGATCGAGTATTTTGATCACGTCCGCGCCGGTAGCGGCGACGCCATGGGTGTCCTGGCCGACGCCGGGCTTTTCGTTCGCCGGCTCCGGATTGTATTCCAGGCTGCCCACCGGATAGTGGAAAAGAAGGCTCTGGAACGGCTCCTTCAGGTAGCTGCGGATCGTCTTCCACGACGGCGTGAAGTGGAAGTCGGTATCGATGACTTCCATCTGCCGGATTTTTGGATTGATCGGATCCGGAGAAACCGCTTCAGCCTTTTCCCGTTCGAAGCCGGTATGAGACGCTTCGTTCATGACGTCGTTCCTTTCGCCATAAGGCCAGCGGTCAGGCGTAGAGGATCACCTGATCGCCGTCGGTCTTTATTTCATAGGTGCGGATCTTCTCGCTCTGGTCGTAGCAATGCTCACCGGTCGCGATGTCGAAGGACCAGTTATGCCAGGGGCAGCGCACGACGGTGCCGCCATTGGTGATTTCGCCCTCGCACATCGATGCGCCTTTGTGCACGCAGCGGTTGGCCATGGCGTAGAATTTGCCGTTCGAACGGAACACGGCGACAGTCGTCCGGCCGGCCTGGAAGGCGCGCCCCTTTCCTTCGGGAATGTCGTCGATTTTTCCGATCACGTATTCCTTCATCATCCGTCCTTATTCCGCCGCCGAGAGTTTTGCCGCCGGCACGGCAGGCGGGAGCGCTTCGGCGCTGTCTTCCGTTTCCGCCCGGTAGAAGCCGAGCGTGGTCAGAATGGGCGAGTCCGTCATGGTGAAGAGATAGGCCGGCTGGCGGCCCGGATTGACGTGGCGGTGCCAGCTCCAGTTCGGGATCGCGACAGTGTCGTGCGTGCCCCAGTCGATTTCCTTGTCGTCGAATATGGTGCGGCCTTCGCCCTGAATGACGAAAGCGATCGAGCTCGCCGTCGAGCGATGCAGGCGGCCGGTAAAGCCGGGCGGCAGCATCTGGATCTGACACTTCATCGTCGGCAGGCACGGCCCGCCGTTTGTAGGATTGATGTATTCGAGCAGGTGGCCGTGATACGGATCGGCGGCGTCGCCTTCCATCTTCTTGAGCACGCGCAAAGTTTCTTTCCAGGGATAACGGAAAGGCCGCGCTCCCAGGCTCTTTTGCGCCCCGTTACGATAAAGCACGTCGGTCAACGACTCCGCTCCGGTCTGCTTCTGTGAAATATCGCCGGGCTCTTCGTAGAAATTCAGGTTCATGCCGACGGTGAAAGGCACGTCGAGCGCATCCATCCAGATGGCATCCCGGTCGCTCTCGTTGTGATGGTCGTGCCAGGCCCAGCTCGGGGTCAGCACAAGATCGTAGGATTCCATCGGCAGCGGACGGCCATCCACGACGGTGAACACCTTTTCGCTGCCCTGGATGGAAAAGCGCAGCGCATTGATTGTGTGCCGGTGCGCCCAGGCGATCTCGCCCGCCTTAACCGCTTGCATCCCGGCGACGAGGTTCTGCACCGTGCCGCGCGGCAGCTTCGGGTTGTTGAACATCAGGGCACGGCGCGCCGTGTGGCTTTCGGTCATAGCCTCGCAAGCTTGTTGCAGGATCTGCTGCATGTCGGTCCAGCGCCAGACATGCGGAATGCCGGCCGGCATCGGCTCGATGAAAAGCTGGCCATTGCCGCCTCGGCGGACATTCTGCGGGCGGGTGGCGTCGATCTGCCATTGGCCGCGCAAATTCGCCGTGGCCATCCGGGCCTCCAGCTCGCGCATGCGTGGATCGGCTTCGATATCTGCCATCGGACGCTCCCTAAATACCGGCGGTCTTTTTCGGCCGTCATCGGCCCGGCCGCGCAAGCTAAATAGTATGTCTACCATACTAACTTGTCAACGGCCGCCGTCTATGGTCGGATTGGGTGATTCTAGCCCACGGGCGGGGCCCGGCCAAATGAAGGCTGTTGAGGCGATGGCAGCGAGGCAAGACGCAAGCGGGAAGGGCGCCAGCCCCACCGTGCCGGCAACCGCCGGGCTCGGCTTTTACCTGCGTGAGGCCTATCGCGCCTTCAGCCGGGATTTTCATGCCCGGCTCGCGCGCCACCGCATTACCCACGCGCAATGGGTCATTCTTTGGTTTCTCTCCCAGGCCGGAAGCCTGACGCCGCTTGAGTTGTCGCGCCGGGCAGGGATTCAGAAGGCCTCCGCCACCTCGGTGATCGATGCACTGAAAAAGCGCCGCTTGATCCGCGGCGACCAGGACAGCGTCGATCGGCGCAAGATCAACCTGCATCTGACGCCGACCGGCGTCGACCTGATGCAGGAATTGCTCGCCTGCGCCGCTGCGGCCAACGCCGACTCCCGCACCGGATTTTCCGACAAGGAATTGGAGACGCTGCTGCGGCTCTTGCGCGGCGTGACCGTGAATCTGGAAGGCAAGGGCGGCGCATGATCCCGAAAAGTGGGAACCGGTTTTCGGATCAGACCATGCGCCACTATTAAAAGGCTGGCTTTAGCCGGCTTGTTGGCTTGTCGCCTTGCGTTATGCTCCCGAAAAGCGACGGGAGATCGTTCATCATGAACGGCGACGCGGCATTTATCGGCAGCATACCGCAACACTACGATCAGGGGCTCGGGCCGATGATCTTTGTCGACTATGCCGCGGACATCGCGCGGCGCGCCGCGGCGTGCAATCCGACGCGCGTGCTGGAAACGGCCGCCGGCACCGGCATCGTCACCCGCCGGTTGCGCGATCTCCTGCCTGCCGGCACACATTTGACGGCGACCGATCTCAATGCGCCAATGCTGGAAATCGCGCGCGCAAAATTCCGCTCTGGGGAGCAGGTCGAATTCAAGCTTGCCGATGCGACAGCGCTGCCCTTCCCCGCCGCCAGTTTCGATATGGTCGTGTGCCAGTTCGGCGTCATGTTCTTTCCGGACAAGGACAAGTCCCATCGCGAGGTTTTTCGCGTCCTCGGCCCGGGCGGCCGCTATCTGTTCAGCGTCCGGGACTCGCATCGCCACAATCCGTTCGGAAGAATCGCGCACGAAGTCCCCGGACGATTTTTTCCCGCCGATCCGCCGCAGTTTTACAAGATGCCCTTCTCCTGTCACCAGATCGATCCGATCAAAGAGTCGCTGATTGCTGCAGGCTTCAGCGAGATCGAGGTTGCGGTTGTCAAACTTCAGAAGGAGATTCCGGACGCAGAAAATTTTGCGCGCGGCATCGTCTACGGCAGCCCGCTCATCGATCAGATTCGTGCGCGTGGCGGGATCGAACCCGAACTGGTCTTCGACGCGGTTGTACAGAGTCTTCGCAGCGAATTCGGCGCCGATCCTGGACGCATGCCGCTGCAGGCAATGGTCTTTTCTGCGCAGCGGCCGCTCGCGTCCTAGGTATTTCCGCCTTCGTTGAAGATCTCGCCCATTCCGGACTGCACGCAGTTCTTTTTCAGCTCCTGCAGGAAGAGCTTGTGGATGCGCGGGTCCTGATCCTCGTATTCGATCTGTGCGCCGCCTTTTTTCGCGTCCTGATCGACGCCAAGAAAAATCTGCCGCTTCTGCGCGGTAAATGGATAGCGCAGACTGCCCATCGCGAGTGCCAGATAGCGGGCAGGGTAGGGGCTGGTGTTGAAATGCTGGTGGAAGATCTGGTCCACCGGCGCGAAGACCACGCCTGGCTTCCAGTCGATGCGGATGAAATCCTTGTCGCCTTCGCGCCAGAACAGCGAATAGCCTTCCCCCTTCAGCGTCAGCACATGAAAATCCGGACCGTGGCGATGGCCCTTCTTGTAGGTGCCGACGGGCATCTCGGAGGTATGCGCATGCATGATGCCTTCGGCCAATGCGAAGCGCATGTTCGAGCTTTTCGCCCCGCGCCGGTCCCAGGCTTCCAGCTTGAAGTTGGCGACATCGGAGATGAAATTGGTTTCCCACATGAAGCGGCCGCGCTGCGTTTCCACCATCTCGCCTTCTCCCTGGAAATAGTTCTCCTTGCCGACGCGTTTCCTGAACACCGCGGGATTATTGAAGATGAAATCGTAGTCGTAGAACTGGTTCATCATGACGGTGAGGTTATTTGCCGAAATGAGCCGGGCCTTCTCGCTGCCGGAGGCGTTGAAATGCTGATAGCCTACGTTGAGCGGCAGCGCGAACAGGCTGTTCGGCCCCCATTCGAAGCTGTGGGTCTCGCCGTCGATCTCGATCTTGGTGCTGCCGCTGCCTGAGAGAACGTAAATGACCTCTTCGTAGAGGTGGCGCTGCGGCGCGGTCTTGCCGCCCGGCGGCAGGTCGATGACGAACAGCGACATGAAGTCACCACGCCCCTTCAGGTGAACAAAGGCGGCAGGCGCTTCCGCCCTTTGCCAGAGCT
>Ga0209382_10013413_pt1 | contig 10073 bp, 10 predicted proteins | sample SoiMetdeltSBSDD5_FD_187599 | JGI IMG/M metagenome (GOLD analysis project Ga0209382, IMG submission 187599) | Bulk soil microbial communities from a Populus tree surrounding site in Tennessee, USA - Soil MetaG P. deltoides SBSDD5 (SPAdes) (version 2) | ecosystem: Environmental > Terrestrial >...
CGGCGCCCGCGCCGGCCGCGTCCGGCGCCGTCGTCAGCGGCGTGAAATCGTTCCAGGGCCCGGGCGGCGCCTGCTTCGCCGAGCAGCTCATCGCCTGCGGCGTGAAGTACGTGTTCGGCAATTCGGCCAGCGAAGACGCCCAGTTCTACGAGGCGCTGGTCGACCGGCCGCAGCTCAAATACATCCTCACCCCGCACGAGGGACCCGGCGCCGCCATGGCGGCGGGCTACATCAAGGCCTCCGGCGAGCCGGCAATCGTGATGCAGGCGGCGGTGGTCGGGCTGGCCAACGCCATCGGCCAGATGTTCAACGCCTTCAAGGAGCAGACGCCGCTCGTCGTCTATTCCTACCGCACCGACCAGACGCGCCGCGCCGGGCGCGACGGCTTCGAGGAGGTCGCCAACCAGGAGCAGATGGTCCAGCCGATCACCAAGTACACCTGGCTCGCGCGCCGGCCCGACATGATCCCCGAAACCGTGCGCCGCGGCTTCAAGGCGGCGTGGACGCCGCCGCATGGCCCCGCCTACATCTCGTGGCATTCCGACTACAACGACGAGCGTGCGCGCACCGAGATCATCGCGCAGGAGCTGATGGACCCGCGCATGCGGGTGCGGCCCAATCCGGACGAGATCCAGAAGGCGGCGAAGCTCCTGGTCGAGGCCCGGATGCCGCTGCTCGTGGTCGGCGATGAAATCTACAAGGCCAAGGCGGCGGGCAAGGCGGTCAAGCTCGCCGAGATGCTCGGCATGCCGGTCACGCAGGCGCGCCAGGTGTACGCCAACTTCCCGGAGACGCATCCGCTCTGGGTCGGCAATCTGCAGGGCAACGATCTCGGCAAGCTCAACTATCCGAAGAATCCCGACGTCGTGATCAATGTCGGCAACAAGTTCCAGCACAGCGGCGCCGCGCCGATCGTCCCGCGCGGGCCGAAATTCATCGACATGCGCATCGACTTCGCCAGCATGGGCAACGTGATGCTGACCGAGGTGCCGCTGGTGGCCGACGTCGGCCATGGGCTCGACGACCTGATCGCGGCGGTCGAACAGCTCGTGACTCCGGCGCTCAAGCAGAAGGCGGCCGAGCGCGCCGTCGAGGTGAAGAAGTTCAGCGCCTGGGCGCGGGAGGCGCGCGCGCAGGTGGTCAACAATCCGGACTGGGACCAGGGCCCGATCATCGCCGACCGGCTCACCTTCGAGATCGCGAAATTCGCCGATCCGGACGCCATCATCGTGCACGAGGCCGGCTCGGTGAACCTGCACGGCTTCGACTTCGATCCGATCGGCGGCCGCGAGCTGTTCTTCTACTACGGCGCGCATCTGGGCTCGGGCGTGGGCACCGCCGCCGGCGTCAAGCTGGCGCGCCCGAACCAGCAGGTGATCTGCCTGGTCGGCGACGGCTCGTTCGTGTTCGGCCCGACCGCGCTGTGGAACATGGCGCGGCTCGAACTGCCGGTGATCACCGTCGTCTACAATAACCACGCCTATGGCGGCCCGCACAGCCGGGTGATCAACAACGTGCCGGGCGGGCGCATGGTGCAGACCGGCCAGTTCGTGCACGACTATCTCGGCAGCCCGGACATGGACATGGCGGCGATCGCCAAGGGCTTCGGCGTCGACGGCGAGGTGGTGGGGAACCCGGCGCAGCTGCGCGAGGCGCTCTCGCGCGCCCGCAAGCACACGGTCGAAGGCCGGCCCTACCTGATCGACGCGCAGGTCGCCCGCAAGGGCGTCGCCTGGGCCGACAAGCCGTGGATCCCGCCGATCCAGATCGCGGCGCTGCGGCAGAAGAAGGTGTGAGCGGGTTGGCGCGCGCTGTCCGTTCACAACGCGCTGCCGCGGCAATCGCCGTCTGCGCGATGCTGTCGTTGACACCGATTGCCCGCGCGGCCGATCCGACCGAGGCCGAGGTCGACCAGGGACGCGAAATCTACGCCGATTTCTGTGCCAGTTGCCACGGCCGCGACATGATCAATCCCGGCGGCGTCACCGTCGATCTGCGCAAGTTTCCCAAAGGCGACTTCGAGCGCTTCAGGAACGCCGTGCTCAACGGCAAGCCGCCCGCCATGCCGCCGTGGCGCGACAAGGTCGGCGACGACGACGTCAAGCTGTTGTGGGCCTATGTGCGCAGCGGCGGGTAGGGTGGACGTTCGGCATGTTCACGCTGGCCGAGCTTGAAGACGTGCTGCCGATCGTGCGCACCGGCGTGCCGCCGACGCCGCAATATGCCTGGCCGCTGCTCAAGGCGCGCACCGGCGTCGACGTCGTCGTCAAGCACGAGAACCACACGCCGATCGGTGCCTTCAAGCTGCGCGGCGGCCTCGTCTATTTCGACCGGCTCAAGCGCGAGCGGGCGCAGCCCAATGGCATCATCACGGCGACGCGCGGCAACCACGGCCAGTCGATCGCCGCCGCCGGCGCGCGCGCCGGCGTGCCGGTGACCATCGTGGTGCCGCACGACAACTCCACCGACAAGAACGAGGCGATGCGCGCGCTCGGCGCCGAGCTGATCGAGCACGGCCGCGACTTCGACGAGGCCAAGGAGCGGGCGGTCGCGCTCGCGGCCGAGCGCGGCCTGCGATATGCACCGTCGTTCCATCGCGATCTCGTCGTCGGGGTCGCGACCTACGCCTACGAGCTGTTCACCGCGGCCGGCGACCTCGATACGGTCTATGTTCCGATCGGGCTCGGCTCCGGCATTTGCGGGCTGATCGGCACCCGCGACCTGCTCGGGCTGGGCACGCGGATCGTCGGCGTGGTCTCCGACAGCGCCAATGCCTATCGGCTGTCGGTCGAGGCCGGCCGCGTCATTTCGACCAACTCCGCGCTCACCTTCGCCGACGGCCTGGCGGTGCGGGTGCCCGATCCCGCCGCGCTGGAGATCATCCGCCGCGGCGCCGAGCGGATCGTCGAGGTCTCGGACGACGAGATCGCCGAGGCGATGCGGATCATGTTCAGCGCGACCCACAGCTGCGCCGAGGGCGCGGGCGCCGCGGCCCTGGCGGCGTTGATCAAGGAGCGCGACCGGCTGCAGGGCCGCCGCGCCGCAGTGATCATGACTGGCCAGAACATCGATCGGTCGTCGATGCAGACCGTGCTGGCCGGCGGCACGCCGCGGATCGGGTAACGCAGTCGGCGCGCTTGCGGCCGCGCCGTCCCGGTCGGCGGGGAGGGGGCGGCCGCGGTACCGTCATCTCCAGGCCCCCGGGCACACAGACATTCTTAATGCAAACGCCTGACAATCCGGCGAGAATGGGCCCGCGGCGGCTCTGGCGAGAGTGCGTGCGATGCGTTGTATGGCGTGCGGGGCCGAGATGGCCCTGATGAACGTGGTACAGGACGACACCATGGCGGTGCCGGGCTTCGAGCATCACACCTACATGTGCTCGGGCTGCGGCGATGTGGAGCAGCGCCTGGTGTTCGCCAAACCGGGCGAGCCGTTGCCGTCGCCTGCGGCCTCACCGGTGGTCGCCAAGCCTGCCGAGCCGTTGCCGTCGCCTACGGCGTCACCGGTGGTCGCCAAGCCTGCCGAGCCGTTGCCGTCGCCTGCGGCGTCACCGGTGGTCGCCAAGCCTGCCGAGCCGTTGCCATTGCACGCAGCGCCGCCGATCTCGCCGGCGCCTGGCGTCCGCAGCGAGCCGACGCCCGCCGCCGCTCCGATCCCCGCCGCTCCCGGCATCCTGCGGCGCGTGTTCGCAAGGCTGCGCGGGCGGCACGACGGCGGCAAGGCCGCCGACGCGTGATCGGATCCCGCCACACCTGAGCGGTTTTGAAACTACGCCGCCACGCCGGCAATTCCCGCGGCCTGCAGCAGCGCCGACAATCGTTTGCGCGCGTAATACACGCGGGTTTTCACGGTGTTCACCGGAATGCCGACGATGTCCGCCACCTCCTGCGTCGACTTCTGGTGGTAATAGACGAGGTCGATCATTTCCCGATGCTCGGCCGACAGCTCGGTCAGGCACCGGCGGACGATCGCGCCCCTGTCCTTGCGTTCGAGGGCGACCTCCGGATTATCCGCCGGGTCTTCGATCGTCGCGGCGGTGTAATCGTCCAGTTCCTGCTCGGTCCGGCGCCGCATCATCGAGAACGCCTTCAAGCGCGTGATCGCCAACAGCCAGGTCGACACCGCCGACCGCCCTTCGAACCGACCGGCCTGCCGCCAGACATCGAGGAACACGTCGCTGGTGAGGTCCTCGGCGGTTGCCGGATTGCCGGTGAGCCGCAATGCGAAGCGATAGACCCGCACATGATGCCGCGCATACAGGACCTGCATTGCCAGCCGGTTGCCGGTGGCGACCCGCTGCAGCAACACGTCATCCGACGTGGTCGGCATGTCGGACGAGCCGACCGTGCCGGCCTTGGTGCCATTCGCGGCGCGGGCGGCGCCGGGGTGGCTCAGGAACTTTGTTTCATTCGTGGTCATGGGCTCCCTCGGACGCTGTTTGACGCTGGAATCGGTCATTGCCGATGTTGTTGCCCGTAACCTGACCGCTATCGCCGCCCCCGGCTGTGACAGCCATCACGGAATGGTCGTTTTGGGTTCTACCCGCCCCGACGCCTTGACAGTCGCGGGCCGCCGCCCTAGATACTTAACCGTATGGTAAAGTGTCAAGACACCCCCCTGGACCGCACCTTCGCCGCGCTCGCCGACCCGACGCGGCGGGCGCTGCTCGCCCAGCTCGGCGAGCGGGAGAGCCTTTCGGTCAGCGAGCTGGCCCGGCCGTTTCCGGTGTCGCTGCCGGCGATCATGAAGCACCTCGACGTGCTCTCCGACGCCGGCCTGATCACGCGGAGCAAGACCGGCCGCACGGTGGCGTGCCGGCTGACCGCGGCGCCGATGGAGCAGGCGATGAACTGGCTCAACCACTACCAGCGCTTCTGGTCCGCGCAGCTCGATCGCCTTGCCGCCTTCGTTGAGGAGGAACCATGTCCACCCAGCCAAGTCTCGCCACCAAACCCAGTCTCACCCTCAAGCGCCGGCTCAACGCGCCGCCGGCGAAAGTCTACGCGGCCTGGACCGAGCCGGCGAAAATAGCGCGCTGGTTCGGGCCACAAGGCGCCGAGGTGCTGCGCGCCGAGGCCGACGTGCGGGTCGGTGGCCGCTACCGCGTCATCTTCCGCGTGCCCGACGGCGAGCAGCACGACGTCAGCGGCGTCTATCGCGAGGTGGTGCCGAACCAGAAGCTGGTCTTCACCTGGGCCTGGATCAGCACGCCGGAACGGGAATCGCTGGTGACGGTCGCGCTCAAGCGCGACGGCGACGGCACCCTGCTGACCTTGACCCACGAGCAATTCTTCGACGAGCCGGCGCGCGACCGCCATCGGTCCGGCTGGAGCGGCGCGCTCGACAATCTCGAGAGCTACGTCAATCGACAATCAAAGGAGTAGATCATGCAACCTCACAAGATCGTGTCGCAGGAGCAATGGCTCACCGCGCGCAAGGCGCTGCTGGCCAAGGAAAAGGAGCTCACCCGCGCCCGCGACGAGCTCGCCCGCCAGCGCCGCGAACTGCCCTGGGTCAAGGTCGACAAGCGTTACGTGTTCGACGGACCGCACGGCAAGGAGACACTGGCCGACCTGTTCGACGGGCGCAGCCAGCTGATCATCGATCACTTCATGCTTGGCCCGGGCTGGGAGGAGGGTTGCGTCGGCTGCTCGTTCGGGGCCGATCACATCGAGGGCGGCCTCGTTCATCTCGAGCATCACGACGTCACGGTGGTGGTGGTCTCGCGCGCGCCGCTCGCCGAGATCGAGGCCTTCAAGCGCCGCATGGGCTGGCGCTTCAAGTGGGTGTCGTCCTACGGCAGCGACTTCAACTTCGACTATCACGTGTCGTTCCGCAAGGAGGATGCCGACAACGGCAAGGTCTACTACAATTATGAAATGCAGGACTTCGCGATCGAGGAGCTGCCCGGGCTGAGCGTGTTCACCAAGGACGAGAACGGCGACATCTTCCACACCTACTCGACTTACGCGCGCGGCGCCGAGACGCTGTTGACCACCTACATGTGCCTCGACCTCACGCCGAAGGGCCGCAACGAGACCGGTCCCAACCACAACTTGACCGACTGGGTGCGCCACCACGACCGCTACGAGGGCGGCGGCTCGGTCGACCGGAGCGGGCGGTATCAGCCCGCCAAGGATTCGCATGCCTGCTGTGACTAGGAAGTTGCACGGGAGGGCTCCCGGGATCGAAGGCGCGAGTGGTACGCTGAGCCCGGCGAAACCGTTGAAGGAGGCCACCATGAAGGCGATTTGGCAGGGCCAGGTGATCGCCAAGAGCGATCGCACCCTCGAAGTGGACGGCTACCGCTATTTTCCGCGCGAGAGCGTCCGCATGGATCTGCTGCGCGCGACGCCGAAGACGCCGCATGATCTGGAATGCCCGCACGGGGTCCAGTTCTACGACGTGGCGGTGGCTGGCGGGCGCAGCGAACGCGCGGCGTGGTCCTACGAGGCGCCGCGCGCCAAGATGCAGCCGGTCGATCACTGGATCGGCTTCTGGAACGACGTCGCGGTCGAGTGAACGCGCTACCGCGTCGCGCGCTTGGCCTTGAACCGCTTCTCCAGATGCGGCACCAGGCCGCCGTCGGCGATCATGTCGATGAGGAAATCGGGCAGCGGCTGCGCCGACAGGCGCTCGCCGCTGGTCTCGTTCACGATCGCGCCCGAATGCGGATCGACCGTCACCTTGTCGCCGTCGCGGATGCGGTCGGTGTCGGCGCAGACGATCACCGGCAGCCCGAGATTGAGCGCGTTCCGATAGAAGATGCTGCCGAACGACTTCGCCACCACGCAGGCGGCGCCGAGATGCTTGAGCGCCTCGGCGGCCTGCTCGCGTGACGAGCCGGCGCCGAAATTCCTGCCCGCGACCACGACGTCGCCCGGCTTGATGCGGGCCGCGAAGCTCGGGTCGAGGGTTTCGAGGCAATGGGCAGCGACCACCTCGATCGGGCTTTTCAGGTAGCTGCCCGGCGCCAGCGCGTCGGTGTTGACGTCGTCGCCGAACACGAAGGCGCGGCCCGCGTTCATGGGCGGCCTCGCTCGGCCATGACGGCGCGCGGATCGGCGATGCGGCCCTCGACCGCCGCTGCTGCCACCGCGTAAGGCGATCCGAGGTAGACCTGCGCGCTTGCCGGCCCCATGCGGCCCTTGAAGTTGCGTGCGGTCGACGAGATGCAGGTGACGTTCTCGCCGAGCTTGTCGCCGTAGCCGGCGCACATCCCGCAGGAATTGGGGAGGAGCTTGGCGCCCGCTTCCTGCAGGATGCCGAGCACGCCTTCGCGCGCGGCTGCCTCCTGGTCGCGGCGCGAGGCCGGCGCCACCAGGAGCGAAACGCCCGTCGCCACCTTGCGGCCCTCCAGCACGCGCGCCGCCATCCGCAGATCGGTGAGCTTGGCGCCGGTGCAGGCGCCGATATAGGCCACGTTGATGGGCGTCGGCGGGTAGCTCGTGACCGGCGCCGCATTGGCGGGGCTGTGCGGGGCGGCGACCTGCGGCTCTAAGGCCGAGGCGTCGAACCGGTGATGCTCGGCGGGCGCGGCGTCGGGGTCGCCGTGCCAGCGCGCGGTGTCGCCCGGCTCGCCGCCGGCGTTGCGGATGAAATCGACGGTGACTGCATCCGGCTCGATCAGCCCGGTCTGACCACCGATCTCGGCAGTCATGTTGGCGAGCGTCATGCGCTCCTGCATCGGCAGCCCCTTGACCGCCTCGCCGATGAACTGCACGGCTTGCGAGCGGCCGCCGTCGAGGCCGAGCTTGCCGCAGAGAAACAGCATGACGTCCTTGGCGACCACGCCATCGCCGAACTTCCCGCGCCATTCGATCTCGATCGTCTCGGGCACCCGCAGCCAGATCTCGCCGGTCGCCAGCACGCCGGCCATCTCGGTTGCGCCGATGCCGAACATGTAGGCGCCGAAGGCGCCGCCGGTCGGCGAATGGCTGTCGCCGCCGACCACGAACATGCCGGGCTTGAGATGGCCGCGCTCCGGCAGCACCACGTGGCAGATGCCCTCGGCGTCGTAGAAATTCGCAAGCCTGTGCTCGGCCACGAACCTGCGCGTGATCTCGGCGATGCGGCGGGTCTCGTCGTCGTAGGCCGGCACGTAGTGATCGGTGATCAGCACCACCTTGCTGGCGTCCCACAGCCCGACGCCGAGCCGGTCGAGGATCGGCTTGGCGCGGCGCGGCCCGCCGGAATCGTGGATCATCGCCAGGTCGACCGCGCAGGTGACTATGTCGCCCGGCGCCACCCGGTCTCGCCCGGCCGCGCGCGCGATGATCTTTTCCGCCAACGTCATGGCCATGGTTGAGCTCACGCTACTTGAGCCTGCACTCCTTGACGAATTCCTCCACCAGCCGGGCACACTCCGCCGGCTTCTCGATCTGCAGCAGGTGGCCGGTCCCTTCGACGAAGCAGTAATCATATCCATTCTCGGTCCCGAGCGCATGGTTGGTCGGGCCGGTGGCCGGTCCGCCCTTGAGGTTGGGATCGGCGCCGATGAGCTTGACCGGCCCGCCGAACTCGCCGGCGCGCGGCCACAGATTGAGCGTCAAGGCCTCGGCATAGATCCCGGCCTCGTTTTCCGGCGCGCAGACCAGGACGTAGCCGTCGCCCTCGGGGTCCCTGCGCAACACCGAGCGCGCCATCAATTCGTGCGCGCCAGCGACCCAGCCCTTGGTTGCGCGCGACGCGATATATTCGCTCGCCAGCTCGTCCACCGAGGCGAACCGGCGGCGGCGGCCCAGCGCCCATTCGGTCAGCTTGTTCTCGAACACCCGCATCAGCTCGTATCTGGGATGGCTTTGCGGCGGAACGTTGGGCGGATCGAACAGCATCAGCGCGTCCCAACGCCAGCCCATCTCGATCGCGTGCTTCATCGCGGTGCGGCCCGACATCGAATGGAAAACGCCCACCGTGGTCTTCCGGCCGAGGCTTGAATTCACTGCTTGCAACACCCACTCGAGGTCGCGGCTGAGCTGCGCGTAGGTATGGTTCGCCGGCTGCACCGGAGCGTTCTGGCCGTGATTGCGGAAGTCGAACACCAGCACGTCGTAGTCCGGCGTCAGCAATTGCCAGAACGGCAGGTAGGCGTCGGCCGCGAAGCCGTTGCCGTGCGTGACCATGAGGCGCGGGCCGGCGGGATTGCCGTGGCGGCGCACCCGAATCGTCGCGCCGTCGTCCAGCGCGACGTCGATGGTCTCGCTCGGCACTGGAACGACGAGATTCATGCTCTTGCTCTCCCGTAACGGATTGCGGCCAACGCGTCGCGCTTGGTCAGTTTGCTCGTCCGCGCGACCACCTATACTATCCGTCGTCATGGCCCGCCTTGAGGGCGCTCACGCCGGACACTAACGCCGGATGGCGCTTCGCTCCATCCGGGCGACGAGCCGACGACCGATTCCCGACAAGAGGTGAGCAGTGTCCCAGTTCCTCGGCGCTCCGATGCTGCGGAAGGAAGACCCCGCGCTGCTGTCGGGGCGCGGGCGCTACGCCGACGACCTGCCGGTGCCGGCCGGGACGCTGCACGCCCACGTCATTCGCTCGCCGCACGCGCACGCCAAGATTGTCGGCATCGACGCGGCTGCGGCGCTGGCGCAGGACGGCGTCTGGGCGGTCATCACCGGCGAGGACATACGCAAGCTCAGCGATCCGTTCCTGATCGCACTCAAGGCCAAGGTCGACCAGTGGTCGCTGGCGGTCGAGCACGTGCGCTATGTGGGCGAGCCGGTGGCGCTGGTGGTGGCCGAGAGCCGCTATCTGGCCGAGGACGCGGCCGAGCTGGTCGCCATCGACTACGAGCCGCTCCCGGCGGTGATCGACCCGCAGGCGGCGCGCGAGAAATCGGCGCCGCTCCTGCATCCCGACGCCAAGACCAATGAGATCTCGGTCCGCAAGTTCACCTACGGCGATCCCAAGCGCGCGTTCGAGCAGGCCGACGCCCGCGTCGCGCTCACCGTCGACTATCCGCGCAATTCCTTCACGCCGATGGAATGCTACGTGGTGGTCGCCGAATATCGCGCTGCCGACGACAGCTACGACGTCCTGGCGAATTTCCAGGGCCCGTTCAGCAC
>Ga0209382_10013414_pt1 | contig 10073 bp, 13 predicted proteins | sample SoiMetdeltSBSDD5_FD_187599 | JGI IMG/M metagenome (GOLD analysis project Ga0209382, IMG submission 187599) | Bulk soil microbial communities from a Populus tree surrounding site in Tennessee, USA - Soil MetaG P. deltoides SBSDD5 (SPAdes) (version 2) | ecosystem: Environmental > Terrestrial >...
TCGATTCACTTTCACGCGAACGTGATGAAAGTGTCCGTCGCTGCGATCGTTGGTCGGATAGTAGCCGAGCACGTAGGTCAACCGTGCATCGTCTGCCGCTCGTCGTACCGCGCCGTTGATGTCGTTTGTATTCAGGAACGCCCTGGCCCCCGTCCTTTCGGAGACGGATTGGAGAATGTCCTGATTCAGTGAGACGGTTGACTGCGTCGTAAACGTTTTCCGCCCAGGGATCGAGATTGTTTCAACGAGTCCGCGTGCATCCACGGTGTAGATGGCGACATTCGCATCGTTGAGAGCGCGAGTCGCGCGGCTAATCTCGGTTGTTTTCCCGCGCCCCGCATACGCGAACGCCGAGAGCCTGAAGCCAGAGGAAACCCAGATCAGATTCTTACGTCCGCGCACGCCGCCGAGATGATGAGCGATCGCCTCGAGTGCATCGATCGACGTGACCGCGGCCACGCCCTGGAAGTGTTCGTCCATGTGCCTGAAACCGTCGAGTCCAGAGAACAGCACCGCGATCTCGTTGTCGATCGTCGGCTGATCGGCGGCTTCACGTAGCGCCTGGGCGTCTAGCGTCGCGGCGAGTTCAACCGAGGTCATTGCGCGCACGCGGTTCATGGCACGCACCAATGCCGCGGCGTCGTTGGTGAAGTCGTGAATGACGCGGAACCCGCCGCCATCGAGCGCGTAGAGGCCGACTCGATCGTCGGGTCGAATCTGTTCCAGGAACTTGGCGACCTGGCCGCGGGCGTACAACTGAGCGCTGTCCGAGGTGTTCAACCGATCGAACAGGATGACGGTGACGCCACCGTCCATCGGCACCCTGTTCGAGAACTCGCGAGGGTCCGCCGATGCTGGGACTGTGTTCGTGGTCGGCTTCGAAGCGCCATTGTCCTCGACTGAGAAGAGTTCGACCGATTGCAGCTGTCCGTTGTCAAAAACCTCGAAATCGGCGGCACGCAAGCCCCGGACGGCGTTGCGATCCTTGTCGGTGACGATCACGCTGACCTCGATCAGGCGCGTGCCGGTGCGGAACGTCGGACGTTCCTGTGACGCGGCGGCAATCGCGTTGTAGACCACCAGCGATGCGACAAGCGTTGTGAGACTGCTGGCCAACGTCATGGCTCATCTCGATGAACGGTCTCGGGCGAGAAGGCCGGCAGGCATACCGCGACGTACTCCGCGCCTTCCGGGCCGGGCGTACTGTATCTGATCCATTCCCCCGGCGCCGTGGCGATCGCCTGGCCCGCGTGGACATCGAGAGTGCCGTGCTCGTGCTCCACCCGAAGCATTCCCCGCAGCACGACCGTGATCTCTTCGAAATCAGGCCGCTGCCCGGGCTCTTGCCAGCCCCCAGGCGAAACCATTCGTGCCACGCTGACGCCGCGGTGCCCGGTGTTAACGAACCCGGCATATTCCTCGATGTGCTTGGGCTTCGTGCCGGCGGCTTTGATGATGGTTGGGGTTGGAATTAGTCGAGGCATGGGCGATGGTAACTCTAGCTCGCGGCTCGCGGCTCGCGGCTCGCGGGCTCGGGAACCCGAATTTCACAGCGCCTCCGTCCAAACCCAAGCCCAGCGAGCTGCGAGCGCGAGGCCCGAACCGCGATTCTGATGAGGCACCACTTCTTGAAGGCTCTCGGTGAGGAGGCACCATGAACCGCGACGAGGTGGAAGGCAAAGCCAAAGAGATCAAGGGCCGCGTCAAACAGAGCGTTGGCGACCTGACAGACGACGAAACCCTTAGGGAAGAAGGAGTTGCGGACGAAGCCGAGGGTGAGGTCCAGGGTGGTTTCGGCCGCGCGAAACGCAAGGTCGGGGAAGCGATTGAAGAGGTTGGAGAGAAGATAAAGAAGTAGAACTAGCTCAGCAGTTTTGGCTGGGTGGGAACGCTCGTTCCCACCCGGCCTTCCCAAGGTCGAAGGGGGCTTGATCCCTCTCGCCGACTATTGCTATATTTGCAAGGTTCTGGTCGGCCTTGGGACGCCCTATCTAGGGCCCGACTCTGCGCGGCGAACAGCCTCACATAGGCATATGCCGCACCGCCGACGCCGCCGCGACGCTTGAGCGTCGCTAATGCGCGACGCAGAAGCGTCGCTTAATGAATGCGGCGCAGCAATATCAACTTTATAGGGTAAGTCAGCACCAGGTGCCGGACCGCGATCGCGGTTCCCTAGGCCTGGAGCGTAGAACCATCCAACATCGCCCGGCATGATCCGGCGCGGTGTGGTGTTGTTCGTTTGTTTTGCGCGAGCCTGGGGCTTGCGCGTGGAGTGCTCGTGCCGACGATTAGCCAGCTGGTACGCAAGGGGCGCGACAAGGTCCTGACGAAGACGAAGAGCCCGGCGCTGCAGAACAGCCCGCAGAAGCGCGGTGTCTGCGTTCGCGTGTTTACCCAGACCCCGAAGAAGCCGAACTCAGCGCTGCGGAAAGTGGCGCGCGTCCGGTTGACCAACGGGATTGAAGTCACGACATACATCCCCGGTGTCGGCCACAACCTGCAGGAGCACTCGCTCGTCCTCATCCGCGGCGGTCGTGTGAAGGATCTGCCGGGTGTTCGCTATCACGTGGTCCGCGGCACGCTCGACGCGGTCGGCGTGCAGGGGCGCAAGCAGGGACGTTCGAAGTACGGAGCAAAGCGACCGAAGAGTTAAGCCATGCCAAGACGTAGAGAGATTCCGAAACGTGAAGTGCCACTTGACCCGCTGTACAGCAGCGCGCTGGTGACGAAGTTCATCAGCACGTTGATGCGCGACGGGAAGCGCAGCACAGCCGAGCAGATCATGTACGGCAGCCTGTCGACGATCCAGGAGAAGACCGGCGACGATCCGCTGAAGGTGTTCAAGAAGGCCGTCGAGAACGTCAAGCCGGCGCTCGAGGTCAAGTCGCGTCGCGTCGGCGGCTCGAACTATCAAGTGCCCGTCGAGGTCAATCCCAACCGGCGCCTGTCGCTCAGCATCCGCTGGCTGGTTGGCTACGCGCGCGAGCGCGGCGATGGCAAGACGATGAAGGAGAAGCTCGCCAACGAGCTGATGGATGCGGCGAATCTTCGCGGTGGTGCGGTGAAGAAGCGCGAGGACGTGCACCGTATGGCGGAAGCCAACAAGGCCTTCGCTCACTATCGCTGGTAATTAGCAATGCCGAGGGAAACACCACTTAATCGCACGCGGAATATCGGCATCATGGCCCACATCGATGCCGGCAAGACCACGACGACTGAACGGATCCTGTTCTATACGGGCATTACGTACAAGATCGGTGAAGTGCACGACGGCACGGCCGTCATGGACTGGATGGAGCAGGAACAGGAGCGCGGAATCACGATTACCTCCGCCGCGACGACCTGCTTCTGGCGCGATCACCGTATCAACATCATCGATACGCCGGGCCACGTCGACTTCACGGCTGAAGTCGAGCGCTCGCTGCGCGTGCTCGATGGCGCGGTTGCCGTGTTCGACTCGGTGGCCGGTGTCGAGCCGCAATCGGAAACCGTCTGGCGCCAGGCCGACAAGTACCGCGTGCCGCGGATCTGCTTCGTCAACAAGATGGACCGCATCGGCGCGGACTTCAAGCGGACCTTTGACCAGATCATCTCGAAGCTCGGCGGCAACCCCGTCGCGATCCAGCTGCCAATCGGCAGCGAGGACAAGTTCGTCGGCGTGGTCGATCTCATCAAGATGAAGTCGATCACCTACAAGGACGAAACGATGGGCGCCGACTACGTCGTCGGCGAGATTCCGGCCGACATGCTGGAAGAAGCCAAGCACTTCCGCGAGCAGCTGGTCGAGAAGGTCAGCGAGGCAGACGACAAGATTCTCGAGAAGTACCTGCATGGCGAGGAGATCTCCGAGGAGGAGATCAAGGCGGCGCTGCGCAAGCGGGTCAACTCGTCGGTGCACACCGAAGGCGACAAGTCAGAGCCCGCCTTTGTGCCGGTGATCTGCGGTTCGGCGTTCAAGAACAAGGGCGTGCAGCCGCTGCTCGATGCCGTCGTCGACTACCTGCCGTCACCGGTTGACGTGCCGCCGATCAAGGGCTTCAACCCGAACAAGGGTCCCGACGCGATCGAAGAACGTCCGGCGAAGGACGATGCGCCGTTTGCGGCGCTCGGCTTCAAGATCATGACCGACCCGTTCGTCGGGCAGCTAACGTTCATCCGTGTCTACTCGGGCGTGCTGACCGCCGGTTCGACGATCTTCAACTCGACCAAGCAGAAGAACGAGCGCATTGGCCGCCTGCTCAAGATGCACGCGAACAAGCGCGAGGAAATCAAGGAAGTCTACGCAGGTGACATCGCCGCCGCCGTCGGACTCAAGAGTGTGTCGACCGGCGACACGATTTGCGACGAGAAGAAGCCGGTCGTGCTCGAGTCGATGGACTTCCCCGAACCGGTCATCTCGCTGTCGATTGAGCCGAAGACCAAGGCCGACCAGGAGAAGCTGGGCCAGGGTCTGGGCAAGCTGATGGCGGAGGATCCAACCTTCCGCGTCAAGACCGATCAGCAGACCGGCGAGGTCGTCATCTCCGGCATGGGCGAGCTGCACCTCGACATCATCGTCGACCGGCTGCGGCGCGAGTTCAACGTCGAGGCGAGCGTGGGCCGACCGCAGGTCGCCTACAAGGAAACGCTCACCCGTCCGGCTGACGGTGAGATGAAGTACGCCAAGCAGACCGGCGGCCGCGGACAGTACGGACACGCGAAGATCCATCTTTACCCTGGCGAGCCCGGCACCGGCTACATCTTCGAGAACGAGATCAGCGGCGGTTCGATCCCGAAGGAGTACATCAAGCCGATCGACGAAGGGATCAAGGAAGCGCTCACGCGCGGCATCCTTGCGGGCTACCCGATCGACGACGTCCGCATCGTTCTGTACGACGGGTCGTACCACGACGTCGACTCGTCGGAAATGGCGTTCAAGATCGCCGGCTCGATGGCTTTTCAGGACGCGGCCAAGAAGGCCAAGCCGGTCCTGCTCGAACCGATCATGCGCGTCGAAGTGGTCGTGCCCAAGGAGCACATGGGCGACGTCATCGGCAACCTCTCAGGCCGGCGCGGCCACATCCAGTCGCAGGAAGACCGCGGCGGGACACAGATTATCAACGCGCGGGTGCCGCTGTCCGAGATGTTCGGCTACGCCACGGACCTGCGCTCGCGTACCCAGGGCCGTGCCACCTACTCGATGCACTTCGATCGTTACGAGCAGGCGCCTAACAACGTCAGCGAGGAAGTCGTCGCACGGGTTCAGGGGAAGACGTAAGCACTGCAGATTGCAGATTGCAGATTGCAGATTGCAGATTGCAGATTGCGGATTGCGGATTGCGGATTGTGGATTGTGGATTTGAGGATTGGCGGGGCGAACTGAAATGGCGACAGCATTCAGCGACAAGATTCGGATTCGGTTGAAAGCGTACGACAACCGGGTACTCGATCAATCGACGACCGAGATTGTGGACACGGCGCGACGGACCGGGGCGCGGCTCGCGGGGCCGATTCCGCTGCCGACGGAGAAGAACAAGTGGACCGTGCTGCGGTCGCCGCACGTCGACAAGAAGTCGCGCGAGCAGTTCGAGCTCCGCACCCACAAGCGGCTGATCGACATTTTCGAGCCGACGCCACAGACCGTCGACGCCTTGATGAAGCTCGACCTGCCCGCGGGCGTGGACGTTGAGATCAAGGCGTTTGGGAAGGAACACAAGTAATGGTCACCGGGATCATCGGCAGAAAAGTCGGGATGACCCAGATCTTCGCGAAGGATGGGACGGCCGTCCCCGGCACCGTCATCAAGGCGGGCCCCTGCGTCGTCGTTCAGGCGAAGAACAGTGCGACCGACGGCTACGAGGCCATTCAGCTCGGCCTGGTCGAGGAGCGCCCCGCGCGTGCGCGCAAGCCGCTGGCGGGTCACTACAAGAAGGCCGGCGTGCCGCCGACGCGCGTGCGTCGCGAGGTCAAGCTGGCGGCTGGCGCCGAAGTGCCGAAGCCCGGCGACCAGGTGCTCGTCAACGGCGTGTTCGCGGACGGCGATCGCGTCGATGTGATCGGCATCAGCCGCGGCAAGGGATTCCAGGGCGTCGTCAAGCGCCACAACTTCCGCGGCGGCGCCGCGACCCACGGCTCGATGTTCCACCGCGCGCCCGGATCGATCGGCGCCTCGTCGTTTCCGTCCCGCGTCGTGAAGGGTATGCGCGCGGCCGGCCGCATGGGCGGCGATCGCGTGACGACGCGGAATCTGAAAGTCGTGCAGATCGACGTCGACAACAACTTGCTCGTGCTGCGAGGTTCCGTGCCCGGCGCGCCGGGCGGTTATGTGGTCGTCCGCAAGGCGGTGGCCCGCAAGCCCGAACCGAAGCTGCAGGTTGAGAAGCCGTCGAAGGCCGTGAAGGGTAAGAAGTAGTTTCGCGGCTCGCATCTCGCGGCTCGCTTCCCGGGACACCGGGACCCTGGCGAGCGGCGGGCAGCGAGCGGCGAGCAGCGAGAAGCTGACATGCAGATAGACATCGTCAACTCAAACAACGAAAAGGTCGGCGCGCTCGAGCTGAGCGACGACGTGTTTGGCGGCCGGATCAAGTCGGACCTGATTTGGTCGGCGGTCGTGCAGGAGAACGCGGCGGAGCGCCGCGGCACGCACGCGACCAAAAACCGCGCGCTCGTGAGCGGCAGCGGCAAGAAGCCGTGGCGCCAGAAGGGCACCGGCCGCGCGCGCGTCGGCGAGATCCGCAACCCGCTGTGGCGCAAGGGTGGAACGGTGTTCGGACCGCAGCCGCGCAGCTATGAATACGACCTGCCGAAGAAGGCCAAACGCGGCGCGCTGCTCGCGGCGCTCGCCCAGAAGCTGAACGACGGCGCCGTGGTTGTCGTCGATCGCCTCGAGTCGAGCGATCGCAAAACGAAATCGACCGCCGAACTGCTGAAGCGGCTGGGCGCTACGGGCAAAACGCTCGTCATCGACGTCAAGCCTGACGAGGGCTTTACGATGTCGGCGCGCAACATTGCCGGCGTGAAGCTCGTGGCCAGTAGTGCCGTGACCGCCCGCGACGTCATCGACACCTCGCGCGTCGTGGCCACCAGGGATGCGCTGCAGAAACTGCAGGAGACTCTTGGATAGATTCGGCTGCGAGCAAGCGAAGCGCAGCGAGCCACGCGAGCGGAGTGGGGCTTTGGGGCCCCGCGAGCGAGCGTGTAAGGGGGTTCGGGGGACGAAGTCCCTCGATGAGAGCTGACATGAAACTTACAGATGTGATTCGGCGGCCGCTGATTACCGAGAAGACCACGCTGGCGCGCGAGGATTCGCGCACGGTGGTGTTCGAGGTCGCGGTCGACGCGACCAAAGTGGACATCAAGCACGCCGTTGAGAAGCTGCTCGGCTCGAAGGTGGAGAGCGTGCGCACGGCGATCGCGCACGGCAAGTTCAAGCGGCAGGGCCGCTTCATCGGCCAGCGCTCGGATTGGAAGAAGGCCTACGTGAAGCTTCGGGAAGGCGAGAAGGTTCCCGAGTTCCTCGAGGGCGCTTAGGGGGAAGTGTGCCGATACGAAATTACAAGCCAACGTCGGCGGGACGACGGTTCCAGACGGTGCAGGTTTTCGACGACGTCACGACCGACTCGTCGTACAAGCCGCTGACCGAGCCTTTGCACAAGTCGGGTGGGCGCAACAACCGCGGGGAGTTGACGTCCTGGTGGCGCGGCGGCGGTCACAAGCGGAACTACCGCATCATCGACTTCAAGCGCGACAAGCGCGACATTCCCGCCAAGGTGTCGACGGTCGAGTACGACCCGAACCGCTCGGCGCGAATTGCGCTGCTGACCTACGAGGATGGCGAAAAGCGCTACATCTTGCAGCCGCTCGGCCTCAAGGTCGGCGACACGATCGTGGCGGGCGAAAACGTCGACATCCTTCCGGGCAACGCGCTACCGCTCAAAAACATTCCGCTCGGCACGATGGTGCACAACGTCGAGCTGAAGGTCGGCAAGGGCGGACAGATCGCACGCAGTGCCGGGTCGTCCGTCCAGGTCGTGGCCAAGGAAGGCGACTACGTTTCGGTGAAGATGCCGTCGGGCGAGATTCGCAAGCTGCACACGGATTGCCTCGCGACCATCGGCCAGGTCGGCAACACCGACCACGAGAACGTCTCGATTGGCAAGGCGGGGCGGAGCCGGTGGCTGGGGAAGCGTCCGCACGTTCGCGGCGTCGCGATGAACCCAGTCGATCACCCGCTCGGCGGTGGTGAAGGCAAGACGTCGGGCGGCCGTCATCCGGTGTCGCCGTGGGGCTTGCCGACCAAGGGATACAAGACCCGCAACCGTAAGGTGACCGATCGCTTCATCGTGCAACGGAGAAAGAAGTAGGGCTATGTCTAGGTCGTTGAAAAAGGGTCCCTTCGTCGACGTGCCGCTGCTCGAGAAGGTCGAGATCATGAATCGTGGCGGCGAGAAGAAGGTCTTGAAGACCTGGTCGCGCCGTTCGACGGTGGTGCCCGAGATGGTCGGACACACGCTGGCCGTGCACAACGGCAAGAAGTTCATCCCGGTGTACATCACCGAGAACATGGTGGGCCACAAGCTCGGCGAGTTCGCGCCGACGCGGCAGTTCAAGGGACACACCACCAAGGCCGACAAGGCGGCAGCGGTGGCGGCAGCAGCCCCCGCGGGTGCGCCGGCGCCGAAGGCAGGTAGCTAATGGCGATTCAGGCCCACGCGACGGCCCGTTACGTCCGCACGTCCGCGCAGAAGGCGGGGCTGGTGCTCGACTTGATTCGCGGCCGTAACGTCAACGCCGCGCTGGCGACGCTGCGGTTCGCGCGCAAGGGCGTGGCGCGCGACATCGAGAAGGTGCTGCGCTCGGCGATTGCCAACGCCCAGCAGAAAGACGGGTTCGGCGGCGACGTCGAGCGGCTCTACGTCAACGCGTGCTACGCGAACCAGGGACCCTCACAGAAGCGGATTCGTCCGGCCCCGATGGGACGCGCGTTTCGCGTCGTGAAGCGGACGGCACACCTCACCGTTGGCGTGGCAGAGCGTCCGCTCAAGATTATCGAGACCCCGACCGCGCCGGAAGAGGGCGCGCCAAAGCGTCCGCGCGGCGCGAAGCCGAAGGCCAAAGCGAAGGCCCCGGCGCGCAAGCCCGCCGCGAAGAAGCCGGCCGCGAAGGCCGCTGGAAAGACCGCGGGCAAGAACAAGAAGAAGACGGCAAAGGGATAACGATGGGACAAAAAGTACATCCACACGGATTCCGGCTCGGGTTCAACAAGACCTGGCGTTCGCGCTGGTTCGCGGACCGCGACTACTCGAAGCTGCTGCACGAGGATTTGAAGCTGCGCGAGAAGTTGAAGGAGCGCTTCGCCCACGCCGGTGTGTCGAAGATCGAGATCGAGCGCGCGGCGAACAAGTTGAAGATCGACATCTACACGTCGCGCCCGGGGATCATCATCGGCCGCAAGGGCACCGAGGTGGACAAGCTGAAGACCGAGATTCAGAAGCAGACGAATCGCGAGGTCTTCATCAACATCCAGGAGATCCAGAAGCCGGAGCTCGACGCGCAGTTGATCGCCGAGTCGGTTGCGATGCAGCTCGAGAAGCGCGTCGCGTTCCGCCGTGCGATGCGCAAGGCCGTCGAGTCGGCGCTGCGCTTCGGCGCGCGCGGGATCAAGGTCCGTGTATCGGGACGGCTGAACGGCGCCGAAATCGCGCGCTCGGAGTGGTACCTGCACGGCCAGCTGCCGCTGCAGACGCTTCGCGCCGACATCGACTACGGCTTTGCCGAGGCGTTCACGACCTACGGCGCGATCGGCGCGAAGGTGTGGTTGTACAAGGGCGAGCGGCTCGCACCGCGCATCGGCCGTGAAGAGGATTACCGGACGCCCCGACGAACCGCGAGGGCGTAAGCAGCGCAGATGGCAGACTGCAGAATGCGGATTGCGGCCTGTCCAATGCGGATTGACGATTACGACTGTCGACTAACGACTACGACTAGCGATTGACGACTAGCGACTAACGACGACAAGGTTTCACCGTTATGTTGATGCCAAAGAAGGTCAAGTACCGGAAACAGCAGCGCGGCCGCATGCGAGGCAAGGCGTG
>Ga0209382_10013415_pt1 | contig 10072 bp, 4 predicted proteins | sample SoiMetdeltSBSDD5_FD_187599 | JGI IMG/M metagenome (GOLD analysis project Ga0209382, IMG submission 187599) | Bulk soil microbial communities from a Populus tree surrounding site in Tennessee, USA - Soil MetaG P. deltoides SBSDD5 (SPAdes) (version 2) | ecosystem: Environmental > Terrestrial >...
GCCTGTGGTGATCACGGCCTACGCCGACAAGAGCTTCAGCTTCATCATCAAGACGCCGCCGACCACGGTGCTGATCAAGAAGGCCGCCGGCATCGAGTCGGGCAGCCCGCGCCCGCACACCGACAAGGTGGGCAAGATCACGCGCAAGCAGGTCGAGGACATCGCCAAGGTGAAGATGCCCGATCTCAACGCCAGCGATCTCGAGGCGGCGATGCGCATCGTCGCCGGCAGCGCCCGCTCGATGGGCGTGATCGTGGAGGGCATGTAAATGGCCCACGTTTCCAAGCGCAGAAAGGCGTTCCTCGCCAAGGTCGATCCGATGAAGGTCTACCCGGCGATGGAGGCGCTCAAGCTGGTGAAGGACACCGCCACCGCCAAGTTCGACGAGGCGGTCGACGTCGCCGTCAATCTCGGCATCGATGCGAAGAAGGGCGATCAGACCGTGCGCGGCTCGGTCGTGCTGCCCGCGGGCACCGGCAAGAAGGTGCGCGTCGCCGTGTTCGCGCCCGGCGACAAGGCGGCGGCCGCCAAGGCGGCGGGGGCCGACATCGTCGGCATGGAAGACCTCGCCGAGCAGGTGAAGGCCGGCAAGATGGATTTCGACGTGGTGATCGCGGCGCCCGAGGCGATGCGTGTGGTCGGCGCGCTGGGCCAGATCCTCGGCCCGCGCGGCCTGATGCCCAACCCGAAGGTCGGCACGGTGACGCCGGACGTGGCGGGCGCAGTGAGAAATGCGCGCGCCGGCCAGGTGCAGTTCCGCGCCGACAAGTCGGGCGTCGTGCAATGCACGATCGGCCGCGCTTCGTTCTCGCCCGAGCAGCTGCGCGACAACCTCGCCGCGCTGGTCGACGCGCTGAACAAGTCGAAGCCCGCCGCGATCAAGGGGATTTTTCTGAAGAAGCTTTCGGTGTCGAGCACGATGGGGGTCGGCGTGAAGGTCGATCCGCTGTCGCTCTCGGCGCAGCAATGACTTTGGTGGCAGTAGCTGTCAGAGACCGTAGGAGCCGCAGTGCGGGCTTAATCGGGATGTTTCCTACGCAGACGGCGTTCCTGATTCCGGGGTCGCCGTATTCAGCAGAAAGGAGGCTGGACCTTGGGTCTTAGCATGGAGCAGAAGCAGGCGATGGTCGCGGAAGTCGCGGCCAAGCTGGCGGGCGCGCAGGCGGTGATCGTCGCGGAGTATCGCGGCCTCGACGTCGAGCGCGTGACGCAGCTTCGCACCAGGGCGAGGAAGTCGGGGCTTTACCTGCGGGTGCTGAAGAACACCCTCGCGCGCAGGGCCGTGAAGGGCACGCCGTTCGAAAAGCTGTCCGAGCACATGGTCGGACCGCTGATGTACGGCATCGCCCAGGATCCGGTCGCGGGCGCGAAGGTGATCGCAGAGTTCGCCAAGGAGAACGAGCGCTTCGTCATCAAGGGCGGAGCGATGGCCAATGCCGTGATGTCGCTGCAGGACATCAGGGCGCTGGCGTCGCTGCCGAGCCGCGAGGAGCTGCTGGCGAAGCTGGTGGGCACGCTGCAGGCCCCGATCGTCAAGCTGGTGCGCACGCTGAACGAGGTGCCGGGCAAGTTCGTCCGCACTCTCGCCGCCGTACGCGACGCCAGATCAGGAACCTAATTTTTTTCAGGAGAACGAAGCAATGGAACGCGCACAGATTCTGGAAGCAGTGAGCAAGCTGACCGTCCTCGAGCTCGCGCAGCTCATCAAGGACATGGAAGAGAAGTTCGGCGTCTCCGCCGCCGCGGCGGTCGCGGTGGCGGCCCCGGCCGCGGCCGGCGCTGCCGCCGCGAAGGCCGAGGAGAAGACCGAGTTCACCGTGATGCTGACCGCGGTGGGCGACAACAAAGTGAACGTGATCAAGGCGGTGCGCGAAGTCACCAGCCTCGGCCTGAAGGAGGCCAAGGACCTGGTCGACGGCGCGCCCAAGCCGGTGAAGGAAGGCGTCTCGAAAGCCGACGCGGAAGCGGTGGCCAAGAAGCTGACCGACGCTGGCGCGAAGGCTGAAATCAAGTAGGGAACCGGCAGCCCGGGGCAGGGTCTTAAGACCCTCCCCGGGGCTTTCGCATTGAAGTAACACCCTTGTAATTCAGGGCATTAGGAGTATCCATGACGTATTCGCTGACCGAGCGCAAACGCATCCGCAAGAGCTTCGCGAAACGCGCCATCGTGCAGAAGGTGCCGTTCCTCATCGCGACCCAGCTCGAGTCCTACACCGAGTTCCTGCAGGCGCATGTCGCCGGCGAGACGCGGAAGAACCAGGGCCTGCAGGCGGCGTTCACCTCGATCTTCCCGATCGTGAGTCATTCGGGCAACGCCAAGCTGGAGTTCGTCAGCTACTCGCTCGGCGAGCCGCCGTTCGACGTCAAGGAATGCCAGCAGCGCGGCCTCACCTACGCCAGCCCGCTGCGCGCCAAGGTGCGCCTGGTGATCATGGACAAGGACGCGCCGAAGCCGACGACCAAGGAAGTGAAGGAGCAGGAGGTGTACATGGGCGAGATCCCGCTCATGACCACCACCGGCTCGTTCATCATCAACGGCACCGAGCGCGTCATCGTCAGCCAGCTGCATCGCTCGCCGGGCGTGTTCTTCGAGCACGACCGCGGCAAGACGCATTCGTCGGGCAAGCTGCTGTTCTCGGCGCGCGTCATCCCCTACCGCGGCTCCTGGCTCGATTTCGAGTTCGACCCGAAGGACATCGTCTTCTTCCGCGTTGACCGGCGCCGCAAGATGCCGGTGACGATTCTCCTCAAGGCGCTCGGCTACACGCCGGAGCGGATCCTGAAGGAGTTCTTCGCTTTCGACGGCTTCCACATCGAGAAGGACCACGTCCTGTTCGAGGTGGTGCCCGAGCGCCTGCGCGGCGAGGTGGCGCGTTTCGACATCAACGACAAGTCGGGCAAGACCCTCGTCGCCAAGGACAAGCGCATCACCGTCAAGCACATCCGCGACATGGAGACGGCGGGCATCAAGCGCATCACCGCGCCGGACGAGTTCATCCTCGGCCGCACCCTGTCGCACAACGTCGTCAGCGCGGACACCGGCGAGATCCTCGCCAACGCCAACGACGAGATCACCGAGGAGCTGCTGGCCAAGCTGCGCGTCGCCAAGGTCGGCAAGGTGCAGACGCTGTTCACCAACGACCTCGACCAGGGCCCGTACGTGTCGCAGACCCTGCGCGCCGACGAGACCGCCGACATGAACCAGGCGCGCGTGGCGATCTACCGCATGATGCGCCCGGGCGAGCCGCCGACGGAGGACGCGGTGGAGACCCTGTTCAACGGCCTGTTCTTCGCCGAGGAACGCTACGACCTCTCCGCCGTCGGCCGCATGAAGTTCAACCGGCGCATCAATGCGCCGAGCGAGTTCAGCTGGCAGCTGCGCCTGCGCGGCCTCGCCCTGCCGAAGGAGGCGGAGGAAGAGCTGCGCACCTACTTCAAGCAGGCGCCCGAGCTCTCGCTCGGCAAGGTGAGCCTGGAGGGCGTCGCCGCCGAGGCCGACGCGCAGAGCGTGGCCGACAAGATGTTCCACGACCTCAAGTCGAAGGGCATCGACAAGCAGAAGCTCGAGGTGAGGGTCGAGAACCGCCTCACGCTCAGCCCCAAGGACATCGTCGAGGTGATCCGCATCCTGGTCGAGTTGCGCAACGGGCGCGGCGAGATCGACGACATCGACCACCTCGGCAACCGCCGCGTGCGCTCGGTGGGCGAGCTGGCCGAAAACCAGTTCCGCGCCGGTCTGGTGCGCGTCGAGCGCGCGGTGAAGGAGCGCCTGTCGCAGGCGGAATCCGAGAACCTGATGCCGCACGACCTGATCAACGCCAAGCCGATCTCGGCCGCGATCAAGGAGTTCTTCGGCTCCTCGCAGCTGTCGCAGTTCATGGACCAGACCAATCCCCTGTCCGAGATCACGCACAAGCGGCGCGTCTCGGCGCTGGGACCGGGCGGCCTGACGCGCGAGCGCGCAGGCTTCGAAGTGCGCGACGTGCACCCGACGCACTACGGCCGCGTCTGCCCGATCGAGACCCCGGAAGGTCCGAACATCGGCCTGATCAATTCGCTCGCCTTGTATGCGAGGACGAACCGGTATGGGTTCCTCGAGACCCCCTATCGCAAGGTGAAGGACAGCAAGGTGACGAACGAAATCGTCTACCTGTCGGCGATCGAGGAGGGTAACTACGTCATCGCCCAGGCCAACGCCTCGATCGACAAGGCGGGCAAGCTGGTCGACACGCTGGTGTCGTGCCGCTTCAAGAACGAATTCGAGCTCAAGTCGCCCGAGGAAGTGCAGCACATGGACGTGGCGCCCTCGCAGATCGTGTCGGTGGCCGCCTCGCTCATCCCCTTCCTCGAGCACGACGACGCCAACCGCGCGCTGATGGGCTCCAACATGCAGCGCCAGGCGGTGCCCTGCCTGCGGCCGGAGAAGCCGCTGGTCGGCACCGGCGTCGAGCGCACCGCGGCGGTCGACTCGGGCACCTGCGTCATCGCGCTGCGCGGCGGCCTGGTCGACTACGTCGACTCCAACCGCATCGTCGTGCGCGTCAACGATGACGAGACGCTCGCCGGCGACGTCGGCGTCGACATCTACAAGCTGACCAAGTACACGCGCTCCAACCAGAACACCAACATCAACCAGCGCCCGATCGTGAAGCAGGGCGAGCGCATCTCCAAGGGCGACGTGGTGGCCGATGGCGCCTCCACCGACCTGGGCGAGCTGGCGCTCGGCCAGAACATGCTGGTCGCCTTCATGCCCTGGAACGGCTTCAACTTCGAGGATTCGATCCTGATTTCGGAACGCGTCGTCGGCGACGACCGCTTCACCTCCATCCACATCGAGGAGCTGACGGTGGTCGCGCGCGACACCAAGCTCGGGCCGGAAGAGATCACGCGCGACATCTCCAACCTGTCGGAGGCGCAGCTTGCGCGTCTCGACGAGTCGGGCATCGTCTACATCGGTGCCGAAGTCGAGGCGGGCGACGTGCTGGTGGGCAAGGTGACGCCGAAAGGCGAGACCCAGCTCACTCCCGAAGAGAAACTGCTGCGCGCCATCTTTGGTGAAAAAGCTTCGGACGTTAAAGATACGAGTCTCAGGGTTCCTTCCGGTATCAGCGGAACCGTGATTGACGTCCAGGTCTTCACGCGCGAAGGCATCGAGCGCGACAAGCGCAGCCAGTCGATCATCGAGGACGAGCTCAAGCGCTACAAGACCGACCTCGCCGACCAGATGCGGATCGTGGAAAGCGATACCTTCGAGCGCCTCGAGCGCCTGCTCACCAACAAGACCGCCAACGGCGGGCCCAAGCGCCTGACCAAGGGCAGCAAGGTGACCAAGGACTACCTCGCCGGCGTGGAGCGGTTCGACTGGTTCGAGATCCGCCTCGCCAACGAAGAAGCCGCGGCGCAGGTCGAGAGCCTGAAGGAGTCGCTGGCGCAGAAGCGGCGCGAGTTCGACGCCATGTTCGAGGCGAAGAGGAAAAAGCTCACCCAGGGCGACGAGCTGCCGCCGGGCGTGCTGAAGATGGTGAAGGTGTACGTGGCGGTGAAGCGCCGCCTGCAGCCCGGCGACAAGATGGCGGGGCGCCACGGCAACAAGGGGGTCATCTCCAAGATCGTTCCGGTCGAGGACATGCCGCACATGGCCGACGGCACGCAGGTCGACATCGTGCTCAACCCGCTCGGCGTGCCTTCGCGCATGAACGTCGGCCAGATCCTCGAGGTGCACCTCGGCTGGGCGGCCAAGGGCCTCGGCATCAGGATCGGCGAGCTGCTCAAGCAGCAGCAGAAGCTCGCCGAGCTGCGCAAATTCCTCGAGCGCATCTACAGCGGCAAGGACGAGGACGTGTCCAAGCTGTCCGACGAGGAAGTGTTGCAGCTCGCGCACAACCTGCGCGAGGGCGTGCCCTTCGCCACGCCGGTGTTCGACGGCGCGGCGGAAGCCGAAATCATCGCCATGCTCGACACCGCGGGGCTGCCGCAGAGCGGCCAGGTGCGGCTGTACGACGGCCGCACCGGCGAGGCGTTCGACCGTGAGGTCACGGTCGGCTACATGCACGTGCTCAAGCTCCACCATCTGGTGGACGACAAGATGCACGCGCGCTCGACCGGGCCGTACTCGCTCGTCACGCAGCAGCCGCTCGGCGGCAAGGCGCAGTTCGGTGGCCAGCGCTTCGGCGAGATGGAGGTCTGGGCGCTGGAGGCCTACGGCGCCGCCTACACCCTGCAGGAGATGCTGACGGTGAAGTCCGACGACATCGCCGGCCGCACCAAGGTGTACGAGAACATCGTCAAGGGCGATCACAAGATCGACGCCGGCATGCCCGAGTCGTTCAACGTGCTGGTGAAGGAAATCCGCTCCCTTGGCATCGATATCGATCTGGAGAGGTACTGATGAAAGCGCTCCTTGAGCTGTTCAAGCAGGTCCAGCAGGACGAGGAGTTCGACGCGATCAAGATCGGGCTGGCTTCGCCCGAGAAGATCCGCTCGTGGTCCTACGGCGAGGTGAAGAAGCCGGAGACCATCAACTACCGCACCTTCAAGCCGGAGCGCGACGGCCTGTTCTGCGCCAAGATCTTCGGGCCGATCAAGGACTACGAGTGCCTCTGCGGCAAGTACAAGCGCCTCAAGCACCGTGGCGTAATTTGCGAGAAATGCGGAGTCGAAGTGACGTTGGCAAAGGTCCGGCGGGAACGCATGGGCCACATCGAACTTGCCAGCCCGGTCGCTCATATCTGGTTCCTGAAGTCGCTGCCGTCGCGTCTGGGCCTGGTGCTCGACATGACGTTGCGCGACATCGAGCGCGTGCTGTACTTCGAAGCCTATGTGGTCACCGACCCGGGCCTGACGCCGCTCAAGCGCTGCCAGCTCCTCACCGAGGACGACTATCTCGCCAAGGTGGAGGAGTTCGGCGACGACTTCCACGCGGCAATGGGCGCGGAGGGCATTCGCGCGCTGCTGCGCGCACTCGACCTCAACAAGGAGATCGACAACCTGAGGAAGGAGCTCGAAGCGACTTCCTCGGACGCCAAGATCAAGAAGTACGCCAAGCGGCTGAAGGTGCTGGAGGGCTTCAAGGCCTCCAACATCAAGCCCGACTGGATGATCATGGAAGTGCTGCCGGTGCTGCCGCCCGAACTGCGCCCTCTCGTCCCGCTGGATGGGGGGAGGTTCGCGACTTCGGACCTCAATGATTTGTACAGAAGGGTCATCAACAGAAACAACCGCCTGAAAAGGCTGTTGGAGCTGAAGGCGCCCGAAATCATCGTGCGCAACGAGAAGCGCATGCTGCAGGAGGCGGTCGATTCGCTGCTCGACAACGGCCGCCGCGGCAAGGCGATGACCGGCGCCAACAAGCGCCCGCTCAAGTCGCTCGCCGACATGATCAAGGGCAAGGGCGGCCGCTTCCGCCAGAACCTGCTCGGCAAGCGCGTCGACTACTCGGGGCGCTCGGTCATCGTCGTCGGCCCGCAGCTGAAGCTGCACCAGTGCGGCCTGCCGAAGAAGATGGCGCTCGAGCTGTTCAAACCCTTCATCTTCAACAAGCTCGAGCTGCTCGGCCTCGCCACCACCATCAAGGCGGCCAAGCGCCTGGTGGAGCAGGAAGTCCCCGAAGTGTGGGACATCCTGGAAGAGGTGATCCGCGAGCACCCGGTGATGCTGAACCGCGCGCCGACCCTGCACCGCCTCGGCATCCAGGCCTTCGAGCCGGTGCTGATCGAAGGCAAGGCGATCCAGCTGCATCCGCTGGTGTGCGTCGCGTTCAACGCCGACTTCGACGGCGACCAGATGGCGGTGCACGTGCCGCTGTCGCTGGAAGCGCAGATGGAAGCGCGCACGCTGATGCTCGCTTCCAACAACGTGCTCTCCCCGGCGAACGGCGAGCCGATCATCGTGCCCAACCAGGACATCGTGCTCGGCCTGTACTACGCCACGCGCGAGCGCATCAATGCCAAGGGCGAGGGCATGAGCTTCTCAGACCTCGCCGAAGTGCATCGCGCCTACGATTCGCGCCAGGCCGAGCTGCACGCGCGCGTCTGGGTGCGCATCAAGGAGAAGGAGCTCGCCGAGAACGGCGACGTCAGCGAGAAGATCACGCGCTACGAGACCACCGTCGGCCGCGCGCTCCTTTCGGAGATCCTGCCGGCGGGGCTGCCGTTCGCGCTGCTGAACAAGGCGCTGAAGAAGAAGGAGATCTCGCGCCTGATCAACGTCGGCTTCCGGCGCTGCGGGTTGCGCGAGACGGTGATCTTCGCCGACAAGCTGATGCAGGCGGGCTTCACCATCGCCACCCGCGCCGGCATCTCCTTCGGCGTGCACGACATGACCATCCCGGCGCAGAAGCCGGAGCTGATCAGGGGGGCCGAGACCGAGGTGAAGGAAATCGAGGTGCAGTACACCTCGGGCCTGGTGACCGCGGGCGAGCGCTACAACAAGGTGGTCGACATCTGGTCGCGCTGCGGCGAGCAGGTCGGCAAGGTGATGATGGAGCAGCTGGGTAGTGAGACGGTGGAGAACCGCCACGGCAAGACCGTGAAGCAGGAGGCGTTCAACTCGATCTACATGATGGCCGACTCGGGCGCGCGCGGCTCGGCGGCGCAGATCCGGCAGCTCGCCGGCATGCGCGGCCTGATGGCCAAGCCCGACGGCTCGATCATCGAGACGCCGATCACGGCGAACTTCCGCGAAGGCCTCAACGTGCTGCAGTACTTCATCTCCACGCACGGCGCGAGGAAGGGCCTGGCCGACACGGCGCTGAAGACCGCCAACTCGGGCTACCTGACGCGGCGCCTGGTCGACGTGACGCAGGACCTCGTCGTCACCGAGGAGGACTGCAATACGTCGAACGGCGTGTCGATGAAGGCATTGGTCGAAGGCGGCGAGGTGGTCGAAGCGCTCAAGGAACGCATTCTCGGGCGCACGCTCGCCACCGACCTGATCCATCCGGAGACGCAAGACGTGCTGTACGCCGCCGGAACGCTGATCGACGAGGAAGGCGTGGACATCATCGACAACGTCGGCATCGACGAGGTCAAGGTGCGCACCGCGCTCTCCTGCGACACGCGTTGGGGCGTGTGCGCCAAGTGCTACGGCCGCGACCTCGGCCGCGGCTCGCCGGTCAACGTCGGCGAGGCCATCGGCGTCATCGCCGCGCAGTCGATCGGCGAGCCGGGCACGCAGCTGACGATGCGGACCTTCCACATCGGCGGCGCGGCCTCGCGTACCGCGGTGCAGTCGAGCGTCGAGGCCAAGTCGGCCGGCACGGTGCGCTTCACCGCCACCATGCGCTACGTCAGCAACGCCAAGGGCGACAAGGTGGTCATCTCGCGCTCCGGCGAGGTCACCATCGTCGACGACAACGGCCGCGAGCGCGAGCGCCACAAGGTGCCGTACGGCGCGCTGCTGCTTTCCGCCGACGGCGACACGATCCGCGCCGGCAAGCAGATCGCCAACTGGGACCCGCACCACCGGCCGATCATCACCGAGTACGCCGGCACGGTGAAGTTCGAGCACGTCGAGGAGGGCGCCACCGTCGCCAAGCAGATCGACGACGTCACCGGCCTTTCCACCCTCGTCGTCATCGACGCCAAGCGCCGCACCACGGCCGCCAGCAAGGGCCAGCGACCCTCGGTCAAGCTGATCAACGAGGCGGGGGACGAGGTGCGCATCGCCGGCACCGACCACGCCGTCAACATCAGCTTCCCGGTGGGTGCGGTGATCGCCGTGCGCGACGGCCAGCAGGTGGCCGTGGGCGAGGTGCTCGCCCGTATCCCGCAGGAAGTGTCGAAGACGCGCGACATCACCGGCGGCCTGCCGCGGGTGGCGGAGCTGTTCGAGGCGCGCTCGCCGAAGGACGCCGGCATGCTGGCGGAAGTCACCGGCACGGTCAGCTTCGGCAAGGACACCAAGGGCAAGCAGCGCCTGGTCATCACCGACCTCGACAAGCAGGAGCACGAGTACCTGATCGCCAAGGACAAGCACCTGCTGGTGCACGACGGCCAGGTGGTGAACAAGGGCGAGATGATCGTCGACGGTCCGGTCGATCCGCACGACCTGCTGCGCCTGCTCGGCATCGAGG
>Ga0209382_10013416_pt1 | contig 10072 bp, 10 predicted proteins | sample SoiMetdeltSBSDD5_FD_187599 | JGI IMG/M metagenome (GOLD analysis project Ga0209382, IMG submission 187599) | Bulk soil microbial communities from a Populus tree surrounding site in Tennessee, USA - Soil MetaG P. deltoides SBSDD5 (SPAdes) (version 2) | ecosystem: Environmental > Terrestrial >...
GCTCGATCTCAAGGGCCTGCCGCTCGGCGATACTTCGTTCACGTTCAACGAGGGCGGACGCGAAACCGAGGCCGAGTTCACAATGCCGGTGGAGATCCGCAACGACATTGCGCGGCTGGAGATCGCGGCCGAGCATTCGGCCGGCGCGGTCGCGCTGCTCGACAAGCGCTGGCGCCGCCGCTCCGTCGGCGTCATCACGGGTTCGACGGTGGACACCGCGCAGCCGCTGCTCGCCTCGACCTATTACCTCACGCGCGCGCTCGGGCCGTTCGCGGACATACGCCTCGCCGAACGCGGCTCGCCCGGCCAGGCGGTGAGCCATTTCATCGAGCAGCACCTGCCGATGTTGGTCCTCGCCGACGTGGGCAATGTTGCCGAGGCGCGCGAGACGTTAACGCGCTGGCTCGAAGACGGCGGCGTGCTCGTGCGCTTTGCCGGCCCGCGGCTTGCCGCCGGCGACGATGAGCTCGTGCCGGTGAGGCTCAGACGCGGCGGGCGCATTCTCGGCGGGAGTCTATCCTGGGAGCAGCCGCAGCAGCTCAGCGCTTTCCCGCGCGAGAGCCCGTTCTTCGGCATGACCGTGCCGACCGACGTCAGCGTCAGCCGGCAAGTGCTGGCCGAGCCTGATGCCACGCTGAGCGAGCGCACCTGGGCGACGCTCGCCGACGGCACTCCGCTCGTTACCGCCCAGCGCCGCGGCAAGGGCCTGATCGTCTTGTTTCACGTCACCGCCGATACGCGCTGGTCAGACCTGCCGCTATCGGGCACATTCGTCGAGATGCTCAAGCGGATCGTCTCTTTGGCGGGGTCGATGGCGGCCGCCGACAGCGCTGCGGCGAATTCCCGCGCCACGCGCGAGGTATTGCCGCCGACCCGCATTCTCGACGGCTTCGGCGTGTTCGGACCGCCGCCGACAAACGCCCGCGCGGTGTCCGCGACCTTTAGCGGGCGCGCAACTTCCGATCATCCACCCGGCTTTTATGGACCGCCGGAAGGACTGTTGGCTGTCAATGCGCTCGCACCCAACGACCGACTCGCGCCGCTGGATATTTCCGCTCTCAAGGCGCAGCGGGAAACCTACCGAACGAGCGAGCCGCAGGATCTACGCGGGGCCATACTGCTCGCTGCGCTCGCGTTGCTGGCGCTCGATGCCATTGTCACATTCCTGCTCGCCGGTGGAATCGGGCAGCTTTTGCGGCGGCAACGGCCGGCCGCGACGGCGCTCGCGCTCGCAATTTTCGCCGCGGCGCTGCTCGCCTCGCCGCAGGCCTTTGCGCAGGGCCAAGCATCCGCACGCGCGACGGGCGCCGACGAGCAGGCCGTAAGATCCACGCTCGAGACGCGGCTCGCCTACGTCATCACCGGCGACGCCGAGGTCGACCGCATCAGCAAGGCCGGGCTGCAGGGCCTCACCTTGTTCCTCGCCCAGCGCACCGCGCTCGAGGCGGGCGAGCCGATCGGTCTCGATCCCGCGCGCGACGAGCTTGCATTCTATCCCTTGATCTATTGGCCGATCGTGCCAAGCGCGCCCAAGCCTTCGCGGGAGGCGCTCGAGCACATCGACGCCTATATGAAGCAGGGCGGCACCGTCCTGTTCGACACGCGCGACGCGGTCGAGGCCCCTTCCGGCGCCGGCGGCGAGACCCGCGGTCCCGGCATGCAGGCGCTACGCGCCATTCTCTCCTCGCTCGATATTCCCGAGCTCGAGCCGGTACGGCGCGATCACGTGCTGACGAAGACGTTTTATCTGTTGAAGGACTTTCCCGGCCGCTTCAACTCGGGACAGCTATGGGTGGAAGCATTGCCTGCGGCCGAGGAGGACGAGCCGGCGAGCCGGCCGGCGCGCGCCGGCGACGGCGTATCGTCGATCATCATCACCTCGAACGATTTTGCCGGCGCCTGGGCGATGCGCCAAGACGGCCAAGCCATGTTGCCGCTCGTCTCCGCCGAGCCGCGCCAACGCGAATTCGCGTTCCGCGCCGGCGTGAATATCGTGATGTACACGCTCACCGGCAACTACAAGGCCGACCAGGTCCACGTTCCGGCGCTGCTGGAGCGGCTAGGACAGTAATACGGACCTCATCCTTCGAGACGCGCCCCTTCGGGCGCTCCTCAGGATGAGGGGAAAGCTTGATCCTCGTGGTGAGGAGCGTCGCGAAGCGACGCGTCTCGAACCACGAGGCCCCGAATAGATATTTGTGAGGACGTAGGTTGAATCTCGGTATTTCATTCTCGCCCCTCGTTCCCGCTTACATCGTGTGGGCGGCGGTTGCGGTTGCGTTGGCGCTCTCGCTCCTGCTTGTCTTCGCCCGCACCCGCGCGGCGTTGCTGCGCGCTATTGCGCTCGCGCTGTTCGTGCTCGCGCTCGCCAATCCGTCGATCACGCGCGAAGACCGCGAACCGCTCACCTCGATTGCCGCGGTCGTCGTGGACAAGAGCCCGAGCCAGGAATTCGGCGAGCGCCTGCAGCAGACCGAAGCTGTGCGCGCCGCGTTGGCCGAACGTCTCGGCCGCATCCCCGGGTTGGAAGTGCGCTTCGTCGAGGCCGGGCAAGCGGACGGGGAGACCGACGGCACGCGATTGTTCACGGCGCTCTCCGCGGCGTTCTCCGACGTGCCGCACGACCGCGTCGCGGGCGCGATCTTCATCACCGATGGACGCGTGCACGACGTCCCGGGCGAGGTTGCGGCGCTCGGCTTTGCCGCGCCGGTGCACGGGCTGATCACGGGCCACAAGGACGAGCGCGACCGCCGCGTCGTGCTGGTGACCGCCCCGCGCTTCGGCATCGTCGGGCAGACGCAGACCATCACGTTTCGGATCGAGGATCAGGGCGCGCCGCGAGGCCCGGCGCAGGTGACGGTGCGGCGCGACGGCGAGCCGATCGAAAGCCGCACCGTGCGCGTCGGCGCCAATAGCAACATCACGGTGCCGATACCTCATGCCGGTGCGAACATCATCGAGATCGAGGCGTCTGCGCTGGACGGCGAGCTCACGCTCGTCAACAACCGGGCGGTCGTCTCCATCGACGGCGTGCGCGACAAGCTGCGCGTCCTGCTCGTGTCCGGCGAGCCGCATGCCGGCGAGCGAACGTGGCGCAACCTTCTCAAATCGGACGCCAGCGTCGATCTCGTGCATTTCACTATTCTGCGGCCGCCGGAGAAGCAGGACGGCACGCCGATCAACGAGTTGTCGCTGATCGCGTTTCCGACCCGCGAGCTGTTCCAGCAGAAGATCAACGAGTTCCAGCTCATCATCTTCGATCGCTACGCGCGCCAGGGGGTGCTGCCGATCATCTATTTCGACAATATCGCACGCTACGTGCGCCAGGGCGGCGCGGTGCTGGTGGCGGCGGGGCCCGACTACGCGAGCGCGACCAGCATCTGGCGCACGCCGCTCGACGTCATCCTTCCGGCCGAGCCGAGCGGCCGCACCACCGACGGCGCGTTTCATCCCCGGCTCACCGATCCTGGCAAGCGCCACCCGGTGACGCGCGGGCTGGAAGGCGCCGACCAAGACCCGCCGCACTGGAGCCGCTGGTTCCGCCTCGTCGACAGCCGCATGTCCAAAGGCACGACCGTCATGCAGGGGCCGGACAATAAGCCGTTGCTGCTGCTGTCGCGCGAGGGCGAGGGGCGCGTCGCGCTGCTCCTTTCCGACCACATCTGGCTGTGGGCGCGCGGCTACGAGGGCGGCGGACCGCACATCGATCTGCTGCGGCGTTTGTCGCACTGGCTGATGAAACAACCCGATCTGGAGGAGGAGGCGCTGCGCCTCATCGTGCGCGGGCGCGACCTCACGGTGCAGCGTCAGACCATGTCCGATACCGTCAGCGACGTCACGCTGACGACGCCGTCGGGCAAGACCCGCACCGTGACCCTCGCGCCCGCCGAGCCGGGCGTGTGGCGCTCGACGATCGAGGCAAACGAACTCGGGCTGTGGCGTGCGAGCGACGGCACGCTCAACGCGCTCGCCAATGTGGGTCCCGCCAACCCGCGCGAATTCACCGAGGTGACATCGACGACCGAAGTGCTCGCCCCGCTCGCCAATGCGACCGGGGGCGGCGTCGTACGGGTCGAGCGCGGCAGCGGCGTTCATTTGCCGCGCGTGGTCGCGGTGCGCTCGAGCGACACCTACCACGGCGACGACTGGTTGGGCCTGCGCACGCGCGAGGCGAGCGTGGTGCGCGGCATCGGCGTGTTGCCGGTATTCGCCGGATTGATCGGGCTCCTGCTCCTCGTCGGCGCTCTCGCCGCCACCTGGATGCGCGAAGGCCGCTGATATCGACGGACGGCCCGGTCGGCTCGACCCGTTGGAGTTGCGCCGCTCCCTGGGCGATTGTGTACTTTGCAAACCAGACCCTAGGGGGCGCCTTGAATGCATTAAATCCAACGACGTTGTCCTATCAATTCCCGCCATCAGTCCCCATATGAAGAGTGGAAGGAATTTAGGCTGTGGTACGGTCAAGCATCGCTAATAGGGTGAGCTCCATTGGAGCCCTGATTTTGCTGACTGCGCTCTCTTCATCACCCAGTTTTGCGCAAATCTCGCAGGAGGCGATGCAGCAATGCTCCGCGCTAACAAACACTGTCCGGCGCGTAACCTGCTATGACTTGGTCACGAAGTTGCGAGTCACGGAACCGTCCGAAACGACCGGTCGAGGCGAAGGGGTGATGGTTCGCCTTAATTCCGAACTGGTGTCGAAACTCGACGCTTGGATAGAAGGTCAGCCGGAACCAAAACCGAGTAGGTCTGAGGCGATCAGCCGGCTGATTAATCCGGTCAAGCTCTTTTCTTTTTAGTTTTAGGGGGTCGCGGCTTCTACTTATATAATCGCCGCTCCCTGTAAAGAACAGGCCCGAAACAGGGACGTGGACCCAGCGATCATTTTCTGCAGCCACAGGTTGGTCCTTCGCGCTGGCCGACTGAGCTTCCTTTCGCCAAATCGCGCGCCCTCTCCTGCCCTCATGCTGAGGAGCCGCACAGGGCCGCATCCGCGTCCGCCCGCTGGATGCGCTGCGCGGCGTCTCGAAGCATGAGGGCATACCGTCCTTACCCTTCGAGACGCGCGCACGCACATTCCATTTTGCGGAACGGATTGGAGCACGCGCGCTCCTCAGGGTGAGGAGGGTTGCGCCCATGCCGAGCCGCGGCTCGTCATTGAACCGTTTCCTCATTACCGATTCACTATTTCAAACAGCCACACTTCCTCGTTCCCGCGGCGCATTTTCGCGTCCGGGCTTTGCATCTTCGTTTTGCCCGCCTTCGCTGAAGCTTCGGCCGGGCAAGTGACATGGCCGCCAGAGCCTTGGCGGCGGCCGCCAACCCCCCGATCGAGGGGTAGCGAAGCGCCGAGAGGCGCGCACTGGTCTTCCATCACGCTTGCGAGGCGCGACAGCCGCGTTTGCGAAACGCGGCGCATCCCGTTGCGACCGGGACGGCGCCCCTCGGCGCTCCACCGTGGCGATTTTCGGCCGCGGGACTACGCCTCATCTCCGGCCGGTGCTACGGCCGGATCAGCGTCGCGACGTGCCCGGGGACGGACCGTGAGGCCCGGCCGGGTCCCGCACCTCCCGCGCCGCGGTTCGCGCCGCAGCCACGGGACGCCACTCCCCGCTCCGCCTTCAGGATCGTCTCCGGAGACGCCCCTCGATGAGCGAGGATGCGAATCTTCTACCATTGATGCACCCCGAAGTCAAGCACAAAATGTAGTCATTACCGGATACGCAACCCCGCCCACAAGTCTTTTGGCCGTCCGTTCCCGGCGGCCGAGGCTGCGATTCTCGTTCGAGCTCGACCGCAGCCTGAAAGGCGCGGCGCAATCGAAGATCGTCGATGCGTGCGATGTGCTTCTAGAGGATGGCTGCTCGACGCGGATCATCGCGCGCGACGATCGCCTTGCCGACTTCATCGCTTGTGCGGCGAAAGAAGCTCGGCGCCGATGGCCGCCACCGGTGTCCGAGCGCGTCGATCTCGTCGGCCATGGCCAAGGCAGCCGCTTGGTCCTTGGCATTGCGGGTGATGGCGAAACGCAGGAGCAGCAATAGCCATTCGCGAATTCGGCCAGAGCGCCAATCCTGCGAACCGAATTGCTGCATCTGACGTCACGCCACTTTGGAGATCGCCTTCATTTCGGAGCGTTGCGCCGAAACAGCGGAGCCGTGTTCACGCAGCGTGCCCGCCTCCACCACCAGGCCGTGCTTTTGCAGCATGGAGCGGAGCTTTCGATTGGCCGCAGGCTCCTGGGGGTCAATCCAGACGACCAGCACGCCGCCGGGATTCAAAAAATCCACCAACCAATCCAGCGTCGTGTCGAGGGCTTTGATGGAGCGCTCCCGCCAATCGACCAGCGCCACGTCGTACTGTTCAGCCGGGAGGCCGCAATTTGCCGTCGTCGCGACGCGCACATAGCCACGACGGTGCAGCTCGAACATCAGCGCCGCGCTCGTCGCGCCTGCCACGATGATTCGGTCAAGCTTCGAGCAACGGGCAAGCTCAATCATCGGTTCGATGATTTGCTCGCCTGCTGGCGTGAGACGCGACTGACTCATGATCGCACCATTCAAATGCATGTTCCATGCTGACCCGTGAGGGCGTGATTAGGCGGCTCGCGCGACGGGCAGTCGAGTGTGGGACGTGGACGCGGCATGAGGTTTGCCGCTCATGTCGAGCTCGAGAATGCCGGGAACCATGATCACGGCCTGGGGTCGATTCCCGTTCTCGAACATCGCGAATTTTACCGCCTCGGTGCGGCTCACGAACATGCCTCCGCAAAGCCCGCTTTGATCCTGGACGACCCAGTTGCCGCGGCTGTTCTTGCCGATCCGGAACAAGGACTTCGCACGGACCATAGAGGGAGGCTCACCTTTATCATCCATGGCACTTCTCCTTTCGACCTTGAATTGAGTCGATGCCATCAATGTGCCGAGCAGCGCATATGAATTCGAGAGGGACGCCCGCGCATCGTCATAAGCGCGATATAAGGGTCGCTCGCGCACCGCCGAAACATGAAAACACGAGATAAGAGCCGCGGCTGGTCACGAGCCTGCAAACCAATGGACGATCTCGTAGGACAGCGAAGCGAGAACGCAAACGGCGAGCGAACTCCAGAGAATGCCTAGCAGCAGGATGGTGCTCGCGCGCTCGACAAATGTCTTATCGAGAAGATGAGACACAATAGGTCGAATGGTCATTGAAGTTTTCTCCTTCGTTATTGATCTTGGGGGTCCTCTCCGGGCTCCCGCGTGTTTCGCAGCTGGCGGCTTGGACATCGTAAACAAGCCGCACGGGATTACTCGATCGTCAATGTGCGTGTGAGGGCATAAGGATTCGAGGGGGAATCCGGCCCGTCCTCATAAGAACGATATAAAGATCGCGGCGGGGCTCCTTAAAGAATTGCCCGCGGACGATGGTATCGAACCTCGCGACTAGTCAATTTTCTGTTCTGGAGCGCGAAGCCTGATCGGCGCGTTGGCACCTTTGGCCGGATGTCGTGATTCTCCGAGCCTGAGCTTTTCGAAACAGTCCTGCCGAGCGCTGACGTCTTTGAGCTTGCACGGCTCCGAGGTCGCTTCGACTTGCAAGCCTTGGACAAGAGCCGTCCAGAGCGGAACGGCAAGTAACCCCGCGCAGACCAGCACGATGACAGCCAGGATCGTAACTCCCGCAGAGATGGCGATGGGCTGCTGCCTTGGCCCGTGGTTTTGTCGCAGGTGGACGACGTTTGTCATTGCGATTTCCGGTTTTGCCCGGCTCAAGCAAAATTGTCGCAGCACACGGCGTAGCTCTGTGCGGCGCGAATTTGCGGCACGGAGTGTGCCCGGCTGTGAGCCATGATGAGACTCTGCCGCCGCGCTTCGACGAATGCGTAGAGGATCGCCAGCGGGAGGTCTTCGTGATTGGCTTCCGCCATCTCGTCGAGCTCGGTGGGAAGGCTGACGTGTTTTGACAAAGAGCAATGCCACTCGCCGTCCTCATAAATCAGGCGACGAAGCTTCCATTGCGGCAGTTCCAGCTCGAGCAGTGCTAGCGTCGCGTCGGCGAACGCGCCGGATTCAATGAGATGAAGGATCCTTGTCCTCACGCTGCGATGCTGCGCGCGCATGCCCGGGCACGCCCGCGCGATCACGTCGGCCATCAATCCGGGTGTGATCGTTCGCGCGCGATGAATCTGCTCTTGCAGATCGCGCAGGTGCCCTCCGCGGTTCGCGTCGAACGACATGGCATCTGCCCAAAGTGACTCGCTGCTTGAATGGAATGCGGTCACAGCCCACAAATGGGCAAATCGCCATAAAAAAGCGAGACGAGGAAAGAGGCGACGTCATAGTGATTTCATAAGGAAATCGCTCGTCCACATAAACGTCGAGTACGCGCTGAAATAGGATCTCATTGCCCTGCAGCCACGCAGGCCCGAGCGGGCATCGCGAGCCCGCTCTCTTACGGCAATCTCAGAGGGTAAGCGCGGCGGCAATGAAAAGGCCGCCGCCGATCAGCAACGCGAGGGCGATACCGCCAAGGACGGAGAGGACGCGCTGCCGGCGATCGACGGGCTTGGTATCGCCGGCGGCAGCCTGCGCCGCCAAGAGGCCCATCCAGAAGTTACTCATGGAACGAGCCCAAGGTCGTGGCTTGCGGAGACTTGAGCATGTTTCGCTCGCCATTTCGGACCGGGGCCGCGCATATAGTGCGCTTCCGGGTGGTATCTATCCGCTTCAATCGCTGTTGCGTTCCGCCAAGCGTCGGCGACAGTCGCACTCGCCTTCGCAACCGCGAGGGCAAGAACGCGTCCTGCACGTGATAATTCTTGATGCATCTCAAACTGTCCGTGCTCCGTGTCGCCAATGTGCGCGTCGGCGCATATGAATTCGAGAGGGATGCTCAGCCATTCTCATAAGGACGATATAAACGCTGCCGGACATGACGGCGTGCCGCCTGCATAAAGATCGGGTACGGCAGCGGCATCTCCTGGCTCCGACTTGCGGAGCGACTCGCGTTTAAGACGCCAAACTCTGTTTGATACATGCATCGACTGCCTTCCCGGGCAAAGTTGCGCTGACACGTTTTTGAGCAAGAACGGCTCCATCGCGGCAAGCTACGACAAGTGCCGCACCCCAGGAGGTGACATATAACCGACATGGCAGAGTGCGCCGCGGCGGCCTGGCTGATCTTTATGGGATTCCTATAACGCCGCGCCGGAGTTCCTCTCGAATTCCTATCCGATCAGTGACAGGTAATCGCCCGTAAGCGGAGCGTAGTGCGCCTCGCCGCGAGCTTCCACCGCGCGCACTGAACTGTTCATCGCTTGGAGCATCCACATGCTGGACATCATGCTGGTGGCCGCCGCCGTCGGCTTTTTCGCGCTGTCGGTCGGCTACACGATAGCCTGCGACCGTCTGTGAGGAGACCGTCATGATCTTCGACTATTCGCTCGCGGGCTTCGTGACCGTGGGGCTGATGATCTACCTCGTCTACGCGCTGCTCAGGCCCGAGCGGCTCTGAAAGGGGCGCGACCATGACCGTCATCGGTTGGATGCAAATCCTGCTCTACTGCGCCATCGTCGCCGCGCTGGTGGTGCCGCTCGGCGCCTACATGACGCGGGTGTTCAACGGCGAGTGGACCTTGCTGTCGCCGATGCTGCGCCCCGTCGAACGAGTGCTCTACCGGATCGGCGGCGTCGACGAGACCCGCGAGCAGCACTGGGTGACCTACACGGTCGCCATGCTGCTCTTCCACGTCGGCGGATTTCTCATCCTCTACGCCTTGCTGCGGCTGCAGGCGGCGCTGCCGTTCAATCCGGCCGAGCAGTCCGCGGTCGCCGAGGATCTGTCCTTCAACACCGCGGTCAGCTTCATCACCAACACCAACTGGCAGAACTACGGCGGCGAAAGCACGCTGTCCTATCTGGTGCAGATGCTCGGGCTGACGCACCAGAACTTCCTGTCGGCGGCGACCGGCATCGTGCTGGCGGTGGCGCTGATCCGCGGCTTCGCGCGCGCGTCGATGCGGACGATCGGCAATTTCTGGGTCGATATCACGCGCTGCACGCTCTACATCCTGCTGCCGATCTGCGTGGTC
>Ga0209382_10013418_pt1 | contig 10071 bp, 9 predicted proteins | sample SoiMetdeltSBSDD5_FD_187599 | JGI IMG/M metagenome (GOLD analysis project Ga0209382, IMG submission 187599) | Bulk soil microbial communities from a Populus tree surrounding site in Tennessee, USA - Soil MetaG P. deltoides SBSDD5 (SPAdes) (version 2) | ecosystem: Environmental > Terrestrial >...
AACCTAACCAGGCGAATTTCGGTGTCAATGCTCGGTGGGGGGGTGGTCGTCCCGGAAGGCGAAGCCTCCGTGGTCCACCTCCCCGGTCACCTGATCCACGATCTCCACCTGGGCCGCCCGGAGCGAGTAGTAGAGCAGCCAGCGCTCGGCGGCGGTGAGGGCGCCCGGAGGGAGCGCCCGCTCGATCTCCTGGACCGTCAGGCGCCCATCTCGCAGGCCCTTGGCGAAGAGCTGCTTCCGGGCGACGTAGCTCTGTCCGATCTTGGTGTCCAAGGGCCTACCTCCCTGCCCCTCAAAGGTAAGGGCTCGGAAATCAGGCGCTACCCCTTCGTCGCTCAGACCGGCGGCGGCGCCTGGGGGTCTGGATAAGCGTCCTGGTGCGTGTGCCCGGAGTCCGCGCGCACCTTGGGGCCCAGGATGCGCAGCAGGGCCTCCTCCTCCACCACCTCGGTCGCCAGCAGCCGGGCGGCGAGCGCCTCGCAGAGGTCGCGGTGGGCGTGGAGCACCGCCCGCGCGCGCTCCAGCGCCTCGCCCACCAGCGCGCGGATCTCCTCGTCGATCACCTGGGCGGTCCGCTCCGAATACGCCCGCACGTCGCTCACGCCCGCGGAGCGCAGGAACACGCTGGGGCGCTCCTCGGAGAGCGAGATCGGCCCCAGCCGCGCGCTCATCCCGTAGTCGCGCACCATCAGCCGGGCGATGTCCGTGGCGTGCTTGAAGTCGTTGGAGGCGCCGGTGGATACCTCGCCGATGAACAGCTCCTCGGCGGCGCGGCCGCCCATCATCCCCGCCATCTTGTCCCGCAGCTCGTCGGTGGACATCAGGTAGCGGTCCTCCAGCGGCAGCGAGAGCGTGTACCCCAGCGCCGCCAGGCCGCGCGGGATGATGCTCACCTTGTGGACCTGCTCCGCGTGCGGGAGCATCCAGTTCACCACCGCGTGCCCGGCCTCGTGGTGGGCGACGATCTCCTTCTCGCGCTCGTTCATCCGCCGGTTCTTCTTCTCCAGCCCGGCCACCACCCGCTCGATGGCCTCCTCCATGTCGGCGCGGGTGACCGCGTCGCGGTTCTTCCTCGCGGCCAGCAGCGCCCCCTCGTTCACCACGTTGGCCAGGTCCGCGCCCGCGAAGCCCGGCGTCCGCGCGGCGATCGAGCCCAGGTCGACGTCCGGCCCCAGCTTCACCTCGCGCGAGTGGATCTCCAGGATCTTCTCCCGCCCCTTCTTGTCCGGGCGGTCCACCAGCACCTGCCGGTCGAAGCGGCCCGGCCGCATCAGCGCCGAGTCCAGGATCTCCGGCCGGTTGGTGGCGGCGAGGATGATCAGCCCGGCGCGGGCGTCGAAGCCGTCCATCTCCGCCAGCAGCTGGTTCAGCGTCTGCTCGCGCTCGTCGTGGCCGGCCATCACGCCCGCGTTGCGGCTCTTGCCGATGGCGTCCAGCTCGTCGATGAAGATGATGCAGGGCGCCTTGGCCTGCGCCTGGCCGAAGAGGTCGCGCACCCGCGCCGCGCCCACGCCCACGAACATCTCCACGAACTCCGACCCGGAGAGCGAGAAGAACGGCACCCCCGCCTCGCCCGCCACCGCCCGCGCCAGCAACGTCTTGCCGGTGCCGGGCGGGCCCACCAGCAGCACGCCCTTGGGGATCCGGCCCCCCAGCCGCCGGAACTTCTCCGGCGTCTTGAGGAACTCGACGATCTCCTTCAGCTCCTCCACCGCCTCGTCGATGCCGGCCACGTCCTTGAAGCCCACCCCGGTGTCCGACTCGGAGGTGATCTTGGCCCGCGTCTTCCCGAAGCTCATCACGCTCTGCGGGCCCTGGCCCATGCCGCCGGGCAGCCTACGCATCATGAAGCTCCAGAAGGCGAAGGCGATGCCCAGCGGCAGCAGCCAGATCCACAGCGCCTCGGTCAGCCCGGATTCGGGCACCGCCTCGTAGGAGACCTTCTTCTCCTCCAGCAGCGGGATCAGCGTGGTGTCCCCCTGGACGCGGCTGGCCATCCAGGGCAGCGCCGCGGGCGTCCGGCGGAAGGCGCGCTGCTGGGGATCGTCCGCGGACTGCGGGACGGCGGCGGCGCTCTCCGGGAGGAAGCCCTTCACCCAGTCGTTCCCCAGCTGGACGCGGGTGAACTGCCCCTCGTTCACCCCTTCCTTGAACTGGCTGTAGGTGACCCGGCGGACCCCGGCGTCCTTGAACACGTTCCGGAAGAGCATGAAGCCCAGGACCAGGAGCAGCACGTAGCCCAGGGGAGAGCCCATCCTGAACCGGGGGGCCTTGGGCGGCATCTTCTCTCGCTGCCGGCCGCGCGGATTGACGCCAGGCACGTCGTCCTTGTTTGCGCCCACCCGGGTCCCTCCGCTCGGACCTACCCCTGGGCAAGATGAGCACCCGCGCTCCATGGTCAAGCGAGGGAAAACACCCAAGCCCGCCAGACGACAGCGCGCCAGGTGCCGAGCTCAGAACTGGAAGATCGGCCCCGCAGGCCCCGGCTAATGGTCCAGGTCCAGCAGTTTTTCCAGGGTGCGAGCGTCCGCGTCCGGGAACTGGTAGTTGCCCATCTCCGCCAGCGTCACCCAGCGGTGGTCGTGCACGCGGAGGTGCTGGATGGCGTTCTCCGGCGAGCGGAGCTGGCAGCGGAACACGGTGAAGTCGATGTCGTAGTTCGGGTACTGGTGATGCACCTGCATCGCCTGCTCGTTGACCTGGACCTCGATGCCCATCTCCTCGCGCAGCTCGCGCGCCAGGGCGTCCTCGTCCGTCTCGCCCTCCTGCACGCGCCCGCCCGGAAACTCCCAGAGCAGGGGCAGCGAGGCCTTGGGCGGCCGCTGGGTGATCAGGTATTCGCCGCCATCCGGGGTGCGCTCCAGCATCGCGCCCACCACGCGGATCTGACGCCGGGACATTGACACGAGGGCCCTCTCCGACAGGCGTCATTGTAGACCTGGAGCGCCGATGTGCCAGCCCCCTAAATCGCGGGCGTCATTGAGACCTCGCACCTTAAATCTCATCTGTTGAGAAAAGTTTGGATCACCGAGATCGCACCCTAACCATTCGAAATCGGTGGATTTTAAGGTTGCGACCGACGCAACTCACCTGTGTCCTCGTGCGATAATGGAGGTGAAAGTCTTACCAGGTAGTAAAGGGGCACATCCTACATGGCGATCAATCCGGCGGGTGCTGGGGGCAATCTTTTCCAGGCCCTCGCGCTGATCCAGCAGGAGGTCGGTGCGCTCGCGGGGGGGCAGAAGCCGCAGCAGCCGCAGCAGCAGGGGGGGAACGGGCTGTGGGAGGGCTTCCCGCCCGCACCGCCGGTGGAGCTGGGCAACGGGGGGAGCGCGCAGAACCTCCTGGCGGCCGTCACCGGCGTGCTTCAGTCGCTGTCGAGCCTCCTCCAACTCCTGGGCGTCGGCGGGAACGGCGGACAGCTCGGCGGGGGAAACCAGCAGCCGCAGCAGGGCGCCGGCGGCATCCAGCAGCAGGGCGGCCTCCCTGCCTTCCCGAACGGCGGCGCCGGCCCCATCCAGCAGCAGGGCGGCCTCCCTGCCTTCCCGAATGGAGCGCCGCAGGGGGCGGCTCCCCAGACGCAGCCACAGCAGGGCGGGAACGGACTGTGGGAGGGCTTCCCGAACGGCGGCATCCAGCAGCAGGGCGGCCTCCCGGCCTTCCCGAACGGAGCGCCGCAGGGCGCGGCGGCGGCGACCGCCACGGCCACGGCCACCGCGCAGGGCCCGTCCTCGGTTGACCTGGGGAACAAGGGCCTGCCGGGCGCCAAGCAGTTCGGCATCCTCGGCGGCGGCAACGCCAAGAAGTTCGACCAGGCGATGGGCCAGCTCCAGAACGCCAAGCCGGTCATCACTCCGGCGGCGGCGGGGAACGCGGGCGGCAACGGCAAGCTCCAGCTCACCGCCGAGGAGTCCAGCGCGATCAAGAACGCCCCGAGCGACGCCGCGGCGGCGCAGATCGTCCGCCAGGCCATCGCCCGTCAGACCGGCGGCAAGGGCAACGCGCTCACCGGCCTCGACGGGAAGATGAACACCAAGAAGGGCGCCGACTCCTGGCAGAACAAGAGCGACTCCCGCGAGGCGCTCAACCAGCTCCTCGGCTGCAAGATCCCGAACGGGCGGAACAAGAACAAGTCGTCCGAGCTGCTGATGGAGCAGCTCTCCACCGACGTGGCGCGCTCCGTCCGCGCCGGCGCCGGCGGCAGCACCACCGCCACCGCGTCCGCGTCCGCGGCCGCCTCGGCAGCGGCCTCCGGGGGCGCCGGCGTCTGCGGCACGGCAGGCTCCTCGGGCTCCTCCGCCGCGTCGTCCTCCGCCTCCTCGACCAGCACCACCACCGGCGCGGTCGCGGTGGACCTCAACGAGTACGCCAAGGTGGCGGACATCCTCCGCGAGATGGGCACCCCGCTCATCTTCGACCTCACCGGCACCGGCCACATCATCCGCGAGGCGGAGATGATCCCGGTGGAGCTGGACGGCGACGGGCGGCTGGAGGTGGTGACCGACCTGGCCTTCGGCACCGGCCTGCTGGTGTTCGATCCCAAGCTGGGGTCGGACCACCCGAAGCGGTTCGCCTGCGGCGCGGAGATGTTCGGGAGCGGCACCGACCTGTCGGCCTACGATATCGCCGCGCCCACCGAGGACGGGTTCCAGAACGGCTTCGACGCGCTCCGCGCGGTGGCGGAGAAGCTCTCGCTGGTGGGCGGCGCCAAGCAGCACCTGGACGCGGCGGACCTGGCGCTCCTGGAGGAGCGGATCGGCCTGCGGATGCGGGTGGGCGGGCTGTTCGGCGGCGACGTGCGCTTCGCCGACCTGGGGCTGACCCGGATCGACCTGGGCGACCCGGACCGGATCGAGTCCCTGGACGACGCCCCGTCCGACGTGTTCGGCAACGTGTACGTCCGCCAGGCGGGCGCGCGGTTCACCATCCGCGGCCAGGTCCGGGCCTACGTGGACATCTTCTTCCGCATCCAGGGCCGCGTGGCCCTGGACAACGCGGAGGAGAGGCTGGCGGCCGCGTAGGGCGACCGCCGGCGCATCAGGGAGCTCGCGGCTGGCCACTGGGGAGACCCGGCCGCGGACCCGAAGGGGAGTCAGGGGAGTCGAAGCGAAGTCGAAGTTCCTGGAGACCTCGGGCCTGGAGACCGGGGGTAGACCTGGAGTCGGGGCCGGCGGTCCAAGGGATGACCTTGGACCGCCGGTTTCCGTTTCCGTAAGGTGCGCTCCATGAGCGAGACCCGCGTCATCCGCGCGCCGCGCGGCCCGGAGCGCACCTGCCGGGGCTGGGTGCAGGAAGCCGCCCTGCGCATGCTGATGAACAACCTGGACCCCGACGTGGCCGAGCGCCCCGCGGACCTGGTGGTCTACGGCGGCACCGGGAAGGCGGCGCGGGACTGGCCGTCGTTCGACCGCATCTGCGCCGCGCTGCGCGCGCTCACCGACGAGGAGACGCTGCTGGTGCAGTCCGGCAAGCCGGTGGGCGTGCTCCGGACGCACCCGGACGCGCCGCGGGTGCTGATCGCCAACTCCAACCTGGTGGGCGCCTGGGCCAACTGGGAGCACTTCCGGGAGCTGGAGCGCAAGGGCCTGATGATGTACGGCCAGATGACCGCCGGGTCGTGGATCTACATCGGCACCCAGGGGATCCTGCAGGGCACCTACGAGACCTTCGCCCAGGCCGGCCGCACCCACTTCGGCAGCGCGGACCTGGCGGGGCGGCTGGTGCTCTCCGGCGGGCTGGGCGGCATGGGCGGGGCGCAGCCGCTGGCCGCCGCCATGAACGGCGGCGTCTTCCTGGGCGTGGAGGTGGACCCGGCGCGCGCGCGGCGGCGGCTGGAGACGCGCTACCTGGACGCGGTGGCGCGCGACCTGGACGAGGCGCTCGCCCTCTGCGAGGAGGCGAAGCAGAAGCGCGTCGCCCGGTCGGTGGGGGTGATCGGCAACGCCGCGGACGTCTTCCCGGAGATCGCCCGGCGCGGCGTGAAGGTGGACCTGGTGACGGACCAGACCTCCGCGCACGACCCGCTCAACGGCTACGTCCCGCGCGGGCTGACGCTGGAGCAGGCGGCGGCGCTGCGCCGGGACGACCCCCAGGGCTACGTCCGCAGGGCCCGCGAGTCGATGGCGGCGCAGGTGAAGGCGATGCTGGACCTCCAGGCGGCGGGGAGCCACGTCTTCGACTACGGGAACAACATCCGCGCCCAGGCGCAGCTGGGGGGCCTGGAGGGCGCGTTCGGCTTCCCCGGCTTCGTCCCCGCGTACATCCGCCCGCTGTTCTGCGAGGGCATGGGGCCGTTCCGCTGGGTGGCGCTCTCCGGGGACCCGGAGGACATCCGGCGCACGGACCGGGCGGTGGCGGAGCTGTTCCCGGAGAAGGCCTCGCTCAAGCGCTGGCTGGCGCTGGCCGGCGAACGGGTGGCGTTCCAGGGGCTCCCGGCGCGCATCTGCTGGCTGGGCTACGGCGAGCGCGAGAAGGCCGGCCTGTGCTTCAACGACCTGGTCAAGCGCGGCGAGGTGAAGGCGCCCATCGTGATCGGCCGGGACCACCTGGACTGCGGGTCGGTGGCCTCGCCCAACCGGGAGACGGAGGCGATGAAGGACGGGACGGACGCGGTGGCGGACTGGCCCATCCTCAACGCGCTGGTGAACGCGGTGAACGGGGCGTCCTGGGTGTCCTTCCACCACGGCGGCGGCGTGGGGATCGGCTACTCGCTCCACGCCGGGCAGGTGATCGTCGCGGACGGGACGGAGGCGGCGGCGCGGCGGATCTCCCGCGTGCTCACCTCCGACCCGGGGATGGGCGTGCTCCGCCACGCGGACGCCGGCTACGAGCGCGCGGTGGAGGTGGCGAAGGAGCGCGGGGTGAAGGTGCCGGGGGTGACGTGCTGACGAGCGTGGCGAGGGGGTGAGCGCGTGGACGTGGTGATCAGAAACACTTCCGAGGTGATCACCGCCGCGGGGGATCCGTCCTGGCCCGCGGAGCGCGCGCTGGCGGCCATCCCGCGCGGGGCGGTGGGGATCATCGGCGCGCGGCTGGCGTTCGTCGGCCCGGAGAACGAGCTGCCCGAGGACGCGGTGGGCCCGGAGACGAAGATCGTCGACGCGGGCGGCGGCTTCGTGGGCCCCGGCTTCGTGGACCCGCACACCCACCTGGTCTTCGCCGGCGAACGCTCGCTGGAGTTCGATCTGCGCAACCAGGGCAAGAGCTACCTGGAGATCGCCCAGGCGGGGGGCGGGATCGCCTCCACCGTGAAGGCCACCCGCGCCGCCACCGAGCAGGAGCTGATGAACGGCGCGCGGCTGCGGCTGCGGCGGCTGCTGGAGCACGGCGTGCTGGCGGCGGAGGCGAAGAGCGGCTACGGCCTCTCCCTCGAGGACGAGCTGAAGCTGCTCAAGATCGTCCACCGGCTCCAGGGCGCCCAGCCGGTGACGCTGATCCCCACCCTGCTCTGCGCGCACGCCGTCCCGCCGGAGTACGCCGATCGCCGCGAGCAGTACGTGGACCTGTGCGTGAACGAGATCGTCCCCCGGGTCGGGCAGCAGAAGCTGGCGGCGTTCTGCGACGTCTTCGTCGAGCAGTCGGCGTTCACCCCGGACGAGGCGCGGCGCATCCTGGAGGCGGGGCGCGCGGCCGGGATGGTCCCCAGGCTCCACGCCGACCAGCTGAGCGACGGCGGCGGCGCGGCGCTGGCGGCGGAGCTGGGCGCGGCCACCGCGGACCACCTGGAGTTCGTGAGCGACGCGGGGATCGAGGCGCTGGCGAAGGCGGAGGTGACCGCGGTGCTGGTGCCCACCTCCACGCTGTTCCTCCGGCTGGAGCGGTACGCGCCGGGCCGGAGGCTGCGCGACGCGGGCGTCAACGTGGCGCTGGCCACCAACTTCAACCCCGGCTCGGCGATGTCGGAGAGCGTGCCGCTGGCGCTGGGGCTGGCGTGCCTGGAGAACGGGCTCACCGCGGCGGAGGCGTACTGGGCGGCGACCCGCGGGGCGGCGATCGCCCTGCGCCTGGAGCACGCCGGCCGCCTCAAGCTGAACGAGCCGGCGGACGTGGTGGTGTTCGGCTGCAAGAGCTACGCGCACCTGCCCTACCACCTGGGGATCAACCACGTCCGGTGGGTGATCAAAGGAGGGGACGTGGTGGTGCAGCGCGAGGCCGACGCGCACCCCTGCGAATGAAGTACCCTGCGGGAGGGTTCAACCCTTCCGCCGTGTGCCGCCTCTTCGGTTTCCGCTCCAACCAGCCCGCCCGCGTGCACCGGTCGCTCGTGGCGGAGAAGAACTCGCTGCTCCAGCAGTCGCGCGAGCACAAGGACGGCTGGGGCATCGCCTACTACGGGGACCGCCCGGAGCCGGAGGTGGCGCACGGCCTGGGCCCGGCCCACGCCGACCCTGACTTCGACCGGGTGTCCGGCCTGGTCTCCTCCCACGCGGTGCTGGCGCACGTGCGGCTGAAGTCGGTGGGCGAGGTGGCGGTCCGGAACGCGCACCCGTTCCTGCGCGGGCGCTGGGCCTTCGCGCACAACGGGACGGTGCGCGACTTCGAACGGCACCGGGAGGCGATGGAGCGCCTGATCGCGCCGGAGCTGCTGGCCGGGCTCCAGGGCGAGACCGACTCCGAACGCTGCTTCCTCATCTTCCTCACCGAGTTGCGGGGCCGCTCCGGGATCGACGCCGTGGCGGGGGCGCTGGCGCGGACGATGGCGGCGGTCTCCCGCCTCACGGACCGCGACGACCAGGAGAAGCCCACGTCGATGAACTTCATGGTCACCGACGGGGAGCTGCTGGTGGCGACGCGGCGCCACCGGACGCTGTTCGTGAGCGAGGGGCGCGCCCGGGGCGAAGGCGGGCTCTCCCACCCGCCGCCCGAGGATGGGGCGAGGCTGACGCAGCTCGTGATCGCCAGCGAGGAGCTCTCCTCGGAGTCCCACTGGCACCAGGTGGCCGAGGACGAGCTGGTGGGCGTGGACGGGGCCATGGTCTTCCGCCGCTGGTCGCGGGGCGCCCTGGGTTGAGTTGAAAGAACGGCGGGATCGCGTTACCCAAAGGGGCGCATGGGACTCCTGGCGAGGCTGCGGCGGCTCTTCGGCGGAAGGTCCGGCGTGCCGCACATCTCCACGAAGGAGCTGCGGGACGCGAACCCGCGGCCGGTCATCGTGGAGGCGCTCAACGCCAACGCCTACTCCAAGGGCCACCTCCCCGGCGCCATCAACATCCCGCGCGCGAAGGTGCAGGAGCTGGCGCCGACGCTGATCCCGGACCTGGGCGCGGCCATCGTCACCTACTGCAAGAGCCCCACCTGAAGCGCCGGACGCGACGCCGCCCGGGCGCTGGTGGCGATGGGGTACCGCAACGTCCGCGAGTACACGGCGGGCAAGGACGGCTGGGTGGCCGCCGGCCTCCCGCTGGAGACCTAGCCCGACTGGCGGCCGCGGTGCTTCCCCAGCTCGTCGCGGAGGGAGCGGACCTCCACCAGGAGCCGCTCCACGTCCTCGCGGCAGTGGGCGAAGAAGGCGGCGTCGGCCATGGCCTGCTCGATGGCCCCGCAGCAGATGTCCGCCAGCACCTCGTCGCGGGCGAAGACCTGGTCCGCCTCGGAATGCCACGGGCCCGGGGAGGTCTGCTTCAGCCGGTCCTCGATGGCCTGGAGCTCCGGCTCGGTCAAGCGTCGCGAATCCATGGCCGCCAGGATAATCGCCGCGTCACATCCCGGCCACGTTCAGTCCCAGGGTGAGCAGCCCGAACGCCAGCACCAGCGCCCCGGCGACGTTGGCCCGGCGCTCCGAACCGCCTCCCGTGGCGGCCACCTTCCGCGCGGCGCTCCAGTAGAGCCAGGCCCCGGCGAGGACGATGGCCGCCTCCAGCGCCGCCGTCGCCGCGGGCCACTGCCAGAGCCCGAAGCCCATCCGCGGGAAGCTCCCGTAGTTTCCGGGGAGGAGCGGCAGGTCCTGGCGGTGGGTGATCAGGTCCAGCACCCAGTGCGAGAGCACCATCCCGCCCAGGATGAGGCCGGCGCGCCGGCCCCAGGGGAGCCCGAAGGCGATGCCGAAGATGATGGAGAGCGCCACCGCGCCCA
>Ga0209382_10013422_pt1 | contig 10070 bp, 8 predicted proteins | sample SoiMetdeltSBSDD5_FD_187599 | JGI IMG/M metagenome (GOLD analysis project Ga0209382, IMG submission 187599) | Bulk soil microbial communities from a Populus tree surrounding site in Tennessee, USA - Soil MetaG P. deltoides SBSDD5 (SPAdes) (version 2) | ecosystem: Environmental > Terrestrial >...
CTTCGCGCTCGGCGACGTGTCGGGCAAGGGGGTCGCCGCCGCGCTGCTCGCCGCAATGGCCCAGGGCGCGCTCCAGGCCCAATTCACCAGCAACATGCCGCTCGCCGAAGTCGTCTCGAGTCTTAACAAAGTCCTCGTCCAACGCTCCGCCTCGAACCGCTTCATCACGCTCTTCTGCGCGACGCTCGACCCCGACGGCCATTTAACCTACATCAACGCCGGCCACAACCTCCCAGTCCTCGTCCGGGCGAACGGCGAGACCGAAACGCTGACTACCAAGTCAGTCCTGCTCGGGGCGTTCGACTTCGTCGAATACAAACCCAGGCAGACCCGACTCGCCCCCGGCGACGTGGTGGTGATGTACACCGACGGGGTGACCGAGGCCGTCAACGCCGACAATCAAATGTTTGGCGATGAGCAGTTGGAAAAATTAGTCAGGGAGAGCGTCAATTTGGACGCCGAAGAGATCCGGCAGCGGATTTTGGACGAGGTGTTGAATTTTACGGCGGGACTGCCTCAGGGTGATGACATAACGTTGATAGTACTTAAAATGAGGCAGCGGTAAGTGGTACAGTACCGGGAGCGATAGCGACCGGTCACTTACGGAGACGGTCGCTACCGCTCCCGGCGCCGCGCCGCTGCGAGTCCCAATGTTGTGGGGTCCGATTTAGAGCGGCTTGCAATTGCGTCTACGGTGTGGGCGATTTGTTTAATCGCCCGATTTGTTTAATCGCCCAGGAAACGGCGCCGCGAGTAAACAACTCGCGGCGCCGCTACCGTACACGCGATTGCAAGCCGCTCTAGTAGCCGTAGATGTCTTCAAATGAAAAAGACAGTTATCGCAATCTACTATTCTTTGCTCTTCTGCGCGCTTTGCTGCGTCTCCGTGGCGCAGGAGCAATCCAAAGCGCGTGACCTTTATCTGAGCTTCGGGAAAACCGCTAACAAATCGGCCAAGCAACGGCGCGGCAGGCCCGGCTCGAAGGTCAAGATGGAATTGATGCGCAATAACCAGTTGAGTCTTGTATCGACACAACAGGAACTGCTCGACGGTGACCGCATCGCTTTCCGCACGGCGGTGAATTATCGAGGCTATCTGATGGTCACCAACGCCGGCACGAGCGGCAAGGTGAATCTTTTGTACGCCGGGCAGGTTTCGCCGACCAGCGATATGCGCATTCCGGTAAAGGGCTGGATCCGCGTCACCGGCAAAGGCGGCGACGAAGTGGTCAATTTCATAATGTCTTCGGAGGCCATTAAAGAACTGCGACAGATCAGTGTTCCGGGGGGAAATGAGACGCCGGCGGAATCGGGCGACGAAGCGCAGAGGGCTCTTGCGCAGTTGAACAACCGCGCGCTCGACCAGGGGCGCGACCTGGTCATAGAAAATGACGGCGACGAGACCTACGCCCTGGCCGCTTCGCCGCAGCGGATACGAGCCCCCGTCGGATTCAGCATCAGGTTAAAGCATAAGTGAACTCCGCTGAGATGCCCCGATTTAGCGATGGAATTGGAGTGTCTCCACGATGAAATCAGCCCTTGCCGCTTTTCTCGTTGCGCTCGCCTGCGCTTCTACGGGCTACGCCGTGGATCGCGCCCTCATAGTCGGCGTCGAAAAGTACCGGGATCCGCGCGTGCCTGACACTCCCGGCTGCGAAGCCGACGCGCGCGCGATGGAACAGTTAATCAAATCGGTATACAAGTTCGCCGAAGTCAAGGTTCTGATTAACGAAGAAGCCACGGCGTCTAATATCGAACGCTGGTTCCGCTCCTGGCTCATTGAGGGCACGCAACCCGGCGACCGCGTTTTCTTCTTCTACGCCGGGCACGGCTCTCAGATTGCGGATGACAACGGGGACGAACGCGACGGCAAAGACGAGACGTTGGCGCCTTATGACGTGGACCCTAGAAGCGGCGCGAATATCATCCGCGATGATCTCTTCGACGAAATGATAGGAAAGCTCAGTGGCCGTCGCGCCGTGCTGGTTTTCGATTCCTGCCATTCGGGAACGATCTCTCGCGGCGTTCCAAAGCTGAAAGATTTTGCGCGCGGCGGCGGGGTTCGCTATCTGCCCACCCCCGAACAATTCGCGGAATTGGAAGGGAGGCCTTCCCGCGACGCCGGCGCCGCCGCTTATGTTGTGAAAGGGGGCGCGAGACGTGACCTTGTGTTGGAGGACGAATTCATCGAGCCTCAGCGGTTTTCGGCGATGTCGGGGGCGGTGATCATCTCGGCCGCCGGCGACCGGCAGTTGGTATACCCGATGGCGGTGGACGGGGTGTATCGCGGCGCGCTCTCTTACTTGCTCGTCGAGTCGCTGCAAAGAAATCAGCCGAGGCTCCGGGATTTGGCGGAAAACACCAGGAGACAAATTCGGCAATTACAAATCTCGGGCAGGTTGGACGGCGAACAGCAACCCGTCTTCACGATCACTGACAATGCGCTTCTGGGCGACAAACCTCTCTTCGCCACATGGGAAGAGACTCCGATCATCGCGCTGAGCAACAGGCTGTCGCCGATAAAAATCCAACTGCGCGACAGGGATAACAAATCGGCTTACCGGATCGGGGAGAAAATCGCCTACGAGGTGACGACAGACGCGCCGGGCTATCTTTACCTGATAGTCTTCAGCCGGCAGAACGTGGCCTCCTGCATCTTCCCCAGTTCCCAAGACCCGGACAATCTTGTGGCGCCAGGCGCGATCAGCATCCCGCGCAGCGCCGCCTACGAGTTTCCGATCCAGGAACCGGTGGGGCGCGATGTGGTTGTGGCTCTGCTATCAAAGCAGAAACTCGACCTGGGAGAGAAAGTGGAATACACGTGGAACGAAGTCTTCGAGCGGCTGAATTTGAAATTGTTGCAGGATGAGGTCGGTAAGTATGCGCAGCGTGACTTAAATGTAAAGAAAACGGAGGCGGGGCTCGGCGCGGGTGATTGGCAGGCGACGTTCCTAATTCTGGAGACTTTAGGGCTTGTCCCAAAATAGCTTGATCAATTTGCGCGATAAGTTCGAATATTTGATCCAAATTAACAGAGGCCTGCACATAAATCGGCGGAGCCTTTGGAGTGCGGTTGCTTGGAACCGCTTTGGTAGTCAGCTTCGGGTCTGCGGCAATGATCGGAGAGGGATCCCACTCGGATCCTCTGCCCCGGAAATTTGTAGAATCCGAGATGACTACCAAAGCGGTCTCGAGCGCCCGCACTCCAAAGGCTGTCGCCATTTCCGGGAAAAATCATGACGGAATCTGACTTAACAACTCGAAGTGAGGGCATGATCGGCAAGATCATTCGCGACTACAAAATCGTCGATTACGTGGGCGGCGGCGGTATGTCAGAGGTCTATCTCGCGCGGCGCTCGGACGGGATGCTCAAGCGCACTGCGGTGATCAAGATTGTCGGGTCGCATCTGTCGACGCAAGAGCGGCTGAGGTTCATAGGGGAGATGCAGGCTCAGGAGAGCCTGAACCATCCCAACGTCGCGCAGATCTACGACGCCGGACAATTGGAAGACGGCAGGCCGTTTATGATCATCGAGTATGTCAACGGCCGGAGCTTGCGAGAAATGCTGGTCGATCAAAAGTCCGGCGAACGGCGCCCCGTCGCCTTGCCTCTGGAAGTCGCTGTTGAAATCGCCGAGCAGGCATGCGCCGGCTTGAGTGAAGCGCACCGTAAGAAGCTTGTTCACCGAGACATCAAACCCGAGAACATCATTGTCAGCCAGGACGGCGACAATTATAAGGTCAAGATTATCGATTTCGGGATCGCGCTAGCGCAGGAGGGCGGGATGGTCCCGACCAGAACACCGACCGCCGGGGTCATAGGCACGCCGGAATATATCTCGCCCGAACAGGTGATGCCTACGAAGTACTATCTAGATGAACCTGGAGAAAGACCCGGTTATAGCGCAGACATCTATGCCCTGGGTGTCGTGATCTATGAAATGCTCACCGGCAAGAGGCCGTTCGCGGGAAACGGTTATGAGGTGGCGTTGAAGCACACCTGGGAGATCCCGGATGCCCCGAGCAAAGTCAGGCCGGAGCTGAATATTCCTGAAGCCGTCGACCGGGTGGTGATGAAGGCGTTGGCGAAGCAGCCCGCCGAACGTCAGAAATCGATAGAATCTCTGGCCCAGGAGCTGAAGGCGGCCATAAAACCGTCGTTGGAGGTCCTCACCACACAACCTGCCGTCATAAAGCCTACGCAAAACCAAGAACCGGAGGCGTTCATACCGACCCCAGCGAAGTCTGCGAGGACAAAGTATCTCTTCATCTTGCCTGGCATACTCTTAGTGGGATTGCTTCTACTCTTGCTGTATTTCAAAACTTGGAAAGGCAATTCGGGATCGATAGCTGGAGCGACTTCCGGCAGCCCTGTTAACTCTCCAACTACGTCCGTCCCCAATTCAAAAATGAAGGTTTCGCTTATTCGGCGGGATACGCGAGGAAAAGAAGAGCCTGTTTCGCCGGAGACCACCTTTTACAGCGGTGAAGGCGTGAGGCTTCATATTCAATGCGATCAGAATGGATTTCTGTACATTATGTCGCGAGGCTCTTCCGGTAAGGTTTCTATGCTTTATCCCGACCGGGAAATACGAGGCGGAAACAACCGGATAGTTAAAGGGCAAGAAGTTAGAATTCCGACAGACGGCGGCTGGTTTAAATTCAACAAGAACCCGGGGACTGAAATGATCTACCTGGTATTTGCTGAAAACAAAACAGAGAAATTTATTAGTGAGCTTGAGAACACCGCGTCGCAAGGTAATATTGCGCTGCCCGCGGAGTTGGAGAGACAGGCGATGGATTTGGTTATGATGGGCGGCGAACTTAAGGGACAATGGACGCTGTCGGGAGTATTGAAATTGCGTCATCAACCTTGAACAACTACAGCGGCCGGCAGCCGCCTGCCACCACTACTGATAAGCTCCCCGCGAAAGGAAAGAACAATGAACCGAAAGCTTATTTTAGCGGTAACGTTGATCTTGGCTGTATGCCTGTTTGAGCCGTCGCTCTCGACGGCTCGACGACAGCGGGGGCAGTCCGTACAGCCCAAGGCCATCCGCCGAACCGCGCTGGTGATCGGCAATAGTAAATATGAACAAGGCTCGCTGCGAAATCCAGGAAATGACGCGCGCGCGATGGGAAATACCTTAAAGGATCTGGGGTTCGACGTGACGCTTCAATTCAACCTGAATTTGCGACAGATGGATGAAGCGGTGCGCGGCTTCGGAAAAAAGATCAAAGACGGCGGAGTCGGGTTGTTCTATTTCGCCGGACATGGCGTGCAGGTCGACGGAGTGAACTACCTGGCGCCGGTGGGCGCGCGCGTGGAGAAGGAGCAGGACGTAAAATTCGAGATGCTGGACATTGGAAAAGTGACGGCGGAGATGGAAGCGGCGAAAAACGGATTGAATATCCTGATTCTGGACGCCTGCCGCAACAACCCATTCGTACGCGCCTTTCGCTCTCCGAGCTCCGGTCTTGCGCCGGTCAACGCCCCGAGCGGCACGTACATCGCTTTCGCCACGGCGCCGGGAACGACCGCCAGCGACGGCGAAGGAGAAAACGGGCTTTACACTCAGGAATTGTTGGCCAATCTGAAACAGCCGGGATTGCGGTTGGAGGACGTCTTCATTCGGACGCGTGTGTCGGTGAAGAAGAAGAGCAATGACATACAGGTGCCCTGGGAGAATGGGGCGCTCGAAGGCGTGGTCATCCTCAACTTAAAGGGCGCCGCTGATTCAACTGTAGCGGCAGCAGGGGCCGCAGGGGCCGCAGGGGCCGCAGGGGCCGCAGGGGCAGCAGGGGCAGCAGGGGCAGCAGGGGCCGCAGAGGGCGCCAAGCAGTTCCCGAAGATTCGCTATTCGGGAATTCCGCTCTCCGCATTGCGTTCCAGGAAATTCACCACTGCGAGCGTGGACGAGAAGGGGCAGGTCACCAAACGCGAATCTGGTCCGTCGCCATACTATTTGGAAGACCTCGGCGGCGGCGTCAAATTGGAGATGGTCTATATTCGCGGCGGCATTTTTCAAATGGGTTCGCCTCGCACTGAGCCGGAGCGTGATGAGGATGAGATCCAACACCCGGTGCGAGTGAGCAGTTTTTGGATGGGGCGCTACGAGGTTACGCAGGCGCAATGGATAGCCGTCATGGGCCGCTTGCCGGAATGTCTTGCCGTCAGTGATAACCTGGACAGAGGAGACGACATACCTTTAACCTGCATTCGCTGGGCGGAGGCTCAGGAATTCATCGCCAAATTGAATGAGCTGCTGAAATTGGACAAGCAGAGAGGCTATAGCTTGCCACGAGAAGCGGAGTGGGAATATGCGGCGCGAGGCGGAACTACAACTCCGTTTCCCTACGGGGAGACAATCGCGCCAGGTTTGGAAAATTACAACTGGGAGACCGCCTACGCCAAGGGGCCGACGCAAGCTCGTGAGCGCGAATATCTGGTGAAAGTCGGAAGCTTTGTGGCCAATCCGTTCGGCCTCTACGATATGTTAGGGAATGCGTCAGAATGGTGTGAAGATTGGTTAGATGAATACCCGACGGCGAGTAAGGGCGAACAAGTAGACCCGACGGGGCCGGCCGAAGGTTATAGGCATATTGTACGAGGAGGAGATTATGGCAGCTCCGCTTCCCGATGCAGACCGGCTAGTCGCGCCGGGATACTCCCTGCTTTCCGCCCCTCGATCTCCGTGGGTTTCCGTCTGGTGAGAAGACAATGACGGTCAAATGTTTCTCCGAAAATTGTTCGTAGTCCGTAGTCCCGCCTTTAGGCGGAAGCGTTTGATATCGCGGAATGGATCTGTAGCTAAGCATTCCGCCTAAAGGCGGGACTACGAACTGCGCATTTTCATCGTTTCAGGGCATCACAACGCTGCATGAAGGCTCCTGCGGACTTTTCACCCCTGAGATTCTTCACCCACTGTGCCTTCAACTCTCAACTGGTTGACCAGCAGGTGCGCCTGCCGCGTCGGTTCAGGCAGGCGGTATTTGGTCGTCGACCGCAGGACCAGGTCTATCGCCGAATCGAGATCGATCAAGTGGCCTGGCGAAACATAGACCGGGGAGACTTTGTTCTTCGTCCGCAGCGCGACGCCGACCTGTTCGCCCCGATGGACCAGAGGCGACCGGCTCCCCGCTTCAAGCCCAAGCTCGCCGTATTTGCCAACCAGAATGCTCTTGGCGCAGCCGATGGTCGGCAAATCGAGCAATACGCCGACGTGGCAGGCGATGCCGAAACGTCGCGGGTGGGCTATGCCCTGCCCGTCGAGCATCAATACGTCTGGTTTCGTTTTGAGCTTCTCCCACACTTCGAGCAGCGAAGGGGCCTCGCGAAAGCTCAGCAGCCCCGGCACGTAAGGGAATTTAGCCACACTGCGGACGCCGGCGGTTTCGACTATCTGCAAATCGGGCAGCCTCAAAACCACTATGCCAGCGTAGACAATCTCAGAAAATTTGTTGTACGAGATGTCCGCCCCGGCGATCGCGCTTACGGGCCGCGCGAGTGGTTGCAGGCGAACCAGATTGCGAAGCCGCTGCTGAACCTCGACGGCTTCGCCGCGCGTCAGGTCCCAACTGTGCAATGGAAGTGAAGTCATGGACGGTGGCGCCTACGCCTAAATGTCTCTATGCCGCGATCTCGACCAGCGTCAAAGAGAAATGAAGCGTCTCGCCGGCGAGGAGGTGGTTCGCGTCGAGCGTTATCGTGTTGTCGGTGAGGTCGGTGATGGTCAGTGGAATATTGCCATCAGGAGTGCGCATCTCAATATGCATGCCGACTTCCGGTTCGGCGCCGCCGAGATTGAATTGGCTGCGGTCGATGGTCTGCACCAATTCCTCGATCCGGTTCCCGTAAGCGTGCTCCGGTTCGATGACGACATCTTTCGTCTCGCCCACCTTCATTCCCATCAACGCCTGATCAAAGCCGGGGATCACCTCGCCCGCGCCGACGGTGAAGGCCAGCGGCTCAGCTCCTTCTGACGAATCGAAAACATCTCCGTTGTCGAGTTTGCCAGTGTAATGGACCTTCACGGTGTCGCCATTTTTAACTATGGACATTTGATTCTCCTATCATTGTTGAAAATGCTCACATAAGGAGCATCGCACAGCGATAGGCAAAAAGCCAGTAGTTAAAATTGGCGCGGACTTCAGTCTGTTCCTAATCAGGATGGACTAAAGTCTGTGGCGCCTTGAAAACGGCGCGCGATTGCCTTATCAAAGTCGAGATGAGAGCTTTGCGCTTTGAAGACAACAAGCTGAAACTGGCCGATTCGGCCGTCCCGCGCCGCGCCGGCGAGGCGCTGGTGCGGATGACGATGGCGGGAATTTGCAACACGGACGTCGAGATCGCGCGCGGCTACGCCGGCTTCCACGGCACGCTCGGACACGAGTTTGTCGGCGTCGTCGAAGAGTCTCCCGACAAGTCGCAGATCGGCCGCCGCGTCGTGGGCGAAATCAACGTGGGCTGCGGACAATGCGGTCTTTGCCTCAGGAACGATCCGCGTCATTGCCCCGATCGGACCGCGCTCGGCATTCGCGGGCGCGACGGGGCCTTCGCCGAATATTTGAGCCTGCCGCCGCAGAATCTGTTGACCGTTCCCGGCGGCGTCAGCGACCGGCAGGCCGTCTTCACCGAGCCGCTGGCGGCCGCGCTCGAGATCCTCGACCAGGTCGAGATCCGCGCTTCGCACCGCGTCGCCGTTATCGGCGACGGCAAACTGGGGCAATTGATTTCGCGCGTGATCTCGCGGACGGGATGCGACCTGACCCTGATCGGCAAACACGACGACAAGTTGGAACTCGCGGCGCGCGCCGGAGTCAAAACGGCGAAACTCGGCGCGGCGGAGATCGTCCTTCGTAGTGATGACTTTGATCGCGGCGTGACGACTGAAGTCGTCACTACAAAGGCGCCGGGCTTCGATTTCGTTGTCGAAGCGAGCGGGGCGCCGGGCGGAATGGAGCTCGCGCTCGATTTGATCCGGCCGCGCGGCGCGATTATCCTGAAGTCCACTTTTCGCGGCGCGGTCCGACTCGACACTTCCAGGATAGTAGTTAATGAAGTGAGCGTGATCGGTTCGCGATGCGGGCGTTTTGAAAACGCGCTCCGGCTGCTCGAATCCGGCGGGGTGGACGTCGAGTCGCTCGTGGCGCGCGAATACCCATTGGCCGAAGGCGTCGAAGCGATGGCCGAGGCGCAGAGGCCGGGGACTCTCAAAGTTCTGTTGACGAATTGACCTATGTATCCGGCGGGAAATCTTTTCATTCCGGCGACGCACGGGCGGTTGGAAGCGATCTATCGCCCGAAAAGCAATCACGCCGAGCGGGTCGCGCTGGTCCTCCATCCACACCCGCTGCACGGCGGCACAATGCACAACAAGGTCGTCTTCCGCACGGCGAAGGCTTTGAACGAATGCGGCTTCGAGACAATGCGGTTCAACTTTCGCGGCGTCGGACTGAGCACGGGCGAATTCGATGAAGGGCGCGGCGAATGCGCCGACGCGCAGGTCGCGCTAGATTATCTTCTCGACAGCCAGCCGAACGCGCGCGAAGTCATCGTCGCCGGTTTTTCGTTCGGCTCGATCGTCGGTTTGAAAGTGGGATGTTTGGACGAGCGCGTGGACAGATTGATCGCCATCGGCGCGCCTGTGCGTCTGGACAATTTGGATTTCCTCGCCGGTTGCGCGAAACCGAAGCTCTTTATCCACGGGACCGAAGACGACGTCGCGCCGCTCGCGCCACTCGAAGAGTTTCTGGCCACACTGCCCGCAGGCGCCGACTTCAAGTTGGAAAGGATCGCGGGCGCCGGACATTTCTTCGACAATCATGCCAGCGAATTGATGCTGGCTATCAAAAATTTCGCCGGCGGCGCCACGGCCGTCAGAGAGCAGTGATTTGTTATGCGGTTAAAGCAGTTTCAACTAGGGCGCGTCTTGGGCATCCCCTTGATTATCGACTACAGTTGGCCGCCGGTCGCCTTGTTGCACGTCTGGTTGGTGTCGCGGTTTTGGCTGGTCGCCGAGGTCCAACCTCCGCTCCCGCTCTGGCATAACCTGATCATCGGAACCGTT
>Ga0209382_10013427_pt1 | contig 10068 bp, 6 predicted proteins | sample SoiMetdeltSBSDD5_FD_187599 | JGI IMG/M metagenome (GOLD analysis project Ga0209382, IMG submission 187599) | Bulk soil microbial communities from a Populus tree surrounding site in Tennessee, USA - Soil MetaG P. deltoides SBSDD5 (SPAdes) (version 2) | ecosystem: Environmental > Terrestrial >...
TGGGCAGCCAGGGGAGGAACCTGTTCCTGCGGAGCATCGCCAACCGGATCACCGAGGTGCGCACCAACGCGAACCCGACCGGCAACGCGATCGTGATCCGCGAGTTCTCGATCGTGAACCCCGACGGCAGCGTCCAGAACCCGTTCGCCGAGGTCGACGTGAAGACGAGCGGCGGGCACGACAGCTACAACGCGATGCAGCTCTCCTTGACCCGTCCTTCCATCCACGGCCTCACCCTCAACGCCCAGTACACGCTGAGCAAGAGCTTCGGCAACTCCGCGGGATCCAACGAGGCCCAGACCGTCGGCAACAACGCGCGCGACCTCGCCGACTTCGACTACGACGAGGGCTACAACCGGTTCGACGTCCGCCACACCTTCAACATCAGCGCGGTCTACGCCCTGCCCGTGGGCCGGGACAAGAAGGCGGACCTCGGGTCCTTCGGCAACGCGATCCTCGGCAACTGGCAGGTGGGCGCGATCTTCAACGGCCGCAGCGGGCTGCCCATCGACGTGCTGGTGACGCGGCCCGACGTCGTCTACCGCGACACCAGCGGCGCCATCTTCAGCTCGCCCGCGGCCGGACGCACCGCGGTCATCAACACGCCCGGAGGCGGCAACTCGCGCAACGTGCGCCGCCCCAACCTGATCCCCGGCGTCGACCCCTACCTCAAGGACGGGAACCAGTGGCTGAACCCGGCCGCCTTCTCGATCCCGGCCGCGGGCGAGTTCGGCAACCTGCAGCGCGGCGCTATCCGCGGCCCGAGCTTCAAGCAGCTCGACCTCGTCCTCGTGAAGGGCATCCCGATGAGCGGGCGCTCGCAGCTCGACCTGCGCTTCGAGGTGTTCAACGTCTTCAACACGAACAACTACGCGCTGCCATCGGGCCGCCTCAACAACGCGCTGGGCACGGGGGCGAACCAGATCCAGCCCGGCCAGCCGTTCACCCAGGCCGCCGCGGGCAGCACGTTCGGCCTCCTGACCTCCACCGTGGGAACCACGGTCGGCCTCGGCACCAACCGCCAGGTGCAGCTGGCCGCGCGCTTCAGCTTCTAGGACTCACCACAAGCCGTACCTTCCCGTACGTCTCGCCTCCTGGCCCGCCGGCGCTCACCCCGCCGGCGGGCTCCTTCCTCGCCGCTATTCCGGAATGCGAAGGAGGCCGATCTCTCCGAGCTGCTTCTTCAGCGCGGCGGGATCGAGAGACTCCAGCCGGAGGCTGGTCAGCCGCTCGATCCGCGCCTCCAGCTCGCGGAAGGCACGCTCGAAGGCCGGTCGCTTCTCTTCGTGCGAGCCTTCCACGGCCGCCGGATCGTCGACTCCCCAGTGCGCGGTCGCGGGATGTCCCGGCCAGATCGGACACTGTTCGCGGGCCGCGTTCCCGCACACCGTGATCACGACATCGAGGGGCGGCGCGGCCTCTCCGGCGAACTCATCCCAGCTCTTGCTCCGGAGGCCGGCCGTGGGGAGGCCCGAGCGCTGGAGAGTCTCCAGGGCGAGGGGATGGACCGCGCCCTTGGGATGGCTCCCGGCGCTGAAGGCGCGGAAGCGTCCCTGCCCCCGGGAATCCAGCAGGGCTTCGGCCATGATGCTGCGGGCGGAGTTGCCGGTGCAGAGGAAGAGGACGTTGTAGGAGGGCATGCCGGTGTCGATCGTAGCAGGCAAGCGACTTAACACGGCCGTCATATCGCCGTCACACGCCCCGGATTAGCTTGCCTGTGGCTCATCCCGCTCTCGAAGGAGGATCGTCTTGATGACATCGATGGTTGCGCAGCGCGCGCTGAGGATCGTGGGAGCCGTGCTCCTGGCCCTGAGCGCGGCGACCGCCCAGGCCCAGGGCCTCTTCTACGCGGAAGAGATGAAAGACGGGCGGTTCTATGTCTTCAACGTCCCGGCCAACTGGGAGCGATTCAAGGCGTCGGGTGAGGTCGGCACGGGATTGACGCGGCTGGGCGTGGGGCCGAACGGAGAGTCGGTCTACGCCGACAACGAGACGGCGCTGGAGCTGTTCTTCTTCAAGCACGGGATCAAGGAGGCCGTGGAGCATCCGAAGGCGCCCGTGCAGCGCGTGGAATGGCGCGACGGCAAGACGCGGTTCACGCTCGGGGACAACTTCTACCTCGAGATGTCGAATCGCATCCAGCCCCGCTTCACGCTGGAAATGCCGGACGATGCGGTGCAGCTCGCGGGCACCGGCGGCAAGGGAGATTCCAAGCCCAGCTTCCGCCTCCGCCGTGCCAAGTTCAAGCTCGAGGGCTGGTTCTACAAGCCCTGGATGGAGTACGAGATCCAGTTGAACTGGCCGGACGTGAACAACACCCCCCCGGGCCAGTTCCTCGAGGACACCGACATCGATCTGGATCTCTCGAAGCACCACAGCAAGGCGTTCCGGCTGCGCTTCGGACAGTTCAAGGCCCCTTACGGCCGCCAGCAGATCACGTCGTCCGGAGCCCAGCAGTTCGTGGATCGCGCGATCCAGGACGCGCGGTTCAACGATGCCCGCGAGACCGGCTTCGCGGTATGGGGCACCCTCCTGACCAACAAGATCGACTGGCGCGCGATGGCGTCGAACGGCAACGGCCGCACCCAGACCGCAAACGACAACGACAAGTTCCTGTACACCGCGCGCGTCATGTGGCAGGCCGTGGGCAACGTGAGGATGAACCAGTGGGCTTCGGGCGCGCTGCTCACCGAAGGCGATCTCGGCGACTCCGCGGCCGCGAACGGGCCGCTCCTGGCCGTGGCCGGACAGTATTCCAACAACGACCGCTTCAACGCCACCACCGCCGTCGACCAGAGGAATCGGACCTGGGGCGTCGACTACACCTTCAAGTACAAAGGGTTCGCTTCGGTGGCGGAGGCCGACTGGCGCAACACGAAGCTGGAAGTGGGTCCCGAGTTCGACCAGAACGGCTTTCTCGTGCAGGCGTCCTATGCGTGGAAGGCGCCGGGGATCGTCGGCTCGTCCTTCTGGGAGATCGCGCTGCGCTACGTCGCCATCGATCCCAGCGACCTCGCACCGACCAACGACCAGAGTGAGTTCGGCGTCGCCTTCAACTACTACTACAACAAGCACAACCTGAAGTTGCAGGCGGACTGGCGTCAGCTCAAGGACGACGCCGCCAACGCCGGCGCCGGCACCAAGAACAACGAGTTCCGGTTCCAGACGCAATTCATCTTCTAGGGCAATTGGCACGTAGAGCTCGGCGCCGCGCGGAGCGCGGCGACGAGCGAGGGGGGTTCCAGGGGGGGTTCGCGAACACCCATCGCGAATGATGTGTGAGTGCCCCCCCTGGCTTGGTAAGAAAGGAACTCATGAATCGAATCATCGGTACCCTGGCCGTCCTGGCCCTGGTGGCGCCGGTCGCCTCGGCGCAACAAGTCAAGGTCGAGGCGTCCATCCCGGCCTACCAGAAGACGTCCGGCGTCTCCGGGAACCTCAACAGCATCGGCTCGGACACCATGAACAACCTCATGACGCTGTGGGGCGAGGCCTTCGCGAAGATCTATCCCAACGTGAAGATCCAGGTGGAGGGCAAGGGCTCCTCGACCGCGCCCCCGGCCCTGATCGCGGGCACGTCCCAGCTCGGACCCATGTCGCGCGCCATGCGCGGCACCGAGATCGACCAGTTCGAGGCCAAGTTCGGCTACAAGCCGACGCAGCTCCGCACCTCCTACGACGCCCTCGCCGTCTACGTGAACAAGGACAACCCGCTCGAGAAGGCGACGCTGGCCGACATCGACGGCGCCTTCTCCAAGAGCCGGCGGCGCGGGGGGAAGAACATCGGTACCTGGGGCCAGCTCGGGCTCACCGGCGACTGGGCGGCGCGGCCCATCAGCCTCTACGGCCGCAACTCGGCCAGCGGCACCTATGGCTTCTTCAAGGAGCACGCGCTGTCCAACGGGGACTACAAGGACACGGTCAAGGAACAGCCCGGCTCCGCCTCCGTCGTCCAGGGCGTGACCGCCGATCGCTTCGGGATGGGCTACAGCGGCATCGGCTACAAGACCTCGGGCGTCAAGAACCTCGCCCTGGCCACGAAGGCGGGCGACGCGTATTCGGACGGCAACTACGCGGACGTCGTCAGCGGGAAGTACCCCCTCGCGCGCTTCCTGTACATCTACGTCAACAAGGCGCCCGGCAAGGATCTCGACCCGGTGGTCCGCGAGTTCCTGAAGTTCGTCTTCAGCCGGGAGGGCCAGGAGATCGTCGTCAAGGACGGCTACTACCCGCTGCCCGCCAAGATCGTCGGCGAGGAGAGCGCCAAGCTCAAGTAGCGTCGAAAGTTTACGCGCCGTTAACGCGGAGGAAACGCCGCGTTAACGGCGGCGCCATAGGGTGTGGAAAGCGGCCAGCTTCCGGGAGATCCAATGATTCTGCGCAACGGTCGTGTCCTCTTCTTCGCCATCCTGGCTGCGCTCGCGGCGGGCGCCTGTGCCAGTGAGAAGCCCGCTTCGACCGAGGGGCCGCCGGCTTCGGCCGTAGCCGCCTCGCCGGCCGCCGCCGCCCCGGAGGCCGCTCCCGCCGGTGGCGCCATTCGCGTCGACGCGTCCATTCCGGCCTACCAGACGACGAGCGGGATCTCCGGGAACCTCTCCAGCGTGGGCAGCGACACGATGAACAACCTCATGACCCTCTGGGGCGAGGCGTTCTCCCGCGTGTATCCCAACGTGAAGGTCCAGGTGGAGGGCAAGGGTTCCTCGACCGCGCCGCCCGCCCTCATCTCCGGCACCGCCCAGCTCGGCCCGATGTCGCGAACGATGAAGCCGACGGAGGTGGATGCCTTCGAGAAGAAGTTCGGCTACAAGCCGACCGCCGTCCGCACCTCCTACGACGCGCTCGCGATCTACGTGCACAAGGACAACCCCCTCGACAAGATCACGCTCGCCCAGGCGGACGCCGTCTTCTCCAAGACACGCAAGCGCGGCGCGAGCAAGGACATCCCCACCTGGGGCGATCTCGGCCTCACCGGGGAGTGGGCCACGCGCCCGATCAGCCTCTACGGGCGCAACTCCGCCAGCGGCACCTACGGGTTCTTCAAGGAGCACGTGCTCAGCAACGGCGACTACAAGGACACCGTGAAGGAGCAGCCGGGGTCGGCGTCCGTCGTCCAGGGCGTGACCAACGATCGTTACGGCATGGGCTACAGCGGCATCGGCTATCAGACCTCCGGCGTGAAGCACCTCGCCCTCGCCGATAAGGAGGGCGCGGAGTACTCCCGGGGCGGCTACGAGGAGGTCGTCAACGGCAAGTACCCGTTGGCCCGCTTCCTCTACCTCTACGTGAACCGCGGTCCGGGCAAGCCGCTGGACCCGCTGGTGCGCGAGTTCCTCAAGCTCGTCTTGAGCAAGGAAGGGCAGGAGGTCGTGGTCAAGGACGGCTACCTGCCCCTCACGCCCGCGATCGTGACCGAGGAGCGAGGGAAGCTCGAATAGGTGGCCACCACCACTCCAGACGCGGTCGCCGGACTGAAGGTCCGCCAGCGCATCCAGGCGGCCAGCGGATCGATCCGCACCCTCAAGCGGATCGACCGCGCGGCCGCCATCCTGATCCGCCTGGGCGGCCTGGGCATCGTCGTCAGCGTCCTGGGCATCCTCGTGTTCATCGTGGGCGAGGCCTGGCCGCTGTTCCGTTCGGCGAGCGGGACGCTCGCGGGGACGGTGGCCCTGCCGGCCGCGCCGGCTGCGGCCTCACCTGCCTTGCCCGTCGCCTCCCCAGCCGTATCGGTGGGCCCTCCCGCCGCGCCGGGCGCCGCCTCGCCTGCGGGCGCCGCTCACAAGCCCGTCCTGGCCACGGGCGTCGACGAATACCAGATGTACCTGTACGTCGTACGGAGTGAGCCCCGCGTCGAGTTCTTCCGGCTCTCCGACGGCACCTGGAATCGCGAGCACGCGGTGAGCGCGCTCCAGGGCGCGACCGTGACCGCCGCCTCCCGCAGCCTCGAAGGCGACCATGTGGCCATTGCCACCGCGGACGGACGCGTGGCCCTGCTGGAGGTGGCCTTCCGTCCCCGATACGAGCAGCAGCGGCTGTCCGACCTCGACATCGAAGTGAAGGAGTCCGGGGTGGTCCGCGTCGACCCGGCGGGGCGAGCCGTCCGCCAGGTCGCCTACGGCCAGTCGAGCGCGGGACGGCGCGTGGTCGCCGCCGTCGTGGGCGACGACGAGATCGCCTTCTGGTCGTCCGACGAAGCGGGGACGGAGACGCGGACGTCTCTTCGCACGTCGGGCGGCGAGCACGTGACCGCCATCGCGCTCGGGGCGGGGGAGCGGCTGGTGGCGGGAACCTCCTCCGGGAACGTCCAGCACTGGTCTCTCCAGGACGCCGAGCCGCGGCTCACCAGCATCTCGCCCGTGGGCGCGCCCGTGACCGCGGTGGCCTGGGCGCTGGGTGGCGTCACCTTCCTGGCGGGGACGGAGCGCGGCGAGGTCAGCGGCTGGTTCGCGGCCCGTCTGCGCGACGACGACGACGAGCCGCGCATGGTGCGTGCCCATCAGTTCGCACCCCAGGCCGCGGCCATCCGGACGATCGGCGCGTCCACGCGCGACAAGAGCTTCGTCACCGTCGCCGACGACGGCTCCGTCTGGCTGCGCTACGTGACCTCGGAACGGACCCTCGTGCGCCTCGCCGGCGCGCGCGAGGCGACGGCGGCCCTCATCACCCCCAAGGGGGACGGCGTCCTCGTCGCCCAGCGCGACGGCGGCCTGGCCCGCTTCGCGGTGCGGAGCCCGCATCCCGAGGTGAGCTGGCGCGCGCTGTTCGGGAAGGTCTGGTACGAGGGCTACGGCCGTCCCGAATTCGTCTGGCAATCGACGGGAGCCACGAACGAGTTCGAGACGAAGTTCAGCCTCGTCCCCCTGATCTTCGGCACGCTGAAGGGAACGCTGTACGCGCTCCTCTTCGCCATCCCGCTGGCCGTCCTGGGCGCCCTCTACACATCGCAGTTCGTCCACCCCTCGATCCGTGGCCGCATCAAGCCGACGGTCGAGATCATGGCCGCCCTCCCCAGCGTCGTCATCGGGTTCATCGCCGGGCTGTATCTGGCGCCGCTCGTGGAGCGCCATGTGGTCGCCGTGCTCCTCATGCTCCCGCTCATGCCGCTCTTCGGCACGGCGGGCGTGCTCTTCTGGCAGCGACTTCCGTCGGGAGTCGCCCGACGCCTGAAGCCCGGCATGGAGCTGGCCCTGATCATCCCGCTCCTGCTCCTGGGCGCGTGGACGTCCCTGCGCCTGGCCCCGTTCATCGAGGCCACGGTCTTCGGCGGCGACTTCCGGATCTGGCTCGGCAGCACCACCGGCCTCACCTATGACCAGCGCAACAGCCTGGTCGTGGGCCTGGCCATGGGCTTCGCCGTCATCCCCATCATCTTCACGATCGCGGACGACGCGTTCTCGAGCGTGCCCGCGAACCTGACCGCGGGCTCGCTGGCCCTGGGGGCCAGCCGCTGGCAGACCGCCCTCCGCGTCGTACTGCCCACGGCCAGCCCGGGCGTGTTCTCCGCGATCATGATCGGCTTCGGCCGCGCCGTCGGGGAAACCATGATCGTGCTCATGGCCACCGGCAACACGCCCGTCCTCGACTGGTCGATCTTCAACGGCATGCGCACGCTGAGCGCGAACATCGCGGTCGAGATCCCGGAGGCTCCCTACGGAGGGACGCTGTACCGCGTGCTCTTCCTGGCCGGCGCCCTGCTCTTCTCGATGACCTTCGTGGTCAACACCATCGCGGAGGTGATCCGTCAGCGCCTGCGCGAGAAGTACCGGGCCCTGTGACCATGACCCCTCCCGGCGAAGGCGAGGCCGCGACGAGACCGAAGAGCGGTGGTCCCCGGGCGAGGGGCGACGCCTGGATCTGGCTCACGGGATCCGCCCTCGGCTTCTCGCTCCTCATGATCATCGGGCTCATCGCGGTGATCCTCGTCAACGGCCTCGGCTCCTTCTGGCCCGATCCGCTCGTGAAGCTCAAGCTCAAGGACGGCGGCGTGTTCCTGGGCGAGGTCGTCGACCGCGAGCCGATCCCGCACCCGGGAACGCCCGAGCACAACCAGCGGCATCGCCTGCAGCTCAAGGTCGGCAACCGCGACCTGCTCGGCTTCGACTTCAAGTGGATCGACGAGGACGACATCGTCGCGCGTGAGCGGCCGTCCGACGCGGTCTACATCGAGCGCCGGGAGTACGGACCCCTCCTCGGCACTCCGGTGCGGCTGGTCGACTCCGGGCGTACGGTGGCGGAAGGCGGCGAGGCGGTGTGGACGGCCGTGCAGCCGTTCCTCGATCGCGCCCAGCGGGACCGCAAGGCCCTGCGCAAGATCGAGCGGGACCAGATCGGCGAGATCAACTACCGCATCGAGCAGGGGCGGCTGGGGCTGCGCAAGCTCGACCTGGAGGCGGCGAGCGGAAAGGGCGGCGACCTCACGGCCAAGCGCGCGGCCCTGCAGGGCAAGATCGCCGCCGAGCAGGAACGGTACCGTCAGAAGCAGGAAGAGCTGCAGCGGCTGGTGGCGTCCACCAGCGGGAGCTACCTCACCGTGGCCACCGCGGACGGGCAGGAGAAGGAGCTGCGCACCCTGGACGTCTTCCGTTCCTTCCGCCCCAATCGCCTGACCGCCTTTGGCCGGCTCCGCGTCTATGTCGGCCGCCTGTGGGAGTTCGTGAGCGGCGACCCGCGCGAGTCGAACACGGAAGGCGGGATCTTCCCCGCCATCTTCGGCACCGTGATGATGGTGATGATCATGAGCGTGGCCGCCGTGCCTTTCGGCGTGCTGGCCGCCCTCTACCTGCGCGAGTACGCGCGGCAGGGAATGCTCGTGCGCATCGTGCGCATCGCCGTCAACAACCTGGCCGGCGTGCCTTCGATCGTGTTCGGCGTCTTCGGCCTCGGCTTCTTCGTCTACGTGCTCGGAGGCAGCATCGACCGCCTCTTCTTTCCGGAAGCCCTGCCCACCCCGACCTTCGGCACGGGCGGCATCCTGTGGGCGTCGCTGACCCTCGCCCTGCTCACCGTGCCCGTCGTCATCGTGGCCTCCGAGGAGGCGTTGGCCGCCGTGCCTCGCTCGATGCGGGAGGCGTCCCTGGCCGCGGGCGCCACCAAGTGGCAGACCATCCAGCGCGTGGTGCTGCCGGCGGCGGCCCCGGGGATCCTGACCGGCCTCATCCTGGCCATGGCCCGCGGCGCGGGCGAGGTGGCTCCCCTGATGATCACGGGCGTGGTCAAGCTCGCCCCGGACCTGCCCCTGGACGGCTTCTTCCCGTTCATGCACCTCGACCGCAAGTTCATGCATCTCGGCTTCCACATCTACGACGTCGGCTTCCAGAGCCCGAACGTGGAGGCCGCGAAACCGATGGTCTACACGACGGCGATCCTCCTCCTGCTCGTCGTGGTGGCCCTTAACCTGACCGCCATCCTGGTGCGCAATCACCTGCGGCGGAAGTACCAGGCGTCGGCCTTCTGAGGACCCAAATGCCAGAGGACACCGTGATGGAGCAGGGGCTGCGAATCAAGACGGAGGTGCGGACGCCGGCCGTTCCCGCCGGCACCGGCCAGGTCGCCATCGACCTGAAGGACGTCAACCTCAGCTACGGCGACAACCACGTCCTGCACGACATCACGATGGCCATCGGCGAGAAGATGGTGACCGCCTTCATCGGGCCTTCCGGTTGCGGCAAGTCCACGCTCCTGCGCTGCCTCAACCGCATGAACGACCTCATCGACGACACGAAGACGACGGGCTCGATCCGCGTCAAGGGGCTCGACATCTACGCGCCCAAGACGGACGTGATCGAGGTGCGGCGGCGCATCGGGATGGTCTTCCAGAAGTCGAACCCGTTCCCGAAGTCGATCTTCGAGAACGTGGTCTACGGCCTGCGCATCGCCGGCGTGGGCGACCGGCCGACCCTGGAGGAGGCCTGCGAGCGCAGCCTGCGCGGGGCCGCCCTCTGGGACGAGGTCAAGGACCGGCTGGGCGAGAGCGGGCTGAGCCTGTCCGGGGGCCAGCAGCAGCGGCTGTGCATCGCCCGTGCCATCGCGGTGGAGCCCGAGATCATCCTCATGGACGAGCCCTGCTCGGCC
>Ga0209382_10013428_pt1 | contig 10068 bp, 6 predicted proteins | sample SoiMetdeltSBSDD5_FD_187599 | JGI IMG/M metagenome (GOLD analysis project Ga0209382, IMG submission 187599) | Bulk soil microbial communities from a Populus tree surrounding site in Tennessee, USA - Soil MetaG P. deltoides SBSDD5 (SPAdes) (version 2) | ecosystem: Environmental > Terrestrial >...
CCATCTACTGCCGTTGGTCAGATTGCCGAATTCGTGGTTCTCAAAGACCATATTACCGACGAAGGTTTTACTATTAAGGGGAGAACTATTCTTAAGGAAAAGCCTGATATCTCCGATCTACTGGGATCGCACTCACTCACAGCGCAGCCCAATCAGCGGATCCACTCTCGTCGCCCGCCGCGCCGGCAGCCAACACGCGAGCAACGCCACGCATAACAGTAGCAGCGAGATCAGGATGAACGTCGCCGGATCAACGGCGCTGACGCCGTACAGGAGCGGCGAGATGAGGCGCGTTAGCGTGAATGCTCCCGCCAGTCCCAGCGCGAGCCCGATCAGTGTAAGTTTCAACCCCTGTCCCGCGATCAGCCGCAGAATGTTCCACGGTTGCGCGCCAAGCGCCAGACGAATCCCGATCTCGTGTGTGCGCTGGCTGACGGAATAGGACATTACGCCGAAGAGGCCGATCGCCGAGATGAGTAAGGCCAGAAGACCGAAGCTACCGAGCAGCGCCGCGGCGACGCGAGCGGGGAAGAGCGGCCAATTCATATGCTGAGCCATCGTCTTCACATTGAAAACTGGCAGGTTGCTGTCGAGCTGCCCGAATTCGTGGCGAATCGCGGCGATCACACTACGTGGCTCACTCGCAGTTCGTACGACAAGATTTAGACTCAATCCGTTCCCGCCTTTGTCATCCTCCAGATTGGTATAGACAAACAGTCTCCCTTCTTCGCCCAGGCTCGAGTATTTGCCATCTTGAATCACGCCGATGACCTCAATCCAAGGGCCTTCCGGGCCGAAAAAACTGAAGCGTTTACCGACTGCCGTGGCGCCCTTCCAGATGCGTCGTGCAAAGGTCTCGTTCACGACGGCCACACTCCGTTTCGTTTCATTATCGGCCTCCGTGAAATCGCGTCCCTGCGCCAAACGAGCGCCCAGGCCCTGAAGAAATCCAGGGCTGGCGGAGCCCCTCAACGCCGATGGCGCCTCCGCGCCGCGCTCTAGTGGCTGGCCTTCGGCATGGATGTAACTGTCTCTGGTCATCAAGTCGAACTGGACGTAATCGGCCAGGCCCGCGGATTGCACACCCGGCAATGCGCGCACGCGTTCGAGCAACCGCTGCTTGAAGATTTTGCTCCGGGCGCCGTCATACCCCTGCAGTCCCAAATCGAAAGACATCAGGATCGCATTCTGTGGATTAAATCCCGGATTGAGCGACTCTGCGCGCTGTAATCCGCGCGCCACCAGTCCGGCGCAGATCAACAACAATAGGGACAACGCGACCTGAGAAACGACCAGGCCGCTACGCAATAACGAACGCCGAGAACCGCCGGCGGAATTTTCATCTTTCAATGTCGGCGCGAGATCCGGTTTGGTCGATTGCAGAGCGGGCAGCAAACCAAAGACCACCCCCGTCAATAACGACACAACAAGGGTAAAGATCAACACCCGACGATCTATGTGTAGGGCTGACGGAATCGGAAAGTCCAATGGCGGTCTGAATGCCATAACGGCATCTACCAGCCAGTAAGCCAGCAACAACCCAATGGCCCCGCCCACGAATGCCAATAGCAGACTTTCAGTCAACAACTGCCGGACAATGCGCATCCGGCCGGCGCCAATCGCCAGGCGAATGGCAATCTCCTTGCGCCGGTCCATCGCGCGCGCAAGCAAAAGATTCGCCAGATTCAAGCAGGCAAGCAGCAGAACGAATCCGGCCGCGATCATCAATACGCTGACAAAGCTCAGAACCGGCCCGCGCATATAGGAGCCGAAAAGACCCGGGGCCGAAAGCAGAACGGTTCCGCCATCGTTTTCATTCGGATACTCGCGCGCAAGCTGCGCCATGGCGGCTTTGAGCGAGGCTTCCGCTTGCACAATGTCGACGCCGGATTTCAATCGTCCCTGCGCCATGTATGATCGCCCGCTGCGGTCCCACAGATCATTGCCCCACTTTATGATTTGATCCAGCATCATGACCGGAAACCACATTTCCGCCACATACCCGATCTCTGTGCCGTAAAAACCCCGCGGGGCGACGCCGATAATCATGTAACTGCGCGCGTTGACCAAAACGCCGCGGCCCACGACATTCGGATCACCGGCAAATCGTTTTTGCCAGCAGTCGTAGCTGATGACCATCACCGGATGCGCCCCCTCCGCTTCGTCGTCTTCCGGTGTGAGCAAACGGCCGAGCGCGGGTTTCACTCCCAACACGTCGAAGTAATTGCCCGTAGCCAGATATCCCCAGGCGCGTTCGTTGATTCCATCATGGCTCAGGCTGATCGGCGCCATGCGGTAGGCGATCAGCCCGTCGAGCACATTGTTCCGATCGCGGAGGTCTCGGTAGTTTAAGTAGGAAAATGTAGGGTCGACACTGTCGCCTTTCTCTGAAGCGGAATTCAAAGAAACGAGTCGTTCCGGATTTTCGACAGGCAGAGGTCGTAACAGAACAGTATTGACCAGGCTGAAGATCGCTGTGTTGGCCCCAATACCGAGCGCGAGCGAGAGCGCCGCCACCGCTGTGAAACCAGGACTCTTGCGCAGTGTCCGCAGCCCGTAACGGACGTCCTGCATCAGATCTTCAATCAACCTCACGCGTCGCATATCGCGGCACTCCTCCTTCCGCCGCTCGACGCCGCCCATGGCGCGCAGCGCGGCGTAGCGCGCTTCCTCCGGCGTCATGCCTTTGGCGAGGTTTTCCTCGATCTGCCGCTCCATGTGATATTGGAGCTCTTCGTCCAATTCCCGCTCGACCTTGGCGCGACGAAAAAGCGAGCGCAACCTTAGCGGCACGGTATAAATCCAGTATTTGATACGCATCTCTCAAAGCCTCCTTGATGGCGCCATGCGCGAGATGGTGGTGAAGCATTGGATGGCAGCAACTGCCGTAGGATGCTTCCATTGCAATCAACACTTTTCAGCCTCCTCCGCAACCGCACTCATTCGTGCCGTAACGCAATCATCGGATCAATGCCTGCGGCGCGACGCGCCGGCAGGTAACAGGCCAAAAAGGTCGTGCCTATCAATACCAGTGAGATGGCAATTAGCGTCAATGGATCCCAGGGCCGAACCCCGTATAGTAGATGCGAGAAACTCGACAGAATGCGGCCGAGAATTAATGCGGCTACTACTCCGATTGCAGTACCGATAAGAGCCAACCGGAGTCCTCCTCCAACTACCATTCGCAGAATATTCCAGCGGTCGGCTCCGAGCGCCATTCGAACCCCGATCTCATGTGTGCGCTCGGCTGTCATATAGGTGATTACGCCGTAGGTTCCCACAGCCGCCAGTAACAAGGCCAGCAGAGCAAACGCTCCCAGTAAAAACATGTGAAGACGCTGCCAGGTTATCGACTCTGCCAAAACCTCCTGAAGAGTATGAATATCATAGACAGGTTGTTTCTCCCCTGTCCCATAAACTACGTCCCTAATTGCAGGTAGCAAGGCTGCGCCATCTACTTTTGCCCGCACTACCATATTCAATCCCGGATACATTACCGGTACCCAGTCGTCCTGAAGCTGGTAGACGGAAGTGTAAGCCTGATTTCGGGTACGATTCTCCTCGCCGGCCAGTCTAACATGTCCTACTACTCCCACAATCCGGGCAGCGCCCCAAATATTAATTGTTATAATCTGTCCCAGGGGGTCCTTGTCGGGGAAATAGGTCTGCGCCAAAATGCTGTCGATTACAATAACCTTTTCAGACTGCAAGGTATCTTGCAGCGTCAAAAAGCGCCCCCGAAGCAGCGGTATCTCCATTGTCTTGAGGTATTCAGGCCCCGTCCAATTCAACTGTAGACTCGGGGCCTCTATTGGGGATGTAGTTTCCTTTGGGCCAACCCAGAAAGGCGCGCTGTTGCCCCCCAAACTTAGGGGCACTAATAGGGTAAAAGCCGCAGCCTGCACTCCTGGAATCTGCTGAATGCGCTCGGTCAATTGCTGATAGGCAGTTCGCCAGCTTGAAGCGGTCTTTTTCATTGCAGGCGAAATTCCTACCTTGAAAGTGATGATGCGCTGGCTATTAAATCCAGGGTCGACCGCCCATAAGTGGCGGACCGTCCGAAACAAAAGCATAGCCCCAGTCAGTAAAACCAAAGTCATCGCCATTTGGGCGATCACCAGGCTACGTTGGACATTATGCCGGCCTTTCGAAACACCGCGTCCTCCTTCCTTCAACGAGCCCTGTAGGTTGGGGTTTGAACTTTTCATCAGCGGCGCCAGACCAAAAAGGACCCCAACTACGATTGTCAGTCCGAAGGTGAAAAGGAGTACGGACATGTTCACACCGATGTTTGTACTCCGTGGTAGGTTTAGCGGCACAGCAACCAGAGAGGGAATTACCGCCCATTTTGCAATCGCCAGCCCCAGAACTCCGCCCCCCACCGAGATGAGCATGCTTTCGGTAATCAATTGAGACGCGAGGCGCATTCGGTTTGCCCCCAGAGCCATGCGGATGGCAAACTCCGCCGATCGCGCCTCTGCGCGCGCAAGCAGAAGGCTCGCTATGTTGGCGCAGGCAATCAGCAAAACCAGTCCAACCGTACCCATCAGCAGAAGGAGTGTCTCATCGGCGTCCCACACGATTATCTCCTTCAGCGGTACGACATTGGCGCCCAGGCCTCGATTTGTTGAGGGATATAGCCGATTTAGCGAATTCTGTATTGTAGTCATCTCGGACTTCGCCTGATCGATAGTCGCACCGGGCTTCAGACGCGCAATACAAAATATTCCTGAATGGACGGTGCGATCATCCATAAATGGAAGGTTATTCTGCCTAATGGGAGTATAAAAATCAGCTTCCCCCCAGAATTCAAAGTTGGATGTGAGAACACCAACGATAGTGCGATCAATTCCGTCCAACGTCACTGACCGGCCCAGCGCATCCCGGCTTCCACCGAACCGATCTTGCCACAGACGGTTGCTGATTATGACCACTGGATTTCCGCCACGCCGGTCTTCTTCGGACGAAAACTCGCGGCCGAGGCTCAGATTTACACCGAGCATACTAAAAATGCCGGAAGAGATCTCTCTTCCAGCAATACGCTCGGGAACTCCAGGATTGGTCAGATCACTGGATAGCCATTTCATTCCAACCATTTGTTCAAATGAGCGCGCATCGCGCTGCCAGTCCTGGAAGTCTGGCCCGGAAACAGACCCACGAGGATTGTCTGGTCTGGTTTGCAGCAATGCGACTAGCCGCTCAGCCTCCCTATAGGGTAGCGGCGCCAACACAACGCCCTCCAACATGCTGAAAATGGCGGTGTTTGCCCCAATGCCCAGCGCCAGCGTCAGCATGGCCACTGCAGTGAAGCCTGGACTCCTGCGCAATGTCCGCAGCCCGTAGCGGAGATCCTGTATCAGGTTTTCAATCAGCCTCACGCGTCGCATATCGCGGCACTCCTCCTTCCGCTGCTCGAGGCCGCCCATAGCCCGCAACGCGGCGTAGCGCGCTTCCTCCTCCGTCATGCCTTTGGAGATGTGTCCTTCGATTTGCCGCTCGATGTGATAGTGGAGTTCCTCGTTCAGTTCCTGCTCGACCTGGGCGCGGCGAAAGAGCGATCGCAGTCTCAGCGGCATGGTGTAGAACCAGTGTTTGATCCGCATCTCTCAAGCCTCCTTGAGTTTCACCACACGCGAGATGGCGGCGGAGAGTCGATTCCAATTGGCGGCCTCTTTTTCCAACTCCTTGCGGCCGAGCCGCGTTAGCGAATAGAACTTGGCGCGACGATTATTCTCGCTGGGTTTCCACTCCGCAGTAATCCAACCCTCTTGCTCCAGTTTGTGCAGGGCGGGGTAGAGCGATCCGTCGCTGACCTGCAGGACGTCGTCGGAGACCTGCTTCAGGCGTTGCCCGATCGCCCAGCCGTTGAGCGGCTCTAACGCAAGAATCTTCAGGATAAGCAAGTCCAGTGTGCCCTGGACCAGGTCTGTCGGTTTGCTCATATGATCCTCCTCGGTTACCGAGATGAGTATAGTCATGTCCCTCTCGGTAAGCAAGGGGAAAGTGAAAGGCCCCCAATGAAGCCGGCTTATCGCCACACTCTTGTTCGATTATGTTCGCGCGCGCCGACGGCGCCCGTTGTGCAAGGCGCAGGCTCAGACTTATGGTGGGTAAAGGCTGCGATGAAGAACTGATCGCGTACCAGGATATCACCGGTCCCTTGGGAGACTTGCTTAAAATAGAGAGATCAGGCTTGGGGACGTCAGCGCAGCCGATCTACTGCTTGCATCCTTTGTGTGTCATAAATGTATCGTATACCTTTTTCAGCTCCTCAGAGATTTTCCCTTCAGTACCGGAATCCCAGTAGGCAATGTACGTTCTTACTATCCCGGCGCCTTCACGGCGCTGCAGCACTATCTCAAATATCAAACAGTCAAAGCAAATCCTAGATGATAGCCCGACCCACTTGGAAGCGTCAGCCGAGAAAGCCGTTTGGGTCAACATCTGTAACACATCATCTCGCAGCTTAGCGTTGCATTGATTTGTTCTCCCATTCCAGGCAAGGCGTCCCTGAGATGTTATCGTCAAGTCACCTATCCCTTTTCCGTCTAACCCGCCTCTAGTAATAATCTGAACTGCCCAGGAATTTGCCTCCGGCGATAATTCTACTTTCTGGTATGCGCCCATACCGTCAGGAAGCACATCAGTTGGATTTTGACCCTGCGCGGAATTTGGCTTTTGCGAGTCTGTTTCCGGCTTTTGAGCAGATGAAGAAGACGGGGTCTTAATCTGCGCATCCGGCGCTGTTATCGGCTTTGAGTCTGATACGAAGGAGCGCGCCAGGTCCTTGAAGGACCCGGTATTCTCGCCGAGATTTTCGCGCTGGATTCTGAAGCCGCCATTAACGCCAGAGATTGTAATTGGAACACCGCCCGCGCCGATCTTTGCGCGTGAGATCACATCCATTCTATTGTCAGTCGCCACAGTTGGAGCGACATAGGGGGTCTCGCCTGGTTCGCCAGACGTAAGCGAAGACTCCTTCGGCTTTGCCTCTGGCGCTCTGTTCTCCAGATTCACATGGGTAGGTCTGGCCAGGTCGGCGCGCGCGGACGCTGTATGCTCTAGATGGTTGTTAGCCGTGGTTTGCTCTCCGCTCGCGGGCTCACCCTTGGCCCGGTCCGGCGCCTGGGCTTGAGAGTTTGTTGAGTCAGTGGAATTAACGGCCTGAGTAGCCTTCTCGGCGCCGCCGGTTTTTAGTGACCCTGATCGCCAGGCCTCTATTGCAAACGCCACTACTATAGCAATAGAAACAGCCATGACGCTTGCGAGGGCAAGACGGCGGAAAGACCCGCCTAGCCATTCGAGCAAACGAGGCGCCGAGACGGGGACGAAATTCAACAACGATGGCGAGACAGTCTTAGCAGGCGCGAATGGCGCAGACGCTTCATTGAGGAACACTTTGAATCGAGCGCGCAGCCTTTCGGTCGGGGCGTCATTGGAGAGCTCCGCATCGAGAGCGGCGCCCATTAATTTCATCATTTGCCCCAACTCTCTCAACCTGACGGCGCAAGTGGCGCATTCCGCCATATGCTCACTTACCCCAATGGCGTCTTTGGGCGCGATGGCGCCATCTAAATAATCGCACAAAATGTCATTACTTAAACAAGGGTTCACTGTGTATCACCTCGCAATCTTTTCGTAGAGCCTGATAAACTCCCGCCGGCCTCGCGCAATCATACTCCCGACGCTTGTCTCTTTTATGCCGAGGGCCTTTGCTATCTCTCGATGGGACAAACCTTCATGCTTAAGGAGCAGGCAACTGCGTATAGGCTCCCTTATTTGATTGAGCGCCTGCCTGGCGCTACTGATCTCGGCCTCGCGCAGCAGGGCTTCATCCGGTTGAGGATTCTCAGCCATCTGCGCCGCTAAGATCACAAATTTCTCGTCGCGCGCGGCGCCGCGGCGCCGTCCCCGCAGCATATTTTGAGCTACATTAGCAGTGACTCGCAGCAGCCATGCGCGCAGCAGTTCTTCGTTTCGCGCCGCGTCCGGATTTTTATAGAGGCGGATAAAAACTTCTTGCACAATGTCTTCGGCGAGGGCGCCGTCGCGCGTCAGCGCACAGGCGTAGCGATATATGATGCGGTGGCGCATCGCAAATATTTCTTCGAAATTCGGTTGAACGGGCGCTTGCGTGGCGCTTACCACATCCGATTCAGAGTCTGTCAAAATCATCTCCCATGCGCTCATGTCAGATCCCTGATATAAAAACACCGCCGACGAACATTTTGTGTCAAACCTCAGCGCATGATTGGCGGGAGGTCTTTATCATCAACCCTTAATATTGCGCTTGACAATCGGTCGATCCGATGTTAGCCTCCGCAGTCTGCTAGGAAGGGTAGCTCTTGCTAACTCAAATTCATCAAGGGTAATTTAGAAGAATAACAAAAGCGTTCGTTTACCCGATCTGTTGTCCCCACAGCGCGAGTCAGCATATCTGCCTCTAATCTATACTAACATCTTAAACGATTATCCTCCAAACATCTCTGCAGCAGCTGAGCCATAAGCTTACCAATGATGGTGGGCCTGGCGACATATTACAAACACAACCGCAACCGGGGCTGTATTTAGGTCTGCCCCACACTGAATTGAAAATCGATCTCAATGACGCCGCATTTTTGCGTTTGTTGGCGTAAACTGGGGCAACTCACGCCTCAGGCATTTGAGCAGACGATCCCAATACGTGTGGCTACGACTAACGGCATAAACTAGGCAGGCTCTTACTTACAGTTAGCGCTCTTACCCGAAGAGCCGAGGCGGTGGCGCGTCGTGTAGGCCGAAGTGTGCGCTCCTCTTAGGTCTTGAGCAGGTCTATTTCAAAAGTTTTGCTCCTCTGATCTTCGCTGGTCTCGTACTCTGATAGTTATTCGCCGTCCTGTAACCAATCCCGATAACGATTAAAGACCATATCTTGTTGCAACCCCTAGTAACTCATGCAAACAGATAACCTTATCAAGCGACTAGTCAATAGACCAGGCTGAAAGTTAATCGTTTGATAAATTTGAAAGTAAAGGTAACCATATGAAAGTGTCTTTGATTCTATCTAGTGTGTCCTTCATCGCGTTGGCAATGTTTTCTCATTGGCGTTTTGGAGCGCAAGCCCATTCTCAAATTGACGCTGTCCACCCGGCGACCAGCGGCCGGTTCGCCCATTACGACCCAACCGTTTCGACATTATCGCCGAACGGGCTTGCCGCCCCGTCCTCGCCGGCGTTGGCGGCAGGCGATCCACAGGCGCCGCGTGTATACCTGAACACGGACTATGTTGCGCCTACCGGGCAAACGATCGTGGTCAGTGGTGGAGTCAATCTTCAATCTGCGCTTGACCAGGCGCAGCCGGGGGACTTAATCCTGCTTCAGCCCGGAGCGACCTTCACCGGCAATTTCGTCTTGCCAAACAAGTCTGGGGCGGGCTGGATAACTGTCCGCACCTCGACGTCGGACACGAAATTGCCGCCGGGGACTCGCGTGACGCCGGATTTAGCTTCGTCGATGGCCAGGATCATTAGCCCCAACTCCGAACCCGCGATACAGACCGCCGGCGGAGCGCACCACTTCCGTTTTGTCGGGATCGAGTTCGGAGTAGCGCCGGGAACAAATATCTATAACATCGTCGCGTTCGACGCCAATCAGACTTCGCTGGCGCAGGCGCCGCACGATTTGATCATTGACCGCTGCTATATTCACGGCAACGCTGATGATAACGCGCGGCGCGGCGTAATGATCAATTCCGCCAGCACGGCAATAATTGATTCATACATCTCCGACATCCACGAGGTCGGCGCCGATTCGCAGGCGATCGCCGGATGGAATGGCCCCGGGCCATTCAAGATCGTCAATAACTATCTGGAAGGCGCGGGAGAGAATTTCATGCTGGGCGGGGCTGATCCTTCGATTCCGAACCTGGTTCAGTCTGACATCGAATTTCGCAACAACCATTGTTTCAAGCCGCTCAGATGGAAACCGAATGACCCGAGTTATGCCGGCAGGTACTGGGTAGTGAAGAATCTTTTTGAATTGAAAAACGCCCAGCGCGTGTTGGTGGACGGCAACGTTTTTGAGAACAAT
>Ga0209382_10013431_pt1 | contig 10068 bp, 10 predicted proteins | sample SoiMetdeltSBSDD5_FD_187599 | JGI IMG/M metagenome (GOLD analysis project Ga0209382, IMG submission 187599) | Bulk soil microbial communities from a Populus tree surrounding site in Tennessee, USA - Soil MetaG P. deltoides SBSDD5 (SPAdes) (version 2) | ecosystem: Environmental > Terrestrial >...
ACGGACATCCCCGCCAAAAGCCAGTAACCAGCCCTCCCGTTCCTTCGCTCGCGCCTGCCGAATCCCTTGCCGGCTTCGGAGCTGCGGACTTCAATTTGTCGCCGCCGGTTTTTGCCGTGTTTTCCGCGGCCGGACGCGCGGCGCGTCACCCCAAAGCCCCTCCAGATCGTAATGTTCACGCACCTCGCTCCGCATTACGTGGACGATCACATCGAAATAATCGAGGACGATCCAGGCCGTGTGCAATGTGCCGTCGGTGCGCGGACGAAGACCATGCTCGTCGCGTAGCGAATCGGTGATTTCATCGACGATGGCGCGCAGGTGCGGCTCGCTCGTCCCGGTGGCAATCACGAAATAATCGGTCACGGACGACAATTCGCGCACGTCCAGGATGCTGATGTCTTCCGCCTTTTTGTCGTCCGCCAGTTCCCGACAGAGCAACGCCAGTTTCTTCGAATCCATTCGCGCTGAGGATGTGGAAGGGCGACTCAAAGATAAAGCCGATTGTTGCGAATGGCCTCCGCCACGGCCGCGCCGACCAGCAGATCGACCGGCAGACCGGCCTTCACGCGTTCGCGGACTTGTGAGGACGACACCCCGAGCGGAAAGCCCGACAACGTCCGGCCCCGAAACGGAGGTGGCAAAGGCGCCGGCGCCTGACCCGGACGCAGAATGATGACAAACTCGACGAGCCGGGCCAGTTGACCGGCATCTCGCCACTTTGGCAACTGCGCCACATGATCCGTGCCGATGAGATAGAACACCTGCGCCGAAGGAAACCGGCGTCCGTAATCGCGGACGGTGTCAATGCTGTAGGAAACGCCGCCCCGGCGGATTTCCTGGTCGTCGATTTCGCAGGCGGTCTGGCCGGCCAGAGCGAGGCGGAGCAGGCGCAAGCGCTCCGCCGCGGGGGCGAGGACCACGTCCGGCTTGAAGGGCGACTGCGCCGCTGGAACGAAAAAGAGGCGTGACAACTGCAGTTCCTCCCGGGCCGATTGGGCGACGAGCAAGTGCCCGAGATGAACCGGGTTGAACGAACCGCCGAACAAACCGATGCGTTGCATGTCGTTCTCTCCTTAACATCCAGCTTCGAGCGGGTGAAGCCAAGACTGCGATTGCGAATGACCGTTTCGCCGGATGAACTTTCGGCGCGCGGCCATCCTGGCCGCAGCGGCTTCGAAAACGAGAGGGCATCCGAATCGCGACCGATCCCACCGTATCGTGGCTGCTGCGGCCAGGATGGCCGCACTCCGTTCCGGCTGCGGCGGTGCCGAGTCAAGGAATCACAGCCTTTATTTTTGCGATGGTCCAGAAACGAAACGACCTCACGACTGCCTTGGGGTAAGGACGGACGTCAACAGCACCGGTTGACGCCTTCGTAGCGTCTTTCAACCGTTTGAACGTAGAGTTCCTCCCGGGTCGGCGCAGGCGACGAGCGTTCCTGGCCCAGCAAATTGACTTTTTGATGCGCCGGGAGACCGCAGGCGCAGATATTCGCGGCCTGTCCAGCGCGGTCCAACGCCGCTTCACCGGTCAACTCTTTTGCCAGCGCGAACGCGAGCGCAAAAAGACTGAACAGACGCAGCGGCTTTCCCTCTGCGATGGCGTAATCCGGCAGCCACACCGGCTCGGCTTCGCGCAGGGTCGCCAGACGTTTCCGCGCCAGCAACAGAATCCATTCGCGCAGGCTGATCAGAAAAATGGCGGCGACGAGCACAAGGAAGAAGCCGGTAACGAAGGCGTCGAGCTTGAGGTTGAATGATTGCTTTGCCAATTGGGTAATGGAGCCGGTGTGCGCGGCGACTTGGTCAGCCGCGACGCCCGGCAGGCTGCCGCGAAGTTGCTCGCGACGGGTCTGAGCGGCTGATGCACCGGCTAGAAAACCGATTTTCGGATCACTGTGCCAGATTTTCTGCACCGCCGCCGTTCCGGTAACGGCAAGCAGCCAGAGGAGCGGAACGAGCGTCACCAGCGCCAGCGCGGGTGAGCGGGACGGAGCGCCGGTTTCCAAACCGGCGCGCGCCGAATCGGAGTTCGGCGCTCCATTCTGCAGGCTCATTTTCAAAATCACCGTCGTGGCCAGGCAAAGCGCGGTCGCGGCGAGGAGCTGGTTCGCGATGCCAAAGATTGGCCAAAGCGCCTTGATGCCGCCGTCCGGGTCATAGACCGCCGCGATCAAAAAGTAGCCCCACGCGCCCACGACCAGCCCGCTGGCCGCGATGTTCGCGGGCAAACTCCGCACTTCGCCCAGGGGCTTCCACAGGTGACCGAGCGCGTCTTGCAACAGGTAACGGCCCACACGCGTTCCGGCGTCGAGTGTCGTGAGAATAAAAAGGGCCTCGAACATCAGCGCGAAGTGATACCAGATGCCCAGCCACTTCTCGCCGACAACCTTCGAGAATAGATTTGCCATCCCCACCGCGAGCGTCGCCGCTCCTCCCGTGCGACCGTAAAGCGATTCCTCCTTCACCTCCCGCGCCAGGTCGGTCATGCGCCCGGCGGTGAGCGCGAACTCCGGCCCAAACGAGTTCACTTTCGTCACGGTCGCGTCAGCCACCGCGACGGCGTCGGCGCCGGGTACCTTGATGTTCATCGCCAGGTAAACGCCCGGTTCGAGCGTGCAGGCCGCTATCATGGCCATGATCGCCACCAGGCTTTCGAGGCACATGGCCCCGTAGCCGATCGGCCGCGCGTAGCTCTCGCGCGTGATGATTTTCGGTGTGATGCCGCTGCTGATAAGCGTGTGAAAGCCTGAGATCGCGCCGCAGGCGATCGTGATGAAGCAAAACGGGAACAGCTTCCCCGGCACCACCGGCCCCGAGCCGTCGATGAATTTCGTCAGCGCCGGCATTTTCAGTTCCGGCAACACCAGGAGCACGCCGAGCGCGAGCAGGAAGATCGTCCCCAGCTTCATGAACGTGCTGAGATAATCGCGCGGCGCCAGCAGCAGCCACACCGGCAGCACGCTTGCGGCAAAGGCGTAGAGGATCACCGACCAGGCCAGCGCCGGCGCCTCGAGGTCAAAAACTTCCTTGAGCGTGGCGTTCTCCGAGATCCATTGTCCGCCCACGACCGCAAGCAGCAGCAGAACCACGCCGATAACCGACGCTTCCATGACCTTGCCCGTCCGCCAAAAACGCAGGTAGCCCCCCATGAACAACGCGATGGGAATCGTCGCACCCACGGTGAACACCCCCCAGGGCGATTCCGCGAGCGCATTCACAACCACGAGCGCTAGCACCGCCAGCAGGACGATCATGATCGACAGGATCGCGATCACACCAATGATGCCCGCCGCCTTGTTCAGTTCCTCACGGACCATTTGTGCCAGCGATTTACCGTTGCGACGAATCGAGGCAAACAGGATGACGAAATCCTGCACCGCGCCGCCGAGAACGACGCCGATCAAAATCCAAAGCGTGCCCGGCAGGTAACCGAACTGGGCGGCCAATACCGGACCGACCAGCGGACCCGGTCCCGAAATCGCGGCGAAGTGATGGCCGAACACGATCCACTTGTTCGTCTTCACGAAATCCTTGCCGTCGTCGTGCACTTCGCATGGTGTTGCGCGCCGGTCGTTGAGCGCCAGCACGCGAGCGGCAATCCATTTGGAATAAAATCGAAACCCGATGGCATAGGAGCAAAGCGCGGCAATGAGAATGTAAGCGGAATTGAGGGGTTCTCCGCGGCGGACGGCCAGGACGACGTACGCCCAGGCGCCGAGCAGGGCCACCGCGATCCAGATCAGATTCTTGATGAGCTTGCTCATGACGGCGGCGCTGTCCACCGAATGGTCGGCGGTGAGTTGTGCTGATGATATTGATTTTCCCCGCCACTTCAACCTCCAAGCTCGTCCGAACGCCTCTTCGAGAGAAATTAACCGATTGCATTTGGGTTCAGCCGTGGTAGAAATCTCCTCCCGCTGCGTTGGCAGCGAGGGAAGCGTCCGTTTGACGCTTCAACGATTTAACTGTTTAACGAATCCATGTCACAGCACTCGAGTCTGCGCGCCGTCAGCACCATCGGCGCAAAACGCAACGTCCTGAAACGTTACGAACGCGTCGCCCTCCTCAAGAAACGTGGTCAGTGGAAAGATGGCGAACGCGTCACCGGCCTCCGCAAGACCAAACCGGAAGCCTGAGTCGAGTGCGGGACGCAGGGCGCGGCTTGCTGAACGCGCAACGAGGCTCGCATCCCGGTTCATTCCGCGTTCCGAGTTCTACAATCACATGCTGGTTCGCCTGCAAAAGTATCTCGCGGACGCGGGCGTAGCTTCGCGGCGCGCCAGTGAGGAGATCATTCTCGCCGGGCGCGTGGAGGTGAACGGCGATCCGGTACGCGAACTCGGAACGAAAGTGGATCCAGACCGGGACCGCGTGACGGTGGACGGCACACGAGTCAAAACCAAACGCAAGCTCTACCTGGCTCTCAACAAACCTCGCGGTTATATCTGTTCCCGAAGCGACCCGCAGAAACGCCCCAGCGTTGCGGACCTCCTCCCGAAAGAATGGGACAACCTTTACCCGGTCGGCCGCCTGGACTACGACACCGAGGGACTGTTGTTTCTGACCAACGACGGTGAATTCTGTCTTCACTTGACGCATCCGCGTTACGGCATCCGAAAAAAGTATCTGGCCACCGTCGAGGGACGCGTCGAACGGGAGATGCTGGCGCAATTCACGCGCGGCGTTTTTCATGAAGGCGAGCGGCTGAAGGCGGAGAAGACGAGGCTATTGAGCGCAAACAATTCCCACAGCCTCGTCGAAGTGGAACTCGCGGAAGGCAGGAACCGCGAAGTACGACGGTTGTTCGAGTCCCGGGGGTTGAAGGTGGCGCTGCTGCGCCGGATGCAAATCGGCCGCGTCCGGCTCGGCGACCTGCCGGTAGGCAAGTGGCGGACCCTCTCCGCGCCGGAAATCAAATCGTTACTCTCGAACGCCGTCGAGGCGGCGGCGGTCTCTACTCCGCAGCATTGACAGAACAGGTCGCAAAACCTCTACTTCTGAGCGTTATGAAAATGAAGCAGCGATTGGCTTGGGCGGTCTCCATCGTGTCCGGACTTGCGGTGTTCGCCGCGTCCGCCGAACAGACGGCGGTAGTGAAAAAGGACCGCGTCAACGTGCGCGGCCAGGCTTCGCAGAAGAGCGAAGTGGTTACCCAGTTGAAAAAGGGCGAGACGGTCACGGTGCTCGAGGAGATTGAGGCGAAGAAGCCAAAGAAAGGTGAACCGGCCAGATGGGCCAGGATCCAGTTGCCCGCCAACACCCCTGTCTGGGTTTATGCCCCTTACGTCGAGTTGGTTAACAAAACCGTCAACATCAAACGCCTCAACGTCCGCGCCGGCCCGGGCGAGAATTTCAGCGTCCTCGGCCGTCTGGAGCGAGGCGCGCCGGTCAAGGAAATCCGCGTTGTCGAGAACTGGATGGAGATCGAAGCGCCCGCCAATGCCTCCGCGTTTGTCGCCGCTGATTTGCTCGCAATTCAACCTCCCTCGACGACCCCGCCTCTGGCTCAGACAACACCCGCACCAGCACCGGCGCCGACCACCGTGGAGAACGTGACAACCGAACCAAAGCCCGCGCCCGTCGTTGACGCAACCCCGGCTCCCACACCCGCGCCGACGCAGCCAGCCACAACGGCAGCCACGACTCCCGCAGAACCGGTCCCCGCCCCGACCGCCCTGACGGAACCCCCGCCCCGGCGCGTGGTCAACCGTGAAGGACTCGTCATCGTTTCGCGCAGTATTCAGGCGCCGACCAGTTATGCGCTCGAGAACCCCGAATTGCGCCGCACGATCAACTATCTTCATAGCGAGGACGAAACGGTGAAGCTCAAAAACTTCGCCGGTCGGAAGGTAATCGTCACCGGCGAGGAATTGCTGGACCAGCGCTGGGTCAACACACCAATTATCGAAGTCGAATCGATTCGCCTCGTTCCGTGATGGCGTCCGCGGATGTCATCGACGGACGCGCCATCGCAGAGCAGATTCACGCCGAAACCTCCCGTCGCATCGACGCCCTCAAGCAACGCGGCGCGCAGCCCGGCCTTGCCTTCGTGCGCGTGGGTGAAGACCCCGCTTCACAGGTGTACGTCGGCATGAAAGAGCGGGCCAGCGCCCGGCTTGGCATCCACTCCGTCACGCATGTTCTCCCCGAAGCGACTTCAGAAACCGATTTGTTGAAGCTGATCGCTCAACTCAATGCCGATCCGAAACTGCACGGCATCCTCGTACAGGCGCCGCTTCCCCGTCATATCAACCAGGCGACGGTTTACGCCTCAGTTCATCCTGAGAAGGATGTCGATGGTTTCCATCCGGTCAACGCCGGCAAACTGATGCTGGCCGATCCAAGCGGTTTTGTCCCCTGTACGCCTGCCGGCGTGCACGAGCTGCTGGTCCGATCGCGGGTGAAAATCGAGGGCGCGGAAGTCGTGGTGCTGGGCCGCGGTAATATCGTCGGCAAACCGATGGCCGCTATCCTGATGCAGAAAGCAAAGCACGCGAATGCCACCGTCACGATTTGTCACAGCCAGACGCGGGATGTCGCCGCACACTGCCGCCGCGCGGACATCCTGATCGCGGCGATGGGCGTGGCTGAATTCGTCAAGGCGGGGATGGTCAAACCCGGCGCCACTGTCATCGACGTGGGCGTCAATCGCATCAAGGACCCGAACGCCAGAGGCGGTTCACGCCTCGTGGGTGACGTGGACTTTGCCGACGTTCAACGCGTTGGCGGAAGAATCACACCGAACCCCGGCGGCGTCGGCCCTATGACCATCGCGATGTTAATGCGAAACACCGTCCGAGCCGCGGAACTCGCTGTCGGGAAATAAGCCTCCGAACCCTCCATCCTTAACTCACGATGAACCCCACACGAATCCTCCCTGACCTGCAGTGCTCCCTTTTGTGCGAAGACGTCCGGCCCGAGGCGAACGGCAACTTCATCCTCATCGGCGTGCTCGGTTTCGTCCGCGTGCCGCAGGTGCCGGTGACGGCCATGAAGCTTTGCGTGTTCAACCGCTGGACGGCGGGTCTCGGCCAGTTTACCGAGAGCGTCCGTTTGATCGCTCCCGATCAGACCACCGTGCTACGCAAGGGTCAGGTTCGGTTCGCGTTGCAGGACGCCGCGCACCATGCCACCAACGTAACGGTGCTTCCCCAGGTCGAGTTCGCGACGGGCGGAGTTTACTCCGTTGAAGTGTTGGTGGACGACGTAATGAAAATCCGATTTCCGCTTCCGGTCGCTATTGCGCCGCCCTCGACGGCCACCGGCAACCAGCCGGCACAGCCCCGACCTGAGCCACAATCCTGACGCGACCGACGACGGTGCATTGATTTTCTTTCAACCGCGGTTCGGGCCTTTTACTCTCGGACTTTGAGAGATGGACAGCGCCGCTTCGCCGCCGGTCTGGCAGCCGCTTTCATTTGGCGGCGTGGCCGGCTTTGCGCAGGCTTCCTTCGGACGGCTGCTCCTCGTGCAGTGCATCGTGGCGATTCTCGTCGGCTTGAGCGTGGCCGCCGTGTTTGCGTCGGTTTGGTTTCCGGTCATTGAAAAGGCGATGGCGGAATTGCCCGCGGGCGGCGCCATCCGCGGCGGCCGCCTGGAATGGCCCGGCAACTCGTCGATTCGGCTGGCCGAAGACGCGTTCCTCTCGATCGTCGTTGATCCGGAAGGGACGCACCAGACCGGCCACAGCGGGGACGTGCAATTGGAACTTGGCCGCAGCGGCGTCAAGATTCGCTCGCTGGTCGGTTACCTCACGCTGCCCTATCCGAACGACTGGACCATCGTGTTGAATCGCAGAGAGGCGGAAGCGTGGTGGGGCGCGTGGCGGCCATTTCTACTCGGCGGCATCGTCATCGCTGTCGTCGCGCTCCTGTTCGCAGGTTGGCTTTTCCTGACGATACTTTACGCGATGCCAATCGGGCTCGTCGCATTTTATTCGGATCGTGCCGTTCGTTGGACGGGTTGCCTGCGCATGGCCGGGGCGGCCGTTCTACCTGGGGCGCTCATGATGAGCGGCGCGATTCTTCTGTACAGCCTTCACCGTTTAAACCTCGTCGGGCTGCTCTTTGCCTGGCTGTTGCATTGGGTGATCAGTTGGGTGTACGTCGGCATCGCGCCGCTTCGGCTGCCGCGCCTGGCAAGCGCGCGGCGGCGGGGCGATCCATTTGGCGCGGCAAAACCGGCCCGGAAATGATGCCCGTTGCGAACCGGTGCATTCATCGGTCACGACTTCGATCCAGTCGACTGCGAACTGAACGTTGGCCAGTCGATTCCCGCGGCCGAACAGAGCCTCCGTTCAGCGCAAATTCCCAGCCGGCACGGCGTTCGTTTCCGGCGCGGGTTGGGACGCGCTTGATCTCCCTATGAAGTTTTGCACCGATTTCCAATCGAGACACTTGCTGGTTTGAGCCAGATCGATCTGCTTCACCTTTGGCGCGATGCGTTCAAAGAAACCCGCCACCTCCTTCGGGGGCCGGGACGAGAGCAGGTAGTTCAGGAAAACCAGACGACCTCGCACCACGGGGACCAGCGCGTCGGCTTCGTGGAATCCCTGGTCGGTGATCGGATAGAACCGGTAGCCGGCCTGTCTCAACATCGCGACCGATTCGGCGCTGTAGTTCAGCGCCACTTCGGTGATGATGTCGGGTTGGAGGGAGGCGAGCGTGTGCCCGGCACCCCGGAAGAAGGATTCTTCGTGGCCTTCCACGTCCACTTTCACGGTCAGGCGCCCCTGAATCGTGTCGCGGGCGAGGTAGTCGTCCAGCGTTGCCGTGCGCACTTCCGCAGTATCGGCTGGATGGCTGTCAAAATCGCATCGCAAAGATGCGCTCATATCGGAGGCGCTCAAGTAGAGCGTCGCCAGTCCTTCCGTGTCCGACATGGCCAGCGCCTCGCACGTGATCGACGCGAAGCCGTTTACGTCCGCATTGTCGGCCAGCATCGCGAAGTTCCGGGGATTTGGCTCGAACGCGATGACCCGGATCCTCGGCCGGCTTGCGGAAAGCACCAGCGAATAGAAACCGATGTTCGCGCCTACGTCGATGAAGGTGTCGCCGGGCTGCACCAGTTCCCGCATCAGCAAGGTGGTAATCGGTTCATAATATCCGGTCCCGCGCCAGAACAGTTCGAAACTCAAATAATTCCGGCCCAGGCTGGCGAGCTTGAAACTATTGCCATCGGGCATCTGCACGCGGACGACCCGCCTGCCGAACCAATCCTTTGAGGTGCGCACCCCCCACTTCCGCAAGATCGGCTTGGCCGCCGGAAAAGCGTCGCAAATGCTTAGAAGACACCGGCCCATGAATTTCTTGATGCTCCGTGGTGCCGACGGTGCCATAGGTGTCAGGAAGCGGGAGGTCGGGCGAGGGCAAAAGGAACATGCCGCGGTGTTTCGGAGTCGAACGTGCCATCCGCCTCACACGAAACGGCACGCGATGCGGGCGCGTTCTGGGCTTTGGCCAGCTGAGCGTCGCGGGTCATCAGTCTGAAGATGTCCGGGATGGCGGCGACGTTCTCCGGGATTTCGGACTGGTTGGTGAGGAGCGCGGCGTAGCTGTGCTTGTCGCCTGGATGATAGCCGTGCATGGCTCGAATCGGACGTTCGCCCATGTGGCTCGGGACAATCAGCACGCCCTCTTTCATCAGGAAAATCAGTTCGCCGAAGTAACGGTCCGAAAACAACGCGCGCATCCCGGCCAGTTCCTCGTCGGCGATAATGCGACCCTGCCGCACCTTTTGGAGACACGTGCTGATCTGCCGGCGCGCCCGTTCGCTGAAAAACCAGAAGCGCGCCATCGTTGAGTCGTACACCACGACGTAGTCCTTCGCCATCTTTACGTCGAGCGCGTCGATCCTCGCCTTCAGATCGAGCAGTTCGTCGCAGTTGGCCATGCCGTGGTCGCTGAAAACATAAAGCCGGATTTCCCGGTAATGCTCCCGCGCCACGCTCAGCAGTTGTTCGATTCGTCGCTCATATTGGCGCAGTTTGGCCGGGACTTCCGCAGATCGATTGCCGACGCGATGCAGCAATCCGTCCAGTTCGGGCCAGTAGAGCAAGCCGAAG
>Ga0209382_10013432_pt1 | contig 10067 bp, 3 predicted proteins | sample SoiMetdeltSBSDD5_FD_187599 | JGI IMG/M metagenome (GOLD analysis project Ga0209382, IMG submission 187599) | Bulk soil microbial communities from a Populus tree surrounding site in Tennessee, USA - Soil MetaG P. deltoides SBSDD5 (SPAdes) (version 2) | ecosystem: Environmental > Terrestrial >...
ACCAGGACGGTTGGTACCGGCGCATCCACCTGCAGAAGGCGTGCGCGAGCGCCGCCGGTCACCGGGTGCTCGCCGACCGCCGGCCGGAGTGGTTGCCGAAGCTGGTCGACGAGTACCTCCACTATGGACACTGGCTGTGGGACTGGGCGTGGCGGCTGATCGTCGACGGGTTGGTTCCGCGCCCGGACAGCGAGCTGTACCTGCGCGGGGTGGCCGCGTACGCCGGCTTCGGCGGGGACGAACCGCTGCCCGACATGCTGGACCGCGATCCGGCCCTGTTGGAGGTCGACCTGCCCGCCCTGCTGGCGCTGCCGGACGGGATCGGCGCACTGGTGCACGGTGACGTGCGGGTCGGCACGCCGCCCGCCCGGATCCAGCGACGGGTGTGGTCGCCGGTGCTGGCCGCGTTGCCGAGCGGAAACCCGTTGCGGGAGCGGATTCTCACCGGTCTTCTCGAGGCGCTCGGCGGGGACGTGGGCGGCGAGGCGGCCGCGTATCGCCAGTTCCTGACCGAGCTTCGACCCACCGCGGCCGAGTTCACCGCGCGCCGGCAGGCATTGCTGCGGTTGGCCGGTCACCGGGTGCCGAGCGTGGTCGGGTTTGCGGTCAAGGCGCTCGGCCAGGTCGACCGGGCCGGGCAGCTCGACCCGGCCGACGCGGTCGATCGGCTCGGCCCGGTCACGGCGGCCACCTCGGCCGGCACCGCCCGGGCGGCCGTGAAGCTCATCGGCGCGGCCATGCGGCGGCAACCGGATCTCGCCGCGGCCGCCGCGATCGCGCTCGTGCCGGCGCTAAGTCACTCCAGCGCGGATGTGCAGCGGGACGCGGTACACCTCCTGCAAGCGCATGCCACCGACGAGCGGGTGGCGGCGGTCCTGGCCGATGCCCGCGCGGACCTCGCCCGGACCGTCGCCGGCGAGTTGGGCGAGGTACCCGCGGCGGGCGATGTCGACCTCGACGGCCTGTTGGCCGAGGCCCGCCGGCGGCTGGCGCAGGCGGGTGACGGCCCCGCGGCCACGGACCTCGCCGCGGCGATCGAGGCCACCACGGCCGGGGCCGAACCGCCACCGGTCACGGTCCGGCCGTGGCGCGACGCCCGACCCACCGCCGCTCCGGTCACTCCGATCGAGTCGCTCGACGAGCTCGTCGAGGAACTGCTGCGCGTGGTCGACCGGACGGTCAGTGCTACGTCCACAATGGAGCGCGCGCTCGACGGCCTCGCCGCGTCGGGCACGCTGCGGCCGGCCGACTTCGGCCGCCGCGTCGGCCCGCTGATCGTTCGGGCCAACGACGTCTTCGCCACCGACAGCCCGGGCTGGGGCGAGAACGTCCACAGTGACTTCTGCTACCTCGTCGCCAACTGGATGGAGCCGGCCCGGGTCGTCGCCGGCCCCGAACCGCTCGACTCGGCTCGCGGTTGGCTGGTCGAACGCATCCGCGAGGTGGCCCTCGTGCTGCAGCGCGGGACACCGACGAGGCTGCTCGCGCTGCCCACCGACGAGGCGGACTGGATCGATCCGATCGTGCTCGCCGAGCGGGCGCTCGCGGCCGGTGACGCGGCCCTGGACCGGCCGGTGGATGTCGCGGTCGCTGTCGCCCGACTCGCGCCGTGGGGCCGGTCGGCCGCGCTGGATCGCCTGCGGGACAAGCCAAGCACGATCGCCGCCGTCGTCCGGGCCGCGTGTGGGTCCGGCGAGGACGTCTGTGCGGCACCGGATCCGGTACGCCGTGCCGTCGCGTGGCAGCTCGGTCAGCCGCATGCCGGTCCGCCGTACCTGTTCGGCGATCCCGAGCCGCCGCCGCCACCACCAGTCGACTGGCGCAGCCTCGACCTCCTCAGCATGCACGAGCGCGCCGAGCAGATACCGATGGAAGGCGGTGGCATCTGCTACGACACGACCCACCTGCCGGAGTTCCAAGCCGCGCGACGGTGGTTTGACTACCTGCGGCGCGAGGGGTACTCGACCGACTGGGCGGCCTCGCAGTGGCCCGGCGACACCCGCTGGATCTGGCGCGGTGACGAGCATGCCGCGCGGTCGTTGCGCCGGCTGCTCGAACCCGACGAGCCGGTCGGCGACGACGCCATGGCGCAGGTGCTGCGACAGATCGCCGACGAAACGGCCGAACGCCGCACCCTCGCCACCGATGTGTTGACGCGGCTCGTGGCCGACGGCCGGGTGACGAGCGACACGCTCGCCGCCGCCTCGAGCAAGCCGTGGACAGCGCGCACCGCCGGTCGCGTCGTCGACGCGTTCGACCGCACGGCCGCCACGTCGGCACTGCACCGGGCGGTGGTGCGGCGGGCGGTCGCGGCGAGTGTCTCCGCCTGGCACGCGTTGCCGGCCAAGCCGTTGTGCGCCCTGCTGTTCCTGCTCGACGAGTGGTGTACCGCCGACGGGTGCGGGCTCGGCAGCGCGGACGCCCGACGGGTGCTCGCCATCCTCAGCGAGGGACGGTCGAAGACGGCCGGCCTCGCCCGGCGGGTGCTGGCGCACCCGAGCGTCGGGACGGACTGGCCGCCCGACGCCGCGGCCGCCGCGCTCGAGGCCCGCGTCGCGCGCCTGCCTCAGTAGTAGAAGATGACGAGATCCTTGCCCGACCGGTGGGTCGCGAACAGCCACTGGGCGAGCTGATCGGCGGCCGGTCCCCAGTCGGTACCGTCCAACGCCGGCACCACCGCCTCGTAAGCCACCGCGACGGGGTACGCGTCGGCGTGGGCAACGGTGTGGACGAAGGGAAAGTCGTCCGGCGACGGTACCGGTACCGGCGGACGGAAGTCCATGAGCTCGCGCGGAGACACGTGCCCGTCGAACCCGACCCCGGTCAGCGCGTCGCTGAACTCCTCCAGGGCCTCGGGGCCGCCGATGGGGGCCAGTTCGTCGTTGGCCAGCGCCATGCCGAAGTAGTCGCAGAGGACCTCGAGCGCGTACACGTTCCCGGCAGGGTCGTCCGCCGCCAGATCGCCGTTGGCGAGTCTTCGTAACACGCTGCCGTCCCCGTCCCCGTCGCCGGCAAAGGCGATCACGTCGTCGATCGCGCCGGGGTCGCTGCCCGCGCACAGCCGTTCGATGATGCGTGACCGCACCAGGTAACCCGTCAGACCATGGCTCACGTACGCCAGCCTATCGGTGTTCGAATCGACCAGCATCGACATATTTCCGGGCAATGGGCACTGCAACATTCCTGCACATCGAATCCATTGACGTCGTGGTAAGCGCTTTCCTACGTTCGGGGCATAGCCCACAAGGAGGATGGAGATGCGAACTCCTCACTGGCGGGCCGCCCTGATCGCGGCCGCCGTAACGGTCCTCATGGCCACGGTTATGATCAGCCGGGCCGAGGCGGCGACGTTGTTCGCCGACGACTTCAACGACGGTAACGCCACCGGATGGAGCACCAACGGTGGCAGTTGGTCCGTCACGTCCGGGGTCTACGGGCAGTCGAGTACCGGTGCCGACGCCAAGTCGCTGGCGGGCTCGACGTCGTGGACGAACTACGGGGTCCAGGCGCGGGTGCGCCCCAACGCGTTCGGCAGCGGATCCAACCGTCTCGTCGGCGTGCTCGCCCGTGTGCAGAACTCGACCAACTACTACTACCTGGCTCTGACGAACACCAACCAGGCGCTGCTCGGCCGGCGTCTCGCGGGCGGGTACGGCACCCTGGCCTCCGCGTCGGTCACGGTGACCCCCGGCGTGTTCACCACGTTGCGGCTGGAGGCGTTCGGCACCACGCTGCGCGGGTTCGTGAACGGCACTCTCGTCGCCAGCGCCACCAACAGCTCGTTCGCCGCCGGCCGGATCGGCTTGACCGCCACGTCGGCGAGCGGTTCGTTCGACGATGTCGTGGTGGTCGACACGCCCGGCCCCGGTCCGACGCTGACCGGTACGCCGACGACGTCGCCGAGCCAGTCGGCCTCGCCGTCACCGTCACCTTCGCCGTCCCCCTCGCCCTCGCCCACCACGTCTCCGCCGCCTCCTCCGCCGCCCGGTCAGGCGGACGGGTTCGCGAGCGTCAACGCGTTGGGGCAGAACGGCACCACGGGTGGAGCCGGCGGGTCGACAGTACGGGTGAGCACCGCATCGGCCTTCCTCGCCGCGGTCGCCCAGAACGGACCGCTCATCATCGAGGTCAACGGGATGATCACGCTGCCCGGTCCGATGCACGACGTGACGTCCAACAAGACGATCGTGGGTCTCGGCGCGAACTCCGGACTCACCGGTGGCGGACTCAACATCGGGCTACCGATCGACGACGACATCACGTCACCACCGGCCAACGCGGTACGCAACGTCATCGTCCGCAATGTCATCCTGACCAACTGCCCGGACGACTGCATCAACGTCATGATGTTCAGCCACCACATCTGGCTCGACCACAACGACCTGTCGAACCAGGCGGACGGCGCGCTGGACGTCAAGCGCGGATCGGATTTCGTCACCATTTCCTGGAACAGGTTCCACGACAGCGACAAGAACATGCTGCTCGGCCACGACGACTCCAACGGGCCGCAGGACATCGGAAGGTTGCGGGTCAGTTACCACCACAACTTCTTCGACGGCAGCATCCAGCGCAACCCGCGGGTGCGTTTCGGTGAGCCGGTACATGTCTACAACAACTACTTCCTGCACATCACCGGGTACGGCGTCGCGTCGCAGATGAACGCGGGCGTGCTCGTCGAAAACAACTACTTCGACGACGTCGAGAAGCCGACCCGGGTCGACGTGGGCGGCGATCCGGGCCGGATCGTCGTGCGCGGGAACATCAATGTCAACACCGAGGACCCGCTCGTCGAGCGGGGCACCGTCCAGGAGGCGAGCCAGTTCTACTCGTACCGGCTCGACCCGGCCGCGAACATTCCGTCGATAGTTTCGGCGGGAGCGGGCGTCGGGAAGATCTGAACCGTAATTGCTGCGGCCGCGTTGAAAACGCGGCCGCAGCATTGTGTTTACCGGTATCAACAAAGTTCCATATCGCAGGAAACCGGTTGGGCGCAAGGCGTACGTGGACTCCATCACAACCTATGGCTCGAGCGACGTCGATTCGTAAAGGATCGTCGGGCGTCCATTGATCGCGCAACGCGGCACGTGGCGGCGTCGTCGCGCGGCGATGTGACAACGGGGGACGCCAGAGTACGGGGAGGATCGATTGTTCGCATCGAAACGGGTGAGTCGCGCCCTGCTCACGGTCGCGCTCACCGGGTCCGTGCTGGCCGCTGTCGGTCAACCGACCGCCGCAGCCGGGCAATCACGGCTCGCCGCGACCGCCAGCGCCGCGGCATCAGCCATTGGACCAGCATCGGGGCTGGTCACGCTCGTAACCGGCGACCGGCTCCTGGTCGAGGGTGACACCGTCACCGTGCTGGACAATCCCGCGCGCCGGGACATTACCTTCGTCAACTACCGGAGCAACGGGCACGTCAACGTCATCCCATCCGACGCGGTCGGGCTGTTGGGGACCCAACTGGACAGCCGGCTCTTCGACGTCACGGCCCTGACCGAGGCCGGCTACGTCAACGGGCGTGAGCTCGGGCTCATCGTCGAGCACGGGAAGAGCGCCAAGGCCGCGGCGCGGGCCGCGGTGGCCAGGGGCGGTGGCGCGGTAGCCCGGGAGCTGCCGGCGGTCGGTGCGCTGGCCGTACGGGCCAGCCGGGCCGACCCCGGTGGGCTGTGGCGCGAGCTGACCACCGGTACCGGGGTGGGCCGCCATCTGCGTGGGGACGTCACCAAGGTCTGGCTGGACGGCGTCCGGCACACGACGCTCGACCAGAGCGTGCCTCAGGTGGGCGCGCCGACGGCCTGGGCCGCGGGCTTCGACGGTACCGGCGTGAAGGTCGGCATCGTGGACTCCGGTATCGACGACACCCACCCGGACCTCGTGGGGAAGGTCGTCGCGTCGGCCAACTTCACCCCCGAGGCACCGCAGGATCTGGGCGGCCACGGTACGCATGTCGCCTCGATCCTCGCCGGTACCGGCGCGGCGTCGGGCGGCCAGTTCCGGGGCGTGGCGCCGGGTGCACAACTGATCAGCGCCAAGGCATGCGTCGCCACCGGGCAGTGCTTCGAATCCTCGATCATCGATGGCATGACCTGGGCGGCGCAGCAAGGCGCCAAAGTGATCAACATGAGCCTCGGCGGGCCGGACATGGCAGGCGTCGACCCGTTGGAGGCGGCGGTCGACTCGCTGACCGCGACGTACGGCACGTTGTTCGTGGTCGCCGCCGGCAACAGCGCTCCGCCGGTACCGTCGTACTCCGTCAGCTCGCCGAGCACCGCGGACGCCGCGCTGTCGGTGGGTGCGGTCGACCCGGGTGACGGCCTCGCGTTCTTCTCCAACCGGGGACCCCGGGTGGGGGACACCGCGATCAAACCGGAAATCACCGCGCCGGGCCTCGGCATCACCGCGGCCCGCAGTTCGTTCAGCAACCTGCCCGGCGGCCAGTACACCGACCTTTCCGGCACCTCGATGGCGACACCGCACGTGGCCGGTGGGGCGGCGATCGTCGCGCAACGGCACCCGACGTGGACGCCGGCGCAGCTCAAGGCGGCGCTGATGGGCACGGCCTTCCAGCCGCCCGCCAACACGCCGGTGTTCGACCAGGGAGCGGGCCGGCTCGACGTGGCCCGCGCGTACAACGCGACCGTTCTCGCCAGCCCACCCAGCGTCAGCCTGGGCCGGCAGGTCGGTCCGCACGGGGACGACCCAGTGCTCAACCGGACCATCACCTACACCAACACCAACACCAGCAGCGGCGTCAACCTGACGCTGACGCTGACCACCCAGGCGCCGGGCGGGGGCCCCGCGCCGGCCGGCATGTTCGCGCTCAGCACGACATCGCTCACCCTCGCGCCGGGCGGTACCGCGTCGGTAACCCTCACCGCCACCACGTCGGTCTCCGCACCGGACGGTTTCTACGGCGGCTGGGTCTTCGCGACCGGTCAGGCCGGCGGGGTACGGGTCGCGACACCGTTCGCGGTCGACCGCAGCCCGCCCGGCAAGGAGATCACCTTCAGCCACCTCAACCGGGCCGGGGAGTTCACACAGGGGTACCTGACCCTGCTGCTCCCGCTCACCGCGGGCAAGCCCACGTACGTCATCGTGTCCAACCTGCCGGCGGGCCCGATCGGCCCGCGGACCGAGTTCGTCGAGAACGGCGACTACCTGTTCTACAACTCGATCCCGGAGGCGTCGACGAACTACCAGGACTACTCGCTCCTGGTACAACCGAAGTTGACCGTGAACGCGTCGACACCGTCCACAATCGACCTGCAGGCCGCGACGGCCCAACCGGTCAATGTCACGGTGCCCAACGCGGCTGCCCAGACCTTCGTGATGGAGATAGGCGCCGGCTACGTCAGTGGCAACCCGGCTCCCGGTGTCACGTTCTACGGCCGAGCTCAGGTCTTCACCAAGCAGTTCGGTCCGCCCAACGTGTTCACTCCGGGGTTCATGGCGAAGGTGAACCGGAGCGCGTACGTGCCGGTGTCACCGGGTGCGGACCAGCACAACGCGCCGACCGTCTACAACGTGGCGTGGTTCCCTGAACAGCAGTTCCCCACCGGGTACACCAAGAACGTCACGGCGGGCCAGCTAGCCCGGCGCAACGTCAGCATCGGCCGCAACGTCGCGGGCACGGTGGGCATCAAGAACGGCGCGGCGCATCCGGGTGGCACGCTCTTCAACGCGTTCGCCCTGTCCGACACCATGACGTACAACCTGCCGTTCAGCCGTACCGAGTTCTACAACACGGAGAACAACATCCGGTGGACCTCGTTCTCGGCCGAGCTGGTACCGCTCGGGCCGGACACGCAGTGGGTCGGTACGCAGGAGTCCGCGTTGACGACCTTCACCGCCGGCACCACGACTCCGGAGGTCTGGAACAAGCCGGCGTACGGGCCGTCGCTGGGCAGCCTGGTCAGAGCCGAGGACTGGGTCGTCCGCAAGGGCAACACCATCATGTTCCTGCCGCCGATGCTCGGGGACAGCGGTGGGCACTCGGGCCACGCCTGGTGGGGCAACTTCCCGGTGCCAGGCACGACCGGTCAGTCGGTACTCAAGCGCAACGGCGTGGTCGTAGCCACGGTGTCGTACCCGACGGACCCGGCGCTGCCCCGGCCGTCGGCGACGGTGCCGCCGGAATGGAGCCCGTACACGCTGGAGACCACCATCTCCCGCGGTGCCCCGACCGAGCTGGCCACCCAGGTCAGCGCCGTCTGGAGCTTCTTCTCGTCCTCAGTGGACCCGAACGCGATCCTGCACCTGCCACTGTGGACGGTTACGCTCGCGCCGAATCTGAGCGCTACCAACACGGCACCACCCGGTAGCTTCGCGATCCCGTTGACCGCGGTGGCCCAGCCGGCCTCGCCGGTCGCCGGGATGAACACGATCACCGTGCAGTACTCGACCAACGACGGCGCGACGTGGCAGAACGCCACGGTGACCGGATCGGGCAACAACCGGACCGCGACGGTCACCAACCCGAGCTCCGGCTTCGTGTCGCTGCGGGTAACCGCGACGGACTGGGCCGGCTACTCGGTCACTCAGACCACGATCCGGGCGTACAAGATCTGAGAGTTCACGGGCGGCCCTCGCCAGCGATGTCGAGGGCCGCCCGTACCGGGTCCTCGGACCAGCGGCTGGCGAACGCGTCGACCAGCCGCCAGCCGGCCCGGCGCAGCGTCTGTTGCCGCTCGATGTGGGCCGCGGGTCCGTCCGGATGCACCCGGCAGATCAGCCCGACCGCGTCGTCGTCCTCACCGACGCACAGGTCGACCCGCCAGGTACCGACGGGATAGTCCCGCCGCACGTTTACGCCCGCGTGCTCGAGCTCGGCCGCGAGTCGCGCGGTCCAGTCCGCGCCGCGCTCGGCCGTTGGATCCGCGGGAACCGGCGGGGACTCGGCGTACGCGAGGTAGTCGCCGACGACACCGGTACCAGACGTCAACGACGTCACCACCACCATCCGCTGTTTGGCGCGCGTCACCAGCACGTTGAACAGGTGCGGATCGGCGACGAAGCGCACCCGTGCCGCGCTGTCGTCGTCGACGAGTCCGAGCGCGGCGACCACGGTCTCGGCTTCGCCGCCCTGGAACGCGTGCACCGTACCCGACCGCAGCCCGAGCCGTTCGATCTCCTCGACCTCGAACGCGGCCAGCAGCGCCGACTCGATCGCGTCCGCCTGCGGCCGGAACGGTGTCACCACGCCGATGCCCACAGTGGACAGTTTCGCCAGCCCGCGTACGACGTCCACGACCGCGTCGACCTCGGCGCGGTTCACTCCCTTGTCGACGGTGCCCTCGACCCGTACCACGTCGATCGCGTCGGCCCGCTCGGTGCGCGGGTGCCGGGTGACGAGCGAGATCCGTCCACTGTAGAACCGCCGCGCGGCGAACTCGATCAGGTGCGGTGCCGACCGGTAGTGCTCACCGAGCCAGGTCACCGGAGCCGCCCCGGCCGCCAGGTCGAAGGCGCTGGCGCGGCGGATATCCAGCCGATCGGTCAGGCCGGTCAAACCGTGCCGGTCGAGCGTCTCGGCGACGTCCACGTCCGCCACGAACGAGACGAAGCGCAACTGCCGCGGATCCCCGACCACGAGTGCCCGCCGCGCGCGGGCCAAGACTGGCGCGGCCCGGATCTGGTCTATGTGTGCCGCCTCGTCGAGGATGACCAGGTCGAACAGCCCGGGCGTCGGCGGCAGCAGGTCCTCGACATCGGTCACCGTCCCGACCCAGAGCGGCAGCGCGCGTACCAGAGACTGTCCGTCCATGCCGGCAAGCAGCTCGCGCCGCCGGTTGCGACCCGCCGACAGCGCCATGGCGAGCGACGCGACGCTGCGCCGTGCGTCGCCGCGCCAGCGCCGCGCACCGGCCGCGCGGTGCCGCATCGCGGCACCGACCGCCACGGCGAGCGCGGCCTCCGCGTCCCACAGAGCCTGCCAGGCCGGCGTGAGGTCGGTGCCGCCGCCAGCCGCGAGCCGAGCCGCCGCCTGCCGCGCCTCCGCCGCGTCGAGCGCGGCCACGATCCGATCCGGGGGTACGCCGGCAGCAGTGCGCAACGCGCGGCCCAGTCGC
>Ga0209382_10013435_pt1 | contig 10066 bp, 10 predicted proteins | sample SoiMetdeltSBSDD5_FD_187599 | JGI IMG/M metagenome (GOLD analysis project Ga0209382, IMG submission 187599) | Bulk soil microbial communities from a Populus tree surrounding site in Tennessee, USA - Soil MetaG P. deltoides SBSDD5 (SPAdes) (version 2) | ecosystem: Environmental > Terrestrial >...
CCGCGGGCCCGCCGCCAGCAGCATGATGACGTCGACGAGCGCCGCCACCAGCACGGCCCGGAAGGCGAACCGCGAGCCGGGGCGACGCAGCCCGACGAACCCCCCGATAAGCAAGACCACGACGGCCGTGATGAAGCCGGCCAGCGCCAGGGGGGTCGGCGCTCCCGGCGGTCCCCACGCGATGAGCGCGCTGGCCATGATGAGCAGGACCGCGCCGGTGGCGGCGCTGGGGAGCGGACCTATGAGGTGGGGTAGGCCGTTGACGCCGGTGCGTTCGTCGTCGTCGAGGTCGGGCACGACGTTGGCGAAGTGTGCGCCGGCCCCGAGCGTGGCCCCGGCGGCCAGGAGCCAGGCTGGGGGTGCCCCGGCGCCCGGCCGTCCGACCAGGACGAAGACCGGCAGCGCGGCGAACGAGACCGCGTAGGGCACGACCGAGAACGGGGTCGACTTGAGCGGCCAGTTGTACGCGAGGCCGCCGATGAGCCCGATGGCCGCGACGAGGGCGGCACCACCACCCGAGGGCACGGCCAGCGGAACGGTGATGGCCGCGGCGACGACGGCCGCGATCCCGACCGTACGTCGGGCGACCAGGCCCGCGGGTATGGGCTTGTCGGGCCGCCCCGCGGCGGCGTCGCGGTCGGCGTCGAGCCAGTCGTTGTGCCACCCGGCCGCGAGCTGGCTGGCGAGCACGACGGCGGCGACGGCGGCCACGCCGCGCGCATCGCGGTGCATGGCCACGGCCAGCGTGGCCGCGCCGAGCGTGACGGCGAGAGTTGGTTCCGGGTGGCACGCGCGGACGAGCCCGCGCAGGGCGGAGGGAGACGCCACGTAGCCAGTGTGGCGGCCGTGTGGCGGTGGTCGCGCTGCGGGTTCCATGTCAGGCTCAGTGCTATGCCCCGGGCGCTGCCGAGAAACGACCTCCGCCAGTACGACGAACTGGTCGACGAATGGTGGCGACCCGGTGGCCAGTTCGCGATGCTGCACTGGCTGGCGAAGGCTCGGGCGTCGCTGATCCCGCCCGCTCGGCGGGAGGGTGCGACGCTCGTCGACCTGGGCTGCGGCGGCGGCCTGCTGGCGCCGCACGTGGCGGGGCTCGGCTACCGCCACATCGGGGTCGACCTGGTGACGTCGTCCCTGAGTGAGGCGCGCCGGCACGGGGTCGAGCCCGTGCGCGCGGATGTCGCCAAGGTGCCGGTCGCGACCGCGAGCGTCGACGTCGTCAGCGCCGGCGAGATACTCGAGCACGTGCCCGATCCATCCACTGTGGTCGCCGAAGCGTGCCGGGTCCTGCGCCCGGGTGGCACGCTCGTGCTGGACACGATCAACGCGACCGCGGTCGGCCGGTTCATCACGATCACGCTCGCTGAGCGCGTGCCGGGGGGTGCGCCAAAGGGCATCCACGACCCGAATCTGTTCGTCCCGCCGCGCGTGCTCATCGAGGAGTGCGCCCGGCACGGGTTACGTCTGACCGTTCGGGGTATCCGGCCCGCGATCGGCCAGATGGTTCGCTGGCTCATCACGCGGCGGGGCGAGGTGCGGATCGTGCCGACGATGTCAAAGGCCGTGCTCTATCAGGGATACGGCGTCAAGGAGGGCAGCCCCACATGACGACAGCCGACGCACTCTGCTCCGCGGAGGCTGCGGGATGACAGCCGACGCACTCTGCTCCGCGGAGGCTGCGGGATGACAGCCGACGCACTCTGCTCCGCGGAGGCTGCGGCATGACAGCCGAGCCGTGGGAGCTGGTGGCGCGGCTGCGGCCCCGGATCGCCGAGCGGGCCGCCGAGTCGGACCGCACGGGCGAGTTCCCGGTCGCAGACTTCGCCGACCTGCGAGCAGCCGGGCTGTTCGGCCTGCTCGTGCCCGAGCGCCTCGGCGGGATGGGGCGCACCTACGCCGACTACGCGAAGTTCGCCTTCGAGCTCGGCCGGGGCAACGGGGCGACCGCCCTGGTGTTCAACATGCACGCGGGTGTGACGGGGGCGCTGGCCGGAATCCCCGACGAGCTCGCCCGGGCGCTCGGTGTGCCGGAGGAGTTCTTCGCCGACCGCGACCGGATCCTGGCGGCGGCCGCCCAGGGCGCGTTCTACGCCGTCGCGATGAGCGAGCGCGGCGTCGGCTCGCGCCTGTCGCAGCTGGCCACACGTTACGAACCGGTCGACGAAGGCTTCCACATCAAGGGCTCGAAGTCGTTTGTCTCCGGGGCCGGGCACGCCGACGCCTATCTGGTCGCGGCACGGTCGGCCCAGGATGACTCGGTCGTGTCGCAGTTCCTCGTGCCGGCCGGCGAGGGCGTGACCGTCGACCCGACCTGGGACTCCCTCGGCATGCGGGCGACCGCCTCCCATGATCTTCACCTCGACGTCGTGGTTCCGCCCAGCACACTGCTCGGGGGCGTGGAGGGCCTGGCTCTGCTGGCGGCCCAGCTCATGCCACATTGGATGGTCGCGAGCTACGCGGCGGTCTACGTCGGCGTCGCGCGGTCCTGCGTGGATGAGGCGGTGAGGCACCTGACCCAGCGCGGACTGGCGTCCCTGCCGCCCGTGCGGGCGCGGGTCGGTCGGGCCGACGCGGCCGTGGCTGCGGCCCGCCTGGCGGTCGACGAGGCCGCCCGCCTCGTCACCGAGGCGCCCGGCGAACCGGAGACCAACCGCTGGGTGTGGCGGGCGAAGCTGCTCGCCGGCACCACCGCGATGGACGTGGCGGCATCGATGCTCGAGGCGGCCGGCACCTCCGCCTCCCGACGCGGGCATCCCCTCGAGCGCCTCTTCCGCGATGCGCGGTGCGGATCGCTGCAGCCGGCCACGTCGGACGTCTGCGCGGACTGGCTCGGGATCGCGGCGTTGGGCGGCGACCCTGACGCGGATGGCACGGCGCCCCGATGGTGACTCCGGCGGTGATCGGCGGGCTGGGGATAGCCCATCCGCCAGCGGTCGCCCAGGACGAGGTTTGGCGGGGCTTCTTCTCCGCCCATTACGCCGGGGTCGCGCGGGGTCTCGCGAAGCGGGTCTTCGAGAACTCCGGCGTCGTGACCCGCCATGGCGTGGTCAACCCGCTCGTCGAGGATCCGTCCCGCTGGACCACGAGCCAGCGGATGGAGCGCTACCTCGCGGAGGCGCTTCCCCTGGGCAAGGGCGCGGTCTCCTCCGCGCTGGCCTCGGCCGGCGTCGCCGCGAGCGACGTCGGCCTGTTCGTGGTGTGCTCCTGCACGGGCTACGTGTCCCCGGGCCTGGACATCCTGCTCGCTCGTGATCTTGGCCTGCCCATGTCCGCGCGCCGGGTCTTCGTCGGTCACATGGGGTGTTACGCGGCCCTGCCCGGGCTCAGCGTCGCGTCCGACTACGTGTCGGTGCACCAGCGGCCGGCCATACTCCTGTGCGTGGAGCTGCCGAGTCTGCACGTCCAACCGCCCACTGTGGACCCTCAGCAGGTGGTCGCCCACGCGCTCTTCTCGGATGCGGCGGCCGCCGCCGTGCTCGTTCCCTCCTCCGACGGGTACGCCGTACGCGAGGTCGCATCGCTCACCGACACGACGACGGCCGACCACATGACGTGGCAGGTGACGGATCTTGGTTTCCGAATGGGCCTGTCGCCCAAGGTGCCCGATGTGCTGTCCCGGCATGTGCGGCCGCTCGTGACCGACATCCTCGGGCGGCACGGCCTGGTGGTGTCCGATGTAGATGCGTGGGCGGTGCACCCGGGCGGCCCGCGCATCCTGGATGTAGTGGCGCAGGAGCTCGGCCTTCCGCCCCACGCCATGGAGGCGTCACAGGCGTGCCTCGCGGCGCACGGCAACTGCTCCTCGCCGACCGTACTGATGATCCTCGAGTCGATCCTTTCCCAGGAGCCGGAGTCGCTGGGACCGATCGTGGTCCTCGGGTTCGGTCCCGGCCTCACGCTCTACGGAGCGCTTCTCGGCCCGCGGCTCTGACGCGTCAGCCGATGATCAGCGGTAGGTGCGCCCTCAAATCGCTGAGCCCACGGGCCGCCGGAACGGTGCTGACGATCGTGCCTGTCCGGTCGACGAGCAGGGCCACGGCCGCCTTGGTCGTGAGCGAGGCGCTACGGGCGTAGCGCTGGCGCAGCAGCCCGTTGGCGTCGGCGAGGGCGCGCACGTTGCTCGGTGCTCCGGTCACGACGGGAACGGCCCGCCCCATCGGGATGACCGCGACGGTCGGTGCGGCCCGCGCAGTGTCGACGACGAGGTCGTTGCAGTCGCAGCCGTCGATGAGCAGGACGACCGCGGGCAGAAGGGTGCCGAGCTTCACCGGCTGGCCGGTGCGGTCGCTGAACGCGAGCTCGGAAAGGGACAGCTCGACCGCGGCGGTGGGCTGGGGCGCCGCCGGGCGGCGGTCCCAGGTGACGACGAACAGGCTGACCAACGTCGTGAGGACCGCGACGCCCATGATGATCAGGGGGATGCCGACCCCGGGTGTCTCCTCTGTGGATCGGACGGGCGCCGGCGGCAGCCCAACCGCGCGTCGGAGGGCTCGTCCGCGCCCCGCGCGACGCAGCTCGCGCCGGATGGCCGCGGCCTCCTCGGCCAGCTCGGACGGGTCGTCCGGTACGACGACCGTGCCCCACTCCGGCGGCAGCTCGGGCAGGTCGTCGCGGTGCGAACCCCCGTCCTCGGGCGGCCACCCGCCGCCGTTGTCTGGTCGGAGAACGCCCATGGCTGCCTCCCTGGCACCTCCCACCACTGTCCCTCACGGAGTGTGGCCAGCGCCATAGCGTGACGCCCCCGGAAACCGGGCGCCAGGCGTACTGCGTCCTATTTTCCGGATTAGTCCATCGGACCGGCCCTGACCTGCGCTAACACCGTGACGGTTGGGGTTGAATCATTCATGTCATGTCGGACCATGTCCCCGCAGACCCGCCCTGACCTGCGACGACGCGGCATGCCCCGGGAGGCGAGGGATTCCGCCGCGTGTTAAGCTGGGCACAGCGAAAGGGGCTTCGAACCTATGGTTTTCAGTGTCGGCGAAACCGTTGTCTACCCCCACCACGGGGCCGCACTCATCGAGGCAATCGAGACCCGCGTCGTCAAGGGCGAGGAGAAGCAGTATCTCGTCCTCAGGGTCGCTCAGGGTGACCTAACGGTGCGGGTGCCCGCCGAAAATGCCGAAATCGTCGGCGTGCGCGAGGTCGTGGGAGAGGAAGGCCTGACGAAGGTCTTCGACGTTCTGCGCGCTCCGCACACTGAGGAGCCGACCAACTGGTCGCGGCGTTACAAGGCGAATCTGGAGAAGCTGGCCTCCGGCAATCCCCTCAAGGTGGCGGAGGTTGTGCGTGACCTCTGGCGCCGCGAGCGGGAACGGGGTCTGTCTGCCGGTGAGAAGCGCATGCTCGCCAAGGCAAGGGACATTCTCGTCGGTGAGGTCGCCCTCGCCGAGAAGAGCACCAAGGACGAGGCGGAGATCCTCCTCGACAAGGTTCTCACCGAGGCCTGACGCTCCACCCCACTACCTCCTTAGACCGAGGACCGCGACGTGACCGCGCAGCACCCTCCGCGCGGTGACGTCGCGGTCCTCGTTGCTGCGGCCGGCCTGGGCGTGCGGCTCGGCTCCGGCGGTCCGAAGGCACTGCGCGAACTCGACGGCGTGCCGCTGCTGGTGCACGCGGTCCGTCGGCTCGCGCTCGCCCCGAGCGTCGCCCACGTGGCCGTCGCGGCGCCGCCCGGTGGTGCCGCCGCGGTGCGGAACCTGGTCGCCGCCGAGCTGCCCGGCCACATCTCGCTGACCGTCGTCGACGGCGGCGCGTCGCGTCAGGACTCGGTCCGGTCGGCCCTCGCGAGCGTGCCACCCGCGCTCCCCGTGATCCTCGTCCACGACGCGGCCCGCGCCCTGGCCCCGCCCGACCTCGTCGAGCGGGTCGCCGCCGCGGTCCGGGCCGGGTACACGGCCGTCATCCCGGTGCTGCCGGTCGTCGACACGATCAAGCGGGTGGCCGGCGACGACTCCGTGCTCGACACGGTGGACCGGGCTCTGCTGCGGGCGGTGCAGACCCCCCAGGGCTTCCGCCGGGACGTGCTTGAGGCGGCGCACGAGCATGCGGCGTCCGTCCCGGTCGGGCTGGCCGTGGACGTCACCGACGACGCCGGTCTGGTCGAGCTGCTCGGCGTACGCGTCCACTGCGTGCCCGGCTCGGAGGCTGCGTTGAAGATCACTCGGCCGATCGACCTCGCGGTGGCGGAGCTGCTGCTGCGCGACCGTACCCTCTCCCCGTGATCGGTTCCCGGGTCGGCATCGGCACCGACGTGCACGCGTTCTCCGACGCCCGCCCGTGCTGGGTCGCGGGCCTGCACTGGGAGGACGTTGCCGGGCTGGCCGGGCACTCCGACGGCGATGTGGCCGCCCACGCGGCCTGCGACGCCCTGCTCTCGGCAGCGGGTCTGGGCGACCTCGGCTCCAACTTCGGCACCGATCGGCCGGAGTGGGCCGGCGCGGCCGGTGTCGTCCTGCTGGCCGAGACGGCGCAGCGGGTCCGGGCGGCGGGCTTCGCGATCGGCAACGTGTCGATCCAGGTGATCGGCGTCGCCCCCAAGATCGGCACTCGGCGCGACGAGGCGCAACGGGTGCTCACCGAGGCCGTCGGGGCGCCCGTTACGGTGGCCGGCACCACCAGCGATGGCCTCGGATTCACGGGCCGCGGTGAGGGCCTGGCCGCGATCGCGGTCGCCCTGGTCTACGCCGAGTGATCCACCGGTGCGAAGCTGTGCCGATGGGAGAACCGTTGCCGCAGTTCGTTCGCGACCTGCTGGACGCCAACACCTTTGTGGTGCTCACGACGCTGAACCCGGACGGCGGTCCACAGTCGAGCGTCATCTGGGCCAAGCGCGACGGCGACGAGATCGTGTTCTCGACGATCCTCGGCCGGCGTAAGACGCGCAACCTGCAGCGGGAGCCGCGGGTGAGCCTGTGCGCCTACGACCCGGCCGACCCGTACGTGTACTTCGAGGTGCGCGGCACCGTGACGATGACCGCCGACGGCGGCCCGGAGCTCATCCAGGAGCTGTCGCGGCGCTACGACGGCGTGCCGTTCCAGGAGAGCAGCCCGAGCAACGTCCGCGTCGTCTGTCGGGTCTCCGCGACCAAGGTCATCGTCGAACGTTAGGCCGCCCGCAGGCTCGCGGCGATCCGCCGCACCGCCTCGGTGAGGATCACCGGCGACGTGGCCAGGTTGAGGCGCGCGTACCCCCGCCCCTCCTCACCGAAGGTCGGTCCCGGCGAGAGGGCGACCCGGGCCCGCTCGACCAGCGCGGCGGCTGGGTCGTCGCCGAGTCCGAGCCGGCGCAGGTCCAGCCACGCCAGGTAGGTCGCGTCGGGCGGGTGGTAGCGCACCTCGGGCAGGTGCTCGGCCAGCAGCCCGGCAAACACCTCGCGGTTGCGGTGCAGCCCCGTCATCAGGGCGGCGAGCCACGCCTCGCCGTCCGTCCAGGCGGCCTCGCTGGCGATCACCCCGAGCAGCCCGGCGCCGAAGATGGCCTCCGGCGGCAACCGGGACAGGTCGGCCCAGCTGGCGTCGCCGGCCGCGACCGCCAGCGCCGCCTTGAGGCCGGGCAGGTTCCAGGCCTTGGACGCCGAGACGAAGACGATCGACGAGTCCGCCCCCGGCACGGTGGCGTAGGGGGTGTGGGTGACCCCGGGGTAGGTGATCGGCGCGTGGATCTCGTCCATGAGCACCCGTACGCCGTGCCGCCCCGCGATCGCCGCCACCTCCGCCAGCTCGTCGGGGCGCAGCACGAGGCCCGTCGGGTTCTGGGGGTTGCAGCCGAGGTAGACAGTGACCTCCGGCCGGGCCAGGTCGTGCTCGAGTCGTTCCAGATCCAGGAAGAAGCCGCCGCCGTCGGTGCGCCCGAGGGGCGACGTGACCACGGTGCGGCCGACCGCGGCGAGGAACGCGAAGAACGGCGGGTACGCGGGCGTGTTAACCACGACGCCGTCCCCCGGCTCGCTGACGAGCTGGACCACCTCCTGGATGCCCTGCAGCACATCGGGCACGACCGCCATCCGGGCGGGGTCCGGCGACCAGCCCCAGCGCCGGGTCGCGTACCCCGCGAACGACTCGGGCAGGGCGCCCGGGTCGACGTAGCCGGTGTCACCGCGGGCGATCGCCGCCGCCAGCACGGCCGCTATCGGCGGTGCCAGCGGAGTGTCCATCTCCGCCAGCCACAGGGGCAGCACGTCGGGGTCGTAGCGCCGCCACTTCACGCTCCGGCGCGTGCGCAACTGGTCAAGCGACAGGACGGTGAGCGGGTCGGTCACCCGCTCATCCTCGCCGACCGCGGTCATAATGCCGCCTCCGCGGAGGCAAGTGCGTCGGCGGTCATCCCGTCGCCGGGTCGACACCCGGACCGGCGCCCGAGCCGCGGGCCCAGGTCCAGGCGTAGGTCGAGTCCTCACAGGCGAGTGCGGGCTCGCACAGGTCCAGTGGCCGGAAGGTGTCGACCATGACCGCGAGCTCGTCGAAGAAGTCAACGCCGATGGCGCGCTCCACCGCACCCGGCTGCGGCCCGTGCGTGAAGCCGGACGGGTGCAGCGAGATCGAGCCCTGCTCGATGCCGGACCCGCGCCGGGCCTCGTAGTTGCCGCCCGTGTAGAAGAGCACCTCGTCGGAGTCGGTGTTGTGGTGGTTGTAGGGGACCGGGATCGCGCCCGGGTGATAGTCGACCTTGCGGGGCACGAACGAGCAGATGACGAAGTTGGGGCCCTGGAAGGTCTGGTGGACGGGCGGCGGCTGGTGCAACCGGCCGGTGATCGGTTCGAAGTCGTTGATCGAGAAGGCCCACGGGTAGAGGCAGCCGTCCCAGCCGACGACGTCGAACGGGTGGTTGGCGTAGGTGAGCCTCGACCAGCCGCGCCGGTGCTGCACGTACACGTCAATCTCCTCGCCCTCGACGAGCAGCGGCTCGGTCGGCGCGCGTAGATCGCGTTCGCAGTAGGGCGAGTGTTCCAGGAACTGTCCCCGCACCGAGAGATAGCGCTTGGGCGGTCCGATGTGGCCGGTCGCCTCGACGATCAGTGTCCGCAGTGGACCGTCGCCGGTGGGCACGATCCGGTGGATGACCGAGGTCGGGATGATCACATAGTCGCCGGTGGCGATGTCGAGGCGGCCGAACGTCGACTCGATCCGGGCCGCCCCGGCCTCGACGTAGAGGCACTCGTCGCCGATGGCGTTGCGGTAGAGCGGCGAGGGCTCATCTGCGACCGCGTACGAGATCCGGCAGTCCTCGTTGGCCAGGAGGTGCTGGCGTCCCAGGACCGCGTCGCCGCCCGCATCGAGCTTGTGGGTGCGGAGGTGGCGGGGCTTGAGCGGCCGGTTGGGCAGCCGTGACCAGGCCGCGGGCTCGTGCTCGGCCGAGGCCACGATCGCCGTCGGGAGGTTGCGGTGGTAGAGCAGGGACGAGTCCGACGAGAAGCCCTCCTGCCCCATCAGCTCCTCGGCGTAGAGGCGCCCGTCCGGTTGCCGGAACTGGGTGTGGCGCTTGGGTGGCACATCGCCGACCCGGCGGTAGTGGGGCATCGCACACCTCCGGTCAGGCGCGTCCGATTATCGGACGCAAGTGTCCGCACTTCTAGCTTCGAACCCGTCCCGGGTTCTGTCAAACGCGGGTCTATTAAGTTCGGCAGCGTGCCCTTGGTTATGCCGGCGCTGTTCGCGCGGCTCATCGACGACGCCGCGGTCTTCCCTCCGGGTAATGCTCCCCTGCCCGAGGCGGTGGTGGGCCACCTGGCCCACCGGACGGCCTGGTATGCGGGGCTGGTGGGTCCCCTGCTGGTGCCGGCCTCGACCGTCGCCGCGGGCGAGCTCAACCCGCTGGTGACGCGAGATGGGCACCCTCGCGACCTTCCCAAGCCGCTCGCGGTCGGCATCGTCGGCGACACCGGCATCGCGGGCGCGGTGGCGGCCGCGTCGTCGCTGCCGCCCGACACGGTCCGCTTGAGCCAGATCGAGGTCGCGGTGGCGAAGCGGGGCGAGGATCCGCTGCCGGGGCTGGGCGAGCTGGTCGCGGCCGCGGAGCGACTGCCGGACGTGGACGCCTACGCCGAGATCCCGCTCACCTGGG